>ERZ838577.44-NODE-44-length-182811-cov-22.819727_pt1 | contig 182811 bp, 123 predicted proteins | sample MGYA00519682_ERZ838577 | MGnify/ENA primary metagenome ERZ838577 (study PRJEB31850, sample SAMEA3708838) | human gut metagenome | biome: human gut; feature: human-associated habitat; material: faeces | place: China | collected 2014 ... | reverse complement strand
TAACCTCAGGGAATACGGTTCGTAATACTTGCCATTGCTTCATGGGGCAAAGATAATGTTTTTACACGATTATAGCAAGGATTGCAACCGGCTTTTCGGACTGACCCAGTGTATGGTGAGGCATGACTGTGAGCTTGCTTTGCGTTACGTAGCCCCCTGAGTGACCATGTTTGCATCAAAGATTTAGTAATGAATGGTGTAGTGAGAGTCTGTTGGCACCATGCACAAGCTTTACTGCACTGTTCAATGCAGGCTGTGTTTGGCGGGCACGTACTCAATCATAGGTTTGTTTTCGTGCCATATCATGGGTGCATTGTTACAAATATGGTATAACCACAAATCTTATGTTATACCGACCAATGTAGTATTAGACATTTAAATAATGCGCTTCCGTCTGCTTGTCGGTCGCTTTGTATTGTCGTAGCCAGATAAGCCAATGCCATAGGCGCGGGCCAATCTGCGTGGCGGTAGGAATGAATCGTTTTTCGGTTGCAGATGGCGGATTCGTGCAAAGCATTATGTTTCAATGAAAGTGCCGGCCGCCACATATATTTCATTACGGCAGAATGAGTGGCTGATACCAATGCGTGTGTGGGCGTTTGCCTTGTCCTGCGGCGCGCAAACCGTAGGGTGTTCGTGTCGACGGCGGCTTGGGTTGTGTAAACAGTTGCATGTGTTGTGCATCCATTTGGATAAAACCATGACGCATTCCCGGTGGGTTTGCAAATTATGGGGCATAAATGAAAGAACAGGCACCACATGGTGCCTGTTCTTTAAAACGTTGACATCACTGCCAATGCAGTGAGTGTCAGAGTCGGTCAGAGTCAGTTCACTTATGTGCGCATGCCCGACAAGATGGGTTGGCGGATATGCTCAGTGTCCTGAATTCCATTGTCAGGGCGTCAAACGACAGCAGCCTGCCTGTGAGCAGAGAACCGGCGCCGGTAAAATATTTTATGGCTTCGGTGGCCTGTATGGTGCCGAGAATGCCCACCACCGACCCGAGTACGCCCGCATCCTCGTTGCGTGGAACGGTGCCTTCGGGCGGTTCGTCTACATAGAGGCACCTCAGGCATGGCGTCGATGGCAGGTGCGTTAGGGTTTGTCCTCCGAAGCGCAGCACCCCACCGTAAGAGAACGGTTTGCCTAAAGCCACGCATACATCGTTGATAAGGAACTTCGTCTTGAAATTGTCGGTTGCGTCGATGATGAAATCATAGCCGGAGATAATCTCCGGAGCACTTTTGTCGTCTATCATTGTGCAATATGTGTCGACGGTAACTCCGGGGTTGATGGCTTTCATATTCTCCCGTGCGCTCTCCACCTTCGGCCTTCCTTCGTCTGCCGTGGTGTGAATTACCTGTCGTTGCAGGTTGCTCACGCTCACCGTGTCGGCATCAGCTATGCCAATCCGGCCAACCCCTGCAGCAGCGAGATACAGGGCCACGGGTGATCCCAGCCCGCCAGCCCCGATTACCAGGGCTTTGGCGGCCAGCAGTTTTTCCTGGCCTTCCGAGCCTATGCCCGGCAGCACGATGTGGCGTGCATATCGTTTCAGTTGTTCTTCGTTCATATCCTTGTTTACTTTTACAGCAGTTCGGGCAGCTCGTAGAGCCGCTGGCTGTGGCTGCCCTTTATTAATATGTATTGCCCTTCGGGACGATTGCGCCTGATTTCAGCTTTCACATCGTCTACAGTTGCAAATTTGAGGTATGGGCATTCGGTGTGTCCGAACTCATCGCCCACCAGCCATACGGTGCCAATGCCGCATCTATCGAGCGCGTCGGCCACTTTCTGGTGCTCTTCGGCCGATGCATCCCCCAGTTCGCTCATAGAGCCGAGTATTGCCATCTTGGGGCTTACGTTCATCTCGCGGAAGTTTCGCAGGGCGGCCGCCATGCTTGTTGGGTTGGCGTTGTAGGTGTCAACAATCAGTTTGTTGTGGGGTGTCACCTCAAGTTGCGAGCGGTTGTTGCTTGGCTTGTATGCAGCGAGCGCATGGCTTATGCAGTCTTCGTCCACGCCGAAGGATACGCCAATGCAGGCTGCAGCGAGCATGTTGAGCACGTTGTAGCTGCCAATGAGCTGTGTCTGCACCGTGTGCCACTTGCCTCCGCCGGCCCGCCATTCAAAGTGCAGCATCGGCGAGCAGTCGGTCACACGCCCTTCAACGGCCAGCCCCTTGGTGCCTGTCAGTCCGTAGCGCACGAGGTCGAGTCCTGTGGAAATGCCCGCCAGATGCTCGTCGCCGGCGTTTATGAACACCTTGCTGCCTTCACGTTGGCGCAGGTAGTCGTATAGTTCGCCTTTTGTCCTTATCACCCCTTCGAACGAGCCGAAGCCCATCAGGTGGGCCTTGCCCACATTGGTTATGATGCCGCAGGTGGGTTCTGCCGTTTCCACAAGCCGCTTGATGTCGCCTGGGTGGCTCGCCCCCATCTCCACCACGGCAATCTGGTGTTCGGGTTTCAGGCCGAAAAGAGTCTTTGGCACCCCGATGTCGTTGTTGAAGTTGCCCTGTGTGCAGTGCACCCGGTATTTTTCAGAGAGCACTGCGGCTACCAGTTCCTTGGTTGTTGTCTTGCCGTTGGTGCCCGTGATGCCTATCACCGGTATGTCAAATTGGCGTCGGTGCTCGCGTGCCAATGCCTGGAATGTGGCCAGGCAGTCGTCCACCAGTATGTATCTCTTGTCTGTCGCCACCTCCGGATTGTCTACCACGGCGTATGCGCAACCCTTTTCGAGCGCGGCCGCGGCAAACCTGTTGCCGTCAAACGACTCCCCTTTGAGGGCGAAGAATATAGACCCTGCCGGACAGTTGCGGCTGTCGGTGGTTATCGTCGGGTGTTCGGTGTAAATTCCGTATAGTTCGTTTATGCCCATTTGTGTTATGTTTTTGTGCAGAAAGCTGCTTGTTGTCGGCGCAAAGGTAATGCTTTTCTGTCAATTCCGATAAAGAAACCCATACGATTTCTGCCCGAGGCATAGACAGGTTACGCATAAAGTTGGGCAGAACCCTACGGGGCGGCAGGGGCACTGCTGCCTGCAATAAGGCAGGCCACGGTGTTTTCTTAACCTCAAATCGGCAATAATGCTTTCAGGGTTGGTGTTTTTGTTGCTTCCTCCCGCCAGCCATGAGCCTTCGCCATTTTTGCCGTGAGCGCTTGCCGGCTGCAGTAGTATGCGGCAGTGGTTTCCCGGCTTTGCAGCCCTTGCGCCAGATTCTTTCTTTTGTCTGAATATTGTGATACTTTTCTCCTTGTGCAGTTACATATCGAACATGTTTGGTTTAATACGGAAAACATTTGGTTAATTCTATTGTTAAATAGTGTATCATTGTGTGCATCGGTCGTGAATTTGCCTAATTTTGTGGCCCAAATCATGCGGGCGGTGTAAAGGGACCGGCGCCGCGCGCCTTGAAATATTGCTATATCCGGGCCCCAATTAGACATAGTTAGATAAATATGAGGAAATTGTTACTTTTATGTTTGGCACTGGTTTGTATGTCTGCAGGTGCCCAGAAGACTTTTACAACGCAAGATGGACTAACCTACCTTGTAACAGGTGATGGCAGGGTAGAGGTTTCGGGTGCAGAGTCGGGCAAGTCGTCTTACGACATCCCTCAGACAGTTGTCAACGACGGAGTTACCTATACCGTCACAGCCATTGGCGAGAATGCTTTCTGGTACAGCAGCGCGGTGTTTGTCACACTGCCCGAGACAATCGACTCCATAAAGTATGGTGCGTTCAAGTCGAGCTACCTTGGCAGTATAAACCTGCCCAAGTCGCTCAAGTATATAGGCGATTATGCCTTCAGTTCCACCGGACTGTCGGAGATAACGCTGCCCGAGTCGGTCGAGACCTTGGGTGCAAGCGCATTCTTCACCTGTGGCAGCCTTGCCAAGATAACCCTTAACAACGGTCTGAAGAGCATTGGCAATTCGGCATTCTACAAGTGCCCCATCACCTCAATAACCATCCCCGAGGGCGTCGACAGCATCAGCGGTGCAGTGTTCATGCATTGCACGAGCCTCGAAACGGTCAACCTGCCCTCCGGTCTGGTTTACATTGGCAACGCCGCCTTCAGGGGCTGCACAGCCATGAAATCTATCAATCTGCCCGCCTCACTGAAGCAGTTGGGCGACGAGGTATTCCTTGAGTGCGAGGGACTGGAATCGCTCAGCATCCCGGCATCGGTAGAGTCGATAGGCTCCGGCCTGGTGGCCAAGAGCGGAGTGTCGCGCATAGCCGTTGACGAGGCCAACAAGAATTTCCATGTCGTGGGCGGCATATTGTATTCGGCCGACGACAGACTGCTTTATGCCGTGCCGATGAAGGGGCTGGCCGAGGTCGACGTCAACAGCGGTTGTGTTGGCATCATGGGCGGTGCCTTCTGGGGCAGCGAGGTAAAGAAGGTCACACTCCACGAGGGTCTGGCTGCCATCGACAGCTACGCCTTCTGCCAGTCGGCCCTTGAGAGCATCAACTTCCCCAGCAGCCTGATATACATAGGCGAGCAAGGGTTTGCCGCAACCAGGCTGACCGAGGTCACACTGCCCGAGAACATGCCATACGTTTACGACGGAGCCTTTGCCGGATGCGAGCAAATGACGTCGCTCACCATACCTTCGGGCGTGAAGATGATATACAACCACGCTTTCCATAACGCCACCAAGCTCGCAAGCGTTACCTGCCTCGGCTCCGTGCCCCCGGTGATAGACGAGGTGTACGACGACTACGACAGCCCGTTCTACTCAGTGGGCACGTCGGAGATGAAGGTGCCCAAGGGCACAGCGGCTGCATACAGGGAAGCCGGATGGGGCAGCTATTTCAGCACTATAACCGAAGGTGAGAAGGGTGTGCTGGCCTACAAGTCGACAACACCGGCCGACGGGAGCGTGTTTACAGACAAATATGCCGAACTCAAGTTCGACGTAGAGTTTGCCGAGCCCGTAACAATCGTCGAGCCTACGCCAAAGGCTTACATGCGCGTGGGCAGCCTTATCGGCGGACAGACCGTGCGCCCGGACGACGCATGGAATGCCTCTTTGGAAAACGGTGGCAACACTCTCCGCGTGTGGGGCTCCGATTACGACGGCTTCACCATGACTTTCGCTCCCAAGGCTGGCGAGACTTACTACATGATAATACCCGCCGGAGTGGTGAAGAATGCCGCCGGTGAGACCAACGAGCAGATAGTCATATCCGTGAAGGGCGGTGAGGAAGCCTCGATAGGCAGCATCGAAAGCGGTGCCGAAGGTGCAAAGGCCGTGGCCCGTTACAACATCAACGGCCAGAAAGTTGACGCCTCCCACAAGGGCCTGACCATAGTCAAGATGTCTGACGGAACAACCCGGAAGGTCGTTATAAGGTAATTTATTTGATAAGTAGCTGTTGATAATTGAACTCATTTAAACTTTTCCCGAAGAGTTTAAATGAGTTCATTTTTTAAGTAGGTGTTCAAAATTAATTGCCATCAGATTGTGCGCGGCTGCTGGAATGTTTGGTGTAGCCCCAAGAGAGAGCATGGCTGGCTACACGAACGCCTGGACACGGGGAAACAACCAGCAAGAGCGTGCAAGGCGACGGTAACGATAAGATGCCAATATATTATAGTTTGATAAGTAAGTGTTCAACATTAATTGCCATCAAATTGTGCGCTCTTTCGGGCCGCATGCCAAAGTCAGAAGAGAGAGAGCGTAGCGGGCTACGCAATGGATTAGACTTTGGTATGCGGCTCGAGAGCACACAAGATGGTGGCAAAGATATAGAGTACACCTGCAAGGTCTATTGTATCGGTTGATTTTGAACAGCTACTTATAGGTTGATTTCCAACAGCTACTTGGCATGAAGGGTGATGTCCACCGGGCGGGGCGGTTGCCGCCGGGCCCGGTGGGCATTTCTTTTTTTGCTCCGGTTGCACCACATGCCTCGCCCGGCCATGCTTGCGGCCACTGTCACTTTGCCGGTGGCGCCCCGGTGGGGGTGCCGGTTTAAAAACAAGGCCGTTTTTTTTGTATTCTCTCCGATTTATTTTATCTTTGCAAATAGATAAGCCACACACGGCAATCGTAGGGCAAACCCATGCAACCACCGTTTGCATGGGCCGCGCATAAGCCGGGCGGCACCAGGCAACCAGTGTGCGGTGCCGCATCGTTGCCGCTTGCTCCATGTACGCACGGGCGCGCGGCCACTGTCGCACCGCGCAAACCACGGCTTGCCGGTGCAGGGCATGCGACGCGCCGCGGCAGCAGGCCTTGGCGCAGCCAAACGTAGCCATAGGGCTGCATAAACTCGAATGATTATGACACAAGAAGAGAAAACAGCAGTAGAAGAGCGGATTGTAGACGTGTTGCGCACGGTCTACGACCCCGAGATACCGGTCAACATATATGATTTAGGCCTCATTTACAAGGTCGATGTCAAGGAAACGGGCGATGTCGACATTGACATGACGTTTACGGCACCATCGTGTCCGGCCGCCGACTTCATACTTGAAGACGTCAGGCAGAAGGTCGACGCCGTCGACGGTGTGCGCAACGCAACGGTGAACCTCGTGTTCGAGCCCGTATGGGACCAGAGCATGATGACCGAAGAGGCCCGGGTGGAACTGGGCTTCGACTGATTGCGGGCCTCTACGCCCCGCCATGCGACTTGCGCGACGGGGCACCGAGTGGCCCCATGTTATGCTTGTTACACTAAGAACCCTAAAAACTGACGGTATGAAAAACGTGTATTTCCTTTCCGACGCACATCTTGGCTCGCTCGCCATCGACCACGGCCGCATGCACGAACGGCGCCTGGTGCGCTTCCTCGACAGCATAAAGACCAAGGCCGCCGCCATATACCTGCTTGGCGACATGTTTGATTTCTGGTATGAATACCGCTGTGTGGTGCCCCGGGGCTATACGCGCTTCCTCGGCAAACTGTCCGAGTTGACCGACATGGGAGTCGAGATTCATTACTTCACAGGCAACCACGACATCTGGGCATACAACTACCTGGAGTCGGAGTGTGGCGTGATACTCCACAAACGGCCGCTCACCACCGAGATTTACGGCAAGGTGTTCATGCTGGCCCACGGCGACGGGCTGGGCGACCCCGACCGCAAGTTCAAGCTGCTCAGGGCCGTGTTCCACAACCGCTGCTGCCAGGTGCTCTTCTCGGCCCTGCATCCGCGCTGGGGCATGGCCTTCGGAATGCTGTGGGCAAAGCACAGCAGGCTGAAGCGCATGAACGGTGGCGAACCGCCCTACATGGGCGAAAACCGTGAGCATCTGGTGCTCTTCACAAAGCGATACATACAGACCCACAGCAATGTCGACTACTTTCTCTACGGCCACCGCCACATAGAGCTTGACCTGCAGCTCACCAAGAAGGCCCGGATGATGATACTCGGCGACTGGATAACGCAGTTCACCTATGCCGTGTTCGACGGCGAGCACCTCTTCCTTGAGGAATACGTAGAGGGCGAGTCGCAGCCTTGAGGGACGTGCCTTTCGGATGTAGCGTCACCAGCGATTTTAGCATGACATGACGAAAAGCCTGTTGGCCATAATAATAATTGCCGTCGTGGCCCTTGCCGGTTGCACGGGCGAGCGCCACAACAGGGCTTTCGGCGGCCTTGACAGCATTGCCGAAACCTCCCCCCGGGTGGCCGTGGCCCGGCTCGACTCGCTGTGTGGCGTGCTGCCCGGGCTGAACCGCGCCGACAGTGCTTACTGCGCCATGGTGCGGCTCAAGGTGGGCTTGGCCGCAGGCCTTGTGCCACAGTCGGACAGCGTGGCCCTTTCGCTCGTAGACTTCTACGAAAACGAGCTCGACTTCGAGCTTCTTGACGATGCCTATTACACTGCCGCCGCCGTCTACCATGCCATGGGCAACGACGCGGTGGCAATGGATTACCTTTCCAGCGCCATGGTCAATGCCCATGGCGCCGACACATTGCTCATGCTGCGGTCGCAACTGATGGCAGGCCGCATCTACCTGCGCAACCGCCTGGTGGCCGCATCTGCCATTGGCGGCATGGGCGATGTGGCCTACAGCCGTGGCCGGGCCGACAGCGCGTGCCACCATTACCGCGAGGCTTTGCGGCTTGTCCCTGGCAATGATGGGGGCGGCCTTGCGGCTTCGCTAAGGTGCCGACTGGCCGAGGCCTGTGTGGCTTCGGGCGACACCGCCGCCGCGCGCCGGCTGCTCTTGCAGGCAAGGGCGGCTGCCACACCGGCGCTGAAGCCGAGGCTTGCGCTTGCCGAGGGCTTCCTGCTTGAGGCCGAGGGCCTGGCCGACACGGCCCTTCTGCGCTACGGCGAGGCCGCCGCCGGGGGCGACGCCGCCACACGCAGCGCGGCCTACGGGCGCATGGCCGCTGTCTATGGCGGCCGTGGCGACGGGCACAAGGCTGCCGATTGCGCGGCAAGGTGCGTGGCACTGGCCGACTCGCTGGCCGCCTCTGTCTCGGCTGTCGGCGTGGGTGGCGTGGCAAACCGGCGTTGGGCTGAGCGGCGCGAGCTCGAAAGTTTTTTTAAAGAACTCTGTTTCGACTACTTCACCGAGATATGGCTGTATGTAGTGTCGGCCATAGCGCTTGTTGCCTTCGTTGGGCTCAGGGCCTTTTTGTCACACCGGCGGCAACAGATGCACCAAAAGGAAGTACGCCACAAGTATGAGCCTGCGGGAGGGATGGCCGCCGACACGGCCGAGGCACAACGGCGCAGGGCCGGCATAGAGGCCCGGCCCATCTACGCGCTTATCCGCCAGAGGCTCAACTCGCCCAACGGGCGCAAGCGGCTGTCTGAAGATGAGTGGCGGCAACTGGCCGAGGCGGTAAACGCCGTTTACCCGGGATTCGACTCGAAGCTGGCCGAACTCTGCAAGATGAGCACTGCCGACTATCGTCTTTGCCTTTTGGTAAAGATTGAGATGAGCTCCTCGGCCATGGCGCAGATACTCGTGAAGACCAGTTCGGGCATCACTTCGGCGCGCGCAAAGCTATTTAAGCGCGCTTTCGGAACCAGCGGCGGGGCTGCCGACTGGGACGACGTAATACGCTCTCTGTAAGCGCATTACGCCGTTTTGCGTACACTTTTGAGCAATGCCGCGCGCCTTTGCGTACGCTTTTGCGCAACCGATTCCTTGTTGTTTCCCACCGTTAATGATACTTTTGCAGCAGCAACAAAAAAGCAAAAGTGTCATGAGACAAAAGCATTTCCAATATGTAGCCCCGGCGGCATTTGCGCCAACCTACCGCCCTATGGCCGCCACCGCGACACCGACCTGTGCCGGTGGCAGGGCGGGGCACGGTCTGCATGGCCCGCAAACGGAATCTTTGAGTGCACAAAAAGATATGTAAACAGAGTTATTGACATTCCTAAAACCAAAGAAACGATGAAAAAGCTATTTATATCAATGGCCGTGGTGCTTGCCACTGTGTTTGCCGCATCGTGCTCAAATGACGATGCAGAGAATTCAAGCGTAACGAAAACCGAAAACCGCAAGGCGGAGCAGAAAAAGGAGAAAGAGCTGTTGGAGCTCAAGGAAAGGATAGCCCACATGAACCAGGAGTGGGTTTAGAGAGCGCCGGCAATGGAGACCCGCAGCACCTCGCGCTGGAAAATTGTTGGCAAAGCCGACATTGCCGGAGCAAAGATTGGCAGGCGCTTGGGCTCATGGGGGCTGTGATAGTGGGCGCAGCGGCTTCCGCTTACGCCATATACAAGACCCAACCGAAGCATGTGGCCCTGCCACCGACAGCCGAGCCCTATGAAAAGGCAACCATAGTGAGGGTTAGCCAGACGGGCGTCACCGGCCCCACAGACAGCGTGGGCTATTACGACAACAAGCTGCTGGCCTCGATAGGCATCGACAAAATAGTGGCAGCCAACTATGCCGACATAGAGAGGCTCGTGGTAGATGCCGCAAACAAGTTGGGCATTGCCGGCAAGCAGCAAGTGCAGGCGGGCCTTCTGTATGGCAATGCCGACTTGCAATTCCTGAAAAACAACATGGGGCGGCTCAACAATGCGGCAAGTTCGGCAGAATATTGCACAATGCTCAGGGGCAACCTGAAAACCATTGACGATGCAGAAATCGGGGTGTTGGAGGAATACATGACCGGTTTAGACGCCATCGAGGCTGCCCGCCGCCTTGAATACACCCGGGCCACCGTGGGACTGATAAGCGAGAGCAACCTGCCCGACGACGTGAAAAACAGCCTTGCCGGCAGCGTCATCGTGGGCAATGCGAGCGCAAACCTGTGGCAGGCCGTATATGGCGGCCATTGACCGAAGGCCGCCCTCGGCCTTTGCTCCGGGCATCTCTGCATGGCCGAAGCCTGAGGGCGGCCCCGGTGCCGCAGCCTGTGGCCATGGTTGAAGCAATGAAAACATAATGTCAAAATTAAAGCATTTGGAATATGAATAAAGTGATTTTAGACAGCGTCCTGTTCGTTGTGGCCCTTGGCGTGGCCATGACAGGGCTGTGGATGGTGGGCCGCGGCGAGGCCGCAGGTTGGATGTGTGTGGGCGTCGGGGCCGTGGCCTCGGTGGCAGTGCCGGCATTGACAAAGCCCGAGCGGCGCATGCTGGTCAGTGTGATGGAGGCGTTGCTCGCGCTGTTTGTGGGTGGCGGTTTCCTGTGCTATGCCGACAGGCTGGGCGCTACCATAGGGCTCAACGACTACTCTGTGTTCCCGCTGCTGGCGGCATTGTGGGCTCTCCACGAGCTCTCGCTGTGGTGGAGCGGCGGCCGGTGGCGCATGGCGGCCCCGGGCGAAGGCCGCAGGCACACGTGGCTTGTGGTGCAACTCGTGGTGGCGGCCGTGCTTATGGCCGGGGCGTCCGTATATGTGGCCGCCACGCGCACCGACCCGGTGGCCCTGGCCTATGCTGCCTTGTGCGCAGCCATGTTTGTGGGGCTGTTCCGGCTGGCTTTGGTCGCCGGCCGTCTCGGTGCCGAGGCAAGGCGCGAACTGCGCGTGGGCCTGTTCGACGTGGCGTTGGTGGTCTTTTTCTTCTACGGTTTTGCCTGGCTCTACGGCGAGTCGTGGATGCCGCTCACGCCCATAGTGTTCCATGCGCTGTTTCTCTCGGTGATGCTGGCCGACGTGTTGCGCTGGTGCATGGAGAAAGACTCGCGCCTCGACAGGCCGTGGCACAGGTTGCAGCCTCAGGGCGGCGGCGAGGCCGGGGCACAGTGAAACGCCAACGCCCGAAGGGCGCTTTGTAACCGACTGATGTTTAGTGTGTTAGCAAAAAGGGCCGTTTCAGGACTTGAAACGGCCCTTTCCACCGTCTGGTTCGGCCCATTCAGCATTGCCAAACGGGCCGTATGGCAAGCGGTAGCGGGCCCGGCTGATGTGCTCGCCATGGTCGCGGCAGTGGCCGGTATGGCCGTGTGGCACGAAAAAACATGCAGGTTTGCTTTGCCGGTACCCCTTTTTGTGCTATCTTTGCGTGGCCAAAGTTACACTCGGTTGTGGGCGGGCGTGTTTGCCGGGCCCCCGCCGTTTGTGGCTGCATGTTAGAAACAATAATTTTGCAATATGGGAGTTTGGATATCGTTGTTGCTTTGGCTGGTCATATCGGGCCTGCTTCTTTTCGGTTGGTTTTACAATATGGGGCAGTACAGGGAGACAACCAAGGACATGCTTGTCACCTGTGGCACGTGCGTTGCGGCGCTTTGGGCGTTGCGCACATACCATCCCGGGCTCACGCTTACCGTGACCCTGGCCGCCGTGGTTGTGGCTTTCATGCTGTTTTCTTTCTTGTCCAAGAATGCGCTGAAGATACCGAAGTATGTCGATTCGGCCGCAGCCATATTGTTTATGGCACTGCTCATGTATGTCTGCGACAAGTTTCTGGGCATGTCGTTCATGGCCTCCTGCATAATTGGTGCCGTAGGTTTCTGTGTGTTCTACGGGCTCATAATTTACCTCTACGCCCGTTTGCCGAAGGAAGAAGACAACGAGGAGTAGGCCGCAGGCCCGGCCTCTGGCAAACGTCAGGCCCGCATGGCAGCTGCCATGCGGGCCTGACGTTTTGTTTTGGCGCATCCGGCGGGGCGTTAGCAGGTCTTGGGGCGCAAGCGGGTGGCTGGTGGTGGCTGCCACGCTATGGTTGCACGGCCCAGGCGTCATTGGCTCCGCCCGAGGGCGGTGCCGCCATCGTGCCCGTTGGCCGTTGGCGTGTGGCCTTATAGTCTGGCGGCGGCAACCTCCGCCGTGCGGCATGGTGCATGGCCATCGGTGGCGTGGCCGCAGAGCGGGCCGCCGTGCCTTAGGGTGATGGGCGCATGGATTGCTGCCTGCGTATGTGCGCGGGGCGAGCCCGTAAGGCCTGTCCGTAGGCCTGTCCCCCGGCTGCAGGCACAGCGGCCCGGCGGAGAATGCTCCGCCGGGCCGCGTCTGCTTTGTGCCGATGGCCGCCTTACAGCAGGTTCATGGTGTCGGTGGCAATCATCAGTTCCTCGTCGGTGGGTATGACAACGACCTTGACGCGCGAGTCGGGGGCAGATATTACAGCCTCTTCGCCGCGCACCTTCTCGTTTGTCTCCTTGTCGAGCTTCACGCCCATCCACTCCAGGCCCTCGCAGGCTCCGGCGCGCATGCCGGTCTGGTTTTCGCCCACGCCGGCGGTGAACACAATGATGTCAACGCCGCCCATGGCAGCCGCATACGCTCCGATGTACTTCTTTATGCGGTAGTTGTACATGTTCTGTGCCAGTATGGCCTTGGGGTTGCCGGCTTTCTCGGCAGCCTCAATCTCGCGCATGTCCGACGATATGCCGGTGATGCCGTAGACGCCGCTCTTCTTGTTGAGCAGGTTGGAGATGCCGTCGGCGTCGAGTCCGAGCTTCTTCTCGATGAATGAGACAGCCCCTCCGTCGATGTCGCCGCTGCGGGTGCCCATCATCACGCCCTCGAGCGGTGTCAGGCCCATCGACGTGTCCATGCACTTGCCGAACTTCACTGCTGCCACGCTGCCGCCGTTGCCTATGTGGCAGGTGATGATGCGCTGCTCCTCGGGCTTCACGCCGAGGAAGTCGCAAACGCGGTGCGACACGTAGCGGTGGCTCGTGCCGTGGAAGCCGTAGCGGCGTATGCCGTACTTCTCATACAGTTCGTAAGGTATGGCGTACATGTAGGCATAGTCGGGCATGGTCTGGTGGAAGGCGGTGTCGAACACTCCCACCTGCGGCAGTCCCGGCATGAGCTCCTGCACGGCGCGCACGCCCTTGAGGTTGGCCGGGTTGTGGAGCGGAGCGAGGTCGCTGCACTCCTCAAACGTCTTGAGCACCTCTTCCGTCAGTAGCACGCTCTTGTTGAACTTCTCGCCTCCGTGAACCATGCGGTGGCCCACGGCATCAATTTCCTTGAGGTCTTTTATCACCCCTATCTCAGGGTCGGTGAGCAGGCTGAATATGAACTTCACGCCCTCGGTGTGCTCGGGTATGTCGTGCATTATCTGTTTCTTCTCTCCGCCGGGCAGCTTTACCTTTACGAAAGCACCTTCGAGCCCTACGCGCTCAGCTCCGCCTGATGTCATCACCGACTTGTCGTCCATGTTGTAAAGGGCATACTTTATGGATGATGAGCCACAGTTTAAAACGAGGATTTTCATTGTTGTTTCCTTTCTTTGTATTTTTTAGGAGTTAAGGAGTTACAGGGAGTTAAGGAGTTAAGACAATAGCCGCGCACGCATGACACCGTGCGGCATGTGGCATTGCCGGCCCGGCGCAGCCGCCGTTTGTTGATGGCTATTGCGGTCATTCATCAGCAGTGCTTTTAAAACTGTTGCTCAGTATTCCTTTGCAATAGCCGTTGAGCAGCTTGCTTGTTTCTTCAAGGCTGGCATATAGAGACTTGTATGTCTCAGTACTGATATATCCAAGGTCTCTTGACAGGTGCAGATAGCACCTGCACTCTTCGAGACTTCCTTGTGCGAAATTTAGGAAATGCAGCTTGTCGGCCTTGCCTATGCGTTTATATCCCTCGGCTATATTTGCCGCAATGGATACTGCAGCTCGCTGAAATTGCGAGCACAGCCCGTATTTCTCGTCTTGGGGATAGGCGGCAAGAGCCTTGTATGTTTGTAGTACAAACCCGTAAGCCTTTTGCCAAGCCAGTATGTCCTCAAATCTGACGGTAGCCATTGTCATTGATATGAATGTGTTTCGCGGATGCGGGATAAGTTTGTTGGGCCATGAGCCGATGAGCAAGAGCAGCCGGTTGGTGTCAGCCATCATGCCGCAGGGCCCGTTTCGCGTGGCTATTGTCTTAACTCCTTTACTCCCCTTTAACTACTTAACTCCTTGAATTTGATTTACCTAACTCTTAATTTTTCTTCGCATCCATTGCCTGGCAAGCGGTGATGGCCACCATCTTGTAGATGTCGTCCACGGAGCAACCGCGGCTAAGGTCGTTCACCGGGCGTGCAATGCCCTGCAGGATGGGGCCCAGGGCTTCGGCGTCGCCGAGGCGCTGCACCAGCTTGTAGCCGATGTTGCCAACCTCGAGGCACGGGAACACCAGCACGTTGGCGTGGCCGGCGATGGGGCTTCCGGGAGCCTTGTGCTCGCCTACCGAGGACACCAGGGCAGCGTCGGCCTGCAGCTCGCCGTCAATCTTCAGCTCGGGCTGGCGCTCATGGGCCAGGCGGGTGGCCTCGACAACCTTGTCAACCACCTCGTGCGAGGCGCTGCCTTTGGTCGAGAAGCTCAGCATGGCCACGCGAGGGTCGGTGAATCCGGCCACGCTGCGGGCTGTCTCTGCTGTGCAGATGGCAATCTGGGCCAGCTGGTCGGCGTCGGGCATGGGCGTCACGGCCACGTCGCCCACCACGAGCACGCCGTTCTCACCGTACTGCGGCTGCTTGGTTACCAGCAGCATGGCGCCGCTGACGCAGGTGATGCCGGGCTTGCACTTGATGATTTGCAGGGCCGGGCGCAGCGTGTCGGCGGTGGTGCTCAGCGCCCCGCTGATCTGCCCGTCGGCGCCTTCGGTCTTGATGATCATGCAACCCAGGTAGAGAGGGTTCTTCACCAGCTCGCGTGCCTGCTCGATAGTCATGCCTTTCTTCTTGCGCAGTTCGGCCAGCAGGGCTGCATACTCCTCGCTTCTGGGGTTGTTGTCGGGGTCGATGATGGTGGCCTTGCCTATGTGGCTGAGGCCCCATTTCCCGGCCAGAGAGTTAATCTCGTCGGGGTTGCCGATGAGGATGAGGTCTGCCACTTCGTCGGCCAGCACCATGTCGGCTGCCTTCAGTGTGCGCTCCTCGGTTGCTTCGGGGAGCACGATGCGCTGCTTGTTGCTCTTAGCGCGCTCGATGATTTGTTTTACTAAGTCCATTTTGACGAATAATTTATCATTGTGTTTTTGTAACTTCTGCTTTGCAAAAGTAAGCAAAATATTCGTAACCTGTCTTCGTCGGGCGTTATTTTTTCCCCCGCGGAAGGTTAACTGTGGTTAAAAGATGGCGGTGCCTGCACAAACACGGCAGCCTGTGTGCAAGCGCGCTTGCGCCGGGGGTGGTCTTGCCGTCGCGCGGCTGTTGTGCCGCCGTGGCCCCGGCCTATGCCGCCCCCGTGCCGGCGCGGTGCACAACGGCTTTTTTTAGACGACGTAACGGCCATCTTCCCGTGTCGTAGGGCCTGTTTCCCGCGTGGCAGCGCCGTAAGGCTCAACGTGGCGTAGCGATGACCTTGCGAAGCCTTGTTATATATTAAAAAATGTATCGAGGCCCGTACGGCTTGGCCGCAGACCGGGAAGAAATATCATTTAAACACGTTTGAACACGCTTTTAATGTCTATGAAATGCCGTTGCAACATAGTTAGAGTACTTTTGCAGCGGAAAAAGAAAGGAAACGGAAATTAACATTAAAAACATTAAAAGCTATGCGTAAAACAGTTGTTGTATTAGTTATGATGATTGGGCTCTGCTCGGGCATGAGCCTCAGTGCTGCAGAGAAGTCGGCCGAGGCCGCCAACTCAACGTGGACATTCTATTCGGTGACTGACAAGCCAACGGCTGAGGAACTGGCATCCGTGTCGGATGGCGAGTTTGGCAAGGAAGCCACCTGCCTCTACAACCAGCTTGAGAAATTGTGTGTGAAGCGCGTGCCGGTGGTGCCGGGCGACCCCACAACACGCATCGTTTTCAAGAAGGGCGACATATACAACGCCGTGCGCAAGATTGGCAAGGGCCTTGAGGACGACGTCAAGGACAACGCAATGAGTTCAGACGAGGCATCGCGCAAAATGATGCACGTGCTCAACGTGGCCATATCGGCATATTATTCGGAAGACAGCAAGTCGTTCGAGAAGGCTCTTCGCGCCAGCAAGAAGGATTACAACAAACTGCTCGCCGTGTTCGACCGCGTGTCGCTCGAGCAGTAAGCCTTTAACCGGTGCATAGAGCCCGGGCGGCCCCGGGCGTGGTAGCCATGAGGGGGTTGCCCGGGCTCTGTGTGTCTATGCCGCAAGAAGCACAATGATGACTAAGGATAGGGATAACTAACTATTTTCAATACACTTGTTTACTTATGAAGAAAATTTGTACTTTCGCCGGCTTGCTGTGCGTGAGCGTGTCAATGTACGCCCAGTCCATCAAGATTAGCGGAGTGGTTACCGACGAGATGGGGCCTGTCATGGGCGCATCGGTCATGGTGAAGGGCACCAAGACGGGCACCGTCACCGACGTGAACGGACGTTACACGCTGAGCGCCGACAAGAACGACGTGCTCGTATTCTCCTATGTGGGCACCAACCCCGTAGAGAAGACAGTCACAGGGGCGGTGCTCGACGTCAACCTCACGTCAAACGTGCAGAGCATCAACGAGGTGGTGGTAACCGCCATCGGTATCAAGCAGGAGAAGAAAAAGCTCGGTTACACCACGCAGCAGGTGGAGGGAGCCGACATCGCGGCCGCAGGAAACCTTAACGCCGGAGCCTCGCTGCAGGGCGAGGTGGCCGGACTCACCGTGTCGGTGCCGTCGGGCATGTTCCAGTCGCCAACGTTCTCGCTGCGCGGCAAGACCCCGCTCATAGTGCTCGACGGTGTGCCCATCGAGTCTGACCTGTTCGACCTCTCCAGCGAGAACATAGCCAGCGTCAATGTGCTGAAGGGCACCGCCGCCTCGGCCCTGTACGGAGCGCGCGGCCGAAACGGCGCAATCATGATAACAACCAAGCGGGCCGAGAAGGAAGGAATAGAGATAAACTTCTCCACAAAAGACATGGTACAGGCCGGATACATGGCCTTCCCCGAGACACAGCATGAGTTCGGCAGCGGCTCGCAGGGCAAGTATGCCTTCTGGGATGGCGAGGGCGGAGGCATCTCCGACGACGACATGCAGTGGGGGCCGCGCCTCGACGTGGGCAACGTGGCCCCGCAGTGGAACAGCCCCATACGTGACAAGGTGACCGGCGAGACCATACCATGGTGGGGAAGCGTTACGGGCACGCAGTATGACGACCAGGGCCGCTACGAGCGTGTGGCAACGCCGCTCGTCTCACACGACAACATAGGCGACTTCCTCGAGACGGGAATCATCACCAACAACACCCTCTCGCTGTCTTACAAGGGCGACAAGGCCCGCGTATATGTGCTCGGGCAGTATGCCTACCAGAAAGGCCAGGCGCCGACAACGTCGTTCCAGAACGGCGGACTGAACATCAACACATCGTTCGACATAAGCGACAAGCTCACCCTCGACGCCATGCTGAACTACAACATGGTGTATTCGCCCAACTATCCCGACTACGGCTACCACCCGTCGAACTATATGTACAACATCATTGAGTGGATGGGCGACGACGTTGACGGCCGCGACCTTGAGCAACACCTGTGGGTTCCGGGTATGGAAGGCTACCGCCAGGCCAGCTACAACTACGCCTGGTACAACAACCCTTACTTCGCCATAACGCAGAGCAAGCGCAAGCAGCGACGCAACGTGCTCACCGGCCAGCTCCGCCTGAACTACCAGATACTGCCAGAGCTCAGCGTCATGGGCCGCGTGTCGATGCGCTCTAACCGCAACCTGACTGAGCACGAGACCCCGAAGTCGTACATGAACTACAGCGACTCGCGCGAGGGCGGCTACAAAGTGTGGAACGAGACACAGGACAACGTAGATGCCGACGTGCTCGTGACATATACCAAGAGCTTCATGAGCGACATCAACCTCACCGTCAACGCCGGTTCGTCGGTGTTCTACCGCCGTTACCGCAACGACTACGCGTCGACCGACGGGCTCAATGTGCCAGGCGTCTACTCGCTGAACAACTCTACCGGCAACATCATAACCTTCGACGCAGACAACCCTCTGTGGGGTTCGCGCAGCGAGAAGGAGATAAAGAGTGTCTACGGCTCGGTAAACATAGACCTCTCGAAGTACGCATACCTCTCTGCAACCGCACGCAACGACTGGTCGTCGACCATTGCCACGGGCAACAACTCGTATTTCTATCCTTCTGTGGCCGTCAGCTCGGTGATATCAGACTATGTGAAGCTGCCCAAGTTTATGGACTACCTGAAGGTGATGGCGTCGTGGGCAACGGTCAGCAGCGACCTCGACCCGTACCAGATACAGCAGGTTTACACCAAGGAGAGCAACTGGGGGAACACGCCCACCATCAGTTATCCGTCGGCACTGGTCAACTATGACATCAAGCCGCAGAAGACAACATCGTGGGAGGTGGGCCTGTCCACATCGTTTCTGGGCCGCTTGGCGCTCGACTTCAGCTACTACCGCAACGTGGACACCAACCAGATTCTCGACATGATGATATCTCAGGCATCTGGATTCGACAGCCGCAAGATCAACGGCAACACCTATACCACAAACGGCATCGAGGTCATGGCCAGCGTGAAAGCCATCGACATGAAAGACTTCAAGTGGGATTTCGACCTCAACGCCAGCCACAGCGTGCGCAAGCTGACTGAGATTTACGGCGGCGAGGAGTACTTTGGAAACTTGCGTGAGGGCGACCGGGCCGACGCTTATTATGCCACCGTATGGCAGCGCGACCCCGAAGGGCGAGTGATTGTCGACGCCACGGGCCAGCCGCAGACAGACCCCTATGCCCGCAACGTGGGCCACTACGAGCCTAATGTGCGCCTGGGAATGCAGAACAAGTTCCGCTACAAGGACTTCACCCTTACCATCAACCTCAACGCGGCCATCGGCGGACTCATCTATTCGCAGCTCAGCCCGAAGCTATGGTGGGGAGGCAAGCACCCCAACTCAACCATGTACCGCGACCAGGAATACTCTAACCTTGACGCCGAGGGCAACCCCACGCCTGTATATGTGCCCGACGCAGTGACTGTGGTGAGCGGCGAGGTGACATACGACACACATGGCAACGTGGTGAGTGACACCCGTGTGTTCAAGAAGTTTGACCAGGCTGTAGACTGGCAGTCGTGGTGCCAGAACTATCCTTATCGCGCAACCGTGACCGACAAGATGGACAAGTTCTTTGCAAACACTTTCAGCCGTACTTACCTGAAGATAAGCCAGATAGCCCTGAGCTATGACTTCAAGAAGCTGCTACCGCAGGATTCGCCTGTCAAGGGGCTCACGGCAACACTGTTCTGCAACAATGCGGCACTGTGGTCGAAGGCTCCATGGATTGACCCCGAGATAAGCGGGGATACCAGCGACGACGACGGCTCCAACGACCCGACGGCCCGATATGTGGGAATAGGCGTCAACATGACATTCTAAACAAACTTGAAAACGATAAAAGACATCACGATGAAACCAAAGATATTATTGCCGATATTTGTTGCCGCTGTGGGCTTCTGCTCGTGCGAGAGCTTCAGCGACATGAACACCAACCCCAACATGCCGGCCGAAGTGACACCCGACCTGCTGTTGCCCAAGGTGTGCCAGGATGCGTTCACCCGCGGACAGGACGGCATGTACGCCGACAAGATGGTGATACAGACCGACGGCCACAACTCGGAACAATTTTTCGAGTGGCACAGAGGCAGCTTTGACACATACAACAACGAGCTGCTGCAGGTGGAGAAAATGCGCGAAGAGGCCGAGCGAACGGGCGACACGGCTTACGTACCGCTATACAAGTTCTTCCGTGCCTACCACTATTACAACCTCACGCTGCGCTTCGGCGACATTCCTTACAGCGACGCCATGAAGGGGCAGAGCCAGGCCAACTACACGCCTGAGTACGACACGCAGGAGGAGGTGTTCGCCGGCATACTGCGCGACCTCGACGAGGCCGAGGAGGGGCTGGCCGCTTCGCCAGACGTCGACGTGATTGAAGGCGACATTATCTACGACGGTGACAAGCTGGCATGGCGCAAGCTGGTCAACTCCTTCCACCTCAAGGTGCTCATGACCCTGTCGCGCAAGACCACCGTGGGCGGCCTGGACGTGCGCCAGGAGTTTGCCCGCGTGGCACGGCTGCCGCTCATGGAGAGCAACGCCGACAATGGCCAGCTGACGTACATCGACCAGGAAGGCAACCGCTATCCGCAGTTCAATGCGCAGTGGTCGGGCTACTACATGGACAGTACATACGTGGCACGCATGGCCGAGCGCCGCGACCCGCGCCTATTCCTGTTCTGCCTGCCGACAACCACGGCCGCCGACGCTGGCATGGCGGTCAACGACTTCGCGGCATACCGGGGCGGAAACCCCATTGTGCCCTACGGCAACAACATCACGCTGGTGCGCAATGGCCAGATATCGCAAATAAACTCGCGCTTCCGTCTGGATCCGATTGTCGAGCCGACCATGCTGATGGGCTACGCCGAACTGCAACAGGTGCTGGCCGAGGCCGTGGTTCGCGGATGGATACAGGGCGACGCCAGGCAGTACTATGAGAACGGCGTGAAAGCTTCATTCAGCTTCTATGAGACCTATGCCACCGACTACTCGCAATATGTCACGCAAGACTCCGCGGCGAGCTACCTCAACCGCCCCCTCGTAAGGCTTGACGACACGCTCACCGACGAGCAGAAGATTGAGCGCATAATATTCCAGAAATACTGCGTGAGCTTCTACCAGGGAGGTTGGGACCCTTACTTCGAGAACCTGCGCACGGGCTATCCCGGATTCATGCACCTCGAAGAAAACCCCATCCCTTACCGCTGGATGTACCCCGACACGGAGTACCGTTACAACACGGCCAACGTGGAGGAGGCCATCACCCGCCAGTTTGGCGCCAACAACGACCGTACCACCGCCCTGCCATGGTGGCTGAAAGAATAATGTTAATCTGTTTCTGTAATGTGATAGAGCCGGCCGGATGCCCCTGTGGCCCGGCCGGTTATCGCTTTGCGCCATGACCTGATGCAGTGACGAATTGTGCCGGGCGTGGATGCGTGAAGGCGTTTGCTGCACGGAAACGAATGGACATTGGAATATTAATAATAAAACAATAGACAACAGACATGACAAAAAGACTTTTCTGCGCTGCCGCACTCTGCATGGCAGGGATGCTGGCCGTGAGCGCACAGAGCGTGAGATTCAATAACGAAGGCAAACTGAAGATTGTGCAGTTCACCGACATCCACTGGCGTGCGGGCGACCCGGCCACGGCCGACGCCGCCGCAAACATGAACCGGGTGCTCGACGAGGAGAAGCCCGACCTGGTGGTATACACCGGCGACGTGACCACGGCAAAGCCTGCCACCGAGGGCCTTGACAAGGCGCTGGAGCCAGTGATAAGCCGCGGGGTGCCCTATGCCATCACCTTCGGCAACCATGACGACGAGCAGGACCTGACGCGCCCGCAGCTCTACGACTATGTGAAGAAGAAGCAGGGGTGCCTCGACGCCAAGGCCGATGGCACCGACTTCGCCATCAGCGTGACCTCGGCCGACGGCAAGCAGGCCAAGGCCGTGATCTACGTTATGGACAGCAACGCTTACTCTACGATAGACAGCCTGAAGGGCTACGGATGGTTCCGCTGCGACCAGATAGACTGGTACGCACGCAAGAGCGCTGAGCTTACGGCCGCCAACGGTGGCAAGCCGCTGCCGGCGCTGGCTTTCTTCCACATACCCTTCCCCGAGTACAACGAGGCATCGACGGCCATTGGCAACCCGCTCGTGGGCCAGAGGGGTGAGCAGGCTTGCTCGCCAGCCATCAATTCGGGCATGTTTGCGGCCATGCTTGAGGCCGGCGACGTGATGGGCACGTTTGTTGGCCACGACCATGTGAACAACTACGTCACTCCGTGGCACGGCATCCTGCTCTGCTACGGCCAGTTTACGGGCGGCAAGACCACCTATACCGACGGAAAGCGCGGCGCCCGCGTCATTGAGCTGACCGAGGGGCGAAGGGGCTTCAGGACGTGGATCCGCATGAGCGACGGCACCGTGAAGAACGAGGTGCTTTGGCCGGAAGACTTTAAGAATTAAAAATTAAGAGCCAAGAATTAAAAGTTAAGAATTAAGAGTTGGGAATTAAAGAGTGGCTGCGCAGTGTCAGCAGAATGCGAAGGCAAGGGCAAATGTCTGTACTCCTGTACTCCTGCACTCCTGAAACTCCAAGCGTAAGAATTAAAAAAGGGCTGCGCGGTGTCGGCAGAATGCGAAGGCAAGGGCAAATGTCTGTACTCCTGTACTCCTGCACTCCTGAAACTCCAAGCGTAAGAATTAAAAAAGGGCTGCACGGTGTCAGCAGAATGCGAAGGCAAAGGCAAATGTCTGTACTCCTGTACTCCTGCACTCCTGCATTCTGATACGCAAGTCTCTGCCCATCCCGTGCTCCCGCCCGTCCCGGTTCTGCAAGTCTTTGCGCCTACCCCCCAGCCATCTTGGTATTCCCCAAAAACCAAAGACTAAGTAGGTGTTCAAAATTAATTGCCATCAAATTGTGCGCTATTTCGGAGATGCATGCCAAAGTCCGAAGAGAGAGCGTAGCGGGCTACGCGACCGATGAGACTTTGGTATGCGGCCCGAAAGAGCACACAAGATGGTGGCAAAGATATAGAGGACACCTGCAAGGTCTATTGTATCGGTTAATTTTGAACAGCTACTTATGTCAATACATTTGCAGCGTGCTTCCCTTACAGCGGTGTCGCCGCTCTCCTTGCGTAGAAGTCATGAGGATGTGGTTCACTGAAGTGACGGCCCAACCATCGGCAAATCAAACTTTATATTGCCTTCCGTTGCAATTTAACTCCTTGTTCGAAGTGCAGCACAGCGATAACTCCGTCTGCCTCATTCCAACTCCCCCAAACATCGCCTTCACTTCTTTTCCGGGTTGGGGATGTCCTCGTCGGTTGTTTCAAGCTTGAAATATACAGGGCGGAACCCGTCGTTGCAGCAAGCAATGGCAGTGTGTGGCTGGCGGCACCAGTTGTCGAAGAAGAAACTCTCGACCCCGTTTTGCAGAGCGAAAATGTATTGGTGCATACACTTCCAAGCCGTATTGCACAGTCCGGGCGGGCAGTCGATGCCTGCATAGAACACCTGGCCGTCTTTCAGCCTGCCGCAAGGGCCGAGCCCGTCGCATCCGTATTCGGCAGCGAGGTCGGCCTTGAACTCTCTCTTCAAAACCGTAATCTTTACTTTCTTCATTGTTTTATAGATTTTGTTTAGTTTTGTTTTTATTGGCCAGGGCCCATCACGTGGCTAAGCCATGGCCCCGTGCTGCCGTTGCGGCGCTGGGCGTTGTGGCAGTAGGCCCATGCCGGCTGCAAAGTTAATGACAAGGCGCTAAAAAGTCTGTATACGCATTGCCGTCAAACATACCATTATTACTGATATTCACGTCAAGCCTCGCTTGTTTCGCCTCAGGGCTGTTTCGTAGGTTTTATTTCGTCCACAATGTCAAACTCGGTGGCCTTTGGGTCGAGGTCAGAGTAAGCGTTTCTCAGGTCATCTTTTGTTATGGTGACATCGCGGTCAACCTCGCGCGGGTTGTCGAGCGTAGTGTGGAAGAACAGCCAGTCGTAGGTCTGCTTAAGGTAGAGCAGCCGGGCCAGGTCGCCGTGCGATGCCCCCGGCACCCAGTCATAGCGCAGCAGCCCGTCGTTGCCCGACTCCTTGATGGCCTCTACCACAGCCTTCGACTGGCTTACGGGCACAGCCCTGTCGGCCGTGCCGTGCAGAATCCACAGCGGTATGCGTCCTAGCCCGCCGAAGTCTTTGAGCGTGCTGCCCCCGCACAGGGCCATGGCTGCGGCCACACGGTTGGGGTAAGTGCCGGCGAAGTCGAGCGTGCCGTATCCGCCGAGGCTCATGCCAATAACATAAACACGGGTGGTGTCTATGTCGTGGCGCGCCTCCACCCAGTCGAGCACGCGCGCAATCTTGTCGGGGCGCCATGCCCCGCCGGGGTTTTGCGGGGCAATCACCATGCAGGGATAGTAGCGGCCTTTGGCTATGGCGTGCAGCAGGCCGTAGCGGCGCACCCGCTGCATGTTGTTGCCGCATAGGCTTGCCCCGTGCAAGAAGATTATCACCGGCACACGGCGGTGGTCGGTCACGTATTCGCTTGGGGCGTAGAGCCAGAAGTTGTAGCCTTCTTCCACCACATTGCGCATGGCTGCCAGCTGTCCGTGTTGTGCGTGGGCCGCCAGTGTGGCGAGGGCTATGATGATGGTTGTCAACAGTCGTTTCATGTCGTTGTGCAGTTGGTTGTTGCCCGGCGCATCACTACTGGGGGTTGTCAATGCCATAGATGCGCTTTACGAGCATTATTTCCTTGTATGATATTTCGTCGCCCAGGGCCTCCCTGATGTCTGCCGTGCGAGTGTTGTCGGGGTGCATCCTGGCGTAGTTGCGAATGGTGTCTATGTGCTCTTGTGTCACCAGCTGGTCGATGGGCAACCGGTCTTCGGTCACATATTGAGCCAGGTGGCCAAACACAGTGTCGGTGGTCAGGTGACGCTCGGCCGCAATCTGCTCCACAGTCATGCCTGCGGTAAACATGGCGTGGGTCACCTCGCGTGTCGACAGTTTGGGCGCCTTTGGCCCGGCTTTGCCTTTGGTTGCGGCCGCGCCCTTGGGGCGTGCCGTTTTTGTCGCCGTCTCTGCAGGTTCGTCGCCCAGCACTATGGCCGCCTTGCGGCGCAGGTAGTCGTTGGTAGTGAACTCCGTGTCGGCCCGGCCTTCATAGTCGAGCAGCCTCGACTTCAGCGACAGCTCGTCGGCAAGCGTGGCCCGGCGGTCGTCAAACTGTTTCCTCACCGTCTTGTTGCCGGTCTCCACGCGCGTCTTGGCCAGCAAGGCGGCGAGCGGCTTGAGCTGCCCGGCAAAGTAGGCAGCCGCCTTGTGCACACGCTCTTGCAGCAGGCTGCTGCCTGCCGAGGGCTCTTTGGCGAGTATGGCCCGGTATTGCGCCCCGAACTTTTCGGCCACCCCGGCCATCACCGCCACCGACTGTTGCGCCCGGGTGTATTCGGTTAGCAGCGCGTGGCATCTGTTGTAGAAATGCTCAGATAGCGTTCGCGTCATCTGCTCTACGGCCTGCGCCAGCGCTCCGAAGCCAAACAGCTCGTCGAGCGTCTGCGCCACATATTCGCGCTGCAGCGCGTTCAGCGTCTGCGGGGTGGGGCGGTTGGCTTCGGCGCAGCTGATGAACGTGTCGACGGTGGCGTCGCTTATCACTGCCTCGCGGCTTAGCGGGGCGTCGAGTACCAGGCCCTCGAGCGACTTGCACCGGCTCAGCGCCACATACGTCTGGCCGTGGGCAAACGAGCGCGAGGCGTCGATGATGGCATGCTCAAACGTCAGTCCCTGGCTCTTGTGTATGGTGATGGCCCATGCCAGGCGCAGCGGGTATTGGCGGAACACGCCCTCCACAGCCTCGGTTATCTCTTTTGTGCTTTCGTCGAGGGTGTAGCGCGTGTTCTCCCATTCGGCCGGCTCCAGTTCGATGACCTCGCCCGAGTCGCGGCTTCTCACCCTCAGGCAGTCGTCTTCGGCGCACACCACGGTGCCTATCATGCCGTTGTAGTACGAGTGGTCGGGCGCGTTCTTTATAAACATCACCTGTGCGCCTTCTTTTATGGTGAGCCGTTCGTCGGCCGGAAAGCTGTTTTCGGGAAACGTGCCCTCGACGGTGGCCCGGTAGGTCACGGCCTGGCCCGGCAGTAGGGCCAGCTCGCGGTCGTTGACGGCTTGCGCCTGGTAGTTGTGGGTGGTCAGCCTGATGTAGTCGCTGTCGGGCGGCGGCACGAAGCCGGGCACGCACCGGCGGTTGAGCTCGGCCAGCGTCGACTCGTCGGCGCGGTTCTCCCTGATTTTGTTGAGCAGCGCCAGAAACCGCGAGTCCTGCTGCCTGTACACCTTCTGCAGCTCAATAGTCTGGCAGGGGGCCATGGCCAGGGCCTTGCTCGAAAAGAAGTAAGGCGTGTCGTAGTATTGCTTCATCATCTCCCATTCGTCGTCTTTCACCACCGGGGCCAGCTGCTGCAGGTCGCCAATGAGCAGCAGCTGCACGCCGCCGAAGGGTCGGTCGTGACGTCGGTAGCGGCGCATGACAGAGTCGACGGCGTCGAGCAGGTCAGCGCGCACCATGCTTATCTCGTCGATCACGAGCAGGTCGAGCGTGCGCAGTATGTTGCGTTTCACCTTGCCAAACTGGTAGCGGCGCTTCTCTTTTGCCCCGAATGACGCTCCGGGCACGTAGGGCGACAGCGGCAACTGGAAGAACGAGTGGATGGTTGAGCCCCCGGCGTTGATGGCGGCAATGCCCGTTGGCGCCAGCACCACCATGCGCTTGGGCGACTGCCGGCGCAGTTCGCGCAGGAAAGTGGTCTTTCCCGTTCCGGCCTTGCCGGTTAGAAACACGTTGGCTCCGGTGTTCTCAACCAGTTGCCATGCCATGTCAAGTTCTTCGTTCTTTTCCATTCGTCGTTTGTGTTTGTGTCTTTTTTCAGGCTTCGCTTGCGCCATGCCCACCGCGGCTCCTCAGCTTCAGGCCTCGGTTGGTGGATCCATGCCTCTGACATGCTGTGCCGAGCCAAGATGGGGGGCGGTTCATCGTCAGGCTTGATATGCTGATTCCCGCGCTATCCCAAGGCAATGCAATCGAGCATGATGCAAGTTTGCTTGTACATTACCGAGCGCAGCTTGCCTTATGCAAAGGTATAACAAAAATGCAAGACAGCCAAACGGCCGGCTCCTATTTTGACTTTGGTGCACGGTGGCGCGTTGCCCCGCTGGCAGGTTGCCCGCGGTCGTGGCACATTGGCATGGGTGCCGCAGCCCGGTTTTGGTAATGATATTTCGCAACGGCGCCAGGCTTCCGTATTCCACTGACCCACAGGATATTGCCATAGAGGCCGTCCGACCAGTCAAAAAGTGCCGTTTCGCGTTGCAAGACGGTGCATCTTGCAGTGCGAAACGGCACATGTTGCCAGCCCGTTGCGGGCCGTTGGCCTTGCCGGAGCGCAATTGTAATAAATTATTCTCTTGCCCTTTGGTTGCCGGGATGCCACTGGCATTCAGCATCCGTTGGTTTTGGCATCCGCAGACACACATATTTTATATATCAATAGGCTGTTGTTGCCATGGCAGGGTGGCCTTGTGGCTCTGCCTGCCCGGCAGCATCCACGGCCAAAGCAGCCCGCCGCTTAGTGCAATGGCGGGCAATGCCCGTCTGCCAATGGGTGCATCGGCCTCGGCAATCAATCGCTCACGGCCCCATGGCGCGGCCCCCGGCCCCCGGCTCAGCGGTCTTTCTGCTTGAGCAGGTCGCGTATCTCGGCCAGCAGCTTCTCTTCTGCCGACGGGGCAGGTGGGGCAGGCGGCGCAGCCGGGGCGGCCTGTTTCTTGCGCGACAGCTTGTTGATGCCCTTGACAAGCATGAACACACATAGCGCGATGATGGTGAAGTCGATCATCGTCTGTATGAAGTTGCCATAGTTGATGGTGGCCGGCGCCGTGGTCTCCGGCCCGATTGCCATTGCAGGCAGCGTCAGTTTCAGTTCTGTGAAGTTAACTCCCCCGATGAGCCAGCCTATCGGCGGCATTATTATGTCGTTGACAATAGACGTGACTATTTTGCCGAAGGCGCCTCCGATGATGACACCCACTGCCATGTCCACGGCGTTGCCCTTTACTGCAAACTCGCGGAACTCTCTCATAAATTTACTCATGCTTATTTACTTTTTATATTATTTAATACGGAATGGTGCTGCAAATATAGAAAATATTTAGTAACTTTGCGGGCGAAAAAGAAGAAAAGGCTGGTCGGTATGTCGCTTTTGGTGTTCATTGCTCAGTTGTGGGCGTTACCGGCACGGCTTGAAAAGAAAGTAAACAGGATATTTTTGAACCACTTTAAAATATAAAAGTAAGATGACTAAAATTGGTATTAACGGATTTGGCCGCATCGGCCGCTTCGTTTTCCGCGCAGCTCAGACTCGCGACGACATTGAGGTTGTAGGAATCAATGACCTTTGCCCGGTTGACTACCTGGCCTATATGCTGAAGTATGACACCATGCACGGCGCATTCCAGGGCACAATCGAGGCTGACGTTGAGAACAGCCAGCTCATCGTGAACGGCAAGAAGATTCGCGTGACTGCAGAGCGCAACCCCGCTGACCTGAAGTGGAACGAAGTTGAGGCTGAGTATGTTGTTGAGTCTACCGGTCTGTTCCTGACAAAGGAGAAGGCTCAGGCTCACATCGAGGCTGGTGCCAAATATGTTGTAATGTCTGCTCCTTCAAAGGACGACACCCCCATGTTCGTATGCGGCGTTAACTTCGACAAGTACGAGAAGGGCACACAGTTCGTTTCAAACGCATCTTGCACAACCAACTGCTTGGCTCCTATCGCTAAGGTTCTGAACGACAAGTTCGGCATCGTTAACGGCTTGATGACAACCGTTCACTCTACAACTGCCACACAGAAGACCGTTGACGGTCCGTCAATGAAGGACTGGCGTGGTGGCCGTGCCGCTTCTGGCAACATCATCCCGTCTTCTACTGGTGCCGCCAAGGCTGTGGGCAAGGTTATCCCCGAGCTCAACGGCAAGCTGACAGGTATCTCTATGCGCGTTCCTACTCTGGACGTTTCTGTAGTTGACCTGACCGTGAACCTGGCTAAGCCCGCAAGCAAAGAGGCTATCTGCGCTGCCATGAAGGAGGCTGCCGAGGGCGAGCTGAAGGGTGTTCTGGGCTACACTGAGGACGCTGTCGTTTCTTCCGACTTCCTCGGCTGCACGCTCACATCTATCTTCGACGCCAACGCAGGTGTTTATCTCACAGACACCTTCGTAAAGGTTGTGTCTTGGTATGACAACGAGATTGGCTACTCTAACAAGGTGCTCGAGCTCATCGCCCACATGAAGAAGGTTAACGGCTAATCATTTTCAATGATTTGACGATAAAATAAAGCCGCCCGGCATTGCCGGACGGCTTTTTTTTAGTACTTTTGCGGCAACTATGGCAAAGATGATAACCATAATAGGCCCTACGGCTTGCGGCAAGACGGCTGTGGCCACGCAGCTGGCCGTGAGGGTGGGCGGCGAGGTGATAAGCGCCGACTCGCGGCAAGTGTACCGCCGGATGGACATCGGCACGGGCAAAGACCTGGCCGACTATGAGGTTGGCGGGCGGCACGTGCCTTACCATCTGATTGACATCGCCGAGCCGGGAGCGAAGTACAACCTCTTCCAATACCAGCACGACTTCCTCAAGGCATACGAAAGCATCCTGGCCCGGGGCGCACAGCCCATACTGTGCGGCGGCACCGGGCTTTACGTAGAGGCCGTGCTGCGGGGCTACCGGCTCGCGGCAGTGCCCGAGAACAAGGAGCTAAGGGAGCGCCTCGAAGGCAAGTCGCTGGCTGAACTGACCGAAATGCTGGCCGGGCTGAAGCGGCGCAACGGCTCGGTGATGCACAACACCACCGACGTGGACACGGCAAAGAGGGCCATAAGGGCCATAGAGATAGAGACATTCAACGGCGAAAACCCTACGGCCGGGGCCGAACTGCCGCCAATAGACTCGCTCATAGTCGGGCTGGACATCGGCAGGGAGGAGCGCAGGCGCAGGATAACGGAGCGGCTCAGGCAGAGGCTGGACAACGGTATGGTAGACGAGGTTAGGTCACTGCTCGAAAGCGGGGTGGCTGCCGACGACCTTATATATTATGGCCTTGAGTATAAGTATGTCACGGAATATGCCATCGGCCGCATAGGCTACGACGAGATGTTTGCGCAGCTCGAGATAGCCATACACCAGTTTGCCAAGAGGCAGATGACGTGGTTTCGCGGAATGGAGCGCCGCGGGCTGCACATACACTGGATAGACGCCATGAGGCCTGTGGCCGAAAAGGTTGACGAGATTATTAGGATGATGTAACGGCATGCGCGGACAGTGGCGGCCATGACCGCTGGGTGGCCCGCGCGGCGACAAAAGTAGAAGGTAGACAATGGACAACAATATCAACGACAGCCGCTGGGGAGTGCTCTACTGCCCCAAGGGAGGGCTGGGCAAGGGGGCTGCCCAGTGGAAGAAGATACAGCGAGTGCTCGATGAGCGCGGCGTTGAATACGATTTCGTGCAGAGCGAAAACACCGATAGCGTGGAGCGGCTCACACGCATGCTGATCAACAACGGATACAAGACTATAATCATAGTCGGCGGCGACTCGGCCCTCAACGATGCCGTCAACTGTCTCATGGAGGCCGGGCGCGAGGTGAGGGAGAGCGTTGTGCTGGGGGTGATACCCAACGGGCTGATAAATGACTTCGCACGTTTCTGGAACTTCAAGGAGAGCGATGTGGCACAGACCGTGGACTGGTTGATGAAGCGGCGTGTGAGAAAGATAGACCTCGGATGCATCAGGTATACCAACAAGAAAGGCGAAAACTGCCACAGGTATTTCCTCAACTGCGTCAACATCGGGCTTATTGCCGACATGATGAACCTTAGAAGGCAGACCCACCGGCTGTTCGGTTCGCAGACACTTTCGTTTGTAGTGTCTTTCGTGCTGATGCTGTTCCACCGGCTGGAATACTTCATGGACATAAAGATAAATGCCGACGAGGTGAGGCGGAAGGTGATGACGGTGTGCATAGGCAATGCCTATGGATACGGGCAGACGCCCAATGCCGTGCCTTACAACGGACTTCTTGACGTGTCGGTGGTTTACCATCCGGAGGTGACACAGCTCATTGCCGGCATCTGGCTGCTGCTCACGGGGCGCTTCCTCAATCACAGGAGCGTGCACCCTTACCGCACGCGGGAGGTCGAGATTGTAGAGACGCGGCGCGCGATGGTTGGCATCGACGGGCGGATGATGAGCACCCCGGTGGGCTCCTACAAGGTCAGCGTGGAGCAGGAGGTGGTAAACTTCCTCATACCCGAATGAACAGGAGGTGGCAGGCAGCCATAGTGGATGGGCGGCGTCAGCCACCGTTCTCAGAGATGAGGCAGAGCCTGTGTTCGTCGATTATCTTTATTTTCCTGCCGTCGGTAATGATGATGTTCTCTGAGGCGAGCGAGGAGAGTATGCGTATGGCGTTGCTCGTGGTCATGTTCGACATGTTGGCCAACTCTTCGCGGCTGAGGTAAATGCTCAGTGTCGAGCCGTCGTCTTCATAGCCATACTTGTTCTTTAGTATGATGAGCGATTCGGCCAGCCTCCCGCGCATGTGCTTCTGGGTCAGGTTGACCGTCAGCGCATCGGCTTCGCCAAGCATCTTGCACAGCTGGCGGATGAAGAAAACAGCCAGTTCGTTGTTTTCTTCAATTATGCTCCTGATGACGTTGATGGGTATCATGCATACCGTCGAAGCCTCGAAGGCCGACGCCGATGTCTTGTAGTTCTCGTTTACAAACGCGGCACGGTAGCTGAAAATGCCCATCTGCTCAATGACGCGGATGATTTGTGTGCGCCCGCCTACACCGTTCATGTATACTTTTATCTTGCCTTTGAGCAGGCACATGAGGTAAGTGGGCTGCTCGTTTTGTTTGTAGATGGTCTCATTCTTCTCGAATAAGTGCACCTTGATATGGTCAACGAGGTATTTTCGTTGATCTGGCGTAAGTGGCTCCCATAGCACAGTCATTGACTCCGCAATCTTCTCCTTGTCGAAATCCTCTTTAACAATCATTATCCTGGCATACCATTTTTTGCTGCTGCAAAATTACAACATTTTGATTTAATATGTGTTTCGGCCAACTGTGAATTGTATACTGTAGGACAAAAATACTCTATTTTTATCAAAAAAATCGATTTTTTCTTTGCCGTGACGGTAAAAATGGCTAACTTTGAAAGTGATTAGTGGCGTTGTCCGGCCACCGGTGGCGCTGCTATGGATACTAACGATAATTAAAAACCTTAATACATGGACTATGAGTTATTTACGATTTGAAAAAACTGTAATGACTAACCTGGAGGAGTCTCTCCGCAAAGAGCTGCTACGGACGAATCGCTCGGGAGCATATTCGTGCTCTACCATCGTGGACTGCAATACGCGGAAGTATCACGGGTTGCTTGTCGTTCCGGTGCCAGAGCTGGATGATGACAACCATGTGCTTCTTTCATCTTTGGATGCCACGGTGATGCAACACGGCGCAGAGTTCAACCTCGGCCTCCATAAGTATCAAGGCAACAACTACAGTCCGACAGGGCATAAGTACATCCGTGAGTTCTACTGCGATAAAGTGCCAACCACGGTCTACCGAGTCGGAGGGGTGTTGCTGAAGAAGGAGGTTGTGTTTCAGCATTACGAGGACCGCATCCTTATCCGTTATACGTTGCTTGATGCGCATTCGGAGACGACATTGCGCTTCCGCCCGTTCCTGGCTTTCCGCAGCGTGCGGCAGTTTACGCACGAGAACTCTGTGGCCAGCCGCGAATACCACGAGGTGGACAATGGCATACGTACCTGCATGTATGCCGGTTATCCGGATCTGTACATGCAGTTCAGCAAGAAAAACGAGTTTGTGTTCTGCCCCGACTGGTACCGCGGTGTGGAGTATACCAAGGAGCAAGAGCGCGGCTACGCCTCGAATGAAGACCTCTACGTGCCAGGTTACTTCGAGATGAACATCAAGAAAGGCGAGAGCATAGTGTTCTCCGGATCGACTTCACCCATACATACCAGCGGGCTGAAGTCGTTGTTCGAAAAAGAGGTGGAGGAGCGCACGCCGCGCGACAACTTCTTCCATTGCCTGGTCAATGCCGCGCATCAGTTCCACAAGAGGGAGAAAGACGGCAAAGACAGATACATCCTGGCCGGCTACCCGTGGTTCAAGTGCCGCGCACGCGATACGTTCATATCGTTGCCCGGGCTCACCCTTGCCATCGACGAGCAGGATTATTTCGAGATGGTGATGAAGACTGCAGAGCGTGGCCTGTGCGAGTTTATGGACGGCAAACAGCTATCCGTAAGCATATATGAGATAGACCAGCCCGACGTGCTGCTCTGGGCTGTGTGGTCGATACAGCAGTACGCCAAGCAGGTGGGCAACGCCAAGTGCTGGCAGATGTACGGCAAGCTGCTCAAGAAGATTGTCGATTACATCATAGGCAACAAGCACCCGAACCTCAGGCTCGACGACAACGGGCTCGTTTACAGTGACGGCAGAGAGAAGCCGGTGACATGGATGAACTCCACTGCCAACGGTCGTCCGGTGGTGCCACGCACGGGTTACATCGTTGAGTTCAATGCCCTGTGGTTCAATGCGCTTAAGTTCTGTGCCGTCATGGCTTCAGAGTGTGGTGAGCAAGATGCTGCACAGAGGTTGGAAGCACGGGCGGAACTGTGCCGCAAGTCGTTCGTCGACACCTTCCTCAACGAATATGGCTATCTGTTGGATTATGTCGATGGAGGCAACATGGATTGGAGTGTCAGGCCAAACATGATATTTGCTGTGGCGCTCGACTTCTCGCCGTTGTCCCTTGACCAGAAGAAGAGCGTGCTTGACATGTGCACACGCGAACTGCTGACGCCGAAGGGGCTGCGCTCTCTGTCGCCCAAGAGCGGCGGATACAACCCGATGTATGTCGGACCACAGGCACAGCGCGACTATGCTTACCATCAGGGTACGGCATGGCCATGGCTCGGAGGATTTTACATGGAGGCCAGCCTGAAGCTGTACAAGCGCACGCGTCTCAGTTTCATCGAGCGCCAGATGGTTGGCTATGAGGATGAGATGAACTACCATACACTGGGTACCATATCCGAGTTGTTCGATGGAAACCCGCCTTTCCATGGCCGTGGCGGAATGTCGTTCGCCATGAACGTGGCCGAGATACTGCGCACATTGAAGTTATTGGAGAATTATACCTATCAGAAATAACAGGGGAGAGCTAAGACTATGAAAGTGTTAATGTTTGGATGGGAATATCCCCCTCATGTGTTCGGTGGGCTTGCCACTGCTAACTTTGGGATATCTGAAGGCTTGCATGCTCAGGGCGATGTGGACATAACCCTGTGCCTGCCACATCCTTTTGGTGATGAGTCGCAGCACGCGGCGCGCATCATTGCTATGAATGCGGTGCCCATTGCTTGGCGTGATGTAGACTATGACTATGTTAAAAACCGCGTGGGCAACATTATGTCGCCCGACCTTTACTATAAGCTGCGCGACCATATATACGCTGACTTCAACTATATGAACGTCAACGACCTGGGCTGCATGGAGTTTGCAGGGGGCTATCCCGGCAACCTCCATGAGGAAATCAACAACTATTCCATCATAGCCGGAGTGGTGGCCAGGGCCGAGGAGTTCGACATTATACATGCGCACGACTGGCTGACTTACCCTGCCGGCATCCACGCCAAGCAGGTTAGCGGCAAGCCACTGTGCATACATGTGCACGCCACTGACTTCGACCGCAGCCGCGGAAAGGTGAATCCCACTGTTTATTCCATCGAGAAGAACGGCATGGACTGGGCCGACTGCATTATGTGCGTGAGCGAACTGACACGCCAGACAGTCATCAACCAGTATCACCAAGACCCGCGCAAGTGTTTCACGGTGCACAATGCCGTTTATCCGTTGAAGCCAGAATACGCCGACATACCGCGCCCGGACCATAGCGGTGGCGAGCGCGTGGTGACGTTCCTCGGGCGAATCACAATGCAGAAGGGGCCCGAATATTTCGTCGAGGCTGCCAACATGGTGCTCCACCGAACCCACAACGTGCGCTTCTGCATGGCCGGGTCGGGCGACATGATGGACTCTATGATTTACCTTGCGGCCGAAAGGGGCATATCAGACAGGTTCCATTTCCCGGGCTTCATGCGCGGCAAGGAAGTGTATGAATGCCTTAAGGGGTCTGACGTCTATGTCATGCCGTCTGTCAGCGAGCCCTTCGGCATATCGCCGCTTGAGGCCATGCAGTGCGGCACTCCGTCTATAATATCATGGCAGAGCGGCTGCGCTGAAATCCTTCACAACTGCATCAAGGTGGACTATTGGGATATTCATGCCCTGGCCGACGCCATTTACTCTATATGCTCCAACGACAGCCTGTTCCATTATCTGCAGGATGAGGGCAAGAAGGAGGTTGACCAGATAACATGGATTAAGGTCGGAGCGTGGATAAGGGAACTCTACGAGCGTACGCTCGGATGGCGCTAACGGCCACTACCAAGTAACTATAGAGCTTTAACAACACATAATCAACTTACGGTGGAGTGATGACGGCCCACCAAAACAAACAAAAGCATTATGAAAACAATATGTCTTTATTTTGAGATTCACCAGATAATCCACCTCAAGAGGTATCGTTTCTTTGACATAGGTGTAGACCATTATTATTACGATGACTTTGAAAACGAGCGCAGCATAAACGACATTGCCAACCGCTCGTACATGCCTGCGCTCAACACGTTGCTCGACATGATAAAGAGCAACGGCAATTATTTCAAGGTGGCGTTCTCGCTTTCGGGTGTCGGCATGGAGCAACTTGAGATGCATGCGCCCCAAGTGCTCGAGAAGTTGCAGGAGTTGAACGACACAGGGTGCGTGGAATTCCTTGCCGAGCCATATTCTCACGGACTTTCATCACTGGCCAACGAAGATACGTTTGCCAACGATGTAAAGAAGCAGTGCGTGAAGATTGAAGAGTATTTCGGCAAGAAACCGACGGTGTTGCGCAACTCTTCGCTAATCTACAGCGACGACATCGGAGGCCAGGTGGCCGCCATGGGATTCAAGGGAATGCTCACCGAGGGTGCCAAACACGTGCTTGGCTGGAAGTCGCCCCATTATGTCTACAATTGCAATATAGCCCCAAACCTCAAGCTATTGCTGCGTGACGTAGAGCTGAGCGACGACATTTCGTTGCGCTTCAACAACAGTGAGTGGGATCGTTATCCGCTGTTTGCCGACAACTATATCAACCGCATTGCGGCTTTCCCGGAGGAAGAGCGCATCATCAACATCTTCATGGAGCTGTCTGCCCTGGGCATTGCCCAGCCGCTGTCGTCAAACATCCTTGAGTTCATCAAGGCCCTGCCGGCTTGCGCCCGGGCCAAGGACATCACGTTCTCAACGCCGTCGGAGATATGCTCGTCGGTGAAGAGCGTGGGCAGCCTTGACGTGCCTGACACGCTTTCGTGGGTTGACGAGGAGCGCGACGTAAGCTGTTGGCTCGGCAACGCCATGCAGCGTGACGCATTCAACAAGCTGTACAGTGTGGCCGACCGTGTGCGCATAGCCAACAACCCGCGCATCTGCCAAGACTGGGATTACCTGCAGGCAAGCAACAACTTCCGTTTCATGACCACGAAACCGGCCAGTGTGGGGCTTGACCGCGGCATTTACAGCAGCGCGTTCGACGCGTTTACCAATTACATGAACATCCTCGGCGACTTCCTCAACCGCGTCAACAGTCTTTATCCCGAGGATATAGACAACGAGGAACTCAACGGTCTGCTCACCACCATCAAGAACCAAGGCGACGAGATTGAGATGAAAGACAAGGAAATCATACGTCTCAAGGCCAAGATTGAGAAGATGCAGGCAACCGAAGACAAGCTCAAGGCAAAGGTAGAGAAGGCTGCCGCCGCCAAGAAAACCACAACGCGCAAGGCCACGGCAAAGGCTGCCGATGCAAAGACTGAATCCAAGTGACATGGCGCTTGGCCGTTGTGTTTAGGCCGTTGCGTCGGTATCGACATGCAGAGAGGCGATGGGCATCATGCCATCGCCTCTCTTTCATATAGGCTTGCGCCAAGCCTTCAGCCTTCATTTGGCAAAGCTTCTGTACCATTCCATGAACTCTGCCACCAGCGGGGTGGGGTTGGCCTTGGCTGTCCATCCCACAGGCTGGTCGTAGTATTCCAGTTCGTGGATTATTACCGGCAGGTCCCTGCCCAAGGCCCGGGTTATCGTTTCGTTGCGGTGCAGCCTGTTGGCCACCTCGATGACAATGTCCATGAATGCCTCCTGCATTCGTCTGTCTTTCTCTTCAATCATCCTGTATCCCTCCGGGTTGCCGTTTTCTTCCTGCTTTTCGGCCTTGTTCAGTTCGTGCAGGGTGTAGAACAAGCCCTCGTCTTTAAAGTAAAGCCTGAGCATAGTGTCGTTTCCACCCAGCGTGCCCGTGTCGTCTTGCATCCAGTAAGCGTAGTTCCACTTAGCCTCCATGGCGTTGCTTGCGTTTTGTTTTTGGGCTTCCGCGTGCGAAACCGTGTTGTATCCGATTGTCACCACAGGGCGTCGCGGGTCGTCATCCACGTTGTCTTTCCAGAACGAAATGGCGTAAATGTCGCCAATCCCTTTCCGGCTCATGCGCCTCACTGCCCTTTCGGCCTTGGCGCAATAGTGCTTGATAATGTTTTCTTTGTCCATCAGTCGTCAATAAGTTCTTCAAGTCGTGATATGGTTTCTTTCAGTTCAGGCGGCACTCCGTCGGCCCATCCCTTGGTGTCTGCCACCGTTCCATTGGTCGGTATGAACATTTCCTGAGGTATGTCATCCTTCATCGTATATCCCTCGAGCGTCTTTGTCCAGTCGTATCCCTGCTTGCAGCCGTCGTTGCCCGGGTCGAAGGCATATCTCACGTTGCGGTAGAACCCTTCAGCATAGTTGCGTTCAATGGTCTTAATTATGTCATATTCTTCCACATACCACCTGTGTCCTTCAGCACATTCATCTATGGTGGCGAATTGCTTTCCGTATCCGGGGTCCATCATCCAGTACAGCCTCAGTATCGTTCCGCGGTCTGTGTCTGGCTGTTGTGCAATCCATTTTATCACTTTGGGCGGGTTGTCAAGGCGCCAACCCCGTGCCAGCATCTCCCTGCATTCGGGCCCGTGCCGCTTAAGATAGTCGATGATGATGTCGGCCAGCAGCTCTTCGTATGCGTCTTCCCCTATGCGCTCGTCGCCCCACACGTAGTTTTTGTCTAAGATTTTCTTCAATAAAGTCATAGGTCTCTTTCTCTTTGGTTAGTTCATGCAGCGCCTTGTGCCCTTTCGTTGGCCAGGCTGCTTGGGGTTTCATGCCTTGTTGTCAGGCTTCCCGTCAATATCATTAAATCCTGCGTCGTTTCTTGCAGTGGCCTCCGAAGCGCGGTGCCGGCCATTGCCCGTGCGGCTCTTGCAGTCTCATCCAGCCCGCCCACGGCCTGCAGAAAACCGCAAGTGCCGGGGGCGGTCAGCGTTTCCGCGCCGCCGTATGCATATTGTCATCACTTGTTCCGCATATTGCGGTTTTGGCCAACACAGCCCATGGCCATTCCTATGTGCAGTTCATCCAAGGCCGGCTGCCCGTAGCTTCCTTTTTTCCGGTGCCCGTTGCCGGCAGGCATTTGGTCGTCAGCGGCCTTTGGCCGTCTGTCTTGCTTGAATGTTGCATTTGGCAAAGATACGTATTAATTTTCATTTCCCAATGCCATTGTGAGCATTTATTTCATCGATTGCCATGGGATTTTTTTCTACTGTTTGCAGTCTTGTGCCGTTGCCGGTGCCGTTAGCCGTTGCTTGCCGGTCTGTTTCTCGTGTTTTTCTCCGTCTGTGTTGCAGCCCCGGCTGTTGCTTTCCGTGGCCGTCCATGGGTTTCATGCCGCTCCGTCGGTCTTTTGCCTTCATGCATTGTGTCGTCTGTTGTTTCGTTGTTTTGGTAAATTTGACGGCGTGTGCTTGCGTATTCTGATGCTTTTTTCGTAATTTTGCAATGTTGCTATGAATTTGTTTTAAAAGATGAGATACCGTTTCATAATCATTATGGCAGCTGTGCTGTGTTCCATCCGCGCCATTGCACAGCCGTATTGCGATGTGCGCACGTTTACCATCCGCGACGGGCTTGCTGCCAATATCATATCCGGTTTCATGCAGACTCCCGACGGTCTTATGTGGATGTCTACGTGGAACGGGCTTTGTTATTACGATGGCTATCGCTTTGCCACGTTCCGTAATTCGGCCGAGCAAGGCATGGTGCTGTCCACCAACAGGATTATGCTCATCAAGCCGGGGTCGAAGGGCGATATATGGTGCGGCACGTCCGACCGCCATGTTTACCTGTTCGACACCCAGGCGAACCGTTTCATCGACGTGACGGCCATGATACGCGAGCGTTTCGGCCATGATGTGCCCGTGCGCAGCATCTATCCCTTGGCCAATGGCCATACGTGGCTTATTAGCAACGACGCCTCGGCGTGCTACCGTGTGAGCGACAGTCTCATCTCAACCGGGGCCGGCATAGAGCAGTTCAGCGTCGACAACGGCACCCTGCCGAGCAACCTCCTGAGCAAGGTTGAGCTCGACGGGCAGGGGCGCGAGTGGATTTTTTCCGACCGCGGCGTGGCCATGGCCGGTGCCAGGATGCGTTCGTACATCTCGGCAGAGTATATGGCACAGGCCGGCAACAACCTCTATTTCGCCTCGACCGACGGCCGTCTGTTCCTCTTCGACCCGCGGCATAGGGCCATGCAGCCTGTGGCCATGCCTCACGGCGTGGTGCGCATCAATGCCGTCGAGCAGCTCGACGGCGGCAACCTGCTGCTGGCCACCAACGTGGGCATAGTGGCCTACGACGTGAGGCGGGGCGGCATGAGGGTGCTCAATGTGCAGACGCCGTCGCAACCGTCGTCCGAGGTCACCTCCATCTACGTCGACCGCAAGCACCGCATCTGGGCTTTCACACCATCGCGAGGAGTGGTTTTGCTCCCCGGCCGCAACTTGTCGCCACGCTGGCTCATGGCCGACGCCGACCGCCCCTTGCACCGCACTACCAGCGTGAAGCCTTTTGTTCACGAGGATGCCTACGGCACGGTGTGGGTGGTTCCGGCCGAAGGCACATTCAGCTATTACGATGAGGCCTCGGGCGAGCTCGTGCCGTATATGCTGAAGACGTCGGACCGCACCGACTCCTACTTGCCGGAGATAAACAAGTTCATGTTTGACAAAGAGGGAAACCTGTGGTTCACGGGCACGCGCGACGTCAACCTTGTCAACTTCCGCTATCATCACTTCAAGCTTACGCCCGTGCTCCCGGGGCAGGAGGTGCGCTCGCTGATGTACGACAGCAAGGGGCGTATATGGGCAGGCACGTACAATGGCCAGCTGGCATTGTTTGATGCCGACCGCCGCCTTGTGGGCTACATGTCGCGCGGTGGCCGCCTTGTCAGCGAGCCGGTGGCTTTCGCCAACCGCATCTACTCGCTTTTCGAAGACAGCCACGGTGGCGTGTGGGTTGGCACCAAGGGCACCGGGCTCTATGTCATCGACAGCCTTGGCCACGTGGAGCATTTCACTGCCAATGCCGCCGACAAGTATTCCATAAGCTATAACGACGTTTACGACATCGATGCCGACAGCAAGGGGCGTATATGGGTGGCCACTTATGAGGGTGGCATCAACCTTGTAGACAAGAGCCAGGGCCGCATACGCTTCATCAACCACCGCAACCGTCTGGCCCAATACCCCATGCAGCAGTTTGCCCGCGTGCGCCGCATATCCCACACCGGCCGCGGCGAGATGCTACTCTCTACCACCAACGGCCTCGTCACGTTCTCCGACCGCTTCAGCCACCCCGAGGGCATACGCTTCTATACCACGCCACAGGTGGTTGGCGACACCACGTCGCTGATGGCCCCCGACGTGCTGCAGACGCTCATCACGCGCTCCGGCCGGGTGGTTGTGGTCACCATGGGCGGAGGCTTGCAGCTCGTGGCTTCGCCCAAGCTGCTGGCCGACGGCCTTAAGTTCTGCGACATGAGCGGAGCCAGGCCCGACGAGGGCGTGGTGCAGTCGGTGGCCGAAGACAACAAAGGCAACCTGTGGATAATGCGCGAGAGCAGCATCGACCGATACAAGCTCGACACAGGCGAACTGTTGCGCTACGGGCCGGGCAACATCGGCGACGGTGTGGAGCTGTCAGAGGCCAAGCCCGCCCACTACGCAAAGACCGACTTCATATCCGTTGCGGCCCGCGGGGGCTTCGTGAGCTTCAACTCCGCCGACCTGAAAAAGAGTTCGTATTGCCCGAACATCATCTTTACCAGGGTGCATTACCACAGCACCAACCGCATGGTTTCCATCCTCAACAAAGACGTTCTCGACGTGCCTGCCGACAGCCGCAACCTCACCATCTACTTCGCCGCGCTCGAATACTCCGACAAATACCTCGTGAGGTATGCCTACAAGATTGAAGGCATCGACGAGAACTGGAACTTTGTGGGCCCGGCCAACAGCGCTTCGTTCAACAGGTTGCCCGCAGGCAAGTTCCGGCTGCTTGTCAAGAGCACCAACGCCGATGGGGTGTGGAGCGACAATGTGGCCGAACTGGTTATCTACTCTCACCCCACCTTCTGGGAGACCGGGTGGGCCTGGCTGCTTTACATAGTGCTGGCATGCCTGGTGATATATGTCGCCATCTACATCTATAAGTTGCGGGCCAAGGCCGTGCTCGAGCGCGACCTCAACGACATGAAGACCAAGTTCTTCACCGAGATAGGCCATAAGCTGCGCACGCCGCTCACGCTTATCGGCGGCCCGGTGGCCGAGGTGCTGGGCGGCGGCGGTCTTACCGACACCGCACGGCGGCATCTCGAGATGGTGCAGCGCAATGCCTCGCGCATGCTGGAGCTGGTCAACAAGATGCTTCGTTACAATCTCGACCACCACGTATATATCAGCGACACCAACGCCGGGGTGATGATGGCCGGCAGCGGCGGCGAGACAGCCGTGCCCCATGCCGCCGCCGGTAGCGCAAAGAAGTCGTTGAGGCTGCTCGTTGTCGAGGACAACGACGACCTACGGGCTTTCCTCGTGGGCATACTCAGCAGCGACTATACCGTGATACAGGCCGACAACGGGCAGAGCGGACTCGAGGCCGCCGAGGCGCAGATGCCCGACTTCATTGTCACCGACGTCATGATGCCGGTAATGGACGGGCTGACCATGGTGCACAAGATAAAGCAGAACAAGGATATTTGCCACATACCAATCATTGTTCTGTCGGCCAAGGCGTCGCTCGACGACCGCTTGCAGGGATTGCGCGAGGGCATCGACGACTACATAACCAAGCCTTTCAGTGCCACATACCTCAAGATGCGTGTGCAGAACATCATCAGTCAGCGGCGCATGCTGCAGCAACTATACGTAGAGCAGCTTGATCCTAAGAACAAGGACACATACAGGTTGGAGTCGCCGCAGATTGTCGATGCCGACAAGGAGATGATGAAGCAACTCATGGTTTACCTCGAAGAGAACATCAGCAACCCGGAGATAAGGATTGAAGACCTGGCCTCTTCCGTCAATCTGAGCCGCTCGGTGTTCTATGGAAAGATAAAGAGCATTGTAGGCATGGCACCTGTCGACTTTGTGAAGCACATCAGGATTCTGCGTGCCGAAGAGATGATTGTAAAGAGCGATTATTCGTTCTCGCAGATTGCTTATGCCGTGGGATTCTCCGACCCTAAGTATTTCAGCAAATGCTTCAAGAAGGAAACCGGCATGACTCCGTCTGAATATCGCGACAGGGCCGAGTCGGGCGACAACACGTAGCGGTATGCTTGCATGCCTCGGCCGCTGTGCTGCCCGGGTTGCATGGCCCTGACTAAAATGTTTTGTGGTATGAAAAAGTTTATTTTATCGCCCTTGCTGGCTTTGGGTGTCGTGGTGGCTGCGTGTGGCAGGCCCGGAAAAGTGAGGCCCGCAACGGCAGACCGTGGCGACACCACTGCCACCGCTGTGGCCTACGGCGAGACTGTTCCGCCGCCACCTTCATCCGATGGCAATGCCTCGGGGGCTGTCGACCAGTCGGAAGGCATGCTCATCATCGAGAGGCTCACGCGCGTTTATGGCGAAGCGGGGGCACCCGTGGGTGCCATCATTGGCAGCAGCCGCTACCCCGGCTATATTGAGGGGTGGCATTTTAGCGGCGAGCGGCTTGTGTTCCAGGTGCGTGGCGACACGGCCAGGGCGCGCCGCGAGATTTCGCAGGCGGCCGGCAGCAACCATTTCTCCATTGAGAAGGTGGGCGGAAAGGTGTATTCGGAAAAAGAGCTCGGCGTCATGCTTGACACGATAAACAAGCGTATGGCAACGGCTCCGGCCGAAGTCAGTGACAATGTTTACATGTGGGGTGTCGGGCTACATGCCATAGACGTGCACATGAGGCTCAACACCGAAGCGGCGCGACTGGCGTTCAGAAAACACGTATATGACTCGCCGGCGCTCCGCTTCAGTGGTTCCACGGGGCGTGAACCATGCTCTGTGACCGGCGTGGCCGACACGCTGGGCGTCAGCATACGGCCGGAGAGCGACAGCTTCCCGGCAGATGCCCGGAGGGCTGCGTTTGTATTGCGCAACCATGGCAGCCTGACGGTTGGCACGGGCGAGGATTACAGGATGGCCGTCGAGCGCGGCGGGCGGTGGTACTGGCTGCCTACTGCCGGTGTGGTCAACAGCATTGGCATCAATGTAGGCCCGGGCGGCAGCCACACTTTTTACGGGCAACTATATCCTACGGTCAACAATAACCGGCCGGGGCGCTACCGTTTCTTCAAGGAGGTAAGCATCGACGGGCACAAGGTGGTGCTTATGTGCGACTTCTTTCTGTCTGGCAAATGAACTCCTAACCGCCCGTCAGGCCGCCGTATGTTGTTTTTCGGTTGTCAATCATGCTCCAGGGCGCTTCAGCCTCCTTGTCGGCAGCAACTCTTCATGCCAACCGAGCCAAATCTATTCGGCCTCTAACGTAAGGTGCGGGTTAAAATGATGGCACAAATAAAGAAAGCTCCTACGCGCAAAGGCAACCACAATGGTGGCATCTTGCGCGTAGGAGCTTTCTTTATGCAAGTAGCTGTTGATACTTAACCGATACCAGAGATAAATGATTTTCAACAGCTGCTTATATGCCGGTGCGGTTGTTTATGCCCGGGCCGGCGCTTATTTTACTGTCAGGTTGGTCACGTTGTTATACTTCTTTATGGCCTTGCCGTCGGCGGCGGTTATCTTCACGCCGTCGAGAGTCAGCCCGTCGGTATAGTTGAGTATTGCACCCTCCTGCGCCTTGAACGTAGAGCGGCTTATCTTTATGTCCTTGATGGGCATCTCTGGCAGCCCGTTCATGTAGATGGCTCGCTTGGCCCCGTTGCACGTCACTCCCTCAACGCTTATGTTGCGGAAGCTCGGTGTGGTCTCGTCGACAGCCGGTATGGGTGCCGCCGTCTGGTTGCCGCCCTTGCTGGCAACCTCGAGCGGGGCCTTGCCGCCGTAGTACAGGTCGAAGGTGATGGCGTCGCCGGGTATGTCGGCCATGCCGATGTTGCGTATGAATATATCCTCGACGGTGCCCCCGCGGCCTCGTGTCGACTTGAATCTCAGGCCGGTGTCGGTGCCGATGAACAGGCAGTTGTCTACCATTATGTTGCGTGCGCCGCCCGACATCTCGCTGCCTATCACGAAGCCGCCGTGGCCGTGGTACACCCGGCAGTCGCGTATCACCACGTTCTGGGTTGGCATTGCGCGCTTGCGGCCCTCTTCGTCGCGTCCCGACTTTATGCACATGGCGTCGTCGCCCACGTCAAACGAGCAGCCCGTCACCACCACGTTGCTGCACGACTCGATGTCGAGCCCGTCGCCGTTTTGCGAGTACCACGGGTTGCGTATGGTCACGTTGCGCACAGTCAGGTCTTCGCACATCAGCGGGTGTACGTTCCATGCCGGCGAGTTCTCAAACGTTGCGTCTTCCAGCAGCACCCTCTTGCAACCTATGAACGAGAGCAGGGCAGGCCTCAGATAGTCGTGCAGCTCCTGCCATGCCTCGTCGGTGTTCTCGCTGTAGGCCCGTTGGTAGTATTTGTCCCTGTCGGCGTCTATGTCGCGTATTTGTTCCGTTGGATACCACACGTCGCCTTTCTTGTTGAGTGCCCCGCCTTTGCACAGTGCCTTCCACTGCCCATCGGTCATCTTGCCGCGCTTCACCGGTCGCCAACTCTGTCCGTTGCCGTTGAACACGCCTGTGCCGGTGATGGCTATGTTCTCTGCGTTTACGGCCGTCAGCGGCGACATGCAGCGGCGCATCCTCACCCCTTCAAAGTAAGAGTCTACGAGCGGGTAGTCGGCCCTGTTGGGCGAGAAGAGCACCAAGGCACCCTCCTCAAGGTGCAGCTCGGTGTTGCTTTTCAGTTCTATGGGCCCGGTGAGCCACACCCCTCGGGCCACCGTCAGCCGTCCGCCGCCGCGTTGTGCCAGGGCGGCAATGGCCTTCCTGAAAGCCTCGGTGTTCATTGTGGTTCCGTCGGCCACTCCTCCGAAGTCGGTGAGCCTTACTTCATAGTCGGGTATTTTCGGTTCAGCAACGGCCCTCATCTCAAAGGGCAAGTCGTTGTAGGCGGTGGCTGCGCCGTCGGCCTTTTGTGCCGTGGCGGTCAGCAGCGATGCCAGCCCCACGGTGGCCATAGCCACCATTCTCGTTATTCTGTTCATCATTGTTTTTTGTTTTTTTGTTTGTTATGTTTTCAGCAGTCGTTAATTCATTGATGTCAACGGCCTGTCGGGTGTACAGGTCATGTATGCTTTTTTCCAAATCAGGGTACGTTCGCCTAACGTCTTGAGCCCCACGGGTTTGCGCCCGCCGGCATATCGGCCTGCCAAAAGGCCTGTACTGCCCGGCCGTATGGCCCGTTTGGCGTGGCCGTTCGGGCCGTTTGGCATGGCAGTACGGGCCTTGGCGCGGCCTGATGTCACTTTTGTCAGTAAATATTGCAGCGTCCGGCCGGCTGCGGCCCTTGTGCCGTTTGCCTCAGTCCGTCGCCGGGGCCCGTTGCCAAGCGTCTGTCTCAGTCGATGGTTACCTGTATCTTCTGCAAGTCTTTGTCAGCGCTCGACGTGCCAACCATCAGTTCGTAGTTGCCCGGAACCACCCTCATGGTGTTGGTGGCGGCGTCCCATCCTTCAAAGCTCTCGCGCGGGAAGTCTATGGCCACGGCCTTGGTCTCGCCGGCTTTCAGCTCCACCCGGCAGAATCCGCGCAGCGTCTTGGCCGGCCCTTCGGTGTCGGCAGTGTTGCGCATGTAAGCCTGCACCACTTCGGTGCCGTCGCGCCGGCCGGTGTTGGTGACGCTCACCGTTATCTTGCCCGCCTTCTTGTCGTATTCGGGCTTGCCCAGTTCAAACTCGGTGTAGCTCATGCCGAAGCCGAAGGGGAATAGCGGCTCGCCGCCGAAATACCTGTATGTGCGGCCCTTCATCGAGTAGTCGTCGAACGGCGGCAGCTGGCTGTCGTCGCGGTAGAAGGTCACAGGCAGCTTCCCGCCCGGGTTGTAGTCGCCAAAGAGCACGTCGGCCACGGCGTGTCCGCCCTGTTCGCCGGCATACCAGGCCTGCAGTATGGCGTCGCACGTCTCGGTCTCGGGAGTCAGAGCCACCGCGCTGCCGCTGCAGTTCACCAGCACAATCTTCTTGCCGGCCTCGTGCAGCGCCTTCAGTATGTCGCGTTGTGCCTGCGGCAGTTCAATGCTCGTGCGGTCGCCGTTGTCAAAGCCGGGCTTGTTGACCTTGGCTTCCTCGCGTTCCAGGTCGGGCGATATGCCGCCTACGAATATCACCACGTCGGCGTCGGCGGCCTTTGCCACCACATCTGCCGGCGTAGTCGGCTCTATGGTCTCTACGTTAAACTGCAGCGTGGCGCCGTCGGCCAGTTGCATGTAGTCGAGTTGTATGTCATACTTCTGCCCGGCCTTCACTTTCAACTCCCTCTTGTTGTTCCTCATCTCCTCGGCCTTCCATCGGTTGGCCACGGTGTCGCCATTGACAATCAGGCGTATGCCGTCGTCGTTGACATAGTTGATGAACACCCGTCCGTCTTGCCTTGCCGTGAACGAACCGCGGAAGCTGGCCGTGAAGTTGGTGAGCTCAACGCCCGGAGCAAAAGCCGTGTTGCCCCCGTTGTCGAATTGCAGCGCGCTTGTGTAGCGTGTTTCCACCACAGGCTTGCCCTCCATGCGGGTGTTGTTCCAGAATCGCGCCTCCATGCCCGGCTTCCCGTCGGGTGTGACAAAGTCGCCGAACAGGCTCCGGGTGTCGGTTATCTCGGTAATCTCGCATCCCTTTGCATATTTCACCTTGGTGCCGAGCTTGGCCTCGATGCCCTCCATCACCGTCACCGTGTGGGCCGGCTGCCCGAAGTAAATGCCCCACATCATCACCGAGTCGGCGGCGTTGGGGCCCATCACCATTATTCGGCCGGCGTCTTTGTCGAGCGGCAGCAGATTGCCGCGGTTTTGCAGCAGCACCATCTGCTCGCGCGCCATCTGCAGCGCCAGTTGCTTGTGGGCGTCGCAGTTCACCACGCTTTCGGGTATCTTTGTCCACTCCACGAGCGAGTCGGGGTCGAGTTCGCCGAGCTCAAAGCGCGCCTTCAGCAACCGCTTCACGCTCACGTTGATTTGCTCCTCGCTTATCTCGCCGGCCCTGACGGCCTCGGGCAGGCTCTTGTAGTTGCTGCCGCACTCCACGTCGGTGCCGCTGATTACGGCTTTGGCCGACGCCGCCGCCGCGTCTTTCGACACACCGTGGCGTCCGGGGCGCCAGAAGTCGCCTATGGCCCCGCAGTCGCTGACCACCAGTCCGTCGAATCCCCACTGGTCGCGCAGTATCTGTTGCAGCAGCCTGTTGCTGCCGCAGCACGGCTCTCCCTCAAATCTCTGGTAGGCGCACATCACTTCCTGCACCCCGGCTTTCTGCACAAGGTCTTTGAACGCGGGCAGGTAGGTCTCCCAGAGGTCGCGCGGCGATAGCGACTCAATGTCGAGGCTGTGCCTGGTCTTTTCCGGGCCGCTGTGCACAGCGAAGTGTTTGGCGCAGGCAAGCAGCTTGCGGTATTTGTGGCCCTCGGGCCCTTGCAGTCCGCGCACCACGGCCTGGCCCATCCTTGAGTTCATGTATGGGTCTTCGCCATACGACTCTTGGCCGCGCCCCCAGCGCGGGTCGCGGAATATGTTTATTGTCGGGGTCCAGAACGAAAGGCCCTGGTATTTGCCCACCTTGCCTTTGCGCTTCTGTGCGGTGTTCTTTGCCCGGGCCTCGTCGCTTATGGCCGAGTAGATGCGTTCGAGCAGTTCGTCGTCGAACGATGCTGCCATGCCGATGCACGAGGGGAACGTTGTCGACAGGCCGTTGCGCCCTACGCCGTGCAAAGCCTCGCTCCACCAGTCGAACTGCGGTATGCCCAAGCGTGGTATGGCAGGCGAGCCGTTCATCATCAGCTTGGACTTCTCGTCGAGGGTTAGCCTGCCCAGCAGGTCTTCGGCGCGCTGCTCGGCCGGCAGGTCGGCATTCTGGTAAGGCAGGTTTTGTGCTGCCGCCCCCGCAGAGCACATCACGATGATGGATAAGAGCAGATTGCTTCTTTTCATGTTGTTGTAGTTTTAGAGTTGTTCTATGGTTCGTTTATTTGTTGTTTACGGCCACTTTCTCGCCGTTTATCACATATATACCGGCCGGAAGTGCGCCTAAGTTGTCGGCTGTGCCGAGGCAGGTGCCTTGCAGCGTGTACACCCTGTCGCCCTTGAGCGAAGGGTTGCGCATGGCGTTCTCTATGCCGCTGGTAGTGCTTTTGTATGTGGTCTTCACCGTGGCGCCCTCGGTTGTGATCTTGTCTTTGAGCCTTATGTCGGCCGAACTTGCACCTATGAGCACGTCGACAGTGCCGTCTTCCACGTCAAACGTGTTGGTGAGGTCGTTGAAATAGGCCAGCTGGTCGTGGTGCAGCACAAACCTCACGGGCTTGGTCTCGCCCGGTTCGAGCTCAACCCGGGCAAACCCCTTGAGCTCCTTCAGCGGCCTTTCTATCTCCGATTGCGCGTGGGTGTAGAGCTGCACTATCTCGGTGCCGGCCACTTTGCCCGTGTTTGTGATGTTGGCCGTGACGACCACGCTGTCGCCCGCGTCGAGGCTGTTGGTGCTGAGCGCCATGTCGCTGTAGCCGAACGTGGTGTAGCTCAGTCCGAAACCAAACGGGTAGAGAGGTTCTTTGTCGTGGTACATATATGTATACTTGGCTTTCCTGATGTCGTATTGCAGCATGTCCGCAGGCAGGTCGGCTTCAGAGGCATACCATGTCGATGTCAGCTTTCCGCCCGGGTTGTAGTCGCCGAAGAGCACATCGGCAATGGCCTTGCCCTGCGCCTGGCCACCGTACCAAGCCTCGACTATGGCCGGCACATGCTCTTGCGCCCAGTTTACCGTCACCGACGAGCACGTCTGCAGCAGGAGCACCACGTTGGGGTTGGCCTCGTAGACGGCTTCGAGCAACTGTTGCTGGTCGCCTGGCAGCGACAGCGAGGTGCGGTCGTTGCTCTCGTCGGACACTTCGAGGTTGGTGCCGGCCGCAAACACAACCACGTCGGCTTTGCGTGCTATCTCGACGGCGCGCTCTATGTTGGTTTCCGCCTTCCCCGTGACGGCGCAGCCTTTGTAGCAGTAGAGCGGGCCTTGGGTCTCGAGCGGGTTGTCGTCGCCCTCGTTGTAGAACTTAACCCAGTCCATGTTGGCGCAATACTTGTCGCCTCCGCCGAAGACGAGGTACAGTTTGTGGGTTCCGTTGAACAGTTCGGGGTCGACATCGGCCGTCGTTGTGGCGTATTTCGCCCAGTCGCCCGTGGTGGCAAGCGTCACGGTGGCAGCCGGTTTGCCATCGATGCGGTCGAGGTAGAGCTCTACCGTGGTGGCAAGGTCGTTTTCTGCTCCCGAGTAAATGTCGACCTTCGAGCAGCCGTCGCCGAAGTTGACGTCGTCAAACGAAATCCAGTCGCCGGCATATATGTAGCCCACGTTGCCCGAACTGCCGTTGGCCTCTATGCTCAGCCGCTTCGAAGAGCTGGGCACACTGCTGCCCGTGAAGTCTTCACACTGTATCGTTCCGTCGCTTATGGTGTAGCCTATCTTCTCGGCAATGCCCTCCAGCGGGCTTGTCACTTCAACCGGCGAGCCGCTGTAACCGCCCAGGCTGACGGTGTTGCCGAGCGGCCCGATGACGGCAATGCTCTTGTCTTCGGCGAGCGGCAGAAACGAGTTGTCGTTTTTCAGCAGCACTATCGACTCGCGTGCTGCCCGGTGGGCCAGGTCGATGTGCTCCTGGCACTCGAGCTCGCTTTCCGAAATGCTGCTCCACGGCAGCAGCGCGGCATCGTCAAACTCGCCCACCGAGAACCTTGCTTCAAACACCCGGGTGAGTGCCGAGTCGAGGTCGGCCTCGGTCATGTAGCCTTTTTCTATTGCCTCTTTGCAGTAATCCTGGAACGTGGTGCCGCAGTTGAGGTCTTCGCCATTGCGCATCGACACGCCGGAGGCTTCGGCCGGGGTGGCCACATAGTGGTGCTTGTTGTACACATCCTCCACCGCGCCGCAGTCGCTCGTCACGAATCCGTCGAATCCCCATTCGCCCCGGAGTATGTCGATGAGCAGTTCGTGGTTGGCTCCGCACGGTATGCCGTTGAGGGCGTTGTATGCGCTCATCACCGAGCGCACGTTGCCTTCTTTCACCGCCGTCTCGAATGCCGGCAGGTAGTATTCGCGCAGGTTGCGCGCGTCGACGTCCGACGAGGTGCTGTGCCGCCCTTTTTCATAGTTGTTGGCGGCGAAATGCTTTGCCGTGGCCACGGTCTTGTAGTATTTGGGGTGGTCGCCCTGCATGCCGCGTATGTATTCCACTGCGATGCGGCCTGTGAGGTAGGGGTCTTCACCGTAGTTCTCTTCGTCGCGCCCCCACCGCGGGTCACGGCTCATGTTTATCGTTGGGCACCAGTAGATGAGCCCTTTCTGCTTTGTGTTGTAATATATCCGTGCCTCGTCCGACGTGGCTGAGGCGCAGTCGAAGATGAGGGGCAGGTCCCATGTGCTCGACATGGCCTTCGACGACGGGAAAGACGTGGCTTTGCCCGAGCGCGCCACGCCGTGCAGTGCCTCGTTCCAGTAGTTGTAGCCCTTCACCCCCAGGCGGGTGATGTCGAGCGTCTGGTGGCCAACCTGGTTGATTTTCTCGTCGAGGGTGAGCAGCGACACAAGGTTCTTGGCACGCTCGTGGAAGCTCAGCTCCGGGTTTTGAAACGGGTATTCATATACTTGTGATGATACCGGGGCGGCTATCAGGGCCGATGCTACCGTGACGATTGCAAATATGACATGGTTCTTTTTCATTGCCGTTATTTTGTTTTAGGATTTTATTCCACTCTTTTCAGGATTGTCGTGCTGCAAGCGCCGGGGTTGCGGCAAGGCCCTTCGCTGTTGGCCAAGCCAAGCCGTGCGGTTGGTATAGTGGCGGTGATGAGGCTTGTAACGCCGGCCGCGGCCCAGCCACATCCGGGCGATGAACGCCGGCCGGCGACTCAGAGATACTGCCTGTAGGCATAAAGGCCTATCATGGTGCCTGTAAACCCGCCTGCACGCTGGCTTACAAACGACGCGTCGACACCCTTGGCTGCCGTCTGCCACGTTGCGCCTCCGTCGGTCGAGAAGCTGAACTCATAGTTGTCGCCCAGGCATTTGGTTCGCAGCATGACGCTTTTCGTTTCACTGTCCACGCTGACCGAGGCTATGGTCGAAGTGCTCCGTCCCTTGTCGCTGCGCTCAACCACAATCATGCCGCGGCGCAGTCCAAAGCGGTAGTAGCGCTGTTCGTTCTTGAATACAGCCATGCCCGCCTGCGCCCCGGGGTAGGGCAGGAAGTCGAGCTTGGTCTCGGCGGTGAACTTGTGGTGCTGTATGCGCCTAAGGAGCATGGGCGGTGTGCGCCTGTCTTGAGGCAACACTTCGTCGGGCACTATGTCCAGCCTTCCCCCGGCCATGCTCGCGTAGGCGTCGGCAGGGCCCAGCAGCGAGAGCCATTCGGGGCCGGGGCGTCGGCCGTCGAAATCGTCGCGCCATGTGAAGTTGCCGAACGTGACGCCTTCGCGGCGCTCTGTGCCGTTGCGGCGCAGCGTCAGCGGCACGGTGTCTTTCTCTTGGGTGATGTAAGGGAAGCCGTCGAGGCTCCAGTTCACGGGCATCAAGAACGTTTCGCGGCCCAGTTGCTCAACGCCGCCGGGGCCCGGACGGCAACCCAGGAACACGGCCCACCATTCGCCGTTGGGCGTCTGCACTATGTCTGCATGGCCAGTGCAGGTAACCGGGTTGGTGCGCCCCGCTTTCAGTTCGCGCTGCGTGAGCATCGGGTTGCGGCTCCAACGGGTGTAAGGGCCAAACACAGAGTCGGCCCTGTAGGCCACTTCCGAGTGGAATATGCCGGTGCCTCCTTCGGCGCAGATGATGTAGTACTTGCCGTCGATTTTATATATGTGCGGGCCTTCGTTGCGGGCCAGGCGCTCCTCGGGGCCCACGCCCGCTTCGCGGAACTTGACCGGTGCACCCGTGGTCTGGCCCGTAGCGCGGTCAAACCGGGCTATGCGCAGGCAGCGGTGGTTGCTCCACTTGGGCTGCCCTTCGGTAGACTCCTTGTATATGATATAGGCCTTGCCGTCGTCGTCGAAGAAGAACGCCGGGTCGATGCCGTCGATGGATGGCAGCCATACGGGGTCGCTCCAGTCGTTGTTCATTGGGTTTTTGGTTGTGACGTAGAAATGGCCGCGCCCCACATCGGTGGTAAGCATGTAGTAAGTGTCGGTCTGCGGGTCGAAACTTATGTTGGGTGCATAGATGCCCCCCTTGCCCACGTCTTGTCCGGCAAGCGCAGGCAGTTGTGACGGGCGGTTGAGCACATTGCCCACGAGCGTCCAGTTGACAAGGTCGCGGCTGTGGTAGAGCGGCACCCCGGGAAAGTAGCCGAACGTGGAATTGACAAGCCAGTAGTCGTCGCCGACACGGCAAATGGCGGGGTCGGGGTGGAAGCCGGGGATTATGGGATTGTAGAACGATGCCTTGTCGGTCAGCGGATTCTGTCGGTAATAATCGTCGTCGCCGGTGTAAGTGAAGTAGTCGAACGAGGCTTTTGCCCCTTCGCCGCTTCCGCTGGCACCGACAGAGACTGCCATCAGCAGCATGTTGGCTATGAGAAGTTTTCTTATCATGTATTCTCGCGTTAATAATTATTTATGGCCTGTGGCATGCTTGATATCATTTTCAGCCACAACATGATGCATGGGTTGCCCGCATGCAACATGGCGTTGGCTTGCGGCCATGTTTACTATTGCTTGATGCAAAGTTAGTGAAATGCCGTTAACCTGTCGGCGATTATTTGGCTATTTTGGGGTTAAATTTGTTTCTTTCACGTATGTAGACAGTTTTTGGGTGCATTCGGATAGGGTGAGAAGTTGTTGTCAGTGCCGCTTGCTCCGGCATTTGCAACAGGGTAGGGCGGACAGTAGGCAGAATGTCTGCGTGGCGAGACGGACAGGCCGTTGGCGATTGGTTACCGCCACCTCGCCAGATGGTGGTGGTGCCTCACATGGTGGCCATCGTGCAGTTGCCTGTATTTCACTTTTAATCTCATGCCTTGGAAGGCCTGCTGATGCAGGATACTGCATAAGGGATGCCGTTGGCCGGAAAGGCGATAGTGCAGACATCCATCGGCGATAGGCATGCCGATGTTTTTTCCATGTTTGTCATGTGAAGGCATGGACTTTATGGCTATGCCGTGAATATACGGGGGCATGTGTGCCACTTGCTGTTGGAAAGGCAGCCACATTGTGGTTGACAAAGATTTCGCGGAAGACAGAAACTTCCGCGAAATCTATTTTGCATGCATCCGGTGGCATTGCCAAGAGTGATTGCGGCAATGCTACAGCCAGACTATTTCACCACAACCTTCTTGCCTTTGTGGATATATATGCCCTTTGCCAGGCCGTCATAGTCTTCCATTGTGGCATTTTGCTTGGCTATGGTGCCGTTTAGGAAGTAGATGTTGTTGTCGGCAGTGGCGTTTGCCCCATACTGGCTAGCGTTTGTGTCCTCAATGCCGGTGATGCTTGTCGTGCCGTCTTCATAGATGGTGTAGCCCATCTGCGTTCCGCCGGCATTCTGGTTGATGGTGGTAATGTTGACAAGGCTGTTGAGGTAGCGTTCAAGGTTGGTGTAACCGTCGGCACCGACCTCGTTTCCATCGTCAGGGTTCGACGGGTCGAGGCCGTTGAAGTCTTCCCACTGGTCGCTGATGCCGTCGTTGTCGAGGTCGGCCGGTGCGTTGGCCGTGGCGAGCACGGGCCATCCGCCGCAGTCATCCTGGCTGTTGATGAACCCCTGGTCGCAGTTGCGCCCAGTAAACGTGGCCAGACCCTCTCTTGCATCGTTGACGAGAATGATGTCGAGGGCGTCGCGCGAGCTTTCCGTGCGCCTGCATCCCGCATACTTGAGCACACGGTCGAAGGCATCCTCGGCAGAGTGGGTGGTCACGGCAACGAAGTCGATGGGCTCGTTGATGCGCATGGTGTCGCGAGTGGCTTGGGTGTAAGTGTTGTCAACCCCGCTGCCGTTGGTTATCTGGTTATACATGCCGTAGGTCCAGTTGTCGTTGGTCACGTCGTCATATTTGGAGTTGACGTTGCCGTCGACATAGAACTTTCCCCATACATGCCACATCTTGTCCCACTCGTTGGGGCTGTCGGTGTTGTGGCCGGTGTACTCTGACGTCCTGATGCCTATGCCGGCAATCCTGCGCTGTATGGTTTCGCTTCTGTTCTCGGTTGCGGGCCCCGGCTTGTAGTAGTTGTTGACTATGTTCACGTTCATGCCCTCGCCACCGTAGCAGCCGTTGCCGCCCCAGTTGTAAATCACGTTGTTGCGCATGTCCATGCGCTCGTCGGTCTGTGTGCTCGGGCGCGGGCCGAGGCGCGGTGTGCGCGAGGTGTGGTGTATTATCAGGTTGTGGTGGTAAGACGCCCCGCTGCCTCCCCAGTTGCCTCCGTAGCCGTGGCTACCCTTGGAGTGGCCGGCATTGACCATGCTCTGGGCGGCAATGCACCATTGTACGGTGAGGTTTCGGCTGCCGTATACCGACAGGCACTCGTCGACACTCCAGCTTACGGAGCAGTGGTCGATGATGACATCGTTGAGGTCCATGCCGCCGAGGCCGTCGCCCTCATGCTCGTCGACATGGCGGTTGCCGCAGCGGAAGCGCATGTAGCGTATTATGACATTGTCGGCACCGATGGAAAAAGGATAGTCGGCAATGCATATTCCGCCACCGGGCGAGGTCTGGCCGGCAATGGTCACGTCGCCGTTGCTGAGCCTAAGGGGAGATGTCAGGTAGATGGTGCCCGACACATCGAAGATGATGGTGCGCGGCCCTTTCTGGTTGCATGCCCAGCGGAACGAGCCCTCCTCGCCGGTATCCTCGAGTGTGGTGACATGGTAGACAGTGCCGCCGCGCCCACCTGTAGTATAGCGGCCGAAGCCCTCGGCGCCGGGAAAAGCCAGCTGCTTCTCTTTGCTTTCGGCCATGGCATCTGTCGAGAATGATGTGCCGAGCATGAGCGACAGAGCGCCCAAAGTGAGTAGTCTGAATTTCATATTTGATGTTTTAGTTGTTATTGATATGTGTTACTTTTGCCTACAAAGTTACTTACTTTATCCGTATGAAGGGGGAATTTTTTCACTTAAAAGGTGGAAAATGTTCTTTTGTAAGCGTTAATGCCAGTTTTTGCGCTTTTGCCAACAGTACTTCCATCGTTGCTTCGCCACCAACAGGGCGTTGAAACCAAACCGGTAAAGAAGCCGCCGGTATCGGCTTGCGGCAATGAAACAAGAAAAGGGGCGCACCGGCCGAGCGGTGCGCCCCTTGGGTTTGGCGCGTGGCGGGTAACCCGCCTGCAGGTTTGTTACTTCACCATGAATTTCTTGCCATTCTGGATGATGAGGCCCTTGGTGCCCTTGGCAACCTTCATGCCCATCACATTGTACATCGGAGCGTTCTCGTCGAACTGCTGTTCGTCGGCAGTCACTTCCTCGATGCCGTCGCTCACTGAGCTGGTGTCGCCGGTGATGAGTATGCTGCCCATGTACTCGAATGCGTCTTGGGTGATGTAAACATCCCAGATAACCTCGCCGGTCTCAGGATTCCACATGCCAATGCTCTCGTCGGGAGTCACAACGGGGCCTCCGGCAATGTCGCCTATGACGCGTACGTATACCTTGTCCTTGTCGTTGGCCTCGGCAGGCAGGGTGGCCTTGAGGTTGCCCCATACGAGGTTCTCAATCTCTATTCTGCCAACCTCAGTCCATGTGGTGCTGTCGGTAGAGAACTCAAGCTTCTGAATCTTGGCAGCGTTGTTGTCTGTTCCAACGTAGCAAGAGAAGGTGATGTCCTTTATGCCCTTTGTCGGGATGACGAACAGAGCGTAGTTGCGCTGTGTCTCCTTTGCACCAGACCATGTGCGGCGAGAGAGGATAGGCATCTGGAGTTCGGCATCGTCCTCGCCAAACTTGCCCGGGCGCGACTCGAAGAATCCGTTTACATAGGTGAATGGAGCTTCCTTGCTGCCTGTAGCCTCGGTAGTATCGTTGACGATGGCATATACGGTGCTCTGGTAAGCGGGATCCATGTTGAGGTAAACGTCGGCAGAGTATGACTCAGGCTTGCCGTTTGATGTGATGTCCTTCAGGGTGAAGGCTGACAGCACTTCGCTGTTCTCGGTGAACTTGGCCGTGAGGTTGAGGTCGCCGTCGAGCGTGAATGTGCGCGTGAGCTCTTTCGTTCCGTCTTCCCAGCCTTCAAACGTGTTGAGGTTGTCGATGTAGTGAGAGGTCTGCGGGTCAACCGTAACTGTGATTTCGTCGCCTACATAGTATACATCTTTCTCGGGCGAGATAGAGTAAGTGATGTACGACGGGCCGTCAATGTTGACATTTACTGAAGCCGGTGTCGGGAACTCGTCGACGTAAGCAATAGACGGGCCTATGTAATAAGTTCCGCCATTGTTTTTGTAATCGTAGCCGGCCGTCTTCCAAGGATTGCTGTTCAGGATGTAGTACATGTTCTTTGAAGCGTCCTGGAATGTGCCGCCCGTTGTCCATGTGAAGTCAGCGAAATCGGCAAGGGTCATGTCGCCGCCCAAAGGCATGGCTGCACTTCTGCATTCGTTGAGAAGATAGGTGGAAAGGTCTGTCAGTGACCTGTACGTCTCATTGTCAATGACGTTGTTGTTTGTAATGACATAACCGTCCTCGATGTTGGTTATCTTCGTGTCTGTGTAGAAGCTGTTCTCGTCTTTGAGGAGGGTGTAGCCTTCAGACGGGCCTACGAATAGGTTGTTGTAAATGTTAAGCGAAGAGCCTGTGCCAATGTTTCCGGCTGCGCCCAGCACCGTGAATCCTTGCGGGTGCATCACCTTGTTCTCGCCCAACAATACAAAGTTGTTGGCGAATGTAACGGTCGTGGCAGTCTCCGTCCTGTTTCGTGTCTCCCACAGACCTTTGGTATACGGCATGTCGTAGAACATGTTGTCGGTGATGTTGAACGCTTTGACGGGCATGAAGGTACGGAATACCGACCAGTTGTCGCCGCTGCTCTGGGCTGTCTGGTGTATCTTGCATTCCTTTACTTCGATGCATGCGATAGCCATGTCGGCCCCGGTGAGACCTGTCTCGCTCTTGTCGCCGTCGAAGCGGAGTATAGAGCGGGCCTGGCCGTGGATGTCGCACCGTGTCAGCGAGATGGTGTCGGCAAAGAGGTCGCGGCGGTTGTCGATGAGGTAGCTGCCGGTTCCTAAAAGGTTGAGGTTTCTGAAGAAGACAGACATGCGCTTGCCTTCCTCTGCCGATGGTGCATCGGCAGACCACTCAAATGCCAACTGCAGTTGAGGCATATTGTCGAAATCGGTCTCGTTGCTGCGGATGACGAGCTTTCCTTTGGTCATGGTTGGCTTCAGCTTGCCAACGTTGACAAGAGTGCCAGCGTCCCAGTTGCAGACGATTTCGTAAGTGTCGCCTTCCATGCCGGAGCCAATGAGATTGAACGCGTCCTTAAATTCAGAGGAGTTGGTCACCTCTTTCGTCCAGCTTTCGGCAAACGATGTAGCCGGTGCCATGGTCATGGCAGCCAGAGCTAATAAAGTAAGTTTTTTCATCGCTTTGATTTTTTAGTTGGTTGTTAATAATGTTGATTGTCTTTTATTTGTCGGTACATGGGCCCCCACGCCATGTTGGCATGGCAGGGGGCCTTAGCTTGCATTCACTGCTGCTCTTCCTCGTCCTGGTCTTGCGGGTTGTTTATTTCCTGCAGTTGCCAGTTGATGAAGTAACCGTTGCTTCTGATGCGGCCTTCGACTGTGCCCTGGCGGCCGGTGACGGCATACTTCGGGCCAATTCTGACGGCCACGCTGTCACGGGCTTTCTCTTCGTTGCCGTTGCGGTATGCGCTGTTTGCATAGCGTTCGGCAATCTTGCACATATAGCTGTACGACTTGCCTTCGGCAATGTATTCCTTCATGTGCTCGTCGGCCAGCGCCCAGTCGTACATTTCTTTGAGCTGGTCTTCCGTGTAGTTGTCCCAGTCGTCATCGCCCGGGCGTGGCAGGTCGTGCATGGTTCCGTTGGCCGAGCCGGCTATTCCCAAGTTACCGTATCCGCCGGAAGGAGCGCTCACCCACGGGTCATATCTCTGATCCCATGCCGGGTCGGTTTGCCAAGGCAGCTTCTTGTCGGGGAATTCGGCGCTGGCACCGTGGTTGAGTATCACGTAAGCCTGGTCGAAATGTCCAAGGTGAGTTTCGGCCTCGGCCAACAGGAAGTGAAGGTCGTGGGCACGGAACGTAGGTATGGCTGGCTGAATCTTGTATATGTCCTCGTCGTCAAGATAGTGGTAGGTTCTTGTCACGAAGTCGTAGCCATAATAATACTTAGACACGCAACGCTTTCCCGAAAGGGTTCTCATCATCCACCCCTGCGTGTAGCCTCGTATGTCGTTTTCGTTGTACAGGCTCACTCCGTAGTCGGACGGTTGCAGGTAGAATGACTCGTCCGACGGGTATTCCGGGCAGAAATATTGCACGAGCCTGTTGCGCTGATGGTTGTCATAGTCGTACATGATGCTGCTGAGCAACTGAGTCATCAAGCCCTGGCGGTTGTTGTAGAAAATGAGGAAGTAGGCCGTCTGGCTGTCGCTCTGCAACTTCATGTTGAGCTGGAAGATATCAGACACTCCCTGGTCGCCGGTGATGCGCTCCGTAGCCTTTTCGTTGTATCCCATCTGGTAGTCGTACATGTACTGGAGCAAGTTGTCGTGAATCCACTGCCAGTCGGCTTGTGCAGCTTCTTCATCAACGTAGCTGGCGCGCCATGAGCGGAATTCGGCGTTGAGCACTATTGCCGGCGGGGTAAGGTATTCCCATTCGCGGTACAGCGTGGCGTTTTGGTTTTCTTCGTCAATCCATTTGTACCAGCTGACCTCAAGGTCGGCAGAGATGTGTACGCCGTCGATGGTCATTCCGTTCTCAAGCAGGTTGATGGCGCGGTCGGCCAGCTCCTTCATGTTGCAGTGAGTGAACACCGAGGCGTCGCTCAGCTCCTTCTTCTCGGTAAGAGGGTCGTCAAACCAATAGGCTTCGCCGTATATCTTGCCAAGCATGAGGTAGGCCCAAGCCTTAATCCTCATGGCACTGCTGATGAGGGCAGGGAAGTTTTCTTCGGCCACCTCGGTCATGCCGCCGACTTCTTTGTGATATTCCTCCATCTTGTTGAAGTAGTCGTTGCAGGCCACTATGATGGAATAGTAGCAAGTTGGGTCGGCGTATGAGTTGCCATTGGTCTCGTTGTAATTGTATATGGCTTTCAGCTCGGCCGGTGCGTTGTCGGTTGTCTCGAGCAAAGCCCCACGGGTGTCGGTGAGGAAGATGGCCTGGTCGCCGGCTTCCTGCATGCGGTTGAATATTCCGAGAAAGCCTTTGTATATCTCGTCCTCTTCTGCAATGTAGTCTCCCTCGTTGATTATGTTCTTCGGGTCGGTATCGAAGAAATCCTCGCACGAGTGGAAGCAGACAGACATTGCTAACAGTCCTACTGCCGGTATGATGTTCCTAATCTTCATGTCTTTATTCTTTAGTGTGCTATAATTAGAAGTTGATGTTGAAGCCGAGCCTTACTGTTATGGGCAGCGGCATCTTGGAATAGTCGAATCCTCGTAGCTGCTCGGCGTAAGAGTAGGCGAACTCCGGGTCGTGGCCGAGATAGTTGGTCAGTGAGAACAGGTTCTCTGCTGCGACGTAGACATTGCCTGAGCGTATGAAGTTGAACAGCATGTCGAAGTTGTAAGACAGCTTCAGGCTGCGCAGTTTCAGGAAGTCGCCATCCTCAATCCAGCGGTCGGAGAATAGGTTGTTGCCCATGGGGTCGCCATAGTTGGCGCGTGGCATGTTGGTTTGCTGCCCTTCTACCTGCCAGCGGTTCAGCACGGCAGCGGATTGGTTGTAGAAGTTGTCCATTGACTCGAGTTCGCGACGTGTGGCGTTGTATACCTTTGCGCCGACGGAGTAGGCAAAGTTTGCGTCGAGCACGAAGCGGCGATAGCGCACCGACAGGTTGATGCCTCCATAGAAGTCGGGCATGTTGCTGCCAAGGCTGACCTTGTCGCTCTCGTCGATGACACCGTCGTTGTTCTGGTCTACAAACCACACATCTCCTGCCTGGTACTCATCGCCATTGCTGTTTTTGAGCGCAGCTTGCTGAGCCTGGTCTGTTGTTGAGAAGATGCCGTTGGTCTGGTATCCGTAAAACTCGTATGGGTCGGAGCCCACGGCCATTATCAATTCCGCATCGTCGTTGTTGTAGCCAGTGTATTCAATAGTCATGCTATTGGCATCGCCAAGCGACTTGATTGTGCTGTTGGCAGTGGCGATGTTGGCTCCTATCACGACATCCCAGTCTTTGGTGTGGAATGCATTGACGCGCAGCGAAGCCTCTATGCCGTTGGTATTGATTGTACCGCAGTTTTCGTAATAGTCGTACGAACCGTACACGGCCGACACATTGCTGTTGAGCAGCAGGTCGTAGGCATGGTTGGTGAAGTAGGTGAAGCCAATGTTGACGCGGTTGGCGAACAGCGCCATGTCTAGCCCGAGGTCAAGCTGCGTCTTCTTTTCCCATTCCAGCTTGGTGTTGGGAACGTTTGAGCGGTTGATAGAACCAATGTCGAAGAAGTTGTCGCCAGTGTAGTAGTTCTTGCCGTAGTTTGACGAGAACCGGCTGTTGCCAGTCAGGCTTCCTTCGACAGACACGTTGAGGCGGTTGACCCACGACGGTAGAACGCCGAGGTTTGCCACCATCATCGTCACTCCGGCCGATGGGAAGAAACCCCATCGAGGTGCATCGACGCCAGAGGCGCTGGTACCGTCGACGGCGAGGCCGAGCGAGCCGCGTATTATGTTGTTGTATGTATAGGCTCCGTGTATGTTGAAGCCCACATAGTTCCATTCAACGAGCGAGCCAAAGGTGAGTTGCTCATCATTGGTGTTGTCCATTGTCTGGTAGTCGTCGCTCGCTGTGTTGTAGCCTTCGGATATGTCAGACTCAAAATCTTTCATGATCATGCGTGCCGAAGCAAACACATTGAGCTTGTGTACGCGGTTGAAGATGCGGTCGTAAGTGCCTTGCAGCGTTAGGGTGGTAACGTCTTGGGTGTAAACCCCGTTGGCCACCTTGTTGCGTCCGGCCCCGTAAAGCTGAGGCATGATGGTCTGACTGGTCATGCCCGGCACAAACAGAGTTTCCTCAATATAATTATAGTAGAGGTTGGCTATTGCGCTCAGCGTAAGGTAGTCATTCCATTTGAAGTTCAGTCCAATCTGTGTGTTTACATCATATATCTTGTCTTTCCCTTCGACGGTGTTGACAATGGCGAGCGGGTTGCTCACATTGTCGTATGCGTACATAGGGTTGGATGACGTATTCCAGAAGTCATAAGGAGCAAGGTTGCTGAGAACAGAACCGTCTGTTTGTTTCTGGTAAGCATTGATGAGGGGCATCGAGTTGTAGGCCGCCAGCATCGGGTTTGTCTCCAACTGCATTCCCATGTTCTGCAGGTTGCTCGTGATGTATGCCAGGCCGATGTTTGTAAAGATGTCGACCTTACGGCTTGCCAGCACGTCTGCGCTTATCAGCGTATGGTAACGATCCGTGTTTGTGTTGCGCAGCGTGCCCTGGTTGCCTGTATATCCAAACGAAATGTTGTACTTGGCAATCTCGTCTCCTCCCTCAACCCTGAACAGGTTCTCGGTCGTAAACCCTGTATGCTGTATGTCTTTCATCCAGTCGGTGTTCTCGTTGAAGAGGTAGGCCTGCGGATATGTTCCGTTCTGCAGGAAAGGGTAATCGCCTATGAGCGACTCCATTGACGGATATCGCGTGAGTCCGATGTCGTTCAGGTATTCTTTGTATTGCGACGAGTTGAGCACGGGGAGGTTCGACTGGCGAATGTTGAAGCCATACGACCCAGAGAAAGTCATCCGTGTCTCAAGGTTGTTGGATGTGGCCTGTTGCGTCTCGATAACAATCACTCCGTTGCTTCCCAGCGATCCGTACATGGCAGCGTCGGCTCCTTTGAGAACCGTCACGCTGCGTATGTCTTTGGGGTCGTAGCCGAAAAGCAAGTCGCGTGAGTACCCGTTGATAACGCTCGACACGTCTTGATTGCCGAAATAGGGCACACCGTTAATTACAATTAGCGGATTGTTCTCGGCAACGAAACTGTGTATGCCGCGTATGTTCATGTATGAGCCCTCGCCCGGCATGCCGCTTTTCTCAATCACCTGCAGTCCGGTCAGTCCGTCACGCAACGCCGCCCCGAGGTTTTGTTTCTCCGTGAAGTCTTTGCTTTCTATTGATGATATTGTTGCCGAACGGCTGTCATTGCTGAGGCTTCCGAAGAAAGAGTTGGCTTTCTCAGAGTACAGCACTTCGTTTTCCGGCACCAGTGTTATCGTGCCATGCTTCTTGGCGGATAGTTGCCTGAGAAAGCTAAGTGGCATTTCTTTGGGATAATATCCTTCAGCCTTTATCGTGACGATGGCATTTTTGATGGCCGTGGCTATTGAGAACTGCCCTCGCTCGTCAGATAGCGCAGTGGTGCTGTCGCCTACAATCGAGATTATGGCTCCGCTCACAGGCTGCCCGTCAGTGCTCTTGATTTGCGAGCGCACTGTTGATTGCTGTGCCGTTGCCGCTGCCGCCATGAGGCAGGCTGCTACCAGTATATTGATTCTCTTCATGTTCGTGGGTATTAATAGTTATTGTGAGTGGGGCGTAGGCACCAGTGATACATCATCAGCTGGTTTACGTTGTTCTTGTCGCGGTTGAGTACGGTGCCGCTGTCCAATGCAGCTTTGTAAATGCTTGCCATGTCGTTGGAAGTGACGCGGATGCGGAAATTGCCCGAGTGAGGCAAGGTGACAACCCCTACGGTATATCCGTCGGTGTCGTAGGCAATGGCTTTTTCGTTTTGTTTCTGCCAATAGTCGACGTCGAATCCCTCCGGGTATGCAATGCCAAACTCTTCGCCATAGTGGGGCACAGCGCTGGCTGCACCACGGTCGAAGTGGTAATTGGAGCCAGTGGCGTGCATGTTCATGTCTTCCACGAGCCAAGTGTCGTTGAATGCAATGCTGAGAGAGTAGAGCAACGAGTGCTTGAAGCCCATGCGCAGGTAATACTCTCCTGCAGGCAGATGGCATTCGTATATTTTCTGTTCGTCTTCATTCCATGTCAGTCCGTCATATTCAACGCTGCAAGGCAAGCCTTCGGCCATGGCCTCTTCGCTTGGTATGGCGCAGAGCTCATGATAGAATATGGAGGGCCACTGTGCGTTGGTCGTCGTGGTCGACCCCGATGCAATGAGGTCGAACTGGCCTTGGCAGTCGTTGATGACCATCGGGTCTACCCAGTTCTCCCATCTGAAGTACTGGCTTTGTTGGCTGGCCGTCATGTTGTTCCACAGTTCGTAGAACCTTGACTTTACGCGATAAATAACCACATGGTTTGGTATCTTCAGGTTTGTGCAGTAGTATGCCATGCCATTGCTGAGAGTTACAGGGTTGCTTGTGTCTACAGTCTGCACCGACGGGCGCCACCATGCGCCTTCAAGGTTCTTGTAGGTTGTCAGGTCTGACGTTTCGTCAATGCTTTCCTGGTATCCCTCCACACACTTGAAGTCGGGAGCCGAGCTGCTTACGTCGGCCACTTCGAGGCGCTTGTCCGAGAAGCACGCCTTGACAATCCACTCTTCAAATTTCGCCCTGTCGTCGTCGGTTGCTTGACGGTTAAGCCACAGCGGTATGCTGTCCATTGCCGAGTTGATGGCTTTGTCAATCAGCGTGTTGTTTGGTATGAACATGGTAGTGGTATAGCTTTCGCTTCTCATGTTCCATGTTGGTGTGCCGTCGGAGTCGTAGCGATCCATGAGCGTGTTCTTGGTCACCTTGACAGAGTCGTAGATGACGCGTCCGTCATCGGTAACGCCTATGGGAAGACTGTTTTCGCGGTCGAAATACTCATAGTTGTAATTGGTGACCAGCTCCTTGAAACGTGAGTACTCGTCGCCGAGCGACATCAGCAGTTCGTAAGCCGACTGCCTTACCGGCAGCATGCCGTCGACATAATACACGTAGCCGTTGTCTGCTTTCACGGCCTTTATTATGTTGCAGTCGTCCAAACGCTTGCCTCCGTCATACACCCATACGCTTTTTCCGGAGCGCATGTTGATGTTCCAGCCGTCTACAAGCTTAGACGGGTTGATGCTCATGTTGGCCACGCTTTGCTCTGCGAAGGTTGCCTCGTCGTTTATTTTGCTTTCATCGTACAGGTCGTCGGCGCATACAATGAATGTGTATTGACCGTCGCTGCGCGTTTCGGCGAATATGTCGTTGCGGTTGAACAGTTCGTTGACCTTCGTCAAGTCTGATGCGGACTTGATGTAATCGGTGACACTTCCGTTGAATATGGTCACCTCACTGCCGTTGGCCAGTGTTATGCTTGATTCGTCATAATGGTCGTCCCAGTCAGATGAGCAGGATGCCATGAAGAGGCAACCTATCATTACCAGTGGGATTGCTTTCATATATATGTTCATATCCGGGTATTTTAATTATGATTCGTTGGTCGTTACATTATTCTATAGGAATGAATTCCACATAGTCGAGGCGCTGGTGGTAACTGCTCAGGTTCTTTGCGTTGATGTCGCGCATGGTTATTCTGAACTTATGCTGAGAAGAACCTTCGAATTCCACGGAGTTCCACAATGTCTCTTCTATTGAAGCGAAGAATGGCATTGTCATGCTTTGTCCGCGATACAGGTAAGCCAGAGTTTGGTAGTCTTCATCATCGATGTTGAACTGCGTCAGCGTGCCCGATGTGTATAGGGTTGCCAGCAATGGGTCTTTGATGTAGTGCAGCACCACCTTGTACTTGCCTGCAATTATCGTAGGAGTGTTGAACTCTATCCAACCGGCGAATCCCAGGTTAAGGATGAGATAATTGTTCATGTAAGCGCCATGCTCAGGTGTGTTGGGCTGGCCAGTTGCAGCTCTTTCCTTCATGAACGCAATCCTTCTGTAGCTGCCCGATGAGGTTGATGTCTCGGTGAGGTTGGCTGTGAATGATGTTATCTCGCCATACTCGCCGTCATATCTTTCTTCGCTGAGGTCAACCTGATGGTAGCTGTTTGTCAGCGCGCTTGAGAAGAAGTCGCCTTCTCTGTTGGCTGCTCCCCAGTTGTTGACAAACGATATGATGTCGGCGCTGTTCAGGAAGTCCCATCTCACGTTTACCGGAGTAGGATGGTATACGGGCATGATGCCCCCAATCTTTGTGATGAGTCCGTTGCTTGCCTGTATGTCGCTGCGAAGGATGGGTATGCCGGTGTTTATGGTGCGCTTGTTGTCAACGAGCTGCACCGTGAAGGCCTGTCCGGTGTACTTTGTGTCATATATGAGCGTTTCGCTCGGGTCGTTTAAGTTGTACACCTCGTCCATGGTATATTGTGATGGCATGAAGTGGTACTTTAAGTAATGGTTGAGCGCGCTGTCCGGGTTGGTCTCTTCGCCGTCGCTGTTGTTTACCAGCCATTGCTTGAGCGACTCAACGTCTGTTATGCCCGATTCGTTCATTATATGGTCAGGAACGGCAAAGCATGTATAGCTGTACGTGTTGATAACCTGTACGCCCCCCTGGCCTGTGGTTGTGTCACGCTCTGTTGTGGCCATGTGTAGTATTTCGGGGTCAGACATGATTGCGTCGGTAAATATCCTGAACGTATTGTTGTCTCCGTCCAGGTTGTCGAGCCTTTCCACAATGTTCTCTGCGTTGGGCACTATTACATCGTCCATCATGTAAATGTTTCCGTTTGAGCCCGCCTGTCCTACGAAACGTCCCAACTTTGCCTGATTATTGAGGAATATGCTGTCTGGGCTGTACACAATGTCTGTGCGTTGGTCGTCGTCCACGTCGGTTATGGTGTATCCATAGCTCAGCGTGATGTATTGGTTGAACAGGTTTCTCGTGTGTATGTACTCACCGGCGGTGGCGTCGTTGACCAGCGATGAGTCCGACACTTCCGGCTGTCCGCCTTCCCAGTCTATTATGTGGTTCTGCACCACCTTGCGGGCATAGTCAAGGTCTAGTTCTTCTATTGTTGACACGCCCCTGTCGGCCAGGAACCTCTTTATGGCCTCGTTGTTTGGCGAGAATACCGTTGCGCTGGCGTTGGCATCCTTCAGAGCGTTGTAGTAGTCGGTGTACTTCAGCATCTCTATCCACAGTGAGTATGTCTCGGGCGACTTTTCCAGTATGGTTGTCGTCGACATTTCACTTTCAATGTTCGTCGGCTGAACAAACAGCGTGTCCTCATTGGGGTCTTGGCAGCCCACGATGAGAGATGCGACGACAGTCATTGTGAATAATATCTTTTTCATATCTGTATGGTCTAAATGTTATTCGTAATATGGATTCTGCACTAGCTTGTCGTTGTGTAGTATTTCTTCGTCGTTCACGGGCAGGTACCACGCGTTTTCATCGAGCAGCACCGAGCGTATCTTGCTTCCGCCGGCCGTCTCGTTGTATGTGGAAACGTTGTTGATGAAGAATTCGCTGGTGAAGTCCACTGTGCCCGACGGGTCTTTGTATCGTCCTACCCGCAGCAGGTCATACCATGTCCTGCCTTCGCCTATGAACTCCATTATGTTCTCGTGGATAATGGCGTTCATTATAGCCGACAGGCCTGACGACGGGCTTACCGTGGCATCTTGCAGGTTGGTGCGTTGGCGAATCTGGTTAACCAGTTCTATTGCCGCGGTATTGTCTTCGGTGTTCTCTCCCATGTTGCGCATCACCAGCGCCTCTGCTTTCATGAGCATTATCTCGGCCACGCGGTATATTATGAAATTAGGGTCATAATATTCTGTTGTGCGCGGCTCGGTGATGGTGGTACCTCCGAGGTATTTCCATACATAGCCGGTTAGCGAGTTCTCCTGTGCAACATAGCTGCCATACCTTGTGCGTCCGTACATGTCAATGTCCCCGTTGAAGCGTGTCAGTATCTGGCTTGCGTCCTGGTTGAGCTCTTGTGTGAGTGTCTGCGAGAGCATGTATGTGGTGGTGTTGTCGTTGTAGAACAGTGTGGGCAGGTCGTTTGTCTGGTACCCTGAGCCGTCGGGCATTATGCTCGAGAACTGCAGTTCGAATATCGACTCCTCGCTGTTGCCGGGGTTGAATATTGTAAACCAGCTCGAGTGTGAGGCTGTCGACATGAATCTCGGCGCATAGGGCGACTTGCTTTCGAGTATCAAGTCTGCGTATGTTATGGCCTCGTCGAAGTCTTGGTTCCACATGCAAACGTCTGTCATGAGGGCGTAGATGGCCCATATTGTGGCTCGGCCCTTTGTTTCCCAGGTTGTGTCGAAAGTCTCCTTGGCGGCGCCCAAGTCGATGGCAGTGAGCAGGTCTTTCTTTATTTGCGCTATTATTTCGCTCTCTTTGCTTTGCGTCACATACAGTTCCATGTCATCGCTTTCCACCGGTTGCAGTATCAGTGGGGCGTCGCGCCAGTTGCGCACAATGTAGAAGTATCCCAGTGCCCTGAGGAAATAGGCTTCGCACAGGTGTGAGTTCATCTCTTCAGTGGTATATGTGGCGTCGTTGCTCTGTGCCTTTCCTGCGTTGGCAATCACACCGTTGGCGTCGGCAATCACCTTGTAGAATATGTTCCAGTCGGTGAAGTCGCCGCTTGTTGGCTTGATGTCCAGTTTGTCGAGGTCGTTTGCCGAGCGTCTTTTCACGCATCCGGCCCTCAGTTCCCCAAGCGGTATGAGGTGGGTCTGTATCGAAGAGCGCAGGTTGTAGTATCCGGCGAACAGGGCCGACTCAACGTCGCTTTTCGATTTCCACATGTTTTCTGTCGGAAGAGCGTTCTCCGGCATTATGTCCAGATAGTCGTTGCAGGCTGTCAATGTCATGGCAGCTGTAGCTATTATGATTATAGTCTTTAAACCTTTCATGATTGTGACTGTTTAGAAGTTTATGGTAACGCCCATTGCCACGCGGCGGCTGCGCGGTGTCTGCGAATTGTCCTCAGCAAGGTCGGTGACATTTGAGGGCAGGTTTACTTCAGGGTCTTGGCCTGTGTAGTTTGTTATGGTAAACAGGTCGTAGCCTGTTATGTACACGTTGGCAGATGTCAGTCCCAGGTTCTGGCAGAATGTCTTGGGCAGGTTGTAGCTCAGCGACAGGGTCTTCAGGCGCAGGAACGAGCAGTCTTCCACAAATCGGTCTGAGCCGAGGTAGTTGAGGCCGTAGTCCCACAGAGCGCGTGGTATGTCAGTATCGTCACCTTCGTTGCGCCAGCGGCGTAGCACAGCTGTCGACTGGTTGTCGCTGCCAATCATCGACTCGGCGTTCATCCTTGCGCGGTTCACTATCTTCTGCCCGAGTCGGTAGTGCATGAACACCGTCAGGCTCCAGTTCTTGTAGCGCAGGTTGAAACCGCCTCCGCCTTGCAGCTGCGGGTTGCTGTTGCCGATGTATGTGATGTCGTTCTTGTCTATCTTGCCATCCTTGTTGAGGTCTTCATACTTAGCGTCGCCGGGGTAGCAGCGGTATGTGCCGTTAGACATTATTATCGGGTTGCCCTGCAGGTCGTGCATCACGTTGCCCTCGGCATCTTTTGCATAGGTGTCTTCAGTGTTCTGGTAAACGCCCAGGTATTTGTAGCCGAAGAAAGAGCCTACAGAGGTGCCGCTCACTATGCGCATGGCGTATTCACCGTTTTCAAACGAATAGTTCTCTTCCGAGTAGCCAGGCATGCTCAGTATCTCGTTTTCGTTGTGGCTGATGTTGAAGTTCACTTTCAGTTTCCAGTCTTTGGTGTCCAGTGCCTGCCAGTCGGCGCGGAACTCAACTCCTTTGTTGCGCAGCGAACCGGCATTGTAGTATTTCAGTTCGTGGTCTGTGTAGCCGAGGTAGCTCGACACAACATAGTCTTTCTGCAGCAGGTCATTGGTCTTTTTGTTGTAGTAGTCGAACGAGCCGGTGAGCTTGCCGTTCCACAGGTTGAAGTCAAAGCCGAAGTTCCACTCGGCCGAACGCTCCCATTTCAGGTTGTTGAGCTGCATTGTGCTTGCCGTTACGGCATTGCCTTCCATATACATTCCTTCCGAGACATAAGTGCCCACGTATGGCGATGTGCCGCTCGGCGTGTTGCCGCTCTCTCCGTAGCTCAAGCGCCACTTCCATTCTGTCAGCACGTCTTTCGACCACTTCATGAATGGTTCGTCGGCAAACTGCCATGACACACCCACTGCGGGGAATATTCCCCACCTGTGTGCGCGGCTTATGCTTGAGTTGCCTTCATAGTTTACCGTTCCGTTGATGGTGTATCGGTCGAGCAGTGTGTACACCACGCTTCCAATTCCAGAGAGCTTGCGCACCTCCGAGGTTCCAGAGCCTTGGCTTAGCAGTATGCCGCTGCCCGAGGCCGGATCGGCCAGGCTGGCCGATGCCACGTTGTAGCGAGAAGCCGACGACGTTGAGCTGCGGCTTTGCGATGTGCGCCATATAGCTGTTGCGGTGAACTGGTGTTTGTTGTCGTTCCACGAGTTGTTGTACATTCCCTTGAGCTCTGTTTGCAGCGAGAAGTTGTTGGTGTATGAGTTTGTGGCGCGGTTGGCAAAGGTGTTCTCTATTGTCACGCCCGTGGCTGTTTGCGGCAGGAACGACTCCGTGCGTTGTGTCTTGTACTTCATAGACACATATCCGTTGAACTGCAAGTGCTCCATGGGGTAGTAGTTTCCCCTCACGTTTATCTTCTGTTCGCGGGTGCGCAGGTTGCTGTAGCTGTCCTCGGCCATTATTATCGGGTGGAAGTTCTTAGCGTTGCTGCCGTCGTCTTTGCTGCTGAATGCACCTTGGAACTCCTCGTCGTTCTGCCGGGTGAAGTATGTTCCGGTCATGGCCCCCGTCTCGTCGTCGATATAGTAGGGGCTCTTGTTAGGCATCTTGCGCATGGCCTCTGCACGCAGGTTTTCGCTCCATGGTGCCTTCTTCTTTGAGTCAGAGTAAGTGTATTCGGCGTTCACTGTGATCTTCTCCGAGAAGCGGTAGCCTATGTCGAGGCTGGTGTTCAGTCGGGTCAGGCCCGTGCCCTTGGTCGTTCCGCCTTCGCTCAGGTACGACAGCGAGTAGCGGTATGTGGCTTTCTCGCCTCCTCCCGACATCGAGAAGCTGTTGTCGGTGGTGAATGCGTTCTGAGTGATGTACGAAAGCCAGTCGGTGTTCTGGTTGTATTCGTCGAAGTAGCGCCAGTCGGGGTTGTAGCCTATCTCTGGCGTGTCGTAAAGGTATTCCAGAAGTCCGCTCTGCCCGCTCAGGCCCTGTGCGTTTGCCGAGTTCCAGATGGCGTCCTGGATGTAGGCCACGTAGTCGTTTCCGCTGAGCATCGGCATTGATTCCGGCTCAAACTTGAATGAGTTCTTGGTTGAGAACGAGAAGCGCGTCTTGCCCATTGCACCTTTCTTTGTAGTTATGAGCAACACTCCGTTGGCACCACCCGTACCGTATACGGCGGTGGATGCGGCATCTTTCAGCACCTCGATGCTCTCAATGTCGTTCGGGTTGAGGCTGAGCATCTGTGCGAAGTCTTCCTGGTTGGCCGTGTTGAAGTCGAACGAGTCGTCGATGTCGGTAGAGTAGGGCACACCGTTGATGACGATGAGCGGGTCGGCGTTTGAGTTCAGCGTGGCCGTACCGCGTATGCGGATGGTGCTCTTTGCACCGGGGTCGCCGGCGGCGAGGATGTCAACGCCTCCGAGCTGTCCCTGCAGGGCTTCCTCTATCGACGTCACCGGCGATACGGCCGTTATGTCGCTCATGTTGATTTTCTGGGTTGCAAAGGCCATCTGGCGCTCCGTCACACCCATCTCGTTGCGGCTGCCGCGCTTGCCCTGCACGGTCACCTCTTTTATTTCCGTGGCGTTGCCGCTCATCTTCACGTTGAGCGTGGTCTGCCCTGTGTATTTGTACGATTGCGACTTCATTCCAATGTACGAGAAAACGAGCGTCAGCTGCCCCTTCTCTTCCTCGGGTACCTTTATAGAGTATTTTCCGTTGAAGTCGGTAACCGTACCGGTGATTATACGTTTCTGTGCATTTTGGAAAGTCACATTAACGCCTATGCACGGTTCTGAACTTCCCCCGAAGTCTTCGGTCACCGTTCCCGAAACCGTTTTTTGTGCCAGTGCCTGCTGGACCAAGCATAACAGCACCACTGCAAATATGTTTCTTATCTTGTCCATGTTGTCTCCATTAGATATGTGATTATAGTGTCTCGTTGGGTTTCCGCTTCATCAGAACACGTCTTCAATGAAGTGGGCAGGCCCGTCTTCGAATACGAACGGGAAGTAGTCGTATGCCCCTGAAACCTTCACCCTGTGGCCGTCGGCCCCGGTATTGCGGTCGATGATGGCGCAATAGAGTGCCGTGCCGTCGTCGTAGATGTTCATGTTGGTAGAGATGATGCTTGTCGAGCCGCCTTCCGACACCACTTCTTGCTGCAGCGTGGGCAGTCCGCCGTAGTCGGCGGTGTTCTCACCCCATCCTATGTATGGGTAATTGCTGAACGGTGCCGTTGACAGTGGCACGAAATACAGCTTCAGGTATTCGGTCAGGGCGCTGGCATCGGTTATCTCGATGTTGTCGAAGAATGTCGACGAGCCTACCGTAGCACCGGCCCCGGCGCTCACTCCGGGCAGTTTCCCGTCGACGATGGCCTGCTCTATCACGTTGGTCGTAGGTATGAGCATCATGCAGTCTTCCTGCGTGAATGTCGTTTGCAGCGAGCCGGAGCTCGTGTTTACAAGGCCTGCCTTGTTGAGCAGGTTTATCCATCCGTAGAACTCAGTGGTTTCGTCGGTGCGGTTGTTTATCATGAGCCTCACCATCTGTCTGTTGTTCTCGTTTGAGTAGTCGCCTGGCATGAGCAGCCTGTCGTATGAATAGGCGTGTCCGTTGGTCCAGCCGTTCACGTCGCCGCGGTATGCCAGCGGCTCGAATGTAGTCCATATCTGGTCGTCGGTGACGGTGTTGCCGGCATACTTCAGGCAGTTGTTGTGCATGATGCTGTTGGTAATCTTGCCGTCTTTGACATACCAGTAGAGCTTGAAGTCGGATGTGAGTGCCGGTATCACATTCGTGCCGCTCTCGGGCAGCACAGAGTTGCCGTCTATCGGGCTGGCCACGTGGCCGTTGATGTATGCCGTCATTGCGCTTGTGCTCATGCCGTCGGGCTGCGCTGTTGATACCAGCCGGCCGCCGGTGCGCTGTATTCCGGCGTTGTTGTACAGCTGGTCGTTGTCGGGGTAGAGCATGATGTAGCTCACGGCGTCGGCCACAAGTGTCGACGACATGCCTGAGTTGTTGAGCATTTCGTTGAAGTTGCTGAACTTCTTGTATTGGAATGCCGGGCCGGTCACGGCGCGGAACTTGGCCGGCGGGGTGAGCACGGAGCAGCCGTAGAGCAGTCCGTTTGAGCATACCACGCGGTCTTCGGGCCTCACTTCGTCTGTGTTGACGGTGATTACCTCGCCGTCGATGTTTTCTGCCGTTCCATTCTTTATCTCACCCGGGAAGATGATTGATAGCGGATAGACGCAGCTGCGCATGATTTCCTGCATTGTCACCGAGTCTATTTCCTCTATCGAAGAGTAGCCGCCCTCACCCCAGTACTCGTTGAAGAAGTTCTGGAATGCTTCGTCTGTAGGGGCGAAGATGGTGTAGCCCATCGACGACAGTTCGCTCATCATCGTATAGTTCATCACGTCTCCCCACTCGCTGTCTATGTTTACCAGCGGGCTTTGGTGGTAGTGGTGGAACAGCGAGTCCGACGTCTGGAGCTCGCGTGTCTGTATGCTGTCATACGAATATACCTCGCTTTTGTCGTAGAGGCTCAGTATGCGGCTGTACTTGCCCGCGTTCTGCAGCTCGTCGTAGATGGTTTCGAGTGGTTTGAGCACGCGGTCTATCTTGTAGATGTAGCCGTTGCGCGCTATGCGCTCATATTCGGTCACGTTGGCGTTGGCCACGTTGAAGCCGCCGTCGCCTGTCCACCCTGTCTCAGGGTAGAAGTATTCGTAGTTTTCCTTTGCGTCGATTTGCTTCGTCTGGAACATGCGGTATGAGAACACCGGCAGCAAGCGCTCGTTGTGGTATACCTGAACGTTGCGCTTGCGGGTGTTGTCGTAGGCTGTCGAGATGGCGTCCTGGCTGCGCGTGCGGAACTTGTAATACAGTCCGGCGTTCAGGTTTAGCTCGTCGTCGGTGGCTCCGTCGCCCTCGTTGGGACGGAAGTTCACGAGTTTGTTTTTGTCGAAAGAGTAGTACAGTATGTGGAATCCTATGAGCTTCTTCACTTCATCCTTGTCTATCTGGCTGATGTCGGTTGTGCCATAGTTTTCCTGCAGGTATTGCGTCATGGCGTCGTCGTCGGGGGCCATGACGGTTAGTATCGACTTACCGTCGAGTATCGGCTGATACTCGGATATGTCCACACCTTTGAGGAATATGCTGTAGTTGCCTTCGTCTTGCAGCGTCTTGTATATCGAGCCTCCTATCCATTCGGGCGTCTCGAAGTACTCGTCCAAATCCGAGCATGAAGGTAACATCAAGCATGAAAGCAATAATATCCATATTGACTTTCTGATGAGTTTTAGTTGTTTCATATACGGTTTTTAATTATTTAGTATTTGGTTAGTTGCACACAGTGAGTGTGACCAGACTGCCGTTAGTTCTGTTTTTATGGTTGACAGATGTCGAAGTATGGGTTAGCTTGGCATTTGTGTTAATGCAAATATAGCTAAATTTTCAATATAAAGGTTAGGTGTGGTCTTGATTTATGCTTTCTTAACAACACTTTCCTTTCGTCGATTTGCCTTTGCTTACGGCTTTTCGTAAGTCGGCAACACGGCATGCTTATGGCATGCAATTTGGTCTGTTAGTCATGTTTTGCGCATTTTTGTTTTTGTTTTTAGTTATTTTTCTTGCTGCAAATTTATGTATTATGGTGAAATTTATGGTGGAAATTTTGTTTGTTTGGGGTAAATAATTCTTTTTGAGCCATAAAAACCATGAAAAACACGCCCTCCGTGCGTCTGCTTCCTGCGGGCGCGTGTTGCGGGCCGCTTGCTGCGAGGTGTGGCTGCCGGAAAGCCGGCGGGTTGGTTTGGCGGCAGTGCCGTAGGGTGCCGGGCACATGGCGGCGCGGTGGTTTTGGCCGATGGTGATGACAAGACGGCCCCCTCCGGGATGGCTGTAGTATCCTGGAGGGGGCTTTCGTCTTGTATGGTGACAGCCCCTGTGGTTCATCAGGGGCGTTCACCTCAATGCGGGCTGTGCTTGCCCGGCATGTCCGCCGAAGCGTCACCTGGCCACTTTGGTGGCTTTTGTCTTACCGTTGCCCATCCTGTCTATGCGTATGCTTACGCCCTTGGCTGTCTTTCCGGTCTTTATTCCGCCTATGGTGTAATACGTCGTCTCGCCTATGGCCGTCTCGCCGGTGGCGTTGCTTATGCCGTCGGCTATTTGGGCTGCGGCAGCTTCGCCCAGTCCGCCCATTTCGTTGGCCGCGCGCACAGAGTAGGTGGCGTCGGCATCATCGACGGTGTATGTGGGTTGTGTGGTGAAGTCAACCACCTTTCCGTCCTTGCATACAGCCCAGCAGAGCACATAGTCGCTCGGTTCCCATGTCAGGGTGGTGCCGTCTATGGTTACGTTCTTGGGTGCCGATGCCTGTTCGGTGGCCGATGTCGGATCCCAGTCGTCGTCGCCGCCCATCACGTTCTCAATCGTCAGCTGTGCCGCCTCGGCCGCAGTGAGCACGGGGTTGTTGGCGTGGCCGTCGCCGAAAGTCTTCTTTCGGTTGTCGAGGTTTATCACCGTTCCGCTGGCCGTGGTCGAATTGTATTCGGCAAAGCGTGCCGGCCAGCCGCCGCTCATCTCGTTCCAGCCTATGGCCGACGGCTGTGCCTCCATGCGCGTGTTGATGTAGAGGGCTATCGGAGTGCCGTCGCCCCATGGGCGCCCGAGCGTGTAGTTGCCGTCTATGCCGCCGGTCTCGCCCTTGATGGTGCAGCTGTTGAACACATAGCCATACTGCTTGGGGTTCGACGGGGCGCAGATGTAGCCCGAGCCGCAAACCATCAGCTCCACTTCGTTGTAGAATACGTCGCCCTTGCCGCACAGGAAGTCGGTGCGCCCGCGCAGGCGTCCGCCCTCAAAGTAGAAGCGTCCGCGGTCGTTGTTAGACAGGTAAGTGTCTTGGTAGCCCACAAGGCTCACGTCTTTGCAAACCGTCTTGTCTGATGCGTCTTCGAGTGCCCCGTTGCGCCCGCGGTCGTCTTTCATCCCGCTCTTTATGGTCAGGTCCTGTATGTAGGTGGCCGTGGCGTTCTTGCCGAGGTCTATCGTCTGGTTCTTGTGCAGGCCTTCGATGGGGCACGCCGGGCCGTACTGTCCTTCAACCTCTGTTTCGGGCAGTGTGTTTACGATGGATGTGTTGTCCATGTCCTCGCCTATTATCGACACGTTTGGCGTGGTTATGTGGGTTATCGGGCTTGGGTAGGCCACCCCGTCGGAACCCATGATGGTCTCTGTCTCGCTGGCCGGTATCACGTAATGGCCCTGTTTGATGAATATCCTGAAGCGCACCGAGGTGTCTTCGCGCTTCTCGGCTGCCGCTATGGCCTCTGTAAACGTGCCGTCGTCGGGCACTATGAAGTCGTAGAGTGCCTTGGATATGGCCGGGCGGGTCTTGGTGCTGAAGTTGATGGTGATGGCTTCGTCGACGGCGTTGCCCGTAAGGTCGGCAATGCTTCCGGCCGGCAGGGTGAACGTGTAGGGCGTAGAGTATTCCAGGCCCTTGTATTCAAATATCACAGTACGGCCCGATACGCTGGGCTGCAGTTCCGTCAGGCCGAGCGTGGCCGTGGCTCCGTCGGCCACCTTTACCTTCTCGTCGAACGTGAGTATTATCTTGCCGTTGGCCGAAGCGTTGGTGTTGCCCTCTTCGGGCACGGTCGACATCAGCCTTGGTGCAGTGCCGTCGTCTACCAGCTTCTCTGTCCCGGTGATGAATATGTCGGAGAGTGCAATGCCGTCGTTGTCGGATGTCGTTCCGCTTATGGCCGAGCTCTTGTCTGAAATCCAGCGCAGGTATACCGTCTTCTGGTTGTTTGCCTCGGCCGGCAGGCTGAACTCCTTGTCCAGCCAGTGTTTGGCTCCCTCGATGTTGAAGCTGCCCACGGTGGTCCATTGCTCGCCGTCGAGCGAGTATTGCAGGTCTTGCTTGGTGTATGCGTTGTAGTTGTAGGCCATGGCGCTCTGCACCTTGATGTCTGTGAAGGCCTCGGCGTTGACCACGGTCTGCCAGTAGTAGTCGCCAAGCCCCGTGGTGCGCCAGTTCACTGCGGCGTTGCGGCCCTCGTAGCCGCCTGCCGCCTGCCAGCTCTTGTCGAGCCATCCGCTGGTCTCGCCGGCGGCGTTGCGCATCACGAGCGTTGCCGCGTCGTTGTCGGCCGACGCGAAGTCGGCCTTGCGGCTGTCGCTGCCCGGGGTGATGAAGTCCCATGCCGCAATGTAGTCGGTGGCCGAGAAGTTGGCCGTGAGCTCCCGGTCTTGGTTCATGGTGAGCGTTATCGAGGCCGATGTCTCGCCGTTGCTCCAGTTGGTGAAGGTCACTATCTTGTTTGACGAGGCTGTAAGCATTACGTCGGTGCCGTCTTCATACATGTTCTTGCCGTCTATTACGGTTGGCTCTGGTGCCATTGTCACCATGTAGTCGTTGCCGCCTCCCTCGATGTTGCACGTCAGCGCGTAGGTCTTCACGGGCTCGAAGTTGGCTTCGAGTGTGGTGTTTTCTGTCACGGTGAGGCTGAATTCGGTTTCGGTAGACACCACATTGCCCGAAGCGTCGGTCCAGTTTACAAACTTGTAGCCAAAGTTTCTGGTGGCGGTCACCTTCACTTCGGTGCCGTCGTCATACTCGTCGGAGGCCGGGTTTAGCGTCACCGTGCCGCCCTCGGCAGGGTTTGCCGTGGCCGTAAGGGTGTACTTGGCCACGTTCTCTATAGTGCCGCTCAGCGTGCCCTCGATGCGCACGTCGCTGAAGCCGCCCTCCTTGGCTGCCCCCACGCCCACGGTGGCCTGCAGGGTGAAGCCCTCGGCTGTGGTGAGCTTCTGTTGCTGTGCCTCGGTGAGCTCTATTTCAAAGCGGTTGGTGTAGTTGGCGTTGCCCCCAAACTTGTCGTCGGCCTGCGACTTGTTGTTGCGCGGGGCGGTGAAGTTGCCCAGGTCTTCCTTCTTTCCGTCGGGCAGCAGCGCGCTGACGGTCACTCCGTTCTCGGCGTCGGTGCCGAAGCGCTGTATGTATGCGCTCACTTTCGTTGGCGTGAACGACAGTCCGCGCGCTGGTGTCACCTTCCATTGGGCGGCCTGCGTCGTTCCCGATGGGCGCAGCTTCAGGAAGGTCACCTTCTCGCCGGCGTCGTTGGTGGCCTGGCCCGTGCTTGTGCCGGTCACCTCGATGTCGCCAAGGTCGACTGTAGCCAGCGAGAAGCCGTCGGCCGGGATGAGTGTTGTCACTTTGTCGTAGTCGGCCTGTGTGTTGAAGTCCCAGGCCACTGTGGCCGGTTCCTTGTCGTAGGTCTGAGCCTGCGACGGCAGCCACCCTGCCACGCATAGCACAGCTACGGTGAGCCTTAGTAGTCTTTTTCTCATGTTTCTTTAGTTTTTAGTTATTGTTATTTTGGTCTGGTGTGGTATTGCTTGCTGTTGCCGGCTGTTGCCGGCGCTATGCGGCAGCCTTTGCGGGCGGCGACGGACGGGGTGGGGGCGGCCGTCATTGTCCGCCCCCCACCGTTGCCGTTGTCGAGCCGGTGGCAGTGCCGGGTGTCACCTGCGCGTCACTTTGCGCACGCTCTGCCTGCCGTCGGCATATTTGGTTACCATTATGTAAACGCCCTTGCCGGGGGTTGCGGTCTGCACGCCCTGCAGGTTGTAGTAGCTTACCGATGCCGGTTGGCCGAGCGCAATGTCGTCGATGCCGCTGCTCAACTGTGCCACCTTGCCCTCGATGACAACGTTGGCTATGGCCGTTTGCTTGCCCGCATTCACATTATATATATACAGCAGCAAAGAGCTTTCGCCGGTGCCGGCCGTCATGTCGGTGGTTGGCTGCGAGAAGTCGGTATACCATCCCGACTCCTGCTTGTTGCGGTTGATGTCGCCTCCGGTCACTATGGCCGTCTCGGTGTCGTTGCATTGCCATGCAAGGTCGAACACTCCGCTGTCTGTGCCTATGCGCGACAGCATCACCCTGACGGCTGTCGGCGTGAAGTAGATGCCGTTGGCCGGTGTCACCGAGAACCTGATGCGGTTGGCCGACGAGGCTGTCGACTGCTTCTCGGCCGACGTCAGCTCGGTCATTGTCGTGCCGTTGATGTTGCGGGTGCCGTCGGGCGTGAGGTTAGAGCCAATCTCCATTGATGTCGATTCTATGTATTCAGCCAGTCCGCCCGACACGGTAGCCTCTTCCGTCGAGCCAGAAGAGAGGGCCCATGTTATTGTTCCCGAGCCCAGCTCCTCAAGGTCGTCGGGATTGGCGGGCAGGTCATCGGGCAGGTTGATGGCCTCTACCACAGTGCCGTCGGTCTTGGTGTATTGCGGGTAATACTCCTCGACGGCCTCTATGGCGTCGGCGTTGCCGGCCAGCATTATGTCTTGCACGATGCTGTTGGCATAGACCTCTATGTTGGTATAGTATTTCGCAGGGTCGAGAGTGGTGGCCGTGGCGTCGTCGGGGTTGGCCGGGTCAAGCCCGTTGGCCCGCTCCCAAGTGTCGGGTATTCCGTCGTTGTCTTCGTCGAAAGCCTCAGGCCGCGAGGCTCGGTCGAGCGAATAGCCTCCCTGGTCGGCCACGAGGTCGAGCATGCCGGCGCGTTTTGTCACCGAGCCGCTGTAGGTGGCCGTGCCGGCGTAGGCCTCTTCGGCATAGCGTGCGTCCTGCATGTCGCGGCTGAGCGACGCCCCGGCGTAGAGGCGCACCTTCTCGTAGGCCGTCTCGGCGCTGTGGGTGGTCACGGTGCCGGCCTCTATGGGGGCGTCGAGGCGCACGCTGACGGTGGCACCGGCACCCATGCCATACATGCCTGCCTTGTCGGTGAATGTCTGGCGCCCATCATCATAGGTCACGCCCTGCCAGTCGTAGTTGGCCCCATAGCCGTCTACGTAGTTGCCGTCGATGTAATATCTCGACTTCATGCCTATCAGTTCGTCGGGCGCCCCTTCGCTGTTGCCCGAGCTGGCCGTAGAGCATTCGGTCACACGGTCTTTGTGCGACGTGCCCGGCCCGGCCTTGTAGTAGTTGTTTACCATGTTGACAAAGCCGCCCCCGGGACCGCCGTAGCATCCGCCCGTGCCCCAGTTGTAGATGAGGCAGTTGCGGAAGTCTACGCGCTCGGCCATCACCGTGTTGTCGTATTCGTCCTGGTCGTATCCGTCCCATGCGTAGCGTGCGCCGTTGAAGCGCGGCGAGCGGTTGTTGAGGTGGGCCAGGAAGTTGTGGTGAAACGATGCCCCCTTGCCGCCCCAGATGCCTCCGTAGCCGTGGGCGCCCTTGTTGTGGCCGGCGTTGTTGAGCGCCTCGGCCACCGTGCACCACTGCATGGTGAAGTCGCGGTTGTCGTAGAACGATGCCACCTCGTCGATGCTCCAGCTGAACGAGCAGTGGTCGAGCATTATGTTGCGGTGGTGGCGCGTCCAGGTGGCGTCGGCTCCGTCGTTGACGTCGCGCTCCTGCCCCCGGCGGAATCGCACAAACCGCACTATGATGTTGTCGCCGTTGTATTCAACGGTGTAGTAGCGCAGGGTTATGCCCTGCCCGGGGGCTGTCTGACCGAGTATTGTCGTGTTGCCGCCGATGTTTAGGTTGCGTTCCAGTTCTATCACTCCGCCCACGTCGAACACCACAATCTTCTTGTCGTTTCCGCTGACCGCCTCGCGCAGGCTGCCCTCGCCGGAGTCGTTGAGGTTGGTCACGTGTATCACTTTTCCGCCGCGCCCGCCGGTGGTGTAGCGCCCATGGCCCTCGGCTCCGGGGAAAGCCGGTGCCTGCGCCATGCTGATGCCGGCAATGGCCGAAGCGGCCAATGTCAGCGCAAGTCTTGTTTTTTTCATTTCCTTATAGATAGTTTTAGTTATCGATAACTTTACGTATGGCCTGCCCTTGGCAGCGGCTTGCGGCTGTCGGGGCCCGCCTTTAGGCTCGGGGCCTTAGGTTTGCCTGTGGATTGTTGGTAGACAGGTGTATTTTAAGCACACAAAATGTCTTGGTGCAAAGATAATGCTTTTTTTGCAACAATGGCTTTTTTTCGGGCTGTTTTTCTCGTCTTGCGCCGTTTGCGCATGGTTTTGCGCCATTGGCCCGCTTTTTTCCGTGTGGCTGCCGGGCTTGCCGGGGCGTGCAGGGTGGGCGGGTGAGCCTTGGGTGGTGGCGGGTAATGATTGTTTACATGGCAGCAGGCGTGCTGCCAACAGGCTTCGGCGGGTGTGCCGAATGGCCTGTTCCGTCATGCCGTCAGGGCCGTTTTGACCCCCGGCGGGGGCTGTTTTGCAGGGTCAAACGGCCCGTGGCGGCAAGTGGTTGGGCGTCAGCGGGTTGCGGGCAATGGCAGCCTTGTCGGCCAACGGCGAAAGATTTTTACACCTCCGGCATCCCTCCCGTCAGTTTCACAGGCTGTTGATGTATGCCTCGAGCATGGTGTAGCCGTCGGCGCCGGTAGTGTTGCGGTCGGCAGGGTCGTAGGGGTCGAGACCGCGGCCGGCCTCCCATGCGTCGGGCATGCCGTCGTGGTCGGAGTCGGTTGGGGCGGGTAGCGACCTGAGCGTGGGCCATCCGCCCGCATCTTCAGGCGTGTCGATGATGCCCGAAGGTTGCGACGGGTCTTTCATCCGTTTTCGGGCCTTGTATGCCTTGCCCTCTACCGATGCCTTCCCGCTGCGGGCCTCGTCGACTATGCGCGCGTCGACGGCGTCGCGCCTGGGCAGTGTGGCCCCGGCTCCGGCAAGCACCGAGATGTAGGCCTGGGCGGCCGTCTCCTGCCTTATGGGCATTGCCGGCCACGGTTGGCCGAGCCTCACATGCTCGATGTCGACGTCGCCGCCGGCCGGTTGCATGCCGCCGTTCCAGTTGTCGCGGCTCACGCTGTCGCAGCCCTCGACTATGTTGTCGGCCACATACCATTTGCCGTAGTTGTCGGCGCTGCCCCTGAACGACGGCCCGGCTATCCTGCAGGCTGTACGCCCGGGCTGCGTGGCCGGGCCGGGCTTGTAGTAGTTGGCCACCATGTTGACCGTAAACGAGCCGAATGTGTTCTTTATCCCCGGGTGGTCTTTCTCGCCTCCATAGCAGCTGTTGTACCCCCAGTTGTATATTACGTTGTTTCTGTAGTCGTTGTATCCCGCCCCCGAGGCGAAGCGCGGGTTGCGGCTGGAGTGGCAGGCTATCAGGTTGTGGTGGTATGTGGCGTAGTTGTTGCCCCAGATGCCGCCGAATCCGTGGTTGCCCTTTATGTGGTTTGATGCAAAGAGGCTCTCGCTGATGATGCACCACTGTATTGTCACGTTCTCGCACATGTATATCGACATGGTCTCGTCGATGCTCCAGCTGGCCGAAACGTGGTCGAGAATTATGTTTTTGTGGCCCCGGCAACTGATGGCGTCGGCGTCCTGGCCGCTCCTGTCGCCCAGCCTTACGCGCAGGTGGCGTATTATCACTTCGTCGGCCGATATGTTTAGTGGGTAGTCTTTTATGCAGATGCCGTCGCCGGGCGCCGTCTGTCCGGCTATGGTTATGTAGGGGTTGTTGATGGTCAGCGGTTTCTTCAGCTCTATTGTGCCCGATACGCGGAACACAACCGTGCGCGTCCCCTTGGCGTTTACGGCCTGGCGCAGGCTTCCTTTGCCCGAGTCGTTGAGGTTGGTCACTTCATAAACGTCGCCGCCCCGGCCACCAACGGTATACATTCCGTAGCCTTCGGCAGTGGGGAATGCGGGCAGCCTGGCGGCCGTGGCGTTGGCAGCAAGCAGGGCAATGGCTGCAGCTGCCGTCAGAGTCTTTTTCATAATGGTGTCATTTTGTGGTTAATAGTGTCCTTGTTGAAACGGAAAAGCCTCGCAAGGGCAGCGTTGGCGTGCACTTGCGAGGCTTGAGGTGTGTTGCTCATTGCATGCGTTGGAATCCTTCCCAGCGAACGTTCCACTTGCCGTCCTTGGGGAATCCCGGGTTGCTGGGCTCGGCGCAGCCGTCCCACCCGGCGCACATCATGGCCACGGCGGCGAGCAGCGAGCCGTTGCCGGGCATGTAGAGGCGCAGCCGCTTGGGCTCCTGGAAGTTGTGGCCGCTGACGAGGTAGGTGTTCTTGCCCTTGTCGATGAGCAGTGCCTCGAGTGCTGTCTCGGGCCGGCCGAGGCGGGCGGCGGTCATGGCTATCATGCCGTAGTCCCATCCCCATGTGGTGGGCCAGTTCCAGTTTTGCATCACCCAGTCGAGCGTCTTGGCCATCTTTGCCTTGTCATACAGGGCGGGATAGTAGGGAAGCAGGCCGCAGGCGCCGAGCACGGCGGGGTGGTCGGAGCGCGACTTCAGGGCGAAATCTTCGGCCGAAACCTGCTTGCGGCCTGCCTGCTCGGCGGCTACGAAGGGATCGAACTCGGTCGACTTGGCCTTTGAGTCAAACTCGGCGAGAGGCACTCCGGCGGCGTATATGTCGCCATTCTCGGCCAGCGGGGCCATGCGGCTTATTATGTCGTCCCACTCGGCGTTGCGCTCCAAGCCCTGGCGCTCACGCCACTGCTGGGCAACGGTGAGCCCGTAGACCCAGTAGGCCTGCTCGAACGGATGGTGGTAAGAGAAGTCTTTCGACATCGACTCTTGCATGGCTGTCTGCCCGAAGAGCTTGATTGTGCCGCCCTTTGGCGCGCAGGCCTTCGCCCAGTCGGCCATGAACTCGGCCGTCTCGGCCACATACTTGCCGTATTTGTCGAGCGTTGCCTTCGAGGGATTGGCCCGATACATCTCCTCGGCGAGGTAGATGTAGTGCGGTTGCTGCCATGTGAGGAACGAACCCGTGTTCGACGGGGCCTCGCCGGCCCAGGGGTCGGTCATCTTCATCCACCGCGCGCCCTTGAATCCCTGGCGCTCTGCTATCTTCTTGGCCACCGGATAGGCCACTTCGTTGTACCAGTCGAGCATGGGGACAATGGTCTTCGGGCGGTTCCACAGGGCAAAGTCGACCGTGTGCCACCATGTCATCTCGAGATGAGGGCGGCCGAACCATGAGTTGTAGGTGAGCCCGGTCTCCTGCGGCGGCGTGGCGTTGGCACAGTTGATTTGCGTGAGGTACTGCGACAGAACCACGCGGCGCTCCAGCTCCTTGGCCCTCGGGTCGGTGCAGGCCGAGAAGTCTGCCATGGCGCCGCCGTTCCAGAAGCGGGGCCAACTCTTCATCACCGCCTTGATGGCTTGGTCGTATGAGTATGAGGTGCTGCGCTTCTTGGGCATTGATGCAGAGTATTCGGCGCAGAAGGTGAGCACGTCGTCGGTGGTGGTGAGGGTGAAGCTGTGGGGTGCCGTCTCCTTGAGAGTGGCGTCGCCTTCCCATTCCAGGCTCACGTAATACTTCGTCTCGTCTACCGTCCGCTCTATCGTTGCGCTGTGGTCGCCCGTCGACACGATGGCCGAACGGTGCAGGTCGGGCTTCGACCAGTCGGCGGCTGCGTCGGCATGCTTGCCTGTCGGGTAGGCGAAATTGAATGTGACGGAGGCGCGTCCGTCCTTGAGCATGTTGCTCTTGATGCGCGAGAAGATGGCGTCGCGGTCTTGGTAGCATGATGTAGAAACCTCCACCAGGGTGCTGTCGGCAGTGAACCGCGAGTTGACAGTGCCGTCCCAAAGGGCCAGTTCCTGGCGTATGCCGCCCAGCTGGGCCAGTTCAATCTTCTTGCCGGCCTTGTCTTTCAGCTCAAGGCCAACTATGCCGAGGTTCAGGCGGTGGGGGTTGATGCGGAAAAAGTCGGTCGCATCCTTGTTGCGACCGGCCTTTTTGTATTCCACTGCGTATGTTTCTTCATGTCCGTGACCCAGGTCGAAGGCCTTCTCCGTTTCGCTCTTGGTCACCGACTTGTCGTTTTTGAACGAGTGCCAGCCCCAGTCCGACATGGTGGTCAGCGGCACTCCACCCTCGTAGAAGTCCGGGTAGCTCTGCAGTCCGGTAACGTCTACCGTTGCTGCAATGTGGCCGTTGCCCACCGATAGTGACGCCAGCGAGTCGGGACGGGTGACGATTGGGTTGTTGCGCGTCACCACTGCTTGGCGGTCTATGGCCTCTGTGGAGTTGTCGGTGTTGTATCCCAGCGCTTCCATCTCGAGCGAAGCCCAGATGAACGGGCCCACTCCCTTGGCGTCGTTGTCGCGCACCGGCTCAGAGAGATAGTAGTCGTAAGAGCCGTCGCGGCGCAGGTTGGGCTTCTTCACGTACTTGGCTATGGTGGGGCTCGTGCCCGGGCCGAGGCCGGCCACGGCGCAACAGTTGGTCAGCGAGATAGTGCTGTCGGGGTTGACCTTGATGAAGTTGTTGATGATTCCGCGGTAAGCGCGTATTCCCGCGTCGCGGTATTTGGCTCCGAGGTAGCCTTTTCGGTATGCCTTGAGCAGCGAGTAGGCAAACATGGTCGAGCATGTCGACTCGAGATAGTTGCCTTCGCGCCCCGGGCTGTCCATCACCTGATACCACACCCCGGTCGTCTTGTCTTGCCATTTTATCACGGCATCGAGGTCTTTCTTGAGCAAGTCGATGACCTCCGAGCGGCGTTCGTAGTCTTCGGGAAGCGCGTCGAGCAGTTCGATGAGCGCCATGGTATACCATCCCTGGGCCCGTCCCCAGCAGTGCTGCGACAGTCCTGTGGTCTTGTCGGCCCAGAACATCTCGCGCGTTTCGTCCCATGCGTGGCGGTTGAGGCCCGTCTTCGGGTCGAGCGTACGGTCGTAAGTCTTCTTTATCTGGTCTACGGCGTCGTCGTAAATCTTGCGCGCCTTCTTGTCGCTGAGCAGCATCTTGGCGGTCATCGCGTGGAAAGGCAGGCCCATGAATATGCCGTCGAGCCACACCTGGTAGGCGTAGATGGCCTTGTGCCAGTATACGCCTTCGTTGGTGCGGGGCTGGTCTTTCATCTGCTTCATGAGCGTCTCGATGGCCTTCAGGTTCTTTTTCTCGGGATAGAGCTCATACATGCGTGCCACGAAATGGCCCGTGCGGATGTTGTCGAGGTTGTAGTCTTTCAGCTTGTAGCCCCGTATCTCGCCCTTGTCGTTTATCATCGTGTCGGTGTAGAGCTTGCAATAGTCTTTAATTTCCTCGCCTCCGTACTTGAGATACGTGTCGAGCATGGCCTCGAGCTCGATGCCCATGACATAGCTCCACTTAGGTTTCTTTGAGAAGTCGAGCAGGTATGACTGCGGCACGCGCTTCATCTCGGAGGCAGTCATCCACTGGCTGTAGTTCTTGTATGGCTTTTCCTGCAGCACAAGTCCGCCGTTTATATATAGGTTGTCGAAGTTGATGTTGCGCGTAAGGCCCTTTATTGTGTTGCCTTCTGCCACTCCGTTGAACTTGCAGTCCTTCACATTGATGTCGTAAACGTTGACGCACGTGTCCAGCGCGATTATTTGCACGCCGTACTTGCTCTTTTGGCACGTCACGTTTTCAAGGTTTATGTTGCGCACCGTAGGCAGGAACCCGCGGCAGCAAATCTCGTTGTGCTCATAGTCGAGGTTGATTTTGAGCACCGACTCGCCGCATTGTCCCACGGTGATGTTGCGTGCATAGATGTTCTCCACTATGCCTCCGCGGCACGTGTTGGTCTTGATGCGTATCACGCGGTCGAGGTTAGGGCTGTCCATTGTGTTGTTTTCGGCAAACACATTGCGGCATCCGCCGGATATCTCGCTGCCTATCACCACGCCGCCGTGGCCGTTTTGCATCTCGCAGTTGCGCACAATGATGTTCTGGCTCGGGCGGTTCCACAGGCGCCCGTCGTTGTTTCGGCCGCTCTTGATGGCTATGCAGTCGTCGCCGGTGTTGAAGAAGCAGTTTTCTATAAGCACGCCGTCGCACGACTCGGGGTCGCATCCGTCGCCGTTGGGGCCGTCGTTGTTGATGTGCACGCCGCGTACGGTGATGTTTTTCGACAGCAACGGGTGAATCACCCAGAACGGAGAGCGCAGCAGAGTGACGTTTTCTATGAGTATGCCGTCGCACTGGTTGAAGTTTATCAGCTGCGGGCGCAGGCCGTCTTCAGGCCCGAAGCGGCGCTCGTTCATGTCGACACCGTCTTCCGCCATATTCAGCAACCGGGCGCGGCTGCCGTTGCGCTGGCTTATCACACCTTCCTTCCAGCCGTAGTGGGTGGCTCCGCACCACTTCCACCACGTCTCGTTTGTGCCGCCGCCGTCGATGGTTCCCTCGCCGGTGATGGCCACGTCGGTAGCCTTGTATGCGTAGATGCAGGGTGAAAGGTTCCAGCAGTCAAGGCCTTCCCAGCGCGTGGGAACGATGGGATAAAGCTCCGGTTGGAATGCGAACAGGAGCGTGGCGCCTTTTTCTACGACGAGGTTGACATGGCTTTTCATGGTGATGGCGCCTGTGTTGTATGTTCCTGCAGGTACTACAACCCTGCCACCGCCAGCTTTCGAGCATTCGGCTATGGCCTTGTTTATGGCCTTTTGGTTGGATGCTGCCGATGCTTCGGGGCTGGCGCCGTACTTTGTTATCAGGAAATCACGGTCGGCAAACTTCGGTTGCCTGATGCTTTGTTCTATCTGCTTATACTGAGTGTCCCATCCGTCGGCCATAAGGGCTGCGGGGAATAGCAGGCAGAGGAGCAATAAATGTAAGTATTTCATAAATCGTTTTTATATAGTTTCTGAAATGTTATGGCTTCTAAAAACAGACCATATCTTCACAGACGTGGTCTGTTACATTACTACTAAACAATGAGGGAATGCTATTATTAACCCTTTATCACTAACGTCTTTAATTTATTATATAGATTTCTATGGTAAAATAGGTTGGTACTTTAGTTTGGGTTATGTTCCTGATGCAAAGGTACAAAATATTTTTTATGGCTGCGGATAAATTGAAATGTTTTGTTAGGACATTTTAATAAAAACGGGGGAATATTGTTTCTGCAGATGCGTTTGTGGGTGGAAAATCCGTTAAAATACGATTTTCCACCATAAATATGGCTGTATTTTCGATTTTTTGAGGCTCAGAAAGGCCGTTTGGTGGTGATTGACGGCCGTGTGGCTGACGTTGTGCGGCTGTGTTGATTTTGCCAATGTCCAACCCCGTGCAGTCGTTATGGCGTCTTGTGCCGGTTGCGGTTTGCGCTTCATGCAGCCACGGTGTCAGCCTCGCCCCGCCGCATTCCATGCTTCGGCTTGGCCTTGGCTCGGCCCGCTGCGCCTTCGGCTGGGGCGGTGGAATATATGTCCGCTAATATGATTAAGCCGGTTCTGGCCGAGGTGGGCGGCCGGGGCCTGCTACGCCCTACGGCATCTTTCATAATGCGCTCATTGTCAGCCACATGCCAAACGGGCCATACGGCACTGCCGAACGGCCCGTTTTGTGTTGCGAAAACGCCCGTTTTGCAGTGCCGTATGGCCCGTTTGGCATTCCCGCCGGTGCGGCGCACAGAGGATGGCGGGCATTTTTTGCGCATCGATTGCCTTTGCGTGGCACTTCTGCCGGTGCAGGTTCTACGCTCGCCACGGTGCTCACCGCCTGAGGGCGGCGAACAGTTTGTCGAGCGCCTCGTCGGCATTGGCGCTGTCGTTGAGCAGGCTTACAAACTTGCTGCCTATGATGGCCCCGGCCGAATAGGCCTGTGCGCTTTCGAGTGTCTGGCGGTTCGACACACCGAAGCCAATCATCCTCGGGTTGTGCAGGTGCATGTCGTCTATGCGGCGGAAGTATTCCAGCCGCTTGTCGTCGAACAGTTGTTGCGCCCCTGTGGTGGCCGCCGACGACACCATGTATATGAATCCGTCGGTGTGGTCGTCGATGAAGCGTATGCGTTCGTCGCTTGTCTCTGGCGTGATTAGCATTATTATCCTTATGTTGTGCCTGTCGGCCACAGGCTTCACCGTCTCCATGTAGTCTTTGAACGGCAGGTCGGGTATGATGGCGCCGTCCACCCCGCATTCAGCGCAGCTCTCGCAGAACCGCCCGATGCCGTATTGCAATATCGGGTTGAGGTAGCCCATGAGAATCACCGGCATGGTTATCTCGTCTTTGACGGCCTTGAGTTGCCCGAAGAGCTTGGCCAGCGTCATGCCGTTGCGCAGCGCTTTCGTGGCGGCGTCTTGTATTGCAGGCCCGTCGGCCATGGGGTCGCTGAACGGTATTCCGACTTCCACCATGTCGATGCCACGGCGTTGCATTGCCCTGAGAGTGTCGGCCGTATTGTCTGGCGCAGGGCATCCGGCGCAGAAGTAGAGTGAGAGCAGTTTCCTGTTTCCGGCCTTGCTGAATAGTTCGTTGATTCTGTTCATGTCTTGTTTTGTTTTAGTCTTTGTGTCAGTGTTGTCGTTTCGGCGCTGCGCAGCCTGCCTATGAACCGCCCTATCAGTGTTGCGTCTTTCACGGCGGGGGCCGTCTCGAAGCGCGAATTGATGTCAATGCCGGCCATCATCGGGTGGCACAAGCCGGCTATGCGGTCGGCGTCGTCGGGCCCTATGCCGCCGCTGAGCAGGAATGGCAGGCTGCCGTCGTAACTGTCAAGGGCCGTCCAGTCAAACTGCCTGCCGCTTCCGCCTGCCGTCGGGCACTTGGTGTCGAAGAGCAGGAAGTCGGCACAGCCGGCATAGGCGGCCCATCCCTGCAGGTCGGAGGCACTTGCCACGTGCAACGCCTTTATGAGCCTGACCCCACGGAGCGACCCGGCGCGGAGCGAGCGCCGCAGGCTTTGCATGGCTGCCGGGCTTTCGTTGCCGTGCAACTGTATCAGGTCGAGCCCATGGCGGGCGGCCTGCATTGATATGTAATCGTTGTCGGCGTCGACGAATACGCCCACTTTCATTATGCCCGGCGGCACGTCTATCTCTACGGCGGCGCCGGGGTGAGCATCCGTAGCGGTGTCCGGCCTGCCCACAAAGCGCGGAGACGAGGGGTGGAAAATAAGCCCGATCCAGTCGGCTCCCGCTGCCGCCACCTCGCTGATGTTGTGCGGATTCCTCATGCCGCAAACCTTTACTGTCAGCTGCATGTGCCTGCCTGTTTTTTCATACGGTTTATCATGTCGCTCAGTTCCTTGCCCGGCGATTCGGCTTTCATCAGGCTTTCGCCTATCAGGAAGCCGCTGAAGCCTGCCTGCCGGAGCACGGCCACAGTGTCGGCACTGCCTATTCCGCTCTCGCTCACCTTGACGGCATCGCCCGGAAGTAGCGGTGCCAGGGCGAGCGAGGCAGCCACGTCGGTGTTGAACGTGCCGAGGTTGCGGTTGTTGATGCCGCACAGGTCGGGCCCAAGGGCGGCATATTCCAGTTCGGCCTCGCTGTGCATCTCGAGCAACACCTCGAGTCCGATGTCGTGGGCCGTGCGCATCAGCCCGGCGCATTGCGCCATGTCGAGGCATGCCGCAATGAGCAGTACGGCCGAAGCGCCGCAGAGCCGTGCCCTGAAGAGCTGGCTTTCGTCGACCACGAAGTTCTTGTAGAGAATGGGTACCGTCACTCCCGAGCGCCTTGCCATGGCCACATACTCGTCGCGTCCGCCAAAGAAGCGCTCGTCGGTGAGTATGCTTATGGCGGCGGCACCGGCGTTTTGGTAGGCCAGTGGTATGGTGCTGGCCGAGCCATCGGCCTTAATCCATCCCTTCGAAGGCGACTTGCGCTTGAACTCTGCTATAATTCCTGTGTCCGACTCTGCCACGGCCCGTGCCAGCGACGGAGGGGTGTCGCGGCATTGCCTGTCGACCATGGCGCGCAGTTCGCGCCCGTCGAAGAGCCTTCCGAGGTGCTCGTTTTCGCGGCGTTTCCAATCCACTATCTCGTTGAGAATGTCTTTCATGCTTGCGTTATGAGTTAAGTTCGACAAATCTTCTGAATGTTTTCAGGGCCCGTCCGCTGTCCAACGACTCGCGGGCTATGGCTATGCATTCGTCGATGCCCTTGCTTCCGCGCTCCAGCACCTGTATGCCGAAGGCTGCGTTGGCCACAACAATCTCTTTCTGTGCTGGCAGCGAGGTGTTGTTGAGCACGCTGTCGAATATCTGGGCGGCCTCTTCCTCGGTGGCCCCGGCCACGAGTTCTTCGGGCCTGGCGTGGTGGAGGCCGATGTCTTCGGGCGAGAACACGCGCTCATAGCTGTTGGTGGCCACCTTGAAATCAGACGTAAGGGATATCTCATCGTACCCGTCGGTGCTGTTGACGATGGCGTAGTCGATGCCAATCTTGCGGTATACATTATTATATAGGCGCATCTGGTCGAGTGTGGCCACGCCGAGCAGCTGGCATTGCGGCTTGGCCGGGTTGACGATGGGGCCGAGCAGGTTGAAGCAAGTGGGGAAGCTGAGCGACTTGCGTATGGGCCCCACAAACTTCATCGCGCGTGCAAAGAGCTGTGCGTGCAGGTAAACAATGCCGCACTCACTCAGGCTTCGGTTCAGCTTGCCGATGTCGTCGGTGAACTTTATCCCGTGGCGCGCCATCACGTTTGATGCCCCGCTCGTGCTTGTTGCCGAGTAGTTGCCGTGCTTGGCCACCTTGTAGCCGGCCCCGGCAATGACGAAACACGCCGTGGTTGATATGTTGAAAGTGTTCTTGCGGTCGCCGCCTGTGCCCACAACGTCGACGTATCGCTCGCAGTCGAGGGGCACGGGGACGCCCGTTTCCAGTATTCCGTCGCGGAAGCCCAGCAGTTCGTCGACGGTCACCCCGCGCATCTGCAGTCCGGTGAGCAGCGCCGTTATCTGCTCGGGCGGATATTCGGAGCGGGTGATGCCTATCAGTATGGCCTTGGTTTCTTCCCGGGTCAGTTCCTCGTGGTTGAGCATCCGCTCGAGCGTATTGTTCATGTCTTGTTTCATTGTCGTTGTCTTTGATGTAAGCCTTGTGTCGGTTGAGGTCGATGCCGCCAGTTTGTTGCGGGGCGGCATGGCCGGTGTTGTTTGTCTGTTTTTGTTACCATAGGCCTCAAGTCGGTGCCTGTTGTGCAACCTTTTGGCCTTCAGGGTGTTGCGTCGCGTGCGGTTTGCCGTTGCCAAACGGGCCCTTTGGCAGTGCGGCAAGTGCCGTTTTGCATTGCCAAACGGGCCTTTTTGCAATGTGGCCTTGCCCTTGCGGCAGCATTGACTGTGGCGTTGTAATGTTATTTCCTGCAGTCGGCTCTACCTCACGCCGGGTCGGCCGGCGAGCCAGTTGGCCATGATGGTTCGTCCTTGTGGCGTGAGCACGCTTTCGGGATGGAACTGGATGCCGTGTATGTCGTAGCTTCTGTGCTTCAGGCCCATTATCAGTCCGTCGTCGCTCTCGGCCGTCACCTCGAGGCATTCGGGCAGCCCCTCGCGGTTAACCACCCACGAGTGGTATCGCCCCATGGTGATGCGGCGCGGCAGCGAGCCGAAGATGTAGTCGTTGCCCAGTTGCGTTCCTTCTGTGGCCACGCCGTGGAACACCTCGCTGAGGTTGGTAAGGCGGGCCCCGAAGGCCTCGCCTATGGCCTGGTGGCCAAGGCAAACGCCCAGCATGGGCTTGCGCCCGGCATACGCCTTGATTGTTTCGGGCATGAGGCCAGCCTCCGACGGTATGCCCGGCCCGGGGCTGAATATCAGCTTGTCGAACGGTTCGAGCTGTCCGATGGCATAGCGGTCGTTGCGCATTACCGTCACTTCGGCCCCCAGTTCGTTTACCAGGTGCCTGAGGTTGTAGGTAAACGAGTCGTAATTGTCAATGATAGCTATTTTCATTTCTTTATGTTTCTGAATGTCGTTACATCTGTTCGGCCATGCTGATGGCCTTGCGCAGTGCCCCGAGCTTGTTGTTCACTTCATGCAACTCGCCCTCAACGCTGCTGCGGGACACGATGCCTCCGCCGGCCTGGAACCACAGCTCGCCGTTGCGGGCCACGAAGGTGCGTATGGTGATGGCCTGGTTCAAGTTGCCGTTGAGGCCTATATATCCTATGCACCCGCCGTAGGCGCCGCGGCAGTGGGGCTCGTATTGGCTTATCAGCTGCATGGCCCTGACCTTTGGGGCGCCCGAGAGCGTGCCTGCGGGGAAGGTGTCGACGAAGGCCTTTAGCGGGTCGGCGCCCTCGTCGAGCGTTCCGCTGACCCTTGATACGAGGTGGAACACGTGCGAGTATGTCTGCAAGTCTTTGTAGAAGTCGACTCCCACGTCGTGGCAGTTGCGGCTGAGGTCGTTGCGCGCAAGGTCGACCAGCATCACGTGCTCGGCGTTTTCCTTCGGGTCGGATCGCAGTTGTTCGGCCTTGAGCCTGTCGGAGGCGTCGTTGCCCGTGCGCCTTGCTGTTCCGGCAATGGGGTCGATGAATGCCTTGCGGCCCTCGATGCGGCAGTGGGTTTCGGGCGAAGAGCCGAACAGCCTGAATCCTCCGAAGTCGAAATAAAACAGGTATGGCGACGGGTTGACGGAGCGCAGGGCCCTGTAGAGCGTGAAGTCGTCGCCTTCGTAAGGCTGGACAAAGCGCCTTGACAGCACTATCTGGAACACGTCGCCCCTCATGCAGTGGGCTATTCCGCGCCTTATGTTCTCCCTGTGCTCGTCGTCGGTGAGCGTTGGCACGGCCTCGCCCGTGGTGCGGAAGCCGTAGGTGCCGGCGCAGTCTTTGTTCATTCGCTTGAGCACGCGGTCTATGTCGGCCTCGTTGCCGAGCGTCACCACGGTCATGGTGTTGTCGAAATGGTCGAAGGCCACAACCACCTTATATAATATGTACATCAGGTCGGGGGCGTCGTTGCGTTGCTGTGTCACGTCTTTGACGTCGATGCCTTCGGTGTATCTCACCGCGTTGAACGAGGTGTAGCCGTAGAGTCCGCACAGTTCGGAGCCTTCGCCCTCAACCCTGAAGCTGTCTACAAACTCGCGCAGGGCCTGTTCGATGCCGTAGCCCGGGCCCATGTGCGCCTCTTTGCGCCCGCCGTCGGGGTAGGCCATGGTGCACATGCCGTGGCCTATTGATATGCTTGCCATTGGCTCGACACCTATGAACGAGCGGCTCGTGGCTCTGTCGTGGTAGTCGGAGCATTCCATCAGGGCGCTCATGGGCTGCATGTCGCGCAGCCGCAGGTAGGCTCCCACAGGGGTGTGCAGGTCGGCGAGCACTGTTTTTGCTGTTGTCTTATATTTGTATGTCATGTCTTGTGTTGGTTTGCATTGTTGGTTTGGCCACGCAGGTTGTGCCCCATGTCTGTGTGCCGTGGCCTCCGGCCGCCTCCGGCCGTGGCTCAGAACGTGCCGTATTCGCCGGCCATGGCTTTGTTGGCCAGGTAAGTCTCCACGTCTTTGTCGCCCCTGCCGCTTACCGTGAGCACCACCACATCGTTGCTGTTGAAGTGCATCTTGCCAAGTGCGGCTATGGCGTGGGCGCTTTCCAGGGCGGGTATTATCCCTTCGGTGCGCGTCAGCTCGAATGCTGCGCGAATGGCTTCGTCGTCGTTGATGGCGTAAACCGTGGCCCGCTTCTTTACGGCCATGTTGGCGTGCATGGGCCCGATGCCCGGGTAGTCGAGCCCTGCCGATATTGATTCTGCCTCCATTATCTGGCCGTCGGGGGTCTGCATGACAAGCGTCCTCGACCCGTGCAGTATGCCGACAGAGCCTGCGTGTATCGTGGCGGCGGTGTGGCCGGTGTCGGCTCCCTGCCCGCCGGCTTCTGCCAGCACTATCTTCACGCGCTCATCGTCGATGTAGTGGTATATTGTTCCGGCAGCGTTCGACCCTCCGCCGATGCAGGCTATGAGGTAGTCGGGATAGTCGCGCCCTGTCTTTCTTGCCAGCTGCTCCTTTATTTCCTTCGATATGATGCTCTGGAGTCGCGCCACTATGTCGGGATAAGGGTGGGGGCCGACGGTCGAACCGATGATGTAGAACGTGTCCTGCGGGTGGCAGCACCAGTCGCGTATGGCCTCGTTGGTGGCGTCTTTGAGCGTGTGGTTGCCCGTAAACACGGGTCGCACCTCGGCTCCGAGCATCTTCATGCGCTCCACGTTGACGTGTTGGCGCTCCACGTCGAGCGCCCCCTGGTATACCACACAGGGCATGTCCATCAGTGCGCACACCGTTGCCACGGCCACACCGTGCTGCCCTGCGCCTGTCTCGGCTATGATTCGCTTCTTCCCCATCTTCTTCGCAAGGAGTATTTGGCCCACGGTATTGTTTATCTTGTGGGCCCCGGTGTGGTTCAGGTCTTCGCGCTTCAGGTATAGTTCGCATCCGTAGCGCTCGCTCATGCGGGCCGCGCGGTACAGTGGCGAGGGCCTTCCCACATAGTCGTTGAGCAGCTCCATGTACTCCTGTTTGAACTCTTCCGACTCCATGATTCCAAGGTATTGCTCTTTAAGGGCTTCTACAGTGGAGTATAGAATCTCGGGAACATAGGCCCCGCCAAACTCTCCGTAATATCCGTTCTGGTCAACTAAATACGACTGTTTCATATCTTTAGTGTTGTTGGTTTGCAAATTAAAAAGGCTCGCCGCGGTTGCGACGAGCCTTTGTGTTTATATCTTTGAATACTATGCACAGCTCCGTTACCCGCGATTATCTGAATCTCGAGTTGCGCCACCACCATGCATTGATCATCTGTATCATATCGTTTGTATCTTATTGGTTTACGTTTGCAAAGATAATGCTTTTCTTTTAATCTGCAAATCTTTTGCTTGTTATTTTCTCAAAATGAAATATTTTACCGTAAAATGTGCGCTTTCTGTCATGCGTAGGCGCGTTCATAATTATATGGGAAAAACGTGGTCACACACCGAAGCAGGCCAAGGCTACACGGTCTCCAATGTTGTTGGGCGTGTTTAGCATGATGCAATACTCACCCGATTCAGTCAAGTCGACAGTTATAAGAATGGATGATGAACCGTATTTTTGGGCTTTGAATGGTATGGTTTGGTAGTCTTGAATGCCATAGCTCACAGTTCCTGTAATTTCGTTTATGCGAGCCAAAGACAGTTTCCTTGTCTTTTCAACAGAAAATTTTGCCACTTTAATTATTGCATTCGGGTCTTCATCTTGATTGGGAACATGTAAAATGATTTTCTGTTCGCCTATTTTCGCTCTCAGAGGACTGCGTTTGGGGCTTACATATATTTTCTTTTCAGGGCCCAGAAACTGGTCTTTTATTTTGACCACTCCAACCGTTTTTTCGAGTTGTACGTATTCTTTGTTGTCGAAGTTGCACATGTATGCTTCGCCGATATGCCTTGGTTCGGGTATTGGCAAATCCATTTCAGCAATGTCAATCCGCCCGAGTATGGAATGGTTGACGTAAGCAACATCGCTTTTCTTGATGTCGAACTCTGTGCCGGCACGCAGGTAGACAATGACGTCGCCGCGCATGCTGAGTATTGAGTCTACCTCGAATTCGTCTTTGTCGATGGGTTTTATGAGGTTTTTGCCGTTTTGGGCTGATGTGCAAACAGATATTACTATTGCAACAAACAGTAAATAAGCCTTTTTCATTTGCTTGAGTTTTGGTGTCTGTTAGATTGGTGTTTATTGTGCGGCCACTTGGTATTGCAGCACTTTCTTCAGTCCGGGCATGCTCATGTAGCGCGACTTCACCCCGCTGATGTATACCAGTCGGTTCCACAGATGCGGGTTGTCTACAAGGTTGAGCGCCGCCCTCACGTCCTTGTATTCGGTGAGGCACACCGGGAAGAGGTGCTCGTCGGTCAGGTACTTGAAGTCGTCGAGGTCGGCGGGCTCGTCGGCCAGTATGATGGCAGTGCTGCCTTCAAAGGGCTCTGTGAAGTCGGCGTTCCTCATGCTCCGTGTGCATGACGCCACGATATAGCCCCTGACGCAGATGACCTCGCCCACCGTGGCCTCCTGTGCCTCGGCCACGGTCATGTAGTCTATCTGTGCCGTGTCTTTGTTTATTACCCCCTTGTCGGGCCTCGGCTGCTCTTCGTCGGGCTTGGAGCCTTCGTCGAACACATTCTTTTCGCATGCCGCGGTTAGCGAGACGCATGCCATGGCAACAGCCATCATAGTGATTTTTAAGTTAGTTTTAACCATGCTGCAAGTTCTTTGGTTGTCGTTGTTGTTGTAGCCCGGGGCATGTCATCTGTTGCGACGGTAGTCCCATTCGTCGTCTCCCTCGTCGAAATGGTCCTCGCCGTCGTCGTATCCACGGTTTGCAGGCCCGTCGGTGTGGCCGTAGCCGTGGCGTTCCGTTCCACTGCCTGTGGGTTGGCTGCCCCCGTCGTGGCTGCCTTGCCCCCGCCTTGCCGGCGGGTTGGCCGGCCTGTTGCTGCCCTCCGGCCTGCTGCGGGGGGTGTAGTATGTTCGTCCGTCGTTCCATTCGTCGGCTGTGAGCGTCGACATTATTTTGCCGTCGGGCGACACAAGGAATATGAAGTCGTCGTTGTGGCGCCTTGCCTGCACGGCGTATAGCAGTCCGCCGGGCGAGTCTACCACCTTGTTGTCGTTGTCGTCAATGTCTTCGTAGGCCAAGACTTCTTGCCCGATGGCTTCGATTACGCGTTCCGGCAGCCTTTCGCGCCTTGTTTCCCACAGCGTGCGCACCCAGCGGCTGCTGCCGTCGAAGAGTGCAACCTTCTCCGTGCCATCGTGCACAATCTTCACTTCAAGGTAGCCGTTGTCATAGTCGTGGTCGAGTATGCGGCATCCGTCATAGCGCTGCCTTATCAATTCGTCGGTTCCTTCTGCTTGCCTTGCTTCTCTGTTAATGCTTGTTTCAGGTTTGTTGTTGTCTTTTGTGCCAGTCGTGTTTGTGCACGACATCGTTGCAAAGAGCGACATGACCATTGCTGCTGTCAGTAATGTCTTGTTGGCATTCATGGGCATTTGCATTTTAAATATATTGCCACAAATTTACAGAAAAAATGGCATTATGCAAAGATGTTATTCATTTTTTGCTTTAAAAATTTGCAGTTTAGTTGGAAAATGCTTATATTTGCCATCGGTAAGTTCTATCAGCCATTGTTGATGACCTTATCTATAAGCATCCAGGTTGGCGCGTCCTGCGCCAACCTTTTGTTTTCCCTGCGTATAGGTAGCATTTCCGTTGGCGTGCGGTGGGGTGGTAATGGCGGTCGGCAGAGTGCAAATTTTGTTGACAAACAGTTGCTTGAGAATGGCTGTGACGGCGCGTCGGTAGGTCTCGGCGGCAAATTCTGCAATCTCAGGAGAGTTTTGCTAAAGTGTTGACATGCTGGCCGTTGCGGCTGGTAGGGCGGGGGTTGCGCTCCCTCTGGCGCCCAGCGGTGTTGTCAAACAGCCCGTTTTAGAAGCCCGAATGGGCCGTTCCAGCCTTCCAAACATGCCATCTTGCAGTATGCAATGGCGTTCGGCGGGGTGGTTCAAGCCAGGTTTTTCGGCAAAATGGGGCCCGATGGCGGCCGGCGTGCGGCCTTGACAGGGATGTTGGTCTGGCTTTTTGGCAAAATGGCTCCAGCCAACGGGCTGTTTGATATGGTGCAGACAGGGCTGTTTTTTACCAAAAATGTTGACATGTGGATTGCTTGCCACTGTCCGTGGCAGGCATTTGGAAAGACAAAAGTTGCCCGGCCTCACGGTCGGACAACTTTCAAACTAACTTATATAATAATGCACATAATTTTATCTGAACACAGATGGCGCCAACAACGCCAGTGGCTTTGCACTTCGTCTGGAGGGCATGATGGGGCGCCGTGACGCCTTTGTCGGGGTATTAAGTTGTGCTGATGCCTCATGATCCTTGCTCCGAGGAACTTTGGCCCATTGCCGCCTTTGCGGCTGTTGTGGCAGGTCTTCTGACTTCGTTCCACCCCGGGCGCCTTCCCGCCCGGCCTGCGTTAGGCCTGAGCAGTGGACTGAAATGCCCGTGGGTAATAAAGGAACTTACAGCTGCGGGACAGTTGGGGATTTGCACCTCCATTCCCTTTTAATCGCAGTTGCGCGAACCTCAACGCGTGCAAAGTTACAGATAAATAATGTATCAAGGTGGTTAAATGCTGTGAATTTGTGGTTGCGTTAACCCAAATTAACATGGCGAGGGCTCTCGCCACGTGCTTCCGTTGCCATGGTGGCGGCAATGTGAAGCGCCATGAGAGAGCCCTCGCCCTTATGGTTGTTGTTGTCTTGCCCTGCCCCCTGCAGGCGGCAGGGGCCTGTGGCGGTCATTGCTGGTTGATGTCCCAACCTATTGCGCTGGCGCCCAGCACTGCCGCCGATGCACCGTCGAGGCTGCTCACCAGGAACTTGGCCTTGCCTTGGAATATGGGCAGCACGCTTTCGTCGTAGGCGCGCCGTATGGGATCCATTATCAGTTCGCCGGCCTTGACCAGCCCCCCGAAGAACACGAAGGCCTCGGGACTGCTGAATGTGGCGAAGTCGGCGCAGGCCTGGCCCAGCATCTTGCCCGTAAACTCGAATATGTCTTTGGCCATCTTGTCGCCCTTGCCTGCGGCTATGCTGATGTCGAGCGACGTTATGTCTTCGGCATTCATCTCCCTCAGTATCGAAGGCTCGTTGGTGTTGGCCAGCATTTCGCGTGCCGTGCGGGCCACACCGGTGGCCGAGCAGTATGCCTCGAGGCAACCGTGGCGTCCGCATCCGCACAGCCTGCCGCCCTCGCGCACCATTATCACGTGGCCCAGCTCGCCGGCGAAGCCGTCGCTGCCGTACACCAGCTGCCCGTTGACCACGATGCCTGAGCCCACGCCCGTGCCCAGAGTGAGCATGATAAAGTTCTTCATGCCCTTTGCCACGCCGTAGGTCATCTCTCCGAGCGCCGCTGCGTTGGCGTCGTTAGTGAGCGCGACGGGTATGCCTATGGCCTGGGCGAACATGTCGGCCAGCGGAACCACGCCCTTGCCCCACGAGATGTTGGGGGCGCGCTCTATCGTCCCGCTGTAGAAATTGCCGTTGGGAGCGCCAATGCCCATGCCCTTGATCTTGCTTATGCCGCCCACCTGCTCGATTATTATCTGCAGTGAGTCGGTGGCACTCTTCACAAAATCCTCTGCACTTTTGTAGGCCTGGGTCTTTATAGCCGTTGTGGCTTTTATGTAACCGTGACTGTCTACAATGCCGAATACAGCATTGGTGCCTCCCAGGTCGAGGCCTATGACGTACGGTTTGATGCTTTGTTGTATGTCCATATTCATACTATGGTTTTTATTTATGGGTGTTGTTAGTTGCGAAGACAAAGTTATGCAAAAACCATGACAGGCCAAACATTTAGCCTGAAAAACTTGCTCATTTCGTTTATTTTTAGCAATTTTGCATTCGTTATGCCGTTTCCTATACATATAGACATATTGAATTTCATCTTCAAGGGAATCCTTATAGGGATGATTGCGTCGGCGCCGATGGGGCCGGTAGGGGTGCTCTGTGTGCAGCGCACGCTCAACAAAGGCCGTTGGTATGGCTTCGTCACAGGAGTGGGCGCAGCCTTGAGCGACATCATCTACGCCGGGATAACGGGGCTGGGCATGAGCCTGGTGATGGATTTCGTCAACGACCCGGAGAACAAGCTGTACTTGCAGATAGTGGGCAGCGTGCTCCTCTTTGCCTTCGGGGTGTACACCTACCGTACCGACCCGACGCGCAACATGCACCATTCGGGCACCAAGAAAGGCTCGCTGCTGCACAACGGCATAACGGCTTTCCTCGTGACGTTCTCCAACCCGCTCATCATCTTCCTCTTCCTGGCCTGTTACGCACAGTTCGCCTTTGTGCTGCCAGACCATCCTTTCGAGATGTGCGTGGGCTTCCTGAGCATATTCGGCGGTGCCATGCTGTGGTGGTTTGGCCTGACTTGGCTCATCGACAAGATACGGGGGAAGTTCGACGACAACGGCATCAAGCTGATTAATCAGGTCATCGGGGCCGTGGTGATGATTTGTTCGGTCATCATGGTGTTCGGGACAGTGACCAACATATACAGGTTTTTCTGACGAATCATGTTCATAGCACAGCAATTAAGGAAAAAGAACATAGCCGAGTATCTGCTCTACATGTGGCAGATAGAAGATACGATAAGGGCATTCGGATGCTCGCTCTCAAGGATAAGGCGCGAGTATATCGACCGTTTCGACTATACCGACGAGCAGAAGGAGGAAGAGGCCGACTGGTTTGGCAACCTCATAAGGATGATGAACCAGGAAGGATGCCGCGAGAAAGGGCACTTGCAGATAAACAAGGTGACCATGCAACAGCTGGCCGAACTGCATGCCCAGCTGCTGCAGAGCCCCAGATACCCTTTCTACAACAGCGAGTATTACAAGGTATTGCCGTTCATAGTCGAGTTGCGCAACCGTGGGGCGAGCAAAGACGAGAATGAGGTTGAGACGTGCTTCAACTCTCTTTACGGCGTCATGATGCTCCGGCTGGCCAAGAAGCCGATAAGCCCCGACACGGAGCACGCCGTGAAAGAGATATCGACGCTTGTAGGGATGCTCAACGACTATTACCTGAAAGACCGCGAGGAACCGCTCGAGTTCTGACCGGCACGCAACGCAATGGTTATTGTTACACGATATAAGACATAGAGACGGATGAACATACTTGTCACAGGCTGCAACGGGCAGCTGGGAAATGAGATGCAACTGTTGGAAAAAGACAATGGGCAACATGTCTTTTTCAATACCGACGTGAGCCAACTCGACATCACCGACCAGGCCGCTGTCGACCGCTTCGTGGCCGGCCATGAGATTGACTGCATCGTTAACTGCGCGGCTTACACAGCCGTCGACCGCGCCGAAAGCGACCGCGAGCTATGCACCACGCTCAACACGGTGGCCCCGGCCTACCTCGCCGCTGCTGTCGAGAGGCGGGGCGGGGCGATGGTGCAGGTGTCGACAGACTATGTTTTCGACGGAAAGGCACACACGCCGTACGTCGAAACCGACACGCCTTCGCCCGACAGTGTGTACGGAAGCACCAAGCTGGCCGGCGAACTGGCCGTGGTCAAGTTCTGCCGGCGCACGATGATTGTGCGCACTGCATGGCTTTATTCGTCATTTGGCAACAATTTCGTAAAGACGATGATGCGCCTCGGCCGCGAGAAAAAGGAGCTTGGGGTGGTCTTCGACCAGATTGGCACGCCCACGTATGCACGCGACCTGGCCGTGGCGATAATGGCTGCGGTGAACAAGGGCATCGTGCCCGGAGTCTACCATTTCTCGAACGAGGGCGTGTGCAGCTGGTATGACTTCGCCAAGGCCGTTCACCGCATGGCCGGGATTGGCACGTGCCACGTGCGCCCGTTGCACACGTCAGAGTATCCCACGCCGGCCAACAGGCCGCACTACAGCGTGCTCGACAAGACAAAAATCAAGGAGACGTACGGCATAGAGATTCCCCATTGGGAAGAAAGCCTTGGCGACTGCATGGCCAGGCTGATGGCTCAGTGATGGCAGATGGCGCCCCGGGCGTGGGCGCTGGCGGCCGGCAGGAGTGCCGGCGTGCTCCGAATGCGGCAAGGCTGCTGTGCCGGTGCCGCGGGCATTGGCTGCGGCAGGGCAGGCTTGGGGCCTTTTCATGAGGCCGGCGATGTAGACATGATTTTACGAGAACATCAGATATATGAACAACGAGATAGAAAGAAGACGAACATTTGCGATAATCTCGCACCCCGATGCGGGTAAGACAACACTAACGGAGAAGTTCCTGCTCTTCGGCGGACAGATACAGGTGGCCGGTGCAGTGAAGAGCAACAAGATAAGGAAGACGGCAACTTCCGACTGGATGGACATCGAGAAACAGCGCGGAATATCCGTGTCGACATCGGTGATGGAGTTTGATTACGAGGGATACAAGGTGAACATACTCGACACCCCGGGCCACCAGGACTTTGCCGAAGACACATACCGCACACTGACCGCCGTCGACTCGGCCATCATCGTGGTGGACAGCGCCAAGGGAGTTGAGACTCAGACGCGCAAACTGATGAACGTTTGCCGCATGAGGAACACGCCCGTAATTATTTTCGTCAACAAGATGGACCGCGAGGGGCGCGACCCTTTCGACCTGCTCGACGAGCTTGAGCAGGAGCTCCAGATTAAGGTGAGGCCGCTGTCGTGGCCCATCAACCAAGGCGCGCGCTTCAAGGGGGTGTACAATATATATGAAGGCAAGCTCGACCTGTTTACGCCCGACAAGCAGAGGGTGACCGACAAGGTGGAGGTCGACATAGACAGCAGCGAGCTTGACGAGCGGGTGGGAGCCGACAACGCATCGAAGTTGCGCGACGACTTGGAGCTGGTCGACGGCGTTTACCCCGAGTTCAATGTCGACGACTATAGGGATGCCACGGTGGCACCCGTGTTCTTTGGCTCTGCGCTCAATAATTTCGGAGTGCAGGAACTGCTCAATTGCTTTGTCAAGATAGCCCCGAGCCCACGCCCGACGAAGGCCGAAGAACGCATGGTGAGCCCCGACGAACCCAAGTTTACGGGCTTCATATTCAAGATAACAGCCAACATCGACCCTAACCACCGCTCATGCATAGCCTTCTGCAAGGTGTGCAGCGGAAAGTTTGTGCGCAACCAGCCTTACCTGCACGTCAGGTTGGGCAAGACGGTGCGCTTCTCTTCGCCAACGCAGTTCATGGCGCAGCGCAAGAGCACCATCGACGAGGCATACCCGGGAGACATCGTAGGACTGCCCGACAACGGCATATTCAAGATTGGCGACACGCTGACCGACGGCGAGCAACTGCATTTCAGAGGCTTGCCGAGCTTCTCGCCCGAGATGTTCAAGTACATAGAGAATGCCGACCCGATGAAGTCGAAGCAGCTTCAGAAAGGCATCGACCAGCTGATGGACGAGGGTGTGGCCCAGCTTTTCGTCAACCAGTTCAACGGGCGCAAGATTATTGGCACTGTGGGGCAGCTCCAGTTTGAGGTTATACAGTACAGGCTTGAAAACGAGTATAACGCCAAATGCCGCTGGGAGCCCGTGCATCTGTACAAGGCATGCTGGATAGAGAGCGACGATGAGGCCGAGCTTGCCAACTTCAAGAAGCGCAAGTATCAGTACATGGCCAAGGACAAGGAGGGCCGCGACGTGTTCCTTGCCGACAGCGGCTACGTGCTCAGCATGGCACAGGAAGACTTCAAGCACATCAAGTTTCACACCACCAGCGAGTTCTGACGGTCGGCCGGCAGTGGCCGGCGGTGCATTGGCTTTAGCCACGGGCCAGAAAAGGCATGCTCATGCCGGCGGCGAAAAATCATTACGCCGTTCGGTTCGGCCGTCCACGATGGCGGCCACAGTGCGCGAAACATGCCTTCCGACCGTGCAATACGGGCCGTTCGGCACTGTGGTACGGGCCGTTTTGAAAGGCGAAACGGGCCATGTCGCAACATGCTGACAGTCAGGCTGATGGCTGTTTTGGTAAAATTGATTACAAAACGAGCTGCTTGCCGGAACCCCGCAACGGGCGATGCCTGCAGCAATAAATAGTGAGTAAATAGAAAAGAGATGACAAGAGAAGAAGACATAAGGCGCGCCATAGAGACCATGAGGAATGGCGGCGTGATACTGTATCCCACCGACACCGTGTGGGGAATAGGCTGTGACGCCACCAACCCCGAGGCCGTGGCCAAGGTATACAAGATAAAGCAGCGTGACGACTCGAAGGCGTTGATATGCCTCGTCGACAGCGATGCCCGCCTGCAGCGCTACGTGCGCAACGTGCCCGACGTGGCATGGCAGCTCATAGACTGCGCCGAGAATCCGCTCACGGTGATACTTGACGGTGCCACCGGCCTTGCGCCAAACCTCATAGCCGATGATGGAAGCATCGCGCTGCGCATAACCAACGAGCCGTTCTCAAAAGAACTGTGCTACCGTTTCCAGAAAGCTGTGGTCTCAACGTCGGCCAACATTTCCGGCCAACCGGCAGCCCAGAACTATTGCGACATCGCGCAGGAATTGCTCGATGCCGTCGACTACGTGTGCTGGAGCCGCCGTCAGGAGCACAAGCCGCACAAGCCGTCGAGCATTGTGCGCCTTAGGGTTAACGGTGAGGTCGAAATTATACGCCAATGATAGGGCTGTCGGCGCCCGCCGCGGGGCAATCGTGGTTTGAGCAGCTGCTGGACTGGCGTGAGAAGCATATCAGCGAGCGCACCTTTGTGCTCATGCTGGCCTTTGCCGTTGGCTTCTTCTGTGCCGTGGCGGCGTTTACTCTGCACTGGATCATAGCCCAGATAGCCCTGTTGCTCACAAGCTCGTTCAACGAGAAGACGGCCAACTGGCTCTACCTGGTATATCCCGTGGTGGGCATATACCTCACGGGGCTCTTCGTGAAGTATGTCGTAAAAGACAATATCAGCCACGGCATTACGCGCATACTCTATGCTATAAGCAGCAAGCGGAGCCGCCTGCGCGGCCACAACTGCTGGTCGTCGGTGCTGGCCTCGGCCATCACCATCGGCTTCGGCGGCTCAGTAGGTGCCGAGGCGCCCATCGTATTGACGGGCTCGGCCATAGGCTCAAACCTGGGCAAGCTGTTCAGGATGGACAACCGTACGCTCGTGTTGCTTGTTGGCTGCGGTGCTGCCGGTGCCATAGCCGGCATATTCAAGGCACCAATAGCGGGGCTCGTGTTCACCCTCGAGGTGCTCATGATTGACCTTACCATGGCTTCGCTCCTGCCGATACTGATATCCTGCGTCACCGCGACATGCTTTACATACATCTTCAGCGGCTCGACGTCGTTGTTCACGTTCCACCTCGATGCTGCGTGGACGGTAGAACGGGTGCCTGCCAACATTCTGCTCGGCGTCACCTGCGGCCTGCTGAGCCTGTATTTCATAAGGGCCATGACGCTGTGCGAGGACATGTTCTCGCGCTTCAAGGACAAGCCTTACTTCAAACTGGTAATCGGCGGGAGCATGCTCAGCATGCTCATATTCCTCTTCCCATCGCTCTACGGCGAGGGATACCATGACATCAACCAGCTGCTCAACGGCAGTACGGAGGCCGACTGGAACGGCATCATGCACAATTCGCTTTTCTCCGGCCATGGCAGCCTGCTCGTCATCTACGTCTTCCTGGTGGTCGTTACCAAGGTGTTTGCCACTTCGGCCACAAACGGAGGGGGCGGATGTGGCGGAACTTTTGCCCCGAGTCTGTTTGTGGGCTGCTTCGGCGGCTTCCTGTTTGCCAGGCTTTGGAACATGTATGAGGTGGGGGTCTATGTCCCGGAAAAGAATTTCGCCCTGCTCGGCATGGCCGGCGTGATGTCTGGCGTGATGCACGCCCCGTTAACGGGCATATTCCTCATCGCCGAGATAACGGGTGGCTACGCGCTCTTCCTGCCGCTGATGATAGTGAGCGTATGCTCTTATCTGACCATAATCATATTCGAGCCACACAGCATCTACGGCATGCGGCTGGCCAGGGAGGGCAAGCTCATCACCCACCATACCGACCATGCAGTGCTCACTCTGATGAGCCTCGACAGCGTGATCGACCGCGACTATACGCCCGTGTCGCCCGACATGGAGCTCGGCACCATTGTGCACAAGATAAGCCGGAGCCGCAACATCTTCCTGCCGGTGCTTGATGCAGCCGGCAATCTGCTCGGCGAGATATACATAACGAAGATAAGGCATGTGGTGTTCCGCATTGAATTGTACCACCATTTCACGGCAAGCCAGCTCATGACACCGCCCGCGGCTACGCTGCGCGACGACGAGCCTATGACCGAGGTCATGCAGGTTTTCGACCGCACACATGCCGACTGGTTGCCAGTGCTCGACGCCGACGGCCATCTGAAGGGCTACATCTCGAGGCAGCGCATGTATGGCATGTATCGCAAGATGGTGGCCGACATGAGTGAAGATTGACATCATAACCAACAGACCATTATGACAAAAGACGATTTGAGGATAGTTTTCATGGGCACGCCGGAGTTTGCCGTCGCTACTCTAAGGGCCTTGGTTGAAGGCGGTTACAACGTGGTGGCGGTGGTGACCCAGCCCGATAAGCCCGTGGGACGCCACGGCAGCGTGCTTCAGCCGTCGGCTGTTAAGCAGTATGCCTGTTCGGTTGGGCTGCCTGTGTTGCAGCCGGTGAAGATGAAAGACCCTGGTTTTGTTGAGCAGCTGCGCTCTTTCCGGGCCAACCTTCAGGTGGTGGTGGCTTTCAGGATGCTGCCCGAGGTTGTGTGGGACATGCCCGAATACGGAACGTTCAACGTGCATGCAGCCCTCCTTCCGCAGTATAGAGGGGCCGCTCCGATAAACTGGGCCGTGATAAACGGTGAGACCCGTACCGGCGTGACCACGTTTTTCCTTGACCACGACATCGATACCGGCCGCGTGATTATGCGCGAGCCGTTTGACATAAAGCCGGAGTACGACGCCGGCGACGTCTACGACGGGCTCATGCAGCTCGGTGCCGGCGTGTGCCTGCGTACGCTCGAGGCAATTGTGGCTGCCGGGGGGCATCCCGAGGCATTGCCGCAAGACGGACTGCAACAGCCGGGCGAGGTGCTGCACGCGGCCCCGAAGATATTCAAGGAGACATGCCTGATTGACTGGCGAAAGACGGCTGCCGGTGTGCGCAACTTCGTGCGAGGCCTCAGTCCGCATCCCGGTGCATGGACAACACTCGTGACTGCCGACGGCAAACGCTCGGTGATGAAAGTGTATTCCACCGATGCCGAGATAGTAAAGGGGCAGGGCGAACCCGGGCAATTGTTCCGTTGCGGGCGAAAACTGGCCGTCACTACGGCCGGAGGCGAGGCTGTCGTGGTGGACCAGATGCAGGTTGCGGGTAAGAAACGCATGGCTTCGGCCGACTTCCTCAACGGAATGAAAGACATCGACGGTTGCCGGGTGGAATAAAATCTGTGTGCAGACATAATAAATCATGGCTTCTGCCGTTTGTAAAGTAAGCAAGTACAATAAGAAAGGAGCCTATGATGCATTTTACACAGGAAGGAATGAATCCCAACGAACGCACGCTGGATATCATTAAGAAGATAGCTTACACTTACAGAGTAATAAAAATGGCAGATGGGACGACTGTGTCTTTCTGCCTGAATTGAGCGATATATGGCAATGGTTTCACCATCGCTGCTTGCAGCCGACTTCTTGCGGCTCGACAGCGAGATAGAGATGATTAACCGCAGTGAGGCCGACTGGCTTCATCTCGACGTGATGGACGGCGTGTTTGTGCCCAACATTTCGTTTGGCTTTCCCGTCATCGAGGCGGTGGCAAGGGCTTGCACAAAGCCCCTCGACGTGCATTTCATGATTGTGCACCCCGAGAACTACATCCGCCAGACGGCACGCCTGGGTGCCATGATGATGAATGTCCACTATGAGGCATGCACCCATCTGCACCGCACCGTGCAGGAGATACACGATGCGGGGATGAAGGCCGGCGTCACTCTCAACCCTACGACGCCGGTGGTTATGCTTGAAGACATCATCGGGCAGCTCGACATGGTGTTGCTCATGAGCGTTAACCCGGGCTTCGGCGGGCAGGATTTCATTGAAAACACCATTGACAAGGTGGGCAGGCTGCGCCGTATGATAGCCGAGAGCGGCTCTCCCGCCCTCATAGAAGTTGACGGAGGGGTGCAGGCCGAGACAGCCCCGAGGCTTGTGGAAGCAGGTGTCGACGTGCTCGTCAGCGGCAGCTACGTGTTCAAGAGCCCGCATCCCGAGGAGGCAATAAGGCATTTGCGCAACCTCGGGCGTACGGTTTGAGCAGGCAATCAGTTACAGTCAGCCGCAAGAATTGACGCTTGCGGCTGTTTTGTTTTAGGCCTGTAAGTGAATGGTGGTGTCATTGTTGCTGGGTCATGGCTGTGGGTTTGCGTCACGGTATGTGCCCCATCCGGTTGTCGGGCATGGCCTTTGGGCTTGTTCCGTCGTAGCGGTAGGAACCGCTTTTGCCAATTCCTTGGCAATGGCTTAGTCCAGGATGGCATGCGTGTGTTGTCCTTTCGTTTGGTAGGATGGCACACGAGACGGGGGCAAATGGTCGCTCACAGGTTTTCATGTTGTTTAATATAAAGCCTCGTTTGGCTCAAGTGCATGGATAGAGTAGTGATAACAACCGATTCGGGTGAGCGGGTCGAGGCCGTTGCCCCAGTGGTTATATCGGCCAGCAGGGCCACCGACATACCGGCATTCTATGCCGAATGGTTCTTCCGCAGGCTGGAGCGTGGCTACTGTGTGTGGGTGAATCCGTTCAGCAAACGTAAAGTGTACGTATCGTTTATGCGGTGTAAGGTCATCGTGTTTTGGACGAAAAACCCTGCACCGATTATGCCATATCTGCACATTCTCGACCGTAAACGCATCCACTATTACTTTCAGTTTACCATCAACGACTATGAGCAAGAGGGCTTGGAGCCACGAGTGCCATCGCTCGGCTGTAGGGTCGACACCGCCCGGAGGCTGGCTGCAATGATTGGCGCCGGTAGGGTGGTGTGGCGTTTCGACCCGATGCTGCTCACGCCATCGTTGACACCGCAAGATTTGCTGGCCCGTGTCTGGCGGTTGGGTAACATGATGAGGGGATGCACAGAGAAGCTCGTGTTCAGCTTTGTCGACGTGGGTGCCTATCGGCGCGTTGCTTCCAATCTGCGTGCCTCGTGCAGCTTGTTTGCACAGGCGGGCGTGACGTCGGCCGAACCGTCGGCCGGGCAGCGTTTGGAGTTGGCTGTCGGTTTGGCCCGTATGCGCGACAGGTGGGCTTCGGATGGATGGAAAATTGATTTGGCTACGTGCGCCGAAGAAGATGACTTCGGGGCATACGGCATCTCTCACAACTGTTGTATCGACGGCATGCTGATAGAGCGGCTCTTCGGCAACGACCCCGAGTTGGTTTATTATCTGCATTCCGGGAAACTGCCGCTGCCCGGTGCAGACGGCTACATGCCGGTCATGCCCAAGGCAAGGCGCAGTCTAAAGGACAGGGGGCAGCGCAAGGCGTGTGGGTGCATGGTAAGCAAGGACATCGGCATGTATTCCACTTGCGGCCATCTGTGCGCTTACTGTTATGCCAACGGCAGCAGGATGACGGTCGAACGCAACATGGCTGCTCACAACCCCGGCGGTGAGAGCTTGTGTGGATGAACTTTGCGGTGTATAAGGAGTGATTCAGGCAGACTGCTTTACATAATGCTCAGGCCCCGATGCTGAGCATTATGTCGTGCTCGCGGGCCATGCGTCTCAGGTTGATTATGGCGTAGCGCATGCGGCCGAGCGACGTGTTGATGCTCACGCCGGTAATGTCGGCAATCTCCTTGAACGACAAGCCTTGATAGAAGCGCATGTATACCACTTCGCGCTGCGGGGCAGGCAAGGCGTTCATCATGCGGCGCACGTCGGAGTGAACCTGCTCGCTGACAATCTCGTCTTCACGGCAGATGTCCATGACAGAGGCACTTTTGAGGTTTGTCAGGTCATTGTCTTCTGCCATTTCCACTATGTGCTCATTCTTGTTCTGGCGATACCAGTCCATGATGACGTTGTGGGCAATGCGCGTAACCCAGAATGAGAACTTGCCGGAGTCGGTATACTTTCCTTCCTGCAGCTTCATTATGACCTTGACAAAAGTGTCTTGGAAAATGTCGTTGGCCGTCTCCTGGTCGCGCACTACGAACATTATATAAGTAAAGAGCTTTGTTTGATTTCGTGACAATAACTCATCAAAGGCTCTGTTATCTCCCTCAACGTACAGTAATGCCAACTCTTCGTCGGTCATACTTCCGAATTTCTTCATACTTAATTGTCTTTTGTTGATTAAGTAAATGTCTCGTCGATAGGCTTAACAGTTTTGATTAATTGTTATTGGAATGTTTATTTTATATTGCAAAAGTATATAAAATAATTCTTTCAACCAAATTATTGGCGTGGAATTTGTATGTCTTCAGTGTTTTTATTTTTAGATTTTTTCGCTTTGAAACACGCTCGCGCTTGCCTCGGGCTTGGTCGCACAGGTGTATTTTAATATATATGCCGAATGGCTGGTGCATTGTGATTGGCGTTTGGCCATTGTTTGTTAACGGTTGCACGAATAGCACGCCGGGGAGCGCCATGCGAGTTTTTACGGTGCGCGCACTGCCGTCGCCGAAACCGGCACTGCGTGTGATGCCTGCCATGTTGGGCCGTTTCTTTTTCCAAAAATCGGCTGTTTCAGCCACAATGTTTGCAAAGTATTGTAGTGCAAATTGTTTGTTGCCATGTTCTGAGGCTTTTTGCCATGTGTGGCAACCATGCTTTAAGCCTTGCGCAGGCAGGGCAATCGAAGGTGCGCAGCAAGCCGGTAGTTGATTGAACTAAACGTGTCAAATTGTCGGCCCACTGCTTGATGGATGTCAATACATGCCGTTTTGCGTTGTGGAACGTGCCGTTTTGCACTTTGAAACGGCACGTTTTGCCGGCCAAAACGGGGCTTTTTGCAAACGCTAAGTTGCTGTTTCTCAACATGCTGACAGTCAGATGGTTGGCTCACCGCAGATTTTGTTCTTCATTCCGCGGCGATATTTTGATTTCGTTTTGATTTTATCGGCAGACATTTATTGTCGTGATTTCGACGGCTATTGTCTGTTTACAGGCATGGATGGCTGGTTACGTTGTGAATCGGTGTGCGAAACAGAGCGAACATGCATTCAACCAAAATCGCAATTCGGTTTTTGCATCTACGCATTCACATTGCTGTGCAAACAAATTTCAGCCATCGCCTAATGCGTAGCAGCCTTAGGCCATACGCCACAGCAGGCAGCCTGCCACGGTGATGTGGCATGCGTCTGGGAATAGGGATCTTGTTTTCGATGCTAACACTATGCGGCATAATGGCAATATCGGGGCATGCCGGTTGAGACAATAGTGCTTTTTTGGAATGTAAAAAGCCCTCTCTACTGCAAAGGCGACTAAGAGAATACGGTTGTACGGCGTGTGGTTTGCAGCATGTCGTGCGTTTAATCACAATAGATCATTACCGCAGTTGTGGCTGTGCTTTGGTTGCTTTTTGGGGCTTTCTGTATACTTTGGTGCAGCTGTCGGCACCTTGTGGCTGCTTTGTCTCAACCAGACCAGCTGCACTTTTGCCAAGAACGAGGGGCAATTTGAATAGAAGCTGTTCATAGCCACTTAAGGCTCTAATGACCGATTGGTGTTAAATCTGGTTCTGAAATTTAGCAGTTTGATGTTTGTTTAGAAGTTAATGCCTCTACCAATCAAGCTTCTCCATCCTCGCAAGGGCATCATGCCGGTCGTTGCGTCAGGTTGTAGTCCGGCATGCCTTGGCCAACAGCGCCGGGCAATCGGCACAGCAGCATGATGAAATCTTTTTGTGGCCAAACGGCCGATTGGCATTAAAAAAACGTTTGCGGCAATGGTTCCAAATCGCTGAACCAATTGCCGCAAACATCATTCTATGCTTTGTGACGTTTTATTTGCCAAACAGCCACCACCTTTTCTTTTTCGTGCCGTTGCCTCGATCATGCATGTACGGATTGTCAATACTCCCGTTTTCAGCCTCGGCAAGCAAGTCGTTCCATGTCTTGTTCTGCTTTATCATGCGGTAGATAGTGCCCCAGTCGGGCAGTCCTCCGAGGTTGCGGTCGTCGATGAACATGTCGGCCTTGAGCTTACGGCTGAAGTGCTGGTTGTTGCTTTCGGTCTCTTCGGGGTAGTCGCGGTTGGTTGCCCAGAACTCAACACCGCGCTCCCTGCACCATTCGATGGCGTCGTTGAGCAACTCCCCTTCGCGCACGCTCCACAGTATCAGCCTGTGTCTGTCTTTGATAAGCATTTTGAGCGTGTCGGTGGCGAATGGAATCTCGTTGCCTATCTCCGGGTATTTGTGCTCGACGATGGTTCCGTCAAAGTCTACTGCAATCGTCATGTCGCTTTTACCTTGTTTTTATCGAGTTGTCTTCTTTGTTGCCATAGTGGCTGTTGGCGTAGTTGCCATAGGTGCCGTAGCGCCCGTAGTGACCGTAACGCCCGTATTTGCCATACTTGCCGTAGCCGTAGTAGTAGCCATACTTCTTCTTTGAGAGGTCTACTCCGTTGAGCACAATGCACATGTTAGGCAGCTTTTTCTCCTTGGAGAGCTCGTTGATTGGGCCGAAAGACGACTTTGCCGTATAGTCGGCACGGCATACGATGATTGACACATCTGCCAGTTTGCCGATTTGGAACGTGTCTGTCACGAGTCCGATAGGGGCTGTGTCGAGTATTATGTAGTCGTATTCTTTCTTCAGGTGCTCGATGATTACTCCGAGGTTCTCTCTTGCCAGCAGCTCCGTAGGGTTTGGGGGGATGGGCCCGGCCAGCATCAGGTCGAGCTTGGGGTTGACACCCGACGGCTGTATCTGGCTGGTTATGTCGGCCGGTGTTATCGTTTCTTTTGTCAGCAACGGGGTTACTCCGCGGTTTCTGTCGGAAAGGTCGAAGAGCCGTCCGAGCGCGGGCTTTCTGATGTCCAGGCCAATCAGTATTACCTTCTTGCCGAGCAGGGCAAAGCTTACTGCTATGTTTGCGGCGTTGAACGTCTTTCCCTCGCCCGATGTCGACGACGTGAACATTATCACTTTCTGGCTGTCCTTGAGCATGAACTGTATGTTCGTGCGCATAGATCGGAATATCTCGTCAATCTGGTCGTTCTTGTTCTCGTGCACAACGATACCTGCCGCGCTCTTCGCGCTTTCGCTTGCCACTGCCACATCTGCAATGACGGGAAGGCTTGTGAGCTTGACCACGTCGTCGTGGCCCTCAATCTTGTATCTCATCAGTTGCAGTATGTATAGTATGGCGAACGGTATGCCGATGCCAATCACCAGTGCAGCCAACAGTATTACGCTTCCCTTGGGGCTCACTTTGCCTCCGAATATCGGGTCGTCAATCATGGTTCCCTTGTCGGCTGTGGCGGCGAGGGATATCGAGTTCTCCTCTCGCTTTTGCAGAAGCATGAGGTACAGGCCCGACTTTACTTCCTGCTGGCGGCCAATCTGCGTCAGTATGCGCTCCTGCTCAGGGGTGCTTGCAATCCTGTTTTGGTACAGGTTGTATTGTTTCTCGATGCCTTGCAACTTGATGTCGGCGCTGCGGCGTGCTTGGAGCAGGGCCGTGCGGAGGCTTGACTGCAGTTCGTTGAGGGTGTTGGTCAGTGCCATTACCTGCGGTGCAATCTCCGATGCAGACTGCAGCAGCCTGTTCCTTTCGAGCACCGACTGGTTGAACTGTGTGATGAGTGCCGTCGACGCCGGGTCTTCAAGCCCGATGTTGGACGGTATTATTTCATATTTGTTGCTTGGGTTGTCTATGTACTCCCGGAGGTAATTGAGCAGTTCTATCTGCGACTTTGCCTCCGACAGCTTTGATGCGTACTGGCTTGACTGGGTAAGGGTCTCGGTGGCGTCGAGGCTCAGCTGCGTGAGGTTGTGCTTTCTCTTGTAGCTTTCCAGGTCGCCTTCGGTAGTTCCAAGCTCTGTGTTTATTTTCTCAAGACGCTCGTTGATAAATTGTTCCGTCTTGATGGCTATCTCGTTCTTGTCGGCGTTGGCCTGCCTGTTGTAGCATATCACCAGTTGCCTGAGGAAGTCTTCGGCCCTCCTTGCGTCTTTGTCGCTGATGCTGACAAGAGCTATTGACGTTGTCTTCGATGTGGGCTCTACGCTCATGGTTCTGATGTAGTTGGCTGCAACGGTCGACGGCGGCATTATTGTCACAATGAGGTCGTTGGTCTTCGACTCTTCAGGTATCTCGTGCAGGTTCGGTGTGAATGTGAGCAGGCCCGCATATGTCTTGACCTTGGCCGGCAGAGAATTGAAAGAGACTTCGAACGGTTTCTCGTTGTTGGTGCTCTCGTTGGTGAACACCTTTCCCTTGACATTGAACTTGCCGCCTGCCATAGACACCCTCATCTTTATATAGAGCACCTTCCTCAGTATGTCGGGGTTGTCCATACGGGTGAGGGCGGCTGTGTCCAAATCCACATTCACGGGCTGTGTCTTGTATATCAGCCTGTCCTTGATGCTGCCTTCAAGCCTGTATTCAGTGTAAAGCTTGAGGTCTTTCACTGCCTCGCGGGCCAAGATGTGGCTTTGCAGTATTTCGACCTCGTTGTCAATGCCGTTGCTGCTCGAGATGAAACCGAAGTCCTGCATGTTGGCGAGCATCTGGTTGCCACCCCTGGCTTGCTTGTTTTCGTCGTCTTTGATGAGCACTTTTGCCGACACTTGGTATACCGGGCTCTTGTACCTGAGATATGCTACGGCGACGCATAAGCACACAATGACCGACAATGCAAACCATTGCCAGTTGAGGATGAACATTGTGTATATTGCCTTGATGTCGAAAGAAGACTCCGACTCGTTGGCTGCAAGCTGCTCGGCGTAGCTGTTCGTTTCTATATTATTGTTTCCCATCAACAGTAATTAATTTGTTTTTGAATGGATTTCGTTGTTGCTATGTATGATATAATATGCGCATTGTAGATAGAGTTGGAGGTGTCCGGCTGGGTCGCTATAGCTTCAATAAGTATTGGCCGTAACTGTTCTTGGCCATCGGCTTGGCCAGTTCGTGCAACTGTTCCCTTGTTATCCATCCCTGGTTGTATGCAATCTCTTCCAGACAGGCCACCTTTAGGCCCTGGCGTTTTTCTATTACCTCGATGAAAGTGCTGGCTTCGCTGAGGCTGTCGTGGGTGCCGGTGTCAAGCCATGCAAACCCTCTTTGCAGCGTTTGCACCTTGAGGTTCTGCTGTGCGAGGTAGGCTTGGTTTACCGAAGTGATTTCCAATTCGCCGCGTTCGCTGGGCTTTATGCTCTTGGCAATGTCCACAACGCTGTTCGGATAGAAATATAAACCGACCACGGCGTAGTTTGATTTGGGGCTCTTCGGCTTTTCTTCGATGCTCAGACAGTTGCCATGCTTGTCGAATTCGGCTACCCCGTAACGCTCAGGGTCGTTGACGTAATAGCCGAAGACAGTTGCTTCGTTGTGCTTCTCGGCGTTTTCTACGCTTTGCCTCAGCATGCCTGTGAATCCGCTTCCATAGAAGATGTTGTCGCCAAGCACCAGGCACACTGCGTCGTCGCCTATGAATTCCTCGCCAATGAGGAACGCTTGGGCAAGTCCATCAGGCGATGGCTGTTCTGCATATTCGAACCTTACACCTATGTCTTCGCCCGTTCCAAGCAACCGCTTGAAGCCCGGCAGGTCGTATGGCGTGCTGATTACCAAGATGTCCTTAATCCCGGCGAGCATTAAAACCGAGATTGGGTAGTATATCATTGGCTTGTCGAAAATCGGAATCATCTGCTTGCTGATACCCTTGGTTATCGGGTATAGCCTGGTTCCGCTACCTCCAGCTAATACGATACCTTTCATTTTGAATAATATACTCCAGTTTATGAATTTTCTGCAAAGGTAATCTTTTTTCTCCTATTAGGAAGGATTTTGTGTTGAAAATCATTCCTTTGTCCGAGAAAATACGTAACTTTGCACTCAAAACAAATAATTGATATGTAGCAACACCCCTTTGGGGGCCGCCTTGGCATGAGGCCGCAGCGGCGTGTTCTTGGGGTGTAACAGACTGACTATTATGAATATACTATCCAAATTGTTTCGTCACAAGGATGCTGAAGAGAAGAAAGTGGGCGGCATGGAAGACTTCATGACCCTCATCCGTGTTTATTTCCAGGCGGCTATAGCTTCTGAGCTCGGCATCACCAACCTTGCCATGCTTCCCGACATGCGTGTGTTCAAGACCACGCTCCACGTGCCGACGGTCAACAACCGCCTTGGTGTGGGCGAGAAGGCCCGTTGCAAGAAAATGCTCAAAGAGATATATTCGATGGACGACGACTTCTTCAAGGAGATTGACCAGAGCGTTCGCCGCAGGTGCCGCAAGCTGCAAGACGTTCAGGTATACCTTGTACAGTTCCAGGGTTTCACCCAGGATCTCATGATGCTCATGGGCAACCTGATGAAGTTCAAGCTGCGTTTGCCCAGCGTTTTCAAGGGAGCGCTGTACAAGATGACCGAGAAAACCGTCGACAGCATATACAACAAGAACAACTTCACGGAGCCCGGTGTGATGAAGGCCGTTGTGTCTGTGCGTGAGTATTCGCACCGACTGGGCTTCTCGCAGCGCTGGGTGACAGACTTTGTCTATAACGTTGTCATGCTGGCCAAGAAAGAGCCGCAGCCCAAGGGCGATGATAAATGATTATAGATAAAAAACATTAAATAAAGCATTCCCCTGATGTGATATTGCAAACAAATTGAAGATATTTTAATACCTTTGTATTCAGAGACTTGTTGCCTATGGCTTCAGATGAACAGACTTTGGCATTATTCCAGACCCGCGTGCGGGACTTGCTCCTTCAGTTTAACAGACTGAAACAGGAGAACGACGAGCTATATGCCATGGTTGACCAGAATGAGAGGGAGATAAGCGACCTCCGTGGGAAGCTGGAGCAGAAATGCGATGAATATGAAGCATTGAAGATGATGAAGATGTTGGAGGTTTCAGACGAAGACATCGAAGTCACCAAAGGCCGTTTGTCAAGGCTCATAAGGGATGTTAACAAATGCATCACTATCTTGTCTGAACAGAAATAGATAGAGATTGATGGCAGAGCAGAACAGAGATAAACTACATATACGGTTGCACGTCTACGACGAAGAGTTGGAAGTCGTCGTCGACCGCGATGAGGAAGAGTACTATCGGGCTGCCGCTAAGCTCATTACGGACCGCTACAATGTCTATGCGCAGATGTACAAGGGCCATAAGGGCGACCATACGATAGCACTCATGACACTTATTGATATAGCGCTTCAGTACCAGAAGGAGCGCTATAAGAACGACACCGCGCCATACAATGATATTCTCACACGTCTGACTGCTGAAATCGAGGATGCACTTAGCGATAAAAGATGAGAATATTAACAACTTTATATTAAGCTTTATGATTATAGAAATAATTATCGGCGCCGCCGCATTGGTGATTGGTGGGGTTGGCGGATATCTCGTTTTCCGATATGTACTAACGGGAAAATATAATGAGATGATGGAGGCCGCAGAGAAGGAGGCCAATGTTATGAAAGAGAAAAAGCTGCTTGAGGTCAAGGAGAAGTTCCTTAACAAGAAGAGCGAGCTGGAGAAGGAGGTGCAGGTGCGCAACATGCACATACAGCAAAGCGAGAACAAGCTGAAGCAGCGCGAGATTTCCCTCAACCAGAGGCAAGAAGAATTGGGCCGTCGTAAGAACGACCTTGACAACCAGCAAGTGCGCATAGAGAATGAAAAGAAGTTGATACAGATGCGCCATGAAGAACTCGAGAAGATGCAGTTGCAGGAGAGGGCCAAGCTCGAAGAGCTGTCTGGACTGAGCGCCGACGAGGCTAAGCAACGGCTTGTGGAGGCCATGAAAGACGAAGCAAAGACCGACGCACAGAGCTATATTAATGAGATTATGGACGAGGCAAAGCTTAATGCCAACGCCCAGGCACGCAAGATAGTCATCCAGACCATACAGCGCGTTGCCACCGAGACTGCCATTGAAAACAGCGTCAGCGTATTCCATATAGACAACGACGAGGTTAAAGGCCGCATCATTGGCCGCGAAGGCCGCAACATACGTGCGCTCGAGGCTGCCACAGGGGTGGAGATTGTGGTAGACGACACCCCCGAGGCCATCGTCATCAGCGCTTTCGACCCCATCAGGCGTGAGGTATGCCGCCTTGCGCTGCACCAGCTCGTGTCTGACGGGCGCATCCATCCGGCCCGCATAGAGGAGGTTGTGCAGAAGGTGAAGAAGCAACTTGAAAACGAGGTCATTGAGACCGGAAAGCGCACTGCCATCGACCTTGGCATACACGGGCTCCACCCGGAGTTGATACGCATCATCGGAAAGATGAAATACCGCAGCTCTTACGGGCAGAACCTGCTCCAGCACGCCCGCGAGACGGCCAACCTGTGTGCCGTGATGGCTTCAGAACTCGGGCTCAACCCAAAGAAAGCCAAGCGTGCGGGATTGCTGCACGACATAGGCAAGGTGCCCGACGAGGAGAGCGAACTGCCCCATGCGTTGTACGGGGCGAAGATTGCCGAGAAGTATAAGGAGAAGCCCGACATCTGCAACGCCATTGCCGCCCACCACGACGAGTGCGAGATGAACACCCTGCTTGCGCCCATCGTTCAGGTTTGCGACGCCATCAGCGGTGCCCGTCCGGGTGCCCGCAGGGAGATAGTAGAGGCTTATATCAAGCGCCTCAACGACCTCGAGGCCATTGCCATGAGCTATCCCGGCGTTACAAAGACCTATGCCATACAGGCGGGTAGGGAGCTTCGCGTCATCGTTGGTGCCGACAAGATGGACGACAGCGAGACAGAGGCACTCTCGGGCGAGATTGCCAACAAGATACAGACGGAAATGACTTATCCCGGACAGGTTAAGATTACCGTCATACGCGAGACGCGCAGCGTGGCCTACGCTAAGTGATGGGCTTTGCGGCGCCATTGCGCCACGACTCGCGAAAAGCAGTGCGGCATTGCCGCACTGCTTTTTTGTTTGTGGATCTGAGGGCCTGTAGGCCTGTTTACATTGTTGTATCCGTGATGATGCTGCCCCGGCCTGCCGCCCACGTGGCTGCCTTGGGCCTGCCGGCCGGTGGTTGCCACCATCCAATCAGCTGTTTGCTGGCGGTGGTGTATGGTCGTGGCGACCGCGACAGGCATACGGCTGCAATCGGTGCAGGCATGCCCTTGACCCAACCGTGCGGCGTCTGGCGTCGAGACGTGGCATGAGCCGCATCGTGGTTTTGCACGCGCGGCATCATCACGCCATTATGTGGCTCGCTGCATTTATGCATAATCCACAGCCATAGTGCCTGAAATAGCCAATGGCCTGAGCCTGAGATGGTTGAGTGAAGCGCATGGGCCGGCCGGCAGAACAGCCCGTATTGGAATGCAAGACGGCCTGTTCCGCGCTTCAAAACGGCCCGTATTGCGCTTCAAAACGGCCCATGTTGCCCGCCGGCCACTGCACAGGGATGGGGGCGGGGCAGCAATGCCGGGTGTCCGAATGTTTTCGTTTACCTAGATTCACAGTGAATATGCGTTGCCATACTGCTTCACTCCTGCCTTCATCATGATGCGTTGTGTGGTGTGGCTTAGCCGGTGGTGTTGCTCGGAGCCATTTTTCCAAAAAAGCCGAACGTCGGTTGCTACGGTCGAGGCAGGCTTCGTTTACGCTACTTTCATGCACCATCGGCATCGGCCTTCTTCAAGTCGTGGCCTGCCGACAGGCATGCATAGCCGTGCATGCTCTGCTGTGATGGCCGCTTGCCTTTGGCCGTTGGCGTGACTGTGGGAGCCGGGGCGGCATCGGCGGCCGCCATACTGCCGTATGCCCAGTGGGGCGTCATGCCTGCGACAGAATGTTTTCAGCCTTGTTGCAGCCATGTTTCTGTAAACGGCAATGCCTTCGGGGTGGGGCCGCATTGCCAACAGGCAACAGCCCCCGGGATAAGCCTTGACGGCAGTCGGCATGCAGGTTGCCTGGCAATCAGTCTGCGTGATATGTGGCCAATTGGCATTGCTGTTTCGTTTTTCATGCCTGTCGTGTGGGCCATCAATGCCCCGTGTGCACTCACTGGCAGCCGTAATGTAGGCTTGTATAGAGCATGTGGCTTTCGTCTCATGGCATTGCCATTCCACATGAAAGGGGAGAACAGCCTCGCCTGGCGTATTCTCCCCTTCGGAATATGAGTTTAATTTTGTGTGTTTGTGATTACCCTTTCTTTATAAAATATCTGTTTTCATTTCATCAAGGCCATATCCTGCCGCCGCCGATTTGAGCGTGTTTCCGTTTGGGTTAGCCTGTTTTCTTCGCAGAGAACGGCTATGCCATGAGGCAAGCATACATACATGTGCCGAAAACACGGCTCACACCGGCGGTAGACGAAGCCGGAACATGCGCCGGATTCATCATCTTGCAAGTTCCAAAATCAGCATTCCACTATTGTTAAAGAAAGCCAGATGGCCGTTTTTCAGCTTGCCGAACGATTTCACCTGGGCAAGTGCGGTCATTATGTTGTTTTCATTTTCCATGTCGTGGCATGCCATCCTGGTGGTTGCGGCTTGCCCGAACGATATGCTTCGAGGCCCGTCCTTGCCTTGTTCTATGCCCCCCATGATGCGGTTGCAGCCGGTGGTGCCACTCAGTTTGTTGGCTTTTGTGTCGAACGACAACGCCGGTGCCTTACTGTCTTTGGTGGTCTTCAGGCTCTGTCCGAACACCTTGGCTATGGTCCATTCGCCTTCCATTTCGGCGTAGGCCATGTCTTCAAATCTCTTTTCCAGCCTTGCCACCTTGTTTCCTTTCTCGTCGAGCAGTGCCAGCGAGCCGTCTTTTTCCTGCTTGAAGTCCTTGGCCTTGTTCAGGGCGGCCAACACCTTGCTTTCGGTCTCCATGTCGGGGCAGGCCATCATCGTGCTGCCCATCCTTTGGAAATCGGGCTTCTGCGTCTTGGGGTCTATCGAGCCCATTATCCTGTTGCATCCGCTGTAACCGTAGATGCGGCCCTCTTTCAGGTCAAAGCCAATGTAAGGTGCCTGTCCGGTTGTTGTCTTTATTGCGTTTCCGTCAGCCTCTGTTATGTTCCATTCGCTGTTCAAGGCTTCCTGAAGTCCTTTTTGTGGTTTGTTGCACGCAGTGAATGCCATTGCGCAAAGTGCTGCGGCTACGATTAGGTTTCTCTTCATGTCTCTGCTGTTTGTAAGTTGCTTATGTCTTGTTTGTCTACCACTAAAATGAGGTAGCGGCGCAAATATTGCGTGGAAAAGTGTTAAAAAGAGCAAAACTGGCCAATCCGTCCCACCCGTGGGGTGGTTTTAGGCCGGTCGTGGTGTTGTCATTGTGTTTTCACCCTTATTATTTCCTTTATGTCTGTGGTGTAATGCTTCGACGAATGCTCATGTTTCAATTGCCATGCACTGCCCGTTCCCTGCACTGCCACTTTCACGGTGTTATGCCCGTTTTTCCTGTTTATCGTGTCGATGGCCTTGGCCAGCCGCGCCTGTTTCTCGCGGTCGGTGGTGTCAAAGAGGTTGGCCTGAATTGCCTTGTCTGGCATGGTGTTCCATGTTATTACACCGGCTTTTTTGTAGTGATACCTGTTGTCGCCCGGCCATTCGGCCCTCAGCGCCTTGACCGCTGTGCTCACTATTTCCTGTTGGTCGTTGGTTGCCACGGCAAACTGTACTGTACGGTTGATGGGATAGTGGGGCATGTCCGTCCTGAACCGGCTCGTGTAAGCGAATACCGTGAGCGTGGCGCAGCAACTGTGCTGCTGTTTGAGCTTGCGTGAGCATGCCGCGGCAAAGTTTGCCATGGCTTCCTCCAACTTTCCCAGCTCGCACAGTCCGCCGTCGGCAAAGCTCCTGCTGGTGCAGATGCTTTTCTTTTGTGGCAGTTCGTCGATGTCTATGCAACTCGTGCCCCTCAGTTCCTGCCATGTTCTCACGCCGGTCACGGTGAGCAATTGCCTCACCCACGACTCGCTGAGGCGCGTAAAGTCCCATGCCGTTTGCACGCCGGCGCTTTCCAGCCGGGCCTTGTTGCGCCTTCCTATGCCCCACACTTCGCCTATGGGCAGGCCCATCAGTGCCTTTGTCCGTTTTTCGTCGGTGTCTATCATGCACACCCCGCCGTAGCCTTTGTATCGTTTTCCGTAATGTCCGGCCACCTTGGCCAGCGTCTTCGTGGGGGCGATGCCCATTGTCACGGGTATGCCTGTTCCCCGGCCGATAGATTTCACTATCTGCCTTCCGTAGTCGTACAGTTCGTTGCCGGTGCCGAGGCCGGACAGGTCGATGAAAGCCTCGTCGATGGAGTACTGGGTCAGTTCGGGCGAAAAGTCGGCAAGCATCATCATCACCCTGCGGCTCATGTCGCCGTAAAGCGCGTAGTTTGAGCTGAAAACGGCCACTTTGTTGGCCTCGAGCAGGTTTCGTGCCTGGTAGTATGGCACGCCCATGCCAATGCCCATGGCCTTGGCCTCGTTGCTCCGTGCAATGATGCACCCGTCGTTGTTAGACAATACCACCACGGGCACGTCTCTCAGTGCGGGGTTGAACACCCTTTCGCACGAGCAGTAGAAGTTGTTGCAGTCTACAAGGCCGAACATTGCTCACCTCCTAAGTTGCCGCTTGATGTTGTATGTCAGTACGCCCCAAACTATGAAGTTGTTATCTTCAGTCACCTTTATCGGCTTGTATTGGTCGTTGGCCGGCATGAGCCACAGGCAGTTGGCGGCCTTGTCGGTCTTCACCCGCTTTAGGGTGAACTCGCCGTCGATGAATGCCACCACTATGTCGCCGTCTTGCGCTTCTATAGACTTGTCTATCACGAGCAGGTCGCCGTCGTCAATTCCGCATCCGGTCATAGAGTCGCCTACAGCCCTTGCGTAGAATGTTGTTGCGGGGTGGTGCACCAGTTCGTGGTTTAGGTCGATGCTTTCGCCCATGTAGTCTTGCGCCGGCGACGGGAAACCGGCCCTGATGCCCTGGTCGGCAAAGGCCAGGTTTAGTTGGCTGCTCAGGTCAGCCGAATACAATTCCAGCTTCATTTGCCCTACCTGTATGTGGTGATGGTGCCGCCGTCGCTTCCGGCATACCTCCTGAGCAGGTCTTGCAGGTATGACGCGCAGGCTTCCACCTGCTTGCTGTCGCCGTCGTATCCGTTTACCAGAAACAGCACATGCGTAGTTTCCAGTGTCATTTTTGTTCGCTCGTTGTCGCTTGTCGGCGTTCCCACCCCGCCCTTCGCGTCGCGGTATACCGGCAGCCCGGCAATGTTGAGCAGCCCCCGGCCAATGCCCTCATACGGTTCGCCCTCGCGGCCAATGCCCAGTGTGAGCGTGTCGCCGCAGAATTTGTCGGCGTCAAACCCGCCTATGCTGTATCCGTAAGCCATGCTTGCCAGGTTGACAAGGTCTACGAGTGTGTCTATCATGTATAGCTCCTTGCCCTGCAACACCCGCCTTACCAGTGCTTCGCCCGACGGGCGGTAGCGGCTGGGGTCTTTGCCGCAAGCCCGGTAGACGCGCCGCGTGGCTTCTATTGCCGGCATCTGTTTCAGGCTTTCGGTGGTCAGCCTGCTGCGGTAGTCGGCACTCAATGCGCCTATCTCTTGCCACAGCGCGTCGCTGTGCCCGCTGTTTTGTGCTGTGGCTTCAACGGCGGCGCCCACAAAGCCTGGGCACACCGTCTCTATTTCGTCTGATACGATGATGTTGATCATATTTTATCCGTTTGTGTTGTCAATCATTTTGAGAAACTCTTCCTCGCCAACAATGCGCACGCCCAGCTTCTCCGCCTTCTGCAGTTTGGCCGGCCCCATGTTGCTTCCGGCCAGTATGAATGATGTCTTAGAGCTTATGCTGCCCACGTTTTTGCCCCCGTTGCGCTCTATCATGTCTTTGTATTCGTCGCGGCTGTGGTGTTCGAACACGCCGCTTATCACTATGGATTGGCCTGCCAGGGCGTCGCCCGTGCCGGCATCATCAGCTTCGCTCACGCCCATCTGCAGGCCGCAAGCCCTCAGGCGGTCTACTATCTCGAGGTTGGCCGGGTCGTGGAAGTAGGTGATGACGCTTTTGGCTATCACCTCGCCAATGCCGTTGACGTCGGTGAGCTGCTGCAGTTGCGCCCCGGCGAGGGCGTCCATGGTGCGGAAGCGCCGCGCGAGCAGCTTGGCGGCCGTCTCGCCTACAAACCTGATGCCGAGGGCGAAGACCACCCGCTCGAACGGCACAGCTTTTGATGCCTCTATGCTTTTCACAATCTTCCGGGCCGACTTCTCGCGCGTGCCGCCTCCGTTGATGTCTTCGACACGTATGTCATACAGGTCGGCCACGTTGTGTATGAGGCCACGGCGGAAGTATTCGTCAACCGTCTCAGGCCCAAGGCTGTCGATGTTCATGGCCTTGCGCGAGATGAAGTGCTCTATGCGGCCCTTTATCTGCGGCGGGCAGCCGGTGTCGTTGGGGCAATAGTGGGCTGCTTCACCCTCATACCTGACGAGTTGTGTGCCGCATTCCGGGCAATGGGTGATAAACGTCACCTGCTCCATCCCGGGCGTGCGGGCATCGGTGTCCACCCCGACAATCTTCGGTATTATCTCGCCTCCCTTCTCCACATAAACGTAGTCGCCTATGTGCAGGTCAAGGCTTCTGATGAAGTCTTCGTTGTTCAGTGTGGCCCTTTTCACGGTGGTGCCGGCCAGTTGCACCGGCTCCATGTTGGCCACCGGCGTCACCGCCCCTGTGCGGCCCACCTGGAAGGTCACTTCCGTGAGCCTGGTGCGCTCCCTTTCAGCCTTAAACTTATAGGCTATTGCCCACCGGGGGCTTTTTGCCGTGTAGCCCAGCGCCCGCTGTTGGCGCAGCGAGTTCACCTTGAGCACAATGCCGTCGGTGGCCACGGGCAGCGTCTTGCGCTCCTTGTCCCAGTGGTTTATGTAGTCGTATATTTCTTCCAGGCTCGTTGCCTTGCGCATCCCACTGCTTATCTTGAAGCCCCACCGGGCGGCCTCCGCCAGGTTTTCGTAGTGCCCGTCGCCCGGCAGCTCTTCGCCGAGCAGGTAATACAGGTAAGCGTCGAGGCGGCGGCTGGCCACGAGGGCCGAGTTTTGGCTCTTCAGGGTGCCGCTGGCTGCGTTGCGCGGGTTGGCAAACAGGGGTTCTTCGGCGGCTTCGCGCTCGGCGTTGAGCTGCTCAAACACATTCCATGGCATCAGAATCTCGCCGCGTATCTCAAACTCGCGGGGGTAGCCTTTGCCCGTCAGCACGAGCGGTATTGAGCGAATTGTCTTCACGTTGTCGGTCACGTCGTCGCCCCTTACGCCGTCGCCTCGGGTCACGGCTTGCGTCAGCCGGCCGTCTACATAGGTCAGGCTTATCGACAGGCCGTCGTATTTCAACTCGCAGCACACGTCAAACCGTTCACCGTTCAGGCCCTTGCTCACCGACTCATACCAGTCGGCCACGTCCTGTTCGTTGTATGTGTTGGCCAGCGAGAGCATGGGGTAGCGGTGCTCCACCTGCCTGAATTCTTTGTTGATGTCGCTGCCCACGCGCTGTGTCGGCGAGGTAGGGTCGGCCATTTCCGGGTGGCGTGCCTCGAGTTCTTGCAGTTCGTGCATCATCATGTCAAACTCCATGTCGCTGATGGTTGGAGCGTTCAGCACGTAGTATCTGTGGTTGTGCTCGTGCAGCTCGTTGCGCAGCTGCACTATCCTTTCTTTTTCGTTCATGTCGTTCTGTTGTCTTCGGTTTGCAAAGTTACTCATTTTTATCAATCACCGATGTTCTTCCCTGCGAAAAAATGCTATTGCCATTCTCAGTGTTTTTCGCATGTTGTGGGCAGGATGCAAAAATGACGCTCCGTCATGTGCCCACTTGTTAAGTGCGACAATGGCGGTGCGCCATTTTTGCGTTTATTGCCTTGCGGCCCCGTGTTGTGCTTTCTATCTCACAACGACCTTTGTCTTTTCGCCATGTGCGCTTACTATGCAAATACCGGCCGGTGCTTCCACGATGTCAGTTCCATCGGCCACACCTTCAGCCACGAGCTGTCCTCCGGCCGCATATACCTTATATGCAACATGGTCTCCGTTTGCACTGATGCTTATGCACCCCTTTCCGCCTGTCACGCTACAGCCTGTAGGTGCCGCCGTTTCGGTGCTTATGCCCGACGGGAAGTCGGCCGTCTAGCGTATTTCGGCAAAGCCCTTGGCAAACATTGAGGCCTCATACAGGCTCTTTGTGCCGATGGGAACATACAGCACGGCATCTGCCGCAATCTTGTCGAAAGGCGGCTGCGGGGCATTGGCCGCGCCTGAGCCTGCATTGGCCATGCTGTGTATGAACTGAACTTCGGGAGGCGTCTGCCTCGGGCAGTACACCTCGCGCAGGTTCTCGCATCCGGCGAATGCCGCATTGCCAATGCTTTCAAGCGATTCCGGCAGAATGAGCTTTGTAAGGCTAAGGTTTCCGAAAAATGCTTCGTTGCCTATTGCCTCAAGTTTACAAGGCAACGCCAATGTGGTGAAGCCGCACGACTTGAATGCTTCCTGGAATATCATTGCGAGTTCTGACGGCCATCTAACATCGCTTAGTCTGTTGCAATCTTCAAACACGTTGTTCACTATTACGGCCAATCGGTTGGGCAGTATAGCTGTATGTAAAAATCGGTTGTCGCACAACGCATATTCACCAATGCTTCTGACACTTTCCGGAATCACGATTTCTTCTATTGACCCTATGCTTTTGAATGCATAGGGGTCAATGTGCTCAATTCCTTCATGCATCTCTATTTTCATAAGCTTCCTGCATAAGGCGAATGCATGTTCACCTATGTAGTTTATAGTGGACGGCAGGCTCACATACTCCAGATCGCCGCATTCGAGGAAGCAGTCGTCAAATATCATTTCCACGCCTTCGGGTATAACCATAGACTTGAGCTTGTAACATAGCGAAAATGCTCCCATTCATATTACTTTGCATGTTGGAGGGATTTCCATAGCTGTTATGTTAGTGTGGCTAAAGGCTGTTGCGCCTATGGCCTGCAGTGTCTTTGGCAGTGCGACAGAGTCGAGCCGTGGCGGAACCCGATAGTAGGCAAACGCATCTTTTGGCAGAGAGTTGCTTTCAACGGTGCAACCACTAATGTCGATAACCCTCAGTTTCCCTATGTGGACGCATTGGCGCATCATCAAGATTTCTTGGTGCTTCAGGCTTCCCGTAACCACCAGCGTATCTATTTCTAGTATGTCGTCGCCAAGCAAGCCCACCAAAGTCTGCCCGTCTTTCACGTCAACCACCCTTTTTGTCTGTGCCTCTATGGCGTTGGCCAAGAGCAACAGCATCAATATCAAAACTTGTTTCATAGTTGTAAAGCCTTTAAAGTCAGGCCGGGCAGCCCCCGGCCTGCACTGGTTTTATCATTCGTTTACTATTCTCTTTGTGTCCATAGTCACTCCATTCTCTTCGAGGGTGACCACATATACCCCTTTCGGGCAGTTGCGTATCTCTGCCACAGCTTTCGTTTCCGCCTTGTAGGTCTTTGTTTATTGTGTGCCATGGCTACCATACATAAAATTCTTTTCATGATGCTTGATTTTAAAAAAGTTGGATTTTTAGGGCTTGGATAGAACATCATGCAATGACGGCGGCTGTTGCCGGTGATGTCGTTTGCATGGTGTCTGCGAGTGGCTGCCATGGTGTTTGTGTTTGCTTGGTCAACTTCATGACATTGTGCAGAGCAGTCCTTGTGGTAATTACCTTAGGCCTTACAAGCAAGTTGTTGGCTCGAAACTCACGCTTACGCAATATCTCTGCTTGTTTGGGTTGTTGTGCGTTTATTCGTTGAGGCTTTCTCCTTATGCAAGGGTGGCACAACAAAGAATATGGGGCAGTTCGTATTGTTTGCCCATGTTCACTGTTTTAAATCACTTTTGTTACTTTTTAACCCATAGGCGTTGACTTTTAATTTGAATTATTAATATCGCAAATATAGATAAATTAATGTATATCGTCGGTCTTTTGCGTATAAATATTATGGTGTTGTTGTAAATCTGCCAATCTTGGAGACCTGTAGATATGTTGTGAAACGTTTGATGTCGTGTTTCACGGCGTGTATGTCGGCATGGGATAAACACTGATTATTTTTTAGAGATTGGCATTGTAATATAGCCGGGTTTGGGCAACACCAAGTTTTCGGTCATGGCTCTTCGGGTCTTCTTCAGGTGTATAGCCTCACGATGACCTTCGCTTTGCTGCCATTAGTGCGCCTGTGCTTGGTGCAGGCAAGTGTTTGGCATTGCCTTGTCTGTTGTGGGTGGAAATGCCAAACCGGCCGTTCTGCATTGCAGAACGGCCGGTTTTACGGTGTGATACGGCCCGTATGAGAACGTAATATGGGCCGTTTTGCAAAGTGCTGTGCGCCAGACTGTTGCCTGCCTTTTGCCAGCCGGGTTGAGCTGGCCGTTGGCTGTAGCACACAGAGCCGGCCCGGCGATGGTCAGAACGGTGCAAACTCCTTGTGGCTGGCAGTGCATATTGCCATGCACTCCATCTCGATGAGCCACCCGGGGCGGCATACCGGGGCGTGGACTATGAGCCGTGGCGTTGAGGGAAACCTGCCGTCGAACATGGCTTTCACCGTGGAGTAGTCGGCCGGGTCGCGCAGGTAGACTGTCATCTGGGCCACATCGTCGAACGTGCAGCCAGCCTCGCGGAGCAGCGCCTCGACGTTGCCCCACATGCGCTCCGTCTGTTTCCTTATGTCGCCCGGGTAGACCACATCGCCGTTGGTGTCGATGCTGGCCGTGCCCGATATGAACACGTGGTGGCGGTCGCCGTATTCCACGCTTGTGCCGCGCTCGAAACTCACCCCGTAGTCGCTGGTGCGGTTCATGTGGTCGGCGGCATACAGGTGCTGTATTTGCTCTTTGCAGATGCCCTTGATGGCGTAATTGTCCATTTGCACCGACACCGTGGCGTCTTCCTGCCTTCCGCCTATGCCTGTGCTGGCAATGAAATGCGTTGCCGGCGTGAGGCTTTGCGTGGCAAAGACCTCGTTGCGCGCCTTGACCATGCCGGCGTAGTTGATGTCGACATCGTTGACGAAAAACCACGTGCGGATGCAGTTGTCAGCCAGGCTGCAGCCCTCTGCGGCAAGCTGCATCACATAGCTGTTTAGCAGCAGGCGCGTTTGCAGCTCCGAGTTGGCCTCGTGGCGGTGGGCGCCGCCGTCCCACAGGTGGGTGTATCTGCCGTGGGCCACACGGTAGAGTCCGCTCGGCGAGATGGCCGTGGCCACTCCAGACTGCATGTATACCCACAGTGCCACCTTGGTTCCGTCGAGCGGAGCCTGCTCGATTACCGACAGGGCGCAGTCTGACCCCTCGGCCGCCATTGCGTGGATGGTGGCCGCCTGGTTGGCGGCGTCGCTCAGGTAGTAGCGTTTGAACACGGCCTCAGTTCCCCGCAGTTCGTTGGAGCGCAGCTCGTCGTAGGTGTTGAGCAGGGCGTCGAGCTGCTCGGCGTAGCTCAGCGATGTGTTTGTCACGTGTATCACGGCCTGGCATTCCCTTGCCTCAGTGCCGTTGTCAAACTCGAATATCTCTGTCTTTGTGTTTGCTTTGCTTACAGTCTGTTTGTTCATAGTTGTTTTATTGTGTTAATGGTGTAGTCATTTCAGGCGTAGGTGTGCATTCCGCTGCCCAGGAAATAGTTTACCCCGAAATACGTCATCAGTATGGTCAGGAAGGCTGCGGCCATGAATGCGTGGAAGCACAGCGGTCGCCTCAGGGCGGGCAGCGTGTCGGTGTGGGCAGCCACGGCGTAGACCATGAGGGTTATCAGGGCCCATGTCTCCTTGGGGTCCCACCCCCAGTATTGCCCCCACGACACGTTGGCCCACACCGCCCCGACGAAGGTGCCTATGCCGAGTGCCGCCAGGGCGGGGTAGAGCAGCAGCCGCGAGAGCAGCTGCAGCGATGCCAGTGGCGCCTCGGTGCTTCCGGCCGAGCCCCTGAGCCTGTGCGCGGCGGCTATGGCCAGGGCCGTTACACCGCAGATGAACGTCAGCGAGAGCAGGGCGAAGGCAAGCATGATGACCGACACGTGGATGCTCAGCAGTGGCGAGTTGAGCACCGGCATTATGTTGGTTATGGCTGGGTCCATCTGTCCGATGTGCGACACGAGCAGGAAGAAGCCTGCCATGAGGAATCCGAAAGTGAGGGCGATGGGAAACCGCCGGCTGGCCGCCATCGACAGCAACATGACGAGCCACGCCACGAGCAGCATGGTCTCGTAGCCGTTGGACATGGGAATGTTTCCCGAGACAATCCATCGTAGCGCCCCGCAGAAGGTGAGCGCGGCAAAGGCGGCGCCCATTGTGGCGAGGCTTATGCGGCGCACGGCCTTGCAGGCCCTGCCGTCTGCCATGGTGTCGGGGCGCGGGGCGCTGAGGCGTATGATGGCGGCGGCCAGCGTGACGAGGCCCATGGCGAGGCACACCATGAAGAGGATGGTGGCAAAGGGTATGGCGTTGTATGTGCGCTCGGCCCACGTCTGCACGGGCCCGGGCAGCGAGTGGCCGGCGTTTTGCGTCTGGTAGGCCGCCATCTTGTCGATGATGGTGCGAGCGGCGGGCATGTTGCCTTTCTGAATCTCGCCGTAGAGCAGCGAGAACACGTTGGCCATGTACAGCCGCCGGTCGTTGTCTATGGTGTCGGGCAGGTTGTCGGTGGGCGCATACCACGTGGTGTGGCCCCCCGCGGTGTGCGGAAACACCTTGAGCGTCAGTCCGCGGCGCAGCTCCATTATGAGCTGAATCTTGTTGTCAATGTCGGCCGCCTGCTTGTGGAATGCGTCGCGGTTGCCCCTGTAATACTCGTGTATGTATGGGCCGAGTATGTATCCGCCCATGTCGGAGTTGAAAAACGTGTTCACCGACACGTAGTCGGGCAGCTGCAAAGTCTCTTTCAGCTCGCCGTCCTTCAGCTTTATGAATGGTTCGTCGCTCCACTCGTCGCCCCAGAATATCCATCCCGTGAGCACCTGCTCGGCCGTGAGGCCCCGGTACGAGCGACTTCCGTGCAGTTTCTTGGTGAAGTCGATGGCCAGCGTCTGCAGCAGGCATATCCTGTCGTTGTACAGTATGTTGAGCCTGCCGAGCCTGTCGGCGTCGGCCTCGGGCAGGGTGGTGGCTGCCCGTGCGGCCTGGGGGGCCATGGCCAGCAGTGCCGCCGCGCCCATGATGCCGCGCCTGAGCAGCGGGCTGCGCAGCAGTTTGCGGTAGGTGGCCCCGGGGTCGATGAGCATCCACACGAGCGAGATGAACAGCAGGGCGTAGCCGGTGTAAGTCACGGCTATGCCCCACGGGTCGGAGTTGACAGCCAGTATGCTGCCCCTCATGTCTTCGTCGTACGAGCTTTGGTATAGCCTCACGGAGCTGTAAGTCATGATGTTGTTCATAGAAACGCGGCCTTTGGCCTGTGCGGTGCCGTCGATGATGGTCAGCGCCGACACGTAGTCGGACGGCGCCTTTGTGCCTTTGTAGTATTCGATGTCGAACCTGTCGAGGCGAATCTCGAACGGCAGGCTGCGCGTGGCAGGTGTATCTGTTCCGTTGTCTTCGTAATAGGTGGCTGTGGGCTGGCCTATGCGCAGGTGAATCATTCCCCTGCGGGCAGTAAGGTGGGTGAGCAGCGCGCCGGCAAGGATGATGGCGAGCGATGCGTGGAGCGTCAGCAGCGACCACCGCCTGAGCCTGCGCCTGGCAATCCACGCAATGCCTGTGGCGGCCAGCATGGCCCACAGCAGCGTGAACCACCACGCTCCGTAGATGTGTGTCGACACGAAGTCGGTGCCTTCCGACTTCTCTATTACCGTTGCGGCGGCCATGGCCGCTATGGTGAGTATGTAGAATGCGAAAAGAGCTTTCCTTGTCATATCCTTGCAGGTTGGTTTGTGTCAGGGTTTGGCCGGGCCGTTGGCTGTGTGCCAGGCCGGCCCGGCCGAAGGTTGCGAAGGTCGGTTGGGGCCGTCAGATAGAGCGCAAGAACTTTACCACCGCGTCGCGGTCGGCCTTAGGCAGGTTGTAGAACTTGTACGCACTGTCGTATGCCTGGCTCTTCTTGCTGTAGCAGTGCCACATTATAGCCTCCACCTCGTTGCGTGCGCGGCAGTCGTGCAGGCGGTCTTCGGCCCCGGTGTTGATGAGCGACAGGCCGCGCCCCCAGAGCGGGGTGGTGCGGCACCACGAGCCGTGGATGTCGTTGGCCATGTACAGCTTGTGCTGCACGAAGTCGGAGTAGGGGTAAATCTTCTGCTTGGGATACTTCGGCAGCGGGCGCCCCTTTATTACGTCGGGCGTCCAGTAATTGTCGTCGCCCGTAGTCCACGACGGCCTGTGGCAGGTGGCGCAGCCCATTTCCATGAACAGTTTCTTGCCTCTCTGCACGTCGGGGGCGTTGAGGTTGCGTGCCCGCGGTATCGACAGGCCGCGGTGCCACACCATGAACGCGTAGAAGTTGTCGGTGCTCATGTCGGGCGTGAAGTTGTGCCACTTGTTGTCAAACTGGTTGGTGTTGGGCGACAGGAGGTTCTTCACGGCGTCGGCAATGCCCTCGTCGGTTCCGTCGGCATAGTATGGCGACGTCGGGTCGCGCTTGATGGCGCTTATCACGTCGGCGTTCATCGACATGGCGTCGGCCCATGCCTGTGTGGTGTAGAGCTTAGGCCGGTCGGGTCGCGACACGTTGGGTATGTTCCACATGGCGTTGGCTCCGGCCCCGTCTTGCAGGCTGGCCCTGGTGAGCGCATAGGTGTACCGCTTTATCTTGCCCGTCACGGCAGTGCCGTCGGCCAGAGCGCCCGGGCTTGTCCAGTTGGTGTAGTAAGCGGTCGACGCCCAGTCGTTGGCCTCTTTGTCCCACATGGCCGGGTTGACCTCAGAGTATCGTGCCGTGAGCTCATACTGCTTTTTCAGCGAGTCGTCGGGTATGGCGTCAATAAGTCCGGTGCCAATGATGCCGATAGTAGACTCGAGGCGCACCGCGTAGTTGGTTGGCACGGGGTAAGTGTTGAAGGCCGAGGGGTCGATGGTCACCTCGGGGTAAATCAGTTCGTAAGAGTCGCCGCCGTTGGGGAACGTCATCGACAGTCCGCTCTCCATTGCCGTGACGTTCTTCCAGGTTATTGTTATCTTGTCTTCGTCGACAGGTGGCAGGAACGGCGATACGGCCTGTGTCTGCGGCATGCCCGTCACCTCGCTGATGTATGGGCCGTCGTTGCTGTTTGCCCCATCGTCGGGATGGTATATCACGAGCAGGTAGCCATTGCCGAAGCCGGCCTTGTAGGAGTCTTGCCGCTTGCCGTGGCCGTAGCCCGGGTGGCAGTCAATGCACGACTTGCGCACCGAGGCCGGGCCGAGCCCGTTGAAGGGTGGCGTGTCGATGGTGACATTGCGCTCAAAGAACATCTCGCCTCGGTTGAACTGGTCGGTCAGTCCCATGTTGGTTGTGGCCGGGGTCTCGTCTTCATAGCATCCTTCCGACACGTTGAGCGTTGTGCCCAGCTCTCCTCCGGGATACCATTCGTCGGCAGAGAAGTTGCCCACGGCCTTTCCGATGTACGACACATCGTCGACAGCGCCGGTCTGTCCGCCTCCTGTCGAGGGGGCGTCGTCGGAGCATGCCGCCATAGACAGGCAGATGCATCCGGCCAAGAGCTGAATGTTTCTTGTCTTGTTCAAATTCATAATCGTATTTTTTAGTTATTAATCAGTATGTGCTCGTGCCGGCAGCGGCGCCGGCACGAGTCAACAGTCACCGTGTGTTGTAATGTCGTCAGTTGATTGAAATCCAGTCGGAAGCCTTGTTCAGTTCGCTGTCAAGCTCGGCTATGGCGTCCATGGCCGTCTTCACATAGTCGGCCTGTGGGGCGTCGACAAATGCCACGCCGGAGTTGATGCAGGCATCGAGGGCCGTGAACGAGCTCTGGAGGGCGTTCTCGAGCGATGTTGCCATGGTCGGGTTATACTTTCTCAGGTATGCCATGATCGACTTATTCTCGTCGCGACGGCCTTCCACTCCGCCGTAGATGGAGTTTTCTATGCTTATGATGTTGTCCTTGAAATCTACAAACGACTTCTTGCTGTAGGGCGACTCGATGTAGTTGTGGTCGGCTCCGGTGTATGCCTGGCCTATCTTCTGCCCGCTCACCTCCTGGGCTATGTTGGCGCATCCGGCCACGAGAATGGTGTTCATCACCACGCGCCATGTTGCATAGGTGCTGCCAATGTTGGTAGCCTCGAGCATGTTTTTGCCATAGGTGTAGTTGTTGCCTTCCACAGTGTTGGGCAGTTCACACTCGTCGACAACGCGGGTGATGTGGTCGCTCGGTGCGTTCTCGTTCCATGAAACCTCGAGTTGCCAGCAGCGGTCGCGCAAGTCGCCGGCCACGGCAGCGGCATATATCAGCTCCTCGCGGCCCGACACGCGTACGCCTTTGCTCGTGAAGGCCTCGTCGGTTTCGTAAGCCCTCAGGCTCTCGACGGTGCGGTTGGCTCCGTTGCGGAACAGGATGAACTCGATGCCGTGGAATCCAAGCAGCTCCTGGCCCATCTTGTTGCCGGCGTAGCTGATGCCTTCATCGCCATTGTCGAGCATGGCTATCTTGTCGGCATTGCTTAGCTCGGTTACAAGACCGTCGAGGTCGAGCGGCCATGTGTCGATGTGCGGGTCGATTCCGAACACTGTTGCCGCCCCGTAGAGGAACGCCTCGCTTTCCTCCCACGACTGGCGTGCCTGCAGGAACTTTGAGCATATAGCGTCGAACTCTGTCTGCGTGAGGCTCGTTGGGTCGGCCTTGAACTTGTCTTTGGCTTCGGCCAGCATCTCATACAGCTCGCCCGTCTCAGTGGCCAGGTCGCTGTATGTGGGGTAGACCACGTTGTTGACATACTGGGTGGTGATGTCTTTCATCATCTGTTCCTTTTCGCTCAATGCCGACTCGTCCGTACTGCCGTCGCCGTTGTCGTCGCTGCACGATGTTAACCCGGCGGTCATGGCCATTGCCATTGCAAAGGCGGATGCATAGTAAAATAATCTTTTCATTGTGTAATATTGTTAGTTGTTATTGGATGTTTGTCTGTCGGTGCCCGCTTGCGCGCTGTGTGCCGCGGCGTCCGGGCTCAGAGGAAGAAGCCCTCGTATGCGATGCCCAGCGAGACAGAAGGCTCGTCGTTGTATTGCGACTTGAAGAATCGCTTGGAATATTCGGCTTTTACAGCCACCTGGGGTATCGGGTGGTAGTTTATGCCCGCCGCCATGCGTATCTTCTTGGTGTATTCATACTGGGCTTGCTGCTTGCTCGGGATGTATGAGTCGTAGCAGTCGTAACGGCCGAACACGTAGAGCTTCTGGTTGGTGCGGCGCGTCTTGTTTATTTGCGAGAACACGTCGTAACCGGCTTCAACGCCTATTGCGAAGGCGTTTTTGCCCACGGGCGACTTCTTGTAAGGCGCGTTCGTTGCGTTGATGTTGCGCTTTGCCTCGCTGATGGCGGCTGCGTCGCCCACATAGCCATAGTCGGCATTGCCGCGGACAATCCAGTTGTGGGCGTTGTAAGCGAAGTCGATGGCTCCGATGGCCACAGTTCCCTTCACTTCTTTGTATTTGTTGCCGTTGCTCTCCAGGTCGTGTGGGAAGGTGTTGTGCATCGACCTGCCGTAGTATCCGCTCAGGCCTATGCGCAGTCCGGGTATGGTGTAGTTGTCGATGCGCGCTGCAAAGCCGTACTTGTTGGCCACCTTAAACTCAAACGGAGAGCCCGCGCCGTTCTGAATCCAGTTGTCGCGGTCGAAAAGAAAGCCGTCCAAGCCGGCGATAAGCTGCACTTCATACCTGAAATCGCCCGAACGGCCCCAGAAACTGATGCCGGTGTCGTGCCAGGTGCAGGGCAGTATGGTTGCCTCGCCCTCCGGACGGTAGACGGTGAAGAAGTTGAGCGGTTCGTGGTAGGCGTTGGTGAAACCCACGGGAACGACAAAGTGGCCCACGCGGATGTTGGCCCAGCGGGCAAACGACTTCTGTATCCAGAACTGCTCCAGTTCCACTTCGCCTCCCTTCTCGGTCTCCTGCTCCCATTCGCCGGCTTCCTCGAACTCTTTCTCAACGGCTCCTCCGGCCCCACCGTGCTCAAACTCAATCTCGCTCGACATTGTCCAGCCTTTGCCGAAGTCGTAGCTTATATACACCACGGCATGCGGAATGTCAAACCGGCCGTGGCCGGGGGCGTCCTTGTATTTGCTGGCCTGGCTGTACCTGTAGACGTTGTCGCTGTAGAAGTTGCGCGTAAGGGCCACTTCGCCGTAGCCGCCTATGCTCAGGCGGTTGCCTCTCTGGTGGGTTGACACGCTGTCGAAGGCTGCCACCTGGGCCTGTGACTCGGTGGCGGCCTGTGCCGCAATGATGGCGAGCGCGATGGATGCGATAGCTGCTTTTTTCATTTTTCTCTTTGTCTTGATGTTTGCCTTGAGTTGTGATTTGCGTTGCAAAATTACGCTTTTACATAAACGTTGGCAATACTCAAAAGTCATGAAAAACTGTAACTAAATACTAAATAGTGATGAGCCGAGTCCGCCTGCTACCTACCTTTGGTGATGGTTGGTGGCTGTTTGGCGCCATCTGTCGGCAAAATTTGGCGGTAGCGAGGATGCCGTATTGCCTGTTGTATGTTGTAGTGTGTACACCAATGCTCAGTAAGTCAGTGGGTTTTGCCTCTGCCAATGGTGACTCGCGGCTTGTTTCGGCGGTTTTTCGGCGTTGCGGTTTTGGTCGTGCTGCCAAGCGACTGTGGTCGCTGTGCGGGCACACTGCACGGCAGGCGTCCGGCCGGCATTCCTTTCTTTGAAATTTAGTTTACATAAATGGTGTGCCGATACATTATATATATGTGGCCTGCTGACTTGGTCTGGCCTTTCGGCCCGGGGCTGTTAGGCAGGGCGAACGCCAATGCCAGGCAGTTGGCATCCGCGCCATGTCATTGCCGGGAATTAGCAGGAAATGTGTAGAGAAGGACAGAACTTGCGACATAAATACCTATTAATGATTATTGTGCGTATCGCTTTAAATTATTACTTTTGCAGAGGTAATAATTAATTGGTAGCGTAATGAAGAACCAGAAGATTTATGAGGCCAGCGACAAGATGATTTCTCTCATCAAAGACAACTACAATGTGTTGCAGTCTTTGGGCAGTTTCGGAATCAACCTTGGCTTTGGTGACAAGACGGTCAGAGAGACGTGCGAGGACAATGGTGTCGACACATACACCTTCCTTGCCGTGGTCAACTACACAATCAACGGCTATTACGGGTTCGACGACGACGACCAGCTGTCTGTGCCTACGCTAATGCATTACCTGAAGGCGTGCCACGTGTATTACCTCGACTTCCAGTTGCCGTTCATACGAAGGGAACTCCAGGAGGCAATCAATGAGAACGACAGCCTTGGCGGACTGCTCATGAAGCTGTACGATGAGTATGCGCGTGAGGTGAGAAAGCACATGCTGTATGAGGAAAAGACGCTCTTCCCATACGTGCAGGCGCTAATCGACAGGCAGCCGCTGGGCGACTACAACATAGAGACATTCTCCAAGCACCACAGCCAGACCGACATAAAGCTCAAGGAGCTAAAGACTACCATAATAAAATACCTGCCTACCGACATGCAGCGCAACCATAAGCTCATGTCGACGCTTTACGATATATACAACAACGAGGAGTGGCTGAGGCTTCACACGGAGGTTGAAGACAACATATTCGTGCCGGCCATCAGGAGGCTGGAGCGCATGTTGCGACAGAACGACGTGACGAAGAACATTTCGTCGATGGTGTTCAAGGGCGGGCAGGATAACGCCGACATGCTTTCCGACCGCGAGAAAGACGTCGTGGTGAGCCTTGTGCAGGGCATGTCGAACAAGGAAATAGCCGAGCATCTGTACATTTCGGTCAACACGGTGATAACGCACAGGCGCAACATTGCGCGGAAACTGCAGATACACAGTTCGGCCGGACTGACCATCTATGCCATTGTCAACGGACTGGTTGACATATCCAATGTAAAGCTTTAGGAATTTCTTTTAGACGGTTTGAAAAATATCATAAATCCGGTAGGCTGCTACCGGATTTTATTGTATCTTTGTGCCCGATTCGGAAAGGCTGAGGCCTGACGGTCGCTGAGAAATTATCTAAAACGGGAAACTTTTTAATGGATTGTTGTTTCAAAGTTATCTAAAACGGAAAACTTATATGGAGATGAGAAGCTTTACGATTACCAAGAGAGACGGGGCGGCCGAGCGCTTTTCCCTCGACAAGATAATGAATGCCGTAATCAAGGCTTTCGGTTCGGTTGGCGAGCCGGTAGACCTTGGCTGTATATCGAAGATACTGAGCCACCTCGACATTCACGAGGGGATAACCGTTGAAGACATACAGAACCAGGTGGAAGAAGCGCTCATGAGAGAAGGCTACTACCGGGTGGCCAAGTCGTTCATGCTATATCGCCAGAAGCACACCGAAGACCGTGAGACGATGGAGAAACTGCGATTCCTGGCCGATTATTGCGAAGCTGCCAACGCAGCATCAGGCTCTAAGTATGACGCCAATGCAAACGTAGAGCACAAGAACATTGCCACTCTTATAGGCGAGCTGCCAAAGTCGGGCTTCATCAGGCTGAACCGCAGGCTGCTGACCGACCGCATCAAAAAGATGTATGGCAAGGAGCTGGCCGACCGATATGTCGACATGCTTACACACCATTTTATATACAAGAACGACGAGACAAGCCTTGCCAACTACTGCGCTTCAATCACAATGTATCCATGGCTCATCGGCGGTACGATGTCTATTGGCGGCAATTCCACCGCCCCAACCAACTTGAAGTCGTTTTGCGGAGGGTTTGTCAACATGGTTTTCATGGTGTCGAGCATGCTCAGCGGTGCTTGCGCCACGCCGGAGTTCCTGATGTATCTCAATTATTTCATAGGCCTGGAATACGGCAGGGAGTATTACAAGGAGCCCGACAGGGTGGTGGACTTGTCGCTGAAGCAGCGCACGGTAGACAAGATGATAACCGACTGTTTCGAACAGATTGTGTATTCAATAAACCAGCCTACTGGCGCACGCAACTATCAGGCAGTGTTCTGGAACATTGCGTATTACGACCGCCCGTACTTTGAAAGCCTGTTTGGCGACTTCTATTTCCCCGACGGAAGCAAGCCCGACTGGGAGGGGCTCAGCTGGTTGCAGAAGCGATTCATGAAGTGGTTTAACAAGGAACGTACCAAGGCTGTGCTTACATTCCCTGTCGAGACGATGGCCCTTTTGAGCAATGACGGCGACGTGATAGACGAAGAGTGGGGCGACTTTACGGCGGAGATGTATGCCGAAGGCCACTCTTTCTTTACTTACATGAGCGACAATGCCGACTCGCTGTCGAGCTGTTGCCGCCTGCGCAACGAGATACAGGACAACGGTTTCAGCTATACGCTTGGGGCAGGAGGCGTGTCGACGGGATCTAAGAGCGTGCTGACCATCAACCTGAACCGTTGCATCCAGTATGCCGTAAACAACAACATTGACTACAAGGAGTTTTTGACCGACGTGATAGACATGTGCCACAAGGTGCAGCTGGCATACAACGAGAACCTCAAGGAACTGCAGGCCCACGGCATGCTGCCGCTTTTTGATGCGGGATATATCAACATGTCGCGGCAGTATCTCACCATCGGTGTCAACGGACTGGTAGAGGCTGCCGAGTTCATGGGGCTGCAGATAAATGACAATCCCGACTACCTGGCTTTTGTGCAAGGCGTGCTTGGGCTTGTTGAAAAGAAGAACCGTGAGTACAGAACAAGCGGTGTGATGTTTAACTGCGAGATGATTCCGGCCGAGAATGTGGGCGTAAAGCATGCCAAGTGGGACCGTGAGGACGGGTATTTCGTGCCACGCGACTGTTACAACAGCTATTTCTACGTGGTTGAAGACGACTCGCTGAGCATTATCGACAAGTTCCGACTGCACGGGGCACCATACATTGAGCACCTCACAGGGGGCTCTGCCTTGCACATGAACCTCGAGGAGCACCTGTCGAAGGCGCAGTACAGGCAGTTGCTCCGCGTGGCCGCCAAGGAGGGATGCAACTATTTCACGTTCAACATACCCAACACGATATGCAACGATTGCGGGCATATTGACAAGCGCTATCTGCACGAATGCCCTCACTGCCATTCGAACAACGTTGACTATATGACGCGAATAATTGGCTACCTGAAGCGCGTGAGCAACTTCTCCGAGGCCCGACAGCAAGAGGCCGAGCGCCGTTTCTATGCCAAGGCGGGGGTTGAGCTTGCCGTTGACTGACTTTGCCAACTGTTTTGAAAATACTGACGGACAATGCTGAAATACGTAAACACAGGCGTAGTGTTCCAGGAAATACCCGACGAGGTGACCTTGGCGGTCAACCTCTCGGGCTGCCCTTGCCGTTGCCCCGGGTGCCACAGCCGCTATCTGTGGCAGGATGTCGGCACCCCGCTCACTCCGATGGAGCTTGAAAGGATGGTTCGGGCCAATGCGTCGGGGATAACGTGTGTATGCTTCATGGGCGGCGATGCCGACCCGTCGTATGTCGGTGTGCTGGCCCGATATATCAGGCGAGAGCATCCCGGGCTCAAGGTGGGGTGGTACAGTGGCAGGCAGCGTGTGCCGGCGGTTGTGCGCAAGGCCGACTTCGACTACCTGAAGCTGGGCCCGTACATAGCCCATCTGGGATGCCTCAGGGAGCGCACCACCAACCAGAGGCTGTATAAGAAGGTGGCCGGTGACACCTTTGCCGACATAACCTCGAGGTTCTGGCGCTAAGCCGGGGGCGGCATGCCCCGGAAAAAACTGGCGTTTGCCAATGTGGCCGTAGGGCAAAGAAACATGCATCCACGTTTCTTTGCCCTACGTTTTGTGTATTTAAATGCTGTCTACATCTACATATCCGTTCATCACGGCATAGATGGTAAGTGCCGAAACGCTCTTTATGCCAAGTTTTTCCATTATGTTTTTGCGGTGGGTAATCACAGTGGCAAGCCCAATGTTCAGCCTGTCGGCAATCTCTTTGTTGATGTAACCGCGCACGATTAGGGCCATCACCTCTGTCTCCCTGTCAGACAGCAGGCCCCGGCTGCTGCCGTGCATGGGCGGCAGGTTGTGCCCCTCGGCATGCGCGCTTTGCTCAAGCGCAAGCAGCGACTTTACAAATTGCCGCTCGGGCAAGTTGGTGCACAGACAGTGGAAACCCGCTGGCTGCGACTCGGCCGTGGGCGAAGGCGTGAGCACGATGGTCTTGTTGCGCCGTTCGGCAAAGAAGGTGTGGTTTGACATGAGCACGTTCAGCGCAACGAAATAGTGGTAGTAGAGTTCCGGGCTGTTGGCCATCAGTTCGGTGAACGAGCCGAACGTGTAGGCTTCCATCACCGGCACGACATCTTGCAGCATAAACTTCAGCCCAAGCGCGGCTGGCGTGTTGGGATCGATGATTGCTATCTTTGGCCGGTGGCTGTTGCTTAACTCCATATCGTTTGCAAAGTTACATTAAAATAGCCAGTCTGCAAAATCCTGCATTTCATTTTGTTGGTTAGTTTTACTGAAACAGATGTGTTGTTTTTTACCAACCGCGCACGGCATTCACCGCTTTCAGTTTGCGGAGCGTCGGCGGGCCGCTACCATGACGGTTGGGTGCTTGGCTGCAGTGGCTACGGCTGCCCGCGCTGCGGGCTGTTGGCTCGTGCCTGATGTGTTTCGGTTTTATGTTTCTTCCGTGCCTGTGTCTTGCCGCCTCGCAAAGGGTGCTGCTTTCTGTTGGTCATGGCTTGGAGCGGAGCTTTACCGTAGTCGGTGTGGTGGCGGTTGGCATCTGTTGTCGGCCGCCCAGGCCCGAAGCCGCAAAGTGCCGTCGGTCATTTTCATTGCTGGGTTTGCCAGCAAAAGCCCCTGTTTGTTGGCAATCGGTGTTTTCATTGTGGTGCCATTCAGTATTGTGGGGCGCGGTGTGAGTTGTGATTGCGGGCGGTGGCTGCTGTTGGTTGGCGTCGAAGGTGTCGTCTGTGGCAGCCTGCAAGCAGCCAGCGCAGGTTGCTTGCCGGTACTAAAGCCTTGCTGAATCACGTGAAACAGGTGTGAATGCCCCATTGACGGTTGGCTTTGCCTGGCGTTGTTTCTTTCGTTTTTTTTATTTTAACTTGTGCATAGCGCCTCCGGGGGTGGCGCAGCCGTGCGCTTCGTGTTGTTTTATGCAGCATCACTGCTGCCGGAGTCGCATGTCAAACTGCATGCAAATGCAACTTCGTGGTGGGAAACGACAGACCGACTTGGCTTTGACTATATTTTAAGTAGCTGTTCAAAATTAACCGATACAATTGACCTTGCATGTTTCCTCTATATCTTTGCCATCATCTTGTGTGCTATTTCGGGCCGCATGCCAAAGTCTCATCGGTCGCGTAGCCCGCTACGCTCTCTCTTCGGACTTTGGCATGCATCTCCGAAATAGCGCACAATTTGATGACAATTAATTTTGAACACCTACTTAAAACGTGCTTTGCCAGGGCCAGTAGCCGTGTTGCCGAAACAACGTTTCGTGGCGTGCTGATATTTATCGCGCCGCATATTTCGCAAAATGGCCGGTTACTTGATATGCCACGCCCTCGTGGTTTGGAAATGTGTACTGCCCTTTCTTTCTGCATGTCTTGTGTTTGCATGTAAGCCGCGATTGGCGGAGCAGCCTCGCCTTGCATTGATAGAAAATGCCGGCAGACTGCATCTTGCGTAGGCCTTGCCGGCGTTCTGTCTATGGATATTCGCGTTGATTGAAATGCTGTCACATTCGTTTTTTGTCACATCGTTGCCTGCCGTGGTGTGGTCTGCAACCCGTTTGCCTTGCATTTCGGCTTGTTCTGCTCTCCCGTTTGGCCAGTTTTAGGCTATAAAACGGGCTGTTTTGAATGGCAACGAGGCCCGTATTGCAATATGCTGTCATTCAGTTGGTTATGACATTGGCCCACATCGGCTGTTTGATGGCGATGTGAAGGGCCGGTCAAAGCAGCACAAGCCGTGCCGTGCCTTATAATTTCCGATTGTGGTATGGTGGTGCTTCAGGTGAAGGCCGGTTAGTATGGCAAGTCAGTCATGTGGCTGTTGTTTGTTGGTGAGAGCATATTGTTGGTTGAATATGCATAGTTGTGTATAGATAGGAGTTGCCATAAAAAATATCGTCACTGCCCCGTGCGGGACAGTGACGACATGTTGATTGCAGTCTTTGTTCGTCTGTTACGACAAGAAACCGAGCAGTGCTCCGGCTGCAACAGCCGAGCCAATCACTCCGGCCACGTTGGGGCCCATGGCGTGCATGAGCAGGAAGTTGTGGCGGTCGTATTCCAAGCCCATGTTGTTGCTTATGCGCGCACTCATTGGCACGGCCGACACGCCGGCGTTGCCTATGAGCGGGTTAAGCTTTTTGTCCTTCGGCAAGAACAGGTTCATCACCTTTACGAAGAGCACTCCGCTGGCAGTGGCGACCATAAACGAACACGCTCCGATGATGAATATGTAGAGCGTATTGACCGTGAGGAACTCGCTGGCCTGCGTAGAGCATCCTACGGTGAGGCCGAGCAACATCACGATGATGTCGTTGAGGGCCGATCCGGCAGTCTTTGCCAGTCGTGTGGTCTTGCCCGACTCCTTGAGCAGGTTGCCAAAGAAGAGCATGCCGAGCAGCGGCAGGCCCGAGGGCACGATGAACGTTGTGAGCAGCAGTCCGATGATGGGGAAGAGTATGCGCTCTGTCTGGCTCACCTGGCGTGCCGGCTTCATGCGGATGAGGCGCTCTTTCTTGGTGGTGAGCATGCGCATGAGTGGCGGCTGGATTAGCGGCACGAGCGCCATGTATGAATAGGCACACACGGCAATGGCTCCCATGAGGTTGGGGCTGAGCTTCGACGATAGGAAGATGGCTGTAGGGCCGTCGGCTCCGCCGATGATGGCTATGCCCGCAGCCTGGTTGGGCTCGAAGCCTAAGCCGAGGGCAACCATGTAAGCTCCGAAGATGCCGAACTGTGCGGCAGCTCCGATGAGCACCAGCTTGGGGTTGGCTATCAGTGCCGAGAAGTCGGTCATGGCGCCGATGCCGAGGAACACCAGCGGCGGATACCATCCTTGGCGCACACCCTGGTAGAATATGTTCAGCACCGAGTTGTCTTCATATAATCCCACCTCGAGGCCGGCGTCGGCCTTGAAAGGGATGTTGCCTATGATGATTCCCAGTCCGATGGGTATGAGCAACAGGGGCTCAAAGTCTTTCTTTATGGCGAGATATATCAGTATCGCGCCCACAATAATCATTATGATGTTCCCCGTAGAGGCGTTGACGAAGCCTGTGTATCCGAGGAATTCATTGAAATTTTCTGCTAAGAACTCTGTGAATCCCATAAGTCATCAAGCTATTGTGAGCAGAACGGCACCTTCTAATACCGAGTCGCCCTGGTTAACTAATATTGACGTGACCGTGCCTGAGAACTCTGTCTCGATATTGTTTTGCATCTTCATGGCCTCGAGCACAACTACGGTGTCGCCGTCTTTGACCACGTCGCCTACCTTGACGTTGACCGATGTGATGGTGCCGGGCAGTGGTGCCTTTACCTGTGAGCCGGTGGCAGAGGCGGCAGGCTGGGCTGCCGCGGCGGCGGGTGCCTGCGATGCTGGTGCCTGCTGTGGAGCCGCCGTAGCCTGTTGGTGCACCTCGGGCTTCTTGCGTATGGCGTGGGCAGGGTTGATGGGCTGCTTGAGCTCTACTTCAAACTTGATGCCGTTGACCTGAACCTTGGCCACGTTGCCCTCCAACTCTTCAATCTCTACATCGTAGTCTACACCTTGTACTTTATATTGAAACTTGTTCATAGTTGCTTGTCTTTAGTTTATTGGGTTATGGATTATTCATGAAATTGAGTCATCTGGATGTATTCCACGTTCCAGTCCGTGTCTTTGGGCTTGATGGTTATGATGCCGCTTTCAACATCATGGGTGTTGCTCGTGTATTGCTGGATGGCAAGTGCAATTACAGCAATGTAGGTCTCTTTGTCGATGCCTTTCGACTTGAGGCCGTCTTGCAGCAATACGTTTGTCTTGTGGCCCAGCTCAACGGTCTTCTCCATCGTCTTTACTCCGGCCTTGAGAGGTTGCATGTTGGCAACTTTCTTTGCTGCGGCACGGTGTTTCATGAACATTCCGAACAGCGTGAAGAAGATGCAAAGCAACGCAAGGCAGAAGAACACGATGCCCATGGCAAGCACTGTGATGCCTATTCCGTATGGGTCGTTGCGTTTCAATTTGGCGATTTTTGTCTCGTCAACCTGTATATAGTTTGATATACCAGGCGTTACGGCGTCAGCCGGCTTGACCTGCCATACAGGCGAACCGTCGTGCTGGCGTGCGTATGACTGGTTGGCACCCAGTGCCGGAACAGTCACAGAGTCGAGGAGTTGTGTAGCGTTGCCGTTGTAGAGACCAATCCAGGTGGGTTTTTCCGGGTCGATCTTCACAGAGAGGTGCAGCGTTCCCTTGGCTGGGTTGCTGTTACAGTAAAGCAGCAAGTGTTGGCGTGCGCTAAGGTTTGTGCGTGCATCCCCGTTGGGAATGATGCTCATGCGCTTGATGCGCTCGGGAACACTCATTTCTGGGTCGAGTACGGACCGGTCTGTTGTCAGGAACATGCCCCTGACATTGTAGGTGGAGAATGACACATTGGCTATCTCCACCCATGCTTCCCTACGCCCGTATTCGTCCTGTAGGCTTGTTGTGTTGTTGGTCATGACTTCGTTCAGCTTGATGCTGTTGGACACCTGTCCCAAGGCGCCGGTTGAAGCTGATGTAAGCACTAGGCCTAACAGTAATCCGAACTTGTTCATTTCAGTGTGTGAGTATTATGTTAGTATTGATATTGTTAGTTCAACCTGTCAGATGCCGCAACACAGGAGTATTATCAGCTGTGCGGTGAATATGCGCAGGAACATGCTAAGCGGATAGACCGTAGAGTAACCCACTGCAGGCGCCTCTTTCGAGCACGACTGGTTGGCATAGGCCAATGCTGGCGGGTCGGTATATGTTCCGGCAATCATGCCCATTATCGTGAAATAGTTGAATTTGTATTTCAGCCTTGCTATCGTTCCTACTATAAGTATAGGTATCACCGTTATTAGGAAGCCTGTGTAAACGTATTTCAGACCGTCGCCCCTGACGACAGTGTCCAAGAAACCCTCACCGGCCTTGATGCCGACGCTGGCAAGGAAGAGCACAAGGCCAATCTCGCGAAGCATGGTGTTGGCGCTGGTGGTTGTGTATGTCACAAGGTGTACCTTGTAACCGTAGCGCCCTATGAGTATGGCTATGACGAGCGGGCCTCCGGCTATGCCGAGTTTCAGCGGCATGGGCATTCCCGGCACTGCAAATGGCAGGCTGCCAAACAATATGCCGACTATGATGCCTATGAATATTGTGGCGATGTTGGGGCTGTCGAGCCGCTTTATCGAGTTGCCAAGCACGCTTGACACGCGGTTGACAAGGTTCTCGGGCCCAACCACCATGACGCGGTCGCCCACTTGGAGGGCCAGGTGGGGGTTGGCAAACAGGTCCATGCCCTGGCGTGTGACGCGGGTAACGTTGACGCCGTAGACGGTAGAGAAGTGCATTTGGCCCAGCGTCTTGCCGTTGATTGACGGGCGGGTGACGACGATTCGCTTCGATACCATGGGCTGGTCTTGCTTTTCCCATTCAACCTGCTCCTCGGGCCCGATGAATGCCTTTACGGCTTCGGCATCGGCCTCTGCACATACTATAAATACGATGTCGCCCAGTTCGAGCGTGGTCTGGCCGTTGGGTATGCTTACATGCCCGTCGTGCAATACGCGGGAACAAACGAAATCGCGGTTAAGGAAGTCGTGTATTTGCTTTATTGAACGGCCGGCAAGGTATGAGTTTGTCACGCGCAGGTGCATGTTGTGGGGCTTTACGTGTGCATCCTCTTCAGAGTCTTTGTTCAGCACTTCTTCCTCTTTGTCGAGCGATATGTGGCAAATGTATCTCAGAAGTATGGTCGCTCCGATTATTCCCAACACGCCGAGCGGGTAGGCACAAGCGTAGCCCGACGCTATTTGCGGGGCCTGGCCTTTGGGGAAGACGCTGTCGAGGGCTTCCGTGGCAGCACCAAGCCCGGGGGTGTTGGTCACGGCGCCATAGAGCGTTCCGACCATCATTGGCAGGTTCTTGGGGTCGCTCGTGTCGAAGAAAATGAAATAACATGCGAACATGACGCCAATGTTCAGCAATATGGCCGCACAAGCGAGCACATTAAGCGTAATGCCGCCTTTTCGGAAACTGGCAAAGAATCCGGGCCCAACTTGTAGTCCTATCATGAAGACAAACAAGATAAGGCCGAAGTCTTGCAGGAATGTCAGTATGTTGAGTGGGGCTGTCTGGCCTATGTGGCCGGCAACTATGCCCGCAAACAACACGAATGTCACACCGAGCGATATTCCGCCTACTTTGATTTTGCCGAGGAGTACACCAACAGCAATCACTATAGCATACAGAATAGCTATGTGCGCTACAGACTCGGTGTTAGTGAATAGATTTATTAGCCAATCCATGTGGAATATTAATATTATCTAAGTTGCAAAATTAGGTAAAATATTGCGCAAATAACAATTTATGTGTAATTATTTTCGTTCGGCGCTTGAAGTTTTTGAATTTTTCACGATTGGCAATCTTTTTCTCGTTATATTTTTCAGAAACTCGGATATTCTGTATATCTTTGCATAATGATCGGCTGCGCCCGGCGCACTGAAGGTGGCGCCGCGGCTTGCCCGGCCTGTGGCTCACCATGGCGGTGATGCCGCGCCGGCACTGGCCGGCACTGGCTAGGGCATGCCTCACCTGAGGCGGACGGTATTTCAGCTCTGAGAGCTTGACGCGTGACTCAACGATTCAATAACTTATATAATAAATATTGTATTTTATGTCAAACAACAGAGAAAAACTCTTTACTGAGTTCGAAGCTCCTACAACCCAGGAATGGCTTGATAAGATTCAAGTTGACTTGAAGGGTGCAGACTTCAACAAGAGACTGGTTTGGAGAACCAATGAAGGCTTCTCCGTACCGCCGTTCTATCGCAGGGAAGATGTCGAGAAATTGAAGACCCCTGATGCTTTGCCCGGTGAATTCCCGTTCGTGCGCGGCAATAAGAAGGACAGCAACTCATGGTATGTGCGCCAAGACATAAAGGTTGATGACGCAAAGGAAGGAAACGCCAAGGCCTTGGATGTGTTGTCTAAGGGGGTGGACTCGCTGGGCTTCCATTTCTGTGGGGACTGCATAAGCGCAGAGTTCGTTGAGACTTTGCTCGACGGCGTCAAGTGTGACTGTGTGGAACTCAACTTCTGCACTTGCAAACGGCGCTCTGTTGACCTTGCAAAGATACTGTGCGCATATTTTGAAAGCAAGGGGTATGCAAAGGAGAGCATTGTCGGTTCGATTGACTGGGACCCTATTGAGAAGATTGTGATGAAGGGCAAGGACGTCACCCGCCTGCTGCCACTCGCTTCACAGCTGGTCGACATGTTCAAGGATTATCCTCATTTCCGCTGCATTGCCGTTAACGCTGCTTCGCTTAACAATGCCGGAGCATATATCGTACAGGAGTTGGGATATGCCCTCGCATGGGGACATGAATATCTCTCCGAGCTGGTTGAAGCAGGCGTAGACCCCGCTTTGGCGGCAAGCAAGATAAAGTTTAATATGGGCATCACCGAAAACTATTTCATGGAAATAGCGAAGTTCCGTGCCGCCCGCTTGCTTTGGGCCGAGATAGTGAAGCAGTATGAGCCCAAGTGCGATTGCGCTTGCAAGATGTGTGTCAATGCAACGACCACCACTTACAACATGACTATGTATGACAGCTATGTGAATTTGCTCCGCACGCAAACCGAGGCAATGAGTGCAGCCTTGGGCGGAGTCCACTCTATATCTGTCGTTCCATTCGATGCCGTTTACGAGACTCCTACCGACTTCTCTGAGCGTATTGCCCGCAATCAGCAGTTGTTGCTGAAGGAAGAGAGCCACTTCGACAAGGTGGTGGATCCTTCTGCCGGGTCATACTTCATCGAAGAGCTGACCACTTCGCTCGCCGATGCAGCGTGGAAGCTGTTCCTCAAGATAGAAGAACAGGGCGGATACCTTGAAGCTGTCAAGTGTGGCGTCGTGCAGGATGATGTAAATACGACCAACACCAAGCGCCATGAAGATGCCGCCAAGCGCAAGGAGTTCATCCTCGGAACCAACCAATATCCTAATTTCACGGAGGTTTCTGACGGAAAGGCGCCCTTGTCGTGCTCTTGCGGATGCGGAAGCAAGCATGAAGACGCTCCGTTCAAGGCCATCACTTCCACGCGTCTTGCCGCCGACTTTGAGCAGTTGCGCTTGCAGACCGAGCACAGTGGCAAGGTGCCTACGGCGTTTATGCTTACGATAGGCAGCCTGGCCTGGCGCCAGGCACGTGCGCAGTTCAGTTCAAACTTCCTTGCCTGCGCCGGATACAAGATTGTAGACAACCTTGGATTTGACACGGTTGAAGAAGGAGTGGACGCCGCAATGAAGGCCGGTGCCGGCATTGTCGTGCTTTGCTCAAGCGACGATGAGTATGCTACATTTGCAGTTCCGGCATACAATTACCTTGCCGGCCGCGCAATGTTTATCGTTGCCGGAGCCCCGGCATGCATGGATGAGCTCAAGGCTGCAGGCATTGAGAACTTTATACACGTGAAGTGCAATGTGCTTGAGACATTGAGAGAGTATAACGCTAAATTGGGAATCAAATAACCACAAGAGTCATGAGAAAGAGTTTTAAAGATGTTGATATATTTGCCGGGATAAAGGCTGCCAACGGAGCCGACTGGCAGAAGGCCAATGGTATTGCTCCCAATTGGAAGACTCCGGAGCATATTGAAGTGAAGCCTGTTTACACAAAGGAAGACCTCGAAGGCATGGAGCACCTTGACTTCGCTGCCGGTATTCCGCCGTTCTTGCGCGGCCCTTACTCAATGATGTATCCTTTCCGTCCGTGGACGATACGTCAGTATGCCGGATTCTCAACGGCTGAGGAGTCAAACGCTTTCTATCGCCGAAACCTGGCTTCCGGACAGAAAGGTCTGTCGGTGGCTTTCGACCTGCCAACACACCGCGGTTACGACCCCGACAACGAGCGTGTGGTCGGTGACGTTGGAAAGGCCGGTGTGTCGATTTGCAACGAAGAGAACATGAAGGTGCTCTTCGATGGCATCCCACTCAACAAGATGTCTGTGTCGATGACGATGAATGGTGCGGTGTTGCCCGTGCTCGCGTTCTACATCGTGGCAGGCCTGGAGCAGGGGGCCAAGCTGGAGGAGATGGCCGGTACCATCCAGAACGACATCTTGAAGGAGTTCATGGTGAGAAACACCTACATCTATCCGCCAGCCTTCTCAATGAAGATTATTGCCGACATATTCGAGTTCACTTCTCAGAATATGCCTAAGTTCAACTCTATATCCATCTCCGGTTACCACATGCAGGAAGCCGGAGCCACTGCAGACATTGAGCTTGCATATACGCTTGCCGACGGAATGGAGTATATCCGTGCTGGAGTCAACGCCGGGATAGACATCGATGCGTTTGCACCCCGCCTGTCATTCTTCTGGGCAATAGGCGTCAACCACTTCATGGAGATTGCCAAGATGCGTGCGGCCCGCTTGCTTTGGGCTAAGATTGTGAAGAGTTTTGGAGCCAAGAACCCGAAGTCGATGGCTCTGCGCACGCACTCGCAGACATCAGGTTGGTCGCTCACCGAGCAAGATCCTTATAATAATGTCGGCCGCACTTGCATCGAGGCAATGGCTGCCGTGCTTGGCCATACCCAGTCGCTGCACACCAATGCGCTCGACGAGGCCATAGCATTGCCAACCGACTTCTCTGCCCGCATTGCCCGCAACACCCAGATATACATCCAGAACGAGACAAAGGTTTGCAAGCACATCGACCCGTGGGCCGGTTCTTATTATGTGGAGTCGCTCACAAATGAGCTCGTTCACAAGGCATGGGAGCACATACAGGAGATTGAGAAGCTCGGCGGCATGGCCAAGGCCATTGAGACCGGCGTGCCAAAGATGCGCATCGAGGAAGCTGCAGCCCGTACACAGGCCCGCATCGACAGTGGCGTGCAGGTTATCGTCGGCACAAACAAGTACCGTCTTGACCACGAAGATCCGATTGACATCCTCGAGGTTGACAACACCGCCGTGCGCAAGCAGCAGGAAGAGCTTCTGGCACAGATTCGCTCAACGCGCGACAACGAGGCTTGCAAGAAAGCGCTGGCCGAACTTACGGAATGCGTTCGCAGCGGCAAGGGCAACCTTTTGGCCCATGCCATCGAATGCGCCAAGTTGCGTTGCACTCTCGGTGAGATAAGTGATGCCTGCGAAGAGGTCGTAGGCCGTTACAAAGCAGTAATCAGAACTATTTCAGGCGTGTATTCATCAGAAAGCAAAAACGACAAGGACTTCGACGTGGCTTGCAGGCTTACCGAGGAGTTTGCAAAGAAAGAAGGGCGTCGCCCGCGTATCTTCGTAGCAAAGATGGGACAGGACGGGCACGACCGTGGTGCAAAGGTTGTGGCCACAGGATATGCCGACTGCGGTTTCGATGTCGACATGGGCCCGTTGTTCCAGACTCCGGCCGAGGCTGCTCGCGAGGCTGTCGAGAATGATGTGCATGTGGTGGGCGTGTCTTCTCTGGCTGCAGGCCACAAGACACTCATCCCTCAGCTCATCGACGAGTTGAAGAAACTCGGGCGCGAAGACATCATGGTCATTGCCGGAGGCGTGATCCCCGCACAAGATTACGACTTCCTCTACAAGGCCGGTGTTGCCGCAATATTCGGCCCGGGCACATCTGTTGCCAAGGCTGCAGTGGAGATAATGAACATCTTGCTCGACGAGGATTGAGCAAAACCTCGTCTTTGTATGGCATGAAAAACGCGCCGGAAGCATCTTCCGGCGCGTTTCTTTATTGTGCAGTTACATGTTGACAACGCCATGCTTGTCGGCCGCCTCACTTTATTATCCGCACAACCGGTGCAATGTTGTTGGCTGTTTTCGGCAGTGTGATGTGCAGACCTTCGGCATCCTGCACCGCTTTCAGCTTGCCGTAGCCAAGCAGGTAAACGCTTTTTATTGTCTTGCCTATGTGCTTGTTGCCTGAAGCCAGCGACGTTATGGTGAGTTTTCCGTCTTTTGGCCATGCCATTGATGTGGCGTAAACGTACCTCCGAGTCTGCGTGAACCTTATTTCGCGGCTGTCCATATCCCGGTACTGCGAGTCGTTGAAGCCCTGCGCATTCAGCGCAATGCCTTTTTTAGCTATGGGGCCCTCACCGAACACAAGCCACGGACGGGTGCCGTAAACGCTCTCTCCGTTTGTCTTCAGCCACCTGCCTATCTCGTCGAGAATAGCCTTTTCTTTCTCGTCGAAGGTGCCGTCGGCGCGCAGAGGCACGCTGAGCAGCAGGTTGCCGTTCTTGCTCACAACGTCCACAAGCTGGCGCACCACCAATGCAGCCGACTTATATCCTTTTTCGTAAGTGCGCGTGTTATAGTGCCAGTCGCCCAGGCATGTGCATGTTTGCCAAGGCTGTTCAATCATCTTGCTCGGTGCTCCACGTTCCACGTCCCATGTTATGGCTTTGCGTTGTTGTTCGTCCAGTATTTTGCCGAACATCACGGCAGTGGCCTTGCCTTTGTTCATTTTCTCGTTGTGGTTGTAGAAGTGGGCGGCAATCTTCAGCCCAGCGTCGCTTATCGGGTAGAACGGCATCACCGTGGCGTCGAAATACAGCAAGTCGGGGTCGTAGCGGTTGATGGCGTCGAGGGTTCTGTTGTAAAAGTTGGTGACAAATTTCTGAGATGGCAGACTTGCCCCGTTGCCCCATGCCCATTGTTGGTGAATCATGCCGTCTGCCCATGTGGCTTTGCTTGGCGTATGTTCTTGGGCATACAGGTCTTGCGGGTCGTAGCCCTCCCACCACTTGCCCACGCCGTCGGCCTTTGTCATCCATCCGTCATATGGCACTCCCATCTTCTCGCCGCTGCGGTCGTATCGCCGTGCCGGTTCGTACCATGTCCATGCATGGTCGGCGTGCAGGCTAATGCCAAAAGGCAGGCCGGCTTTCCTGGCTGCGGCTGCCCATTCTCCGAGAACGTCGCGTTTAGGGCCGATATTCATCGAGTTCCACGGCTGATACTTACTGTCCCATAGGTCATAGTTGTCGTGATGGTTGCCAAGGGCGAAGAAATATTTGGCCCCAATTGCCTTGTAATATGCCACGAGAGAGTCGGGAGACCAATGCTCCGCCTTGAACAATGGCAGGATATCCTTGAATCCGAACTCCGACGGATGGCCGTAGTGCTCAACGTGGTACTTGTATTGGTAACTGCCTTCGAGATACATTTTCCGCGCCATCCAGTCGCCGCTGGCCTCGACGCACTGCGGCCCCCAGTGCGCCCATATTCCAAACTTGGCGTCGCGGAACCATTCCGGCGTCTCATGGTTGGCCAGCGACTCCCACGAGGGGCGGTAGTTGCCTTGTTCCATTTTCTCGTCTGTTTCTGCTACTTTCACTTTGTAGTCTTGTGAATGCGCGTCACTTAAGACAGCGCAAAGGCATAGTGCCGCAATCAAATGTTTTTTCATCTGTTTCTTTCAGGTTGTTATTGTTAGTCGTTGCACTACGTCGGCAAAGGACGCACTGCTTTGTGCAAAGATACAACATTTCCCGCCAATGGCATAATGTTCGCTTATGTATTTGCCTTCAAGGCTTGGTCAGTCGCCCACTTTCCGCCCTCGTATGCTTTTGTTGGCAACAGTTGCCTGTCACACAAAACTTTGCCGCTGTAAGGTTTTGCGTTCTCGGCTTTATTTCATACCTTTGCAGATACAGTGTTTCATACAATAACAACAAGCCTATGACAGCAAATACGGCAAGGGAAGAATACATATCACTGTTGAAGTCGACCGGTCGCAGCGGCATCGACAGTGTGGTCGACTACCTCGACAAGGCGGGTTTTTTCAAGGCTCCGGCTTCGGTTAACCGCCATCTGAGCCATGACGGCGGCCTGCTCGAGCATTCGCTCAATGTCTACCGGACCGCCATGATGCTGCGAGAGCAGATGATTGCCATGCGTCCCGACATAGAAGGGCGGCTTCAGGTAGACAGCGTGGTTATATCTTCCTTGCTTCACGACATTTGCAAGGCAAACATTTACCACAAGACAACCAAATACCGCAAGGACGCCAACAACCGCTGGGAAGCCTACGACGGCTACGACGTGGATTACACCCGCTTCCCCCTCGGCCATGGCGAGAAATCTGTTGTGATGCTGCTTCGCCTCGGCCTGGAGCTGTCGAATGACGAGATACTGGCCATACGTTGGCACATGTCTGCGTGGGACTTGTCTTTTCAGAGCTTCGAGTCGAAGAGCAACATCTCTGCCGCGAGCGACGTGCCGCTTGTGGCCATACTCCAGGCGGCCGATGCACTGGCCGCCCACATCCTCGAGTGCTGAGCGTCGGTGCCTGCCGTCACTGCCGGCAGTAGCCTGCCATGCCGGTTGCGTCTGTCAGGGTGCAGGTGGGTGGCCCGCATGTTTTTTATCTTCACAAAGTAATGGATAAGTTGGTATTGTCTACCGCGAGGCTGATGGTAAGGGAAATGTCGCCATCCGACCTTATGCCATTGGCGGCTATGTTGCAAGACGACGGCGTGATGTCTGCTTATGGCGGAGCATTCAGTGCGGCCGAGACAGAGGCGTGGCTTGACAAACAGTTGCGTCGTTATGCCGAACTAGGTTTCGGTCTGTGGGCCGTGTGCCTGAATGATACAGGCGAGATGATAGGGCAGTGCGGCATAACGATGCAAGAATACAATGATTTGACTGTGCCGGAGATAGGCTATCTGTTTGCCCGTGGGCACTGGCACAATGGATATGCCGCCGAGGCTGCCATGGCTTGCCGTTGTTATGGCATGACCAACTTGCATTTCAACAGGCTATATTCCATAATCAGAATAACCAATGTGGCTTCGCAAAAAGTGGCATTCCGTATAGGCATGCGCCCCGAAGGCGCAATAGTCAGGCACTACCGTGGGCAGTATATGCGCCACATCGTATTTTCTGCCGGCATAGACTGATGCCTATTCGCATGGCTCCACGAGCCTTGTTTTCCATGCAGAGCGGCGTTCTCCGGCCTTTTCTCGCATGCCGGCATTCACCGTCCGTCTTCAATCGCCCGTTATCTCCCCAAGCTATTGCTTCCTTTTCCTTACGTGTCCTGCCTGCCGTAACGTCCCTGGGCATGGCTGGCTGCCCCAAGGCAATGTGGCAGCCAATCTGCTGGCAAGATGGTGTGAAACATTTGGCGAGCATGATGTTGTTGCGGAAAAGGCAATTCGGCGCCCGATGGGCGACAGTGAGTGAATCGTAATACAATGCCCATGCTACGCCAGCGGTAGCTCCCCTGTTACCCAATCAACATCGTCTGCTGTATTCTTTTTGCCACATCATTATTGTAATAGAACCAACTGCTGCGGCTTAGTTGGCCCTATCCGTTCTGTCGTTGGTTTAAGTTTCCAATCACATATCACCAGCAGTAAAGCCACTGCGTTACTGTTGATTTTGTTTATCTACATCCCGTTTCATCATGGTGTTTGTGCGCTTTGTGTCAGGACTTTACGCTGCAGGTGGCTTTAATGGTGTTTTGCAATTAGTCATATTGGTGCCACAATTAGCCCAAACCACCGCATTCCGACAAAATGGACAATGTGTGGGAATGTAAGTCGCATTGTTTCATATATATATATATAATTTTGCATAAAACGAAAGGGTGACGACAGTTGGCTCGGATTGCTCAAGCAGCATGTTCCTGAGCCCTAAGGCATAGCCCGGCAGCAAGCCTCACGGTGGCCCTTGCCTCAGTCAGGCCTGCATATTTCGAGCCGGATGGCAGTTGGTTGATGCAGGGCATGCATGGTGCATTCTGGCACTCAATGTTGCCGGGCTATTCGTCATGGTCGTTTTAAAGTATATAACAGTTTAGAATAATTGATGGAATGGCATCAGTAAAGGTGAAGTTCAGGCCTTCAACAGTGGAAGGTGGAATGGGGAGTGTTTACTTTCAGGTAATTCAAAATAGGGTAGTCAGGCAGATAGGCACAGGCTACAGGCTTTACAGCAATGAGTGGGATGATGGTTCGTCGATGCCGGCAGAGCTTGGCGAGGGCGAAGCCCGTGCTGCCGAGGTGCATGGCATAGGCGAGGACATAAGGCGCGAGAAGGCTTTGCTCGACAACGTAGTGGCCTCGCTCGACAGCCATGGCCCTTACACGGCCGACATGGTTGTGCACTCATATCACAGGCAGGATGCAAGCCTGTCGTTCTCTGTGTTTATGAACGGCGTCATTGCCAAGTTGCGCAAGCAGGGGCGGATGCGCACAGCCGAGACCTACGATTCGGCCCTGCGTAGCTTTATGGAGTTCAGAAACCAGGTTGATGTCACGTTGGATGCCATGAACTCCAACCTCATCGTACATTATGAGGCCTACCTGAAGAAGAAGGGGTTGAAGAAGAACACCATCTCTTTTTACATGCGCATACTGCGGGCCACCTACAACAGGGCCGTCGACAGCGGGCTCACCTCGCAGGCCAACCCGTTTGACAACGTGTACACAGGGGTTGACAAGACCGTGAAGCATGCCCTGCCTTTCGGCCTTGTGAAGCGCATGAAGGATATCGACTTGACATCGGACTCGTCGCTTGAGTTTGCCCGCGACATGTTCTTGTTCAGTTTCTACACCCGCGGCATGTCGTTTTTAGACATGGCTTACCTCGACCGCGACAGCATTCAGAACGGCGTGCTGTCATACCGCCGGCGCAAGACCGGCCAGACGCTTTACATAAAGTGGGAGCCCTGCATGCAGGATATTGTCGACAAGTATCCCGGCGCAGAAAACGGAAGGTTGCTGCCGATAATAAAGCGTAGCAACAATGAGCGCCGTCAGTATGAGAGCGCGCTCCATTTGGTAAACCACAAGCTTAAGGAGGTTGGAGCCATGATTGGGGTTACTTCGGGGCTCACCATGTATGTGGCGCGCCATTCGTGGGCCAGCGCGGCAAACAGCCAGGACATACCGCTGGGCGTGATCAGCGAGGGGATGGGGCATGACTCCGAGAACACCACACGCCTTTACCTTGCCTCGCTCGACAATTCGGTTGTCGATACGGCCAACGGCATGATACTTCACAAGCTCTGATGGCTGCCCGCCCGGGCTGCCGGTACAGGTTGCAATGGCCTGCGGGCGGGCATTGCGCTTACTTCCGGCAGGCATGGGCAAGCCAACCGGGCGTGGGAGGCCCGCGACACTGCCCGTTTTCCGTATCAAAAATCAAGCCTTGTTTCGTGGCGTGACGGCCGTCGCACACCGAAACAAGGCTTGATTTTATTATGTCTGCCGTTGCCGCAGGCCAGTTGAATGCCACTGTCGGGCTGTGTGTTGGGCATCGTTCATACCGTATATTCCGCAGTACGGTGGCTTGGCCTGTGTGTGCCGGCATCATCGAGGCGCTATGTCGGCGTTGCCGGTGCGGCCCTGCGGCCATCGCATAAGGCCGTTGCGCCTCATGTGGCTCGCCATTCGGTCGCCGGTGTCTGTTGCTGCCGCAGGCATCAGTCTTGCTTGCCGTGGCCCCGGCCATGCCGTGCGGCTAAAGCCTCCCGCTCTTAGGGAGTGGCGGCCTTGGCGGCCTTGGGGCGCTGCAGCCCTTGCTCAGTCAATCACCCCGTAGTGCATCAGGGCGTTGCGTATGCCGTTGTCATCAACGTGCGAGGTCACGTAGTCGGCAGCCTGCTTCACATCGTCGCCCGCATTGCCCATGGCCACGCCAACGCCGGCCCGCCGCAGTATGGAAATATCGTTACCGCCGTCGCCGAAAGCCATCGTCTCGGCAATGTCGAGCCCAAGGTACTCGGCCATCTTTTCGAGCCCCTTGCCCTTGTCGGCCATGCTCGATGTTATGTCGCAGAAAGCCGGGTGCCACCGGCCGGAGACGCAGTTGGGCATCAGCTGCATGAGCCTCGCTTCCCGCTTGGCGTCGATGAACGGCGAAAACTGCAGTATGCGCTGGCCGTTGAGGGCGCTCAGGGGCAGCGAGGTGTCGATGTTGGTCACGTTGAGCTGATTGACGAACACATCGGTGAACACCTGTTTGGCATTCACCAGCACCACATCGCGCTCGCCGGCCACCAGGCAGGCGTAGTCGGAGGCAATGCTGTCGGCCAATATGGCGTCTATGTCCGACTGGGGCACAGGGTTGCAGTAAACCGTGGTTTCGCCCTTTATGCATAAGGCCCCGTTGGTGGTTATGTATCCGTCGATGAGGTCTTCAATCTGCCCGAGGTTGTTGATGAGCAGTTTCGGCCGCCCTGTCGATATGTATATTCCCACCCCGTTGTCCTTTGCGCGGGCGAGGGCGTCGACGGTTGACGTGGGTATGGTGTGGGTATTGAAGCTCACAAGCGTACCGTCGATGTCTAAAAATATGCTGCGAATCACAGTTTTGAATGTTTATTGGTTGTTTTCTGTTGTTGATGTATTTTGAGTGTATGCGTCTCGCCGGCATGCCTGCATCACCGCGTGCAGCCGTGGCTTTGTGGCGGCAGTAGGCGGGTGGTGGCGTGTCAGGGCCGTGCGCCCATGCTTTCGCCGCCCGGGCCACGGCCGCCGGGGGCTTTGTCACATCGGGAAGAGCAGCGGCAGGGCGAACACCATCACTATGCCGATGATGATTTGCAGTGGCAGTCCCACCTTGATGTAGTCGCTGAAGGTATATTCACCGGCGTGCATTACAAGGGCGTTGGGCGGTGTCGAGAATGGCGAGGCAAAGCACATGCTTGCCCCCAGCGTCACGGCGAAGAGAAACGGATACGGGCTTACGCCGATTTCCGTGGCAGATGTCATGGCTATTGGGGCCATGAGCACCGCCGTTGCCGTGTTGCTGATGAACATTGTGAGCAGCGACGTGGTGAAGTATATGCCGGCCAGCAGCACCGTGGGGCCCATTGAGCCGAGCGACGACACCAGCGAGTGGGATATGAGGGCCGATGTGCCCGTCTTCTCGAGTGCCACCGACATGGGCATCATGGCCGCTATGAGCATGATGCTCTCCCAGTTGATGGTCTTGTAGGCAGCCTCGACGTTGCGGAAGCACCCCGTTATGACCATAAGCAGCGCCGCTGCCATGACAGCCGTCACCGGCGCGATGGGAATGAACTCGAACACCATGGCCGCTATCATCAGCAGCATTATTATGGCGGCCACTGGCGCCTTGTAGTCGAGGGTCACCTGCGAGGCCTGCTTCTCAGGCTGCCCGAGCACCACCCAGTCGATCTCGTCGTCGTCGAGCTGTGCGATGTTGCTCCACTTGCCCTGCACGAGCAGCACGTCGCCCGACTGCAGTTTCACCTGCGGAAGGTCGTTCATTATGTAGTCATTGTTGCGCTTTATGCCAAGCACATTGATGCTGTAGCGCTCGCGGAAGCCTGATTTGCGCAGTGGCATCCCAATGATTCGCGCAGTAGGCATGAGCACAATCTCGGATATGCCGATGTCGTAGAAGTCGATGCTGTTGTTGTCCAGTTCTTCCATTCGGTTCTCGCTGGCAAATTGCGACATCTTGGCCGTGTCGCCCGTCAGGTATATTATGTCGCCGGCAGTCAGTATGCTCTCCGGCGATGCAAGGCTTTGCGTGACGTTGCGTATCAGTCCGCTCCGGTCTGAGCTTTCGTTGCGAATCTCGAGAATCGACAGTCCGTAGCGTCCGGGCAGGTCAAGCTCGGCCACGCTTTTGCCGGCTATTGCCGAGTGTTGCTTTATTCTGTAGCGCCTCAGGGCGTTGCTCAGGTTGTATTCGCTTACCAAGTCGTCGAGAGTCTTGCCCCTGCCGGAGTTGTGCTTGCCGCTGCCTTTCTTCTTGTATAGGAACTTCTTGCTGAGCGGCAGCATCACCACGATGCCCGTTACTATGCAGATTACGCCCACGGGGAAGAACGAGAAGAACCCCAGTGGCTCATAGCCTGCCGCCGTGAGCGCATCCTGTATGACGAGGTTGGGCGGGGTACCGATGAGCGTGAGCATGCCTCCCATGCTGCTTGCAAACGCCAGTGGCATGAGCAGGCGCGCGGGTTGCGTGCCGCTTTGCACCGCCATGCTCACCACTATGGGCATCATCAGCGCCACGGTGCCGGTGTTGCTTACGAAGGCGCCTATGGCCGAGGTCACTATGACCACCAGTAGAAACATCCGTGTGTCGCTGCCGGCGGCCAGCTTCATTATCTTCTGGCTCACGGCCTTGGCCAGGCCGGTCTGCAAGATGGCTCCGCCAACCACAAACAGGCCCACCATCATGATGATGACCGTCGACGAGAAGCCGGCAAGGGCTTCCTCGGGGGTGAGTATCCCGAGCAGGATTAGTGCTGTGAGGGCGCAAAGGGCCACTATGTCGGCGCGTATCTTGCCTATGATGAACATCACGACAGTAAGCGCAAGGATGATGAGTGTTGCTGTCATTTGCTATTCGTTGTTTTCTGCTTGTTTGTTAAGTTGCTGTTGATATGGGCATAATGCTTGTTTCTGTTAGCATGGTCGAGAGAGTGGCCCGTGCCTTGGTGTTTCAGTCTGCAGCGCCGGTGGCCGCGTTGGGGCCCGTGGTGGCGTGTATGGCTGTGGGCCTTGCGTTGGCTCCGGCTTGCTTGTGCCTTGGCGCCTTTGTGGTTTCCGCCTGGCATGGCCGGTGTTGCCGCGCTCGGAAAACAATGTGTGTGGGGCGGCATCTACGGATTTTTGATTTGTCTGCCCGTTTGTCTTGTGTCTTGATGCCGCCACGCGGTCTTGTCGCTGCCCGCGTGTCGGTGCGGGCTTTGTGGCCCTTCGGGCCGTGAGGCCTGTTGGCCTAGAGTTATCCTTTCAGGCCGTGCCTGTGCGGTATTGTGTAGTTTTGGTGTTGCTGTATGCGCAAATGGCTATATCGTCCCGCCGTGACAGCCACCGTCATGGGGCTTCCCGGCCATGGCCTTTTGTTAGTCCGAAGCGGCCATGGCACCAGTGTGCCATGGCCTTTCGGTATTGTCGTCTTGCGGTTTCGCTGTTTGCAAGATAGTGGTTTGCTGTCTGTTCCGCGCGCCATTGTGTGGTGCGCCATGGCTTTTGGGCATGTGTCGGGCCATGCAGCCCGCCCGTCGGCCGTGTTCCGCCATGCCTTGCCCGTAGCCGTTTCGGCGCGGGCGGTTGCGTCATTGCTTGGCGTTGCCTTGTGTGGCGAGCAGTTTGTTGACCGTCTCGGTAAGGAACGGCTTCAGGTTTTCGTATGGAATGGTAAACGAGATGCTCCCCACGGCATACGGCGCTATTTCGTACGGCTGGTAGATGAAGGCCATGCCTTTTTCCGTCAGGTACGGTGGTGTCTCAGGCAGCGGCAGGTAGTTGACGTCGTTGTTGATGAACAGCACCTCTGCCAGTTGCTTGTCGTCGTTCACCTTCTGCCCCGTCGACTCAACATACTGCTTCAGTCCCATTTTGAGCAGTTTCCTGAAGTCCTCGGTGTTGGTATTGCGCAGCATCTCATATCCGAAGCGCCGTCCGTCGGACTTGCGGAAAGTGATGCCGCTCATCGAGTGGCTTCCATGCGCCCCGCCGAGGAACTGCTCGTTGAAGTCGGTGTAAGTCACATACGTGTCGGTCTCGGCGGCCACCTTTATCTCCTGCTTGTAGTACAGCGGAGCGGCTGCCGAGCCCTGCATGTCCTTGGCCAGCTCGTTGAGTCGTGTTGTCTGTCCGTTGCCGTAGTAGGCCATTATGGAGTCGCTGCTGGTCAGCGGGCCGGTGTAAGTGCCGCCCAGCTGCTCGCTGATATACTCGCATACGGCGTTGGTAAGTGTTGCATTGCCGCTTTTGGGATAGTCGGCCAGAAGCGTCACGTCAGATGCGTGGCTTTTGTTTTCGTACTTTGCCGGTTCGGTTGTGAATCCCTCTTGTGTTGCCTGTGTGTTTCCGCATGCGGCGGCCATGGCCGATGCAAAGACTATGCTGATAAAGTTAGTTCTCATTGTCAGTATGGGTTTTATTGTTAAAAGGCAGCCCGCGCTTGCTGGCCGGGCTGCCTTTGATATGGTGTTCTTTAATGCTCAGGCGTGCCGATTAGCCCTTGATGGCGGCTACGCCCGGAAGCACCTTGCCCTCGATGGCCTCGAGCAGTGCTCCTCCGCCTGTAGAGATGTACGACACCTTGTCGGCCATGCCGAACTTGTTGATGCAGGCCACAGAGTCGCCGCCACCGATGAGCGAGAACGCTCCGTTGGCCGTTGCCTCTGCAATGGCGTCGGCAATGGCCTTTGAGCCGCCGATGAAGTTGTCGAACTCAAACACACCGGCAGGGCCGTTCCACAGTATTGTCTTGGCGTCCTTGATGGCGTCGGCGAATGCCTTGCGCGTCTCGGGGCCGGCATCGAGGCCTTCCCATCCGTCGGGAATGTTGTCGGAGGGGCAAACCTGGGTGTTGGCATCGTTAGAGAATGCGTCGGCAGCTATGCAGTCGGTGCCCAGCACGAGGTTCACTCCGTTCTCCTTGGCTTTCTTCATCACGTCGAGGGCCACGTCGAGCTTGTCGTCTTCGCAGATGGAGTTGCCAATCTTGCCGCCCTGTGCCTTGGCGAAGGTGTATGTCATGCCGCCGCAGAGGATGAGGTTGTCAACCTTTCCGAGCAGGTTCTCGATGATTCCGATTTTTGTCGACACCTTTGAGCCGCCCATGATTGCGGTGAACGGGCGCTTGATGTTGCTCAGCACGTTGTCTACGGCCTTCACCTCCTTCTCCATCAGGTAGCCCAGCATCTTGTGGTCTGCGTCGAAGTAGTCGGCTATTACGGCTGTCGAGGCGTGGCGGCGGTGTGCGGTGCCGAATGCGTCCATCACGTAGCAGTCGGCATACGAGGCCAGTTTCTTGGCGAAAGCCTTCTGGCGCTCCTTCATCTCTTTCTTTGCCTCGTCGTATTTCGGGTCTTCCTTGTCGATGCCCACGGGCTTGCCTTCCTCCTCGGGGTAGAAGCGGAGGTTCTCGAGCAGCAGTGCCTCGCCCGGCTTCAGGGCGGCCACCTCGGCGTCGGCGTTGGCGCAGTCGGGTGCAAACTTGACTTCGACGCCCAGGGCTGCCGAAACATTCTTGACAATCTGCGAGAGAGAAAGCTCTTTCTTCACCTTGCCTTTGGGCTTGCCCATGTGGCTCATCATGATGAGCGCGCCGCCGTCGGCCAGCACCTTCTTCAGTGTGGGGAGCGCGCCGCGTATGCGAGTCTCGTCCGTTACGTTACCATTCTCGTCCAGTGGCACGTTGAAGTCCACGCGGACAATTGCCTTCTTGCCGGCAAAGTTGAACTGATCGATATTCATAGCTGTATTGTAATTTGATTGAACTTCTTGTTTTTGCGAACGCAAAGTTAGCGATTATAATTAACATTTGGGCCATGCCGGTCGAGTTTTTATATATTTTTTACGGCATTTACATTCAAATGCAACTTCCGCTTTGCAAAAATGGCATGTCGGCCGACTGCTTTCAGGCCCCGCCACAGACTGGCGTGCCGCCGGGGGCAGCCCACAGCCGCCAATGCCTCGGGCCGGCATCGTGTAAACATAAAGTCACCGCTGCCATGCCGTGCCGTCATGTTGGCCATCGTGCTGGCCGTCAGTCTGTTGCGGCCAGGTCTCTTGCCGTGTTGCCATACGGCCCGCGGTGCATCGCCGTATGGGCCGTTTGGCAACATAAAACGGGCCGTACGGCAGGATAGGACGGCCCGTATTGCGCCCCTCCCTTGATATTGTAAACAAATGATACCGCCCGCCACAACCGTCAGCCACCTGCTCCTCCCTTTGCCTCAGGCCAAGTTGCCGCTTGCCGCCACGGCCATGGCTCAACCGCCCGGGCGCATGTGGCTGGGGCGGCCCGGTTGTCGCCATGCTGCCTTGCGGCACCGGGCGGCGTGGCTTCGGGCCTTGGCAGGCGGGCCGCGGTGGGCTTCGGATGACGGCGCAATGTGCGTTGCGGCACGCTGCATTACCGCCGGTGTAAAAATAGTTCGCCTTATTCTTGGCAGTTCGCGGAAGAAATGCTATCTTTGTGCAATAGTTTATGCACAATCGGGCGCGTGCTCACAACGCCCTGTGCCAGCCACGGGTTTAAGGAAAATAAGAGTAAGTATTAATATAAAATGTGAACATCATTATGAAAGCATTGACTACTGAAAAGGCGCCTGCAGCCATTGGGCCATACAGCCAGGCAATTGAGGCAAACGGATTTGTGTACGCATCGGGCCAGCTGCCCATCGACCCGGCCACCGGGGCTTTCCCCGAAGGAGGGGTGAAGGAGCAGACCAGGCAGTCGATACTTAACGCCCAGGCCATACTCCGCTCTGCGGGGCTCGAGCTGTCTAATGTGGTCAAGACCACAGTGCTGCTGTCAGACATCGCCGACTTCGCCGCCATGAACGAGGTCTACGCCGAGTTCTTCGGCGAGCCTTATCCCGCCCGCTCGGCGTTTGCCGTCAGGGCTTTGCCCAAGGGGGCCTTGGTGGAGATTGAAATGATTGCGGCGCGATGACAGGCAAGGATGCTCTGATAGTGGTTAGCGGCGGCATGGACAGCGTGACGCTGCTCTACGACATGAAGGACAGCATTGCCATGGGGGTGTCTTTCGACTATGGCAGCAACCACAACGCCCGCGAGATACCCCTGGCCGAGATGCATTGCCGGCGCTTGGGCATCCCGCATGTCACCATCAACCTCGGTTTCATGCAACAGCACTTTAAGAGTTCGCTGCTCGAAGGGGCCGACGCCATACCCGAAGGGCACTATGCCGAGGCCAACATGAAGTCGACCGTGGTGCCTTTCCGCAATGGCATCATGCTTGCCATTGCCGTGGGGCTGGCCGAGAGCAACGGGCTCAGGCGCGTGTTGCTGGCCAACCATGGTGGCGACCATGCCATCTATCCCGACTGCAGGCCCGCGTTCATCGCGGCCATGGATGCCGCTGCCGTGGCCGGCACTTACGAGGGCGTGCGCGTCGAAGGGCCTTACACCGGCCTGACCAAGGCCGACATCGCCCTGAAGGGCAAGGCGCTGGGCATTGACTATGCCCAGACGTGGTCGTGCTACAAAGGCGGCGAGCGCCATTGCGGCCGTTGCGGCACCTGCGTAGAGCGCAGGGAGGCATTGGCTGCCGCCGGCATTGACGACCATACCGAGTATGACGACTGACAGGGCCCGACCGCGTAGCTGTCTGCCGATGGCACGGGGCGGGGCTTTTAACTGACTTTCAACGGCGGCGGGCCATGGCGGCCCGGCCGCCGATAACCTAAAACTACAAAAAGATTATGGCCAGTATTAAACGGATTATAGAGTGTGTGCCCAACTTCAGCGAGGGGCGCGACATGGGAGTAATAAAGCAGATAACAAGCGAGATTGAGTCTACCGACGGCGTAAGGCTGCTGGATGTCGACCCGGGCGAGGCCACCAACCGCACGGTGGTCACCTTTGTGGGCGAGCCGGAGGCTGTGGTCGAGGCGGCTTTCAAGGCCGTGCGCAAGGCCGGCGAACTGATTGACATGAGGCAGCACCACGGCGCCCATCCACGCATCGGGGCCACCGACGTGTTGCCTTTGGTGCCGGTGAGCGGCATAACGCTCGAAGAGTGTGCCGAGCTCGCGCGCGGCCTGGCCGAGCGCATAGCTGCCGAGTTGCGCATACCGTGCTATTGCTACGAGGCTGCGGCGTTGCGCCCCGGGCGGGCCAACCTTGCCGTTTGCCGCAAGGGTGAGTATGAGGCCATCGCCGAACGGCTCGGCGACGAGGCCGAGCGACCCGACTTCGGCTACCGGCCATACGACGATGACATGGCGCGCACGGGCTGCACGGTGGTCGGAGCGCGCGATTTCCTGATAGCGGTCAACTTCAACCTCAACACCACTTCCACGAGGCGGGCCAATGCCGTGGCCTTCGACGTGAGGGAGAAGGGGCGACCCGAGCGTACGGGCAACCCCATCACGGGGCCCATCGTGCGCGATGCCGAAGGCAATCCGGTGATGCGTCCCGGTACGTTGAAGTGCACAAAGGCCATCGGATGGTTTATCAAGGAGTATGGCATTGCGCAGGTTTCGATGAACATCACCAACGTCAATGTCACCCCGCTCCACGTGGCCTTCGAGGAGGTATGCCGCTGTGCCGAGGCCAGGGGGCTGCGTGTCACGGGCACAGAGATAGTGGGCCTCGTGCCGGAGCATTCGCTGATTGATGCCGGCAAGCATTTCCTGAAAAAGCAACACCGCTCGTGCGGCATACCAAAGGGCGACATACTGAACATCGCGGTGAAGTCGCTCGGACTCGACGACCTTAAGCCTTTCGTGCCCGAAGAGAAGGTAATAGAGTACCTGCTCGCCGCCGGCGAGAACCATGACGGCCGGCTGACGGCAATGACCGTGGAGGGATTTGCCGACGAAACGCTGCGTGAGTCGCCGGCACCAGGCGGCGGCTCGGTGTCGGCTTACATGGGGGCGCTGGGCGCCGCGCTCGGTACGATGGTGGCAAACCTCTCGGCCCACAAGCCGGGATGGGATGACCGCTGGGAGGAATTCGGCGTCTGGGCTGAAAAGGGAGTAGAGATTGAGACCGAGCTGCTGCGCCTTGTCGATGAAGACACAGAGGCATTCAACCGCATAATGGCGGCTTTCTCTATGCCTAAGGCTACCGACGAAGACAAGAAACTGCGCTCCGAGGCCATTCAGCGGGCCACGTTGTTTGCGGCACAGGTGCCGCTCGAGACCATGAAGGCGTCGTCGAAGGTGTTTGAGCTGTGCAGGGCAATGGTGGAGCAGGGCAACCCCAACAGCGTGTCAGACGCAGGAGTGGGGGCCCTGGCCGCGCGCGCCGCAGTGATGGGAGCCGGACTGAACGTGAAAATCAACGCCGCTTCGCTCAAGGACAAGGGCGTGGCCGACGGACTCGTGGCCGAGGCCGACAGGCTCATGGCCGAGGCCTGCGGGGCCGAGGCTGCCATTTTAGAGATGGTGAACAAGGTGATAAACAAGGATTAATGATAATAATGATTATGGACAAGGAACAATTTGCTGCAGAGATACGGGCCGGCATACCCGACGTATTGCCCGAACCGATGCCATACGACACTGAAATCAACCATGCGCCAAAGCGCAAGGACATACTCACACCGGCTGAGAAGAAGCTGGCCTTGCGCAATGCGCTGAGGTATTTCCCCAAGAAATTCCACGCTGTGCTTGCCCCGGAGTTTGCCGACGAGCTTGAGACGTATGGGCGGATATACATGTACCGCTTCCGCCCGAAGTACGAGATGTATGCCCGTCCGATTGACGAATACCCTCACCGCTCGCTCCAGGCCGCAGCTATAATGCTCATGATACAGAACAATCTCAACCCCGCTGTGGCGCAGCACCCGCACGAACTGATTGTCTACGGGGGCAACGGGGCCATCTTCCAGAACTGGGCGCAGTACCGGTTGACCATGAAATACCTCAGCGAAATGACCGATGAGCAGACGCTGGTGATGTATTCGGGCCATCCGCTCGGCCTCTTCCCCTCGCACAGGAATGCTCCAAGGGTGGTCGTGACCAACGGCATGGTCATACCGAATTACTCGAAGCCCGACGACTGGGAGCGCTTCAACGCCCTCGGCGTCAGCCAGTATGGGCAGATGACAGCCGGGTCTTACATGTACATAGGGCCGCAGGGCATCGTCCATGGCACCACGATCACCGTGCTCAACGCTGCCCGCATGCAGATGACAAAGGAGCCGGGCCGCTCTGACATACGCGGCATGCTGTTCGTGTCGTCGGGACTCGGAGGCATGTCGGGAGCACAGCCAAAGGCAGGAAACATAGCCGGGGTGGTCAGTGTGGTGGCAGAAATCAACCCACTGGCGGCCCGGAAACGCTACGACCAGGGGTGGGTTGACGAGCTGCACGACAACCTCGACGAGCTCATGCCGGCAATACGCAAGGCTGTGGGCGAGCGCAAGGCTGTGTCGATGGCCTACGTCGGCAATGTGGTAGACCTGTGGGAGCGCCTCGCCGACGAGGGCATCAAGGTCGACCTGGGCAGCGACCAGACTTCGCTCCACAACCCGTGGGCCGGCGGTTACTATCCCGTGGGCATGACGCTCGAGGAGTCGAAGGAGATGATGGCAGCCAATCCGGCCGCCTTCCGCGAGCGGGTGCAGGCTTCGCTGCGCCGCCAGGTTGCAGCCATCAACAGGCTGGCGGAGCGCGGCATGTACTTCTTCGACTACGGAAATGCCTTCCTCCTGCAGTCGCAGCGGGCCGGGGCCGACATCATGGGGGCCGACGGCCGCTTCCGCTATCCGTCATACGTGCAGGACATCATGGGCCCGATGTTCTTCGACTATGGCTTCGGCCCATTCCGATGGGTGTGCACCTCGGGCGACCCGAAGGACCTCGAGGCTACCGACCGCATAGCCACGGCTGTGCTGGAAGGCATCCGCAAGACTGCGCCCGAGGAGATAAAGCACCAGTTGGACGACAACATCCACTGGATAAAAGAGGCCGGGCCAAACCATCTCGTGGTCGGTTCGCAGGCGCGCATCCTTTATGCCGACGCCGAAGGGCGCACCAAGATAGCCCTTGCTTTCAACGAGGCCATACGCCGGGGAGAAATCAGTCGACCTGTAGTGCTTGGCCGCGACCATCACGATGTGTCGGGTACCGATTCGCCATTCCGTGAGACCAGCAACATCTACGACGGCTCGCAGTTCTGCGCCGACATGGCCGTGCAGAACGTGATTGGCGACTCTTTCCGCGGGGCCACGTGGGTGTCGCTGCACAACGGCGGCGGAGTAGGCTGGGGAGAAGTCATCAACGGCGGTTTCGGCATGGTCATCGACGGTGGTGACGACAGCGACCGTCACATACGCGAGATGCTGTTCTGGGATGTCAACAACGGCATAGCCCGTCGCAGCTGGGCCCGCAACGAGGGCTCCATGCACAGCATCGTGCGCGAGATGGAGCGCACCCCGGGCTTGAAGGTCACCATGCCCAACATCGTCGACGACAGCGTTGTCGACTCAGTATTTGGTTCTTAATGTTGTATTTTTATCGAAACGGTTATGGTACATGAAATATCTGCCGAGCACCTGACAATCGAACGCATCGGCGAAATAATAGACAAGGGTTACAAGTTGAGGCTCAGTGACGATGCGCGCAACCGCATAATGCGCTGCCGCGAGTATCTCGACAAGAAGATTTCAGAGAGCAATGTGCCCATATACGGTGTCACCACGGGCTTCGGTTCGCTCTGCAACGTGTCCATCGGCAACGACCAGCTGTCGCAATTGCAGATAAACCTCATGATGTCGCACGCCTGCGGTACGGGTGACCGCGTGCCCAACGAGATTGTGAAGATAATGATTCTGCTCAAGGTGCAGTCGTTGAGCTACGGTTATTCGGGCTGCAAGCTCGACACGGTAGAGCGCCTTGTCGACTTCTTCAACAGCGATGTATATCCCGTTGTCTACCAGCAGGGCTCACTGGGGGCTTCCGGCGACCTTGTGCCGCTGGCCCACCTGTGCCTTCCTCTTGTAGGCCTTGGCGAGGTGGAATATCGCGGCAAGGTGATGGGCGCGGCCGAGGCATTGCGCAAAAACGGCTGGAAGCCAATACAGTTGGCCTCGAAGGAGGGTCTGGCATTGCTCAACGGCACGCAGAACATGAGCGCTTACGCCGTGTGGGCCATACTAAACAGCAAGCGGCTGGCCGCTTGGGCCGATGCCATAGCGGCCATGTCGCTCGATGCCTATTGCGGACTCGTCGAGCCTTTTATCGATGCCGTGCACCAGGTGCGCCCGCATCGCGGCCAGATATTCACCGCTCAGCGCATGCGCGAGCTTCTTGATGGCAGCGAGATTGTGGCCAAGCCGAAGGGGTATGTGCAAGACCCGTATTCGTTCAGGTGCATACCGCAGGTGCATGGGGCCATGAGAGACACGCTGGCCTACGTGGAGTCGGTGATAGACACGGAGATAAACTCGGCCACCGACAACCCGACCGTGTGCCCGGACGACGACATCATCATCTCGGCGGGCAACTTCCACGGCGAGCCTATCGCCCTGCCCATGGACTTCCTGGCCATTGCCGTCAGTGAGCTGGCCAACATATCGGAGCGCCGCATTTACAAGCTCGTGTCGGGCACACGCGGACTTCCGAGTTTCCTCGTGGCCAACCCGGGCGTCAACAGCGGTTTCATGATTACCCAGTATACGGCGGCCTCGATAGTGAGCCTGAGCAAAAGCCTGTGCACTCCGTCGTCTGTCGACAGCATACCGTCAAGCCAAGGCCAGGAAGACCACGTAAGCATGGGAGCCAATGCGGCGCTGAAGCTGCACCAGGTGGTGCTCAACACAGAGCGCGTGCTGGCCATCGAGCTGTTCAATGCCGCCCAGGCCCTCGACTTCCGCCGCCCGTTGAAGTCGTCGGAGCCCATCGAGTCGGTATACGCTGCCTACCGTCGTGTGGTTCCGTTCATTGTCAACGACGAGGTGATGTTCCCGCATATCAGTCATTCAATAGATTTCATCAGGAACAATGCGCCTGCTCGTTGAGAACATATCCACGCTTGTCGGGACAGGCATAGGCGGCAAGTTGAGGCTTTGCGGAAGCGAGATGTCCGGGCTGAACACGCTCGACAATGCCTGGCTGCTTGCAGACGACGGACGCTTTGCAGCCTTCGGCGGCATGGACGACATGCCGCCGGAGGGGCTGCGGGCCGACGTTGTGGTCGACGCCCGCGGAGGCATGGTGTTGCCGTCGTGGTGCGACCCACATACCCACGTGGTGTATGCAGGCAGCCGTGAGGGCGAGTTTGTCGACAAGATTCGCGGCCTGAGCTATGCCGAGATAGCCCGCAGGGGCGGCGGCATACTCAACTCGGCCGACCTGTTGCACACGCTCAGCGAGGACGACCTGTACGCCCAGGCCATGCGCCGCGTGCGCGAGGTCATGAAGAAGGGCACCGGCTGCTTGGAGATAAAGAGCGGCTACGGGCTCAATACGGCCGACGAGCTCAAGATGCTCCGCGTAATCAGGCGCATCAGCGAGAGCGTCCCGGCCCGCATAGTGTCCACGTTTCTCGGCGCCCATGCCATCGGCAGGGGTTACGGCCACGCCGAGTATGTAGACCTTGTGGTAAACGAGATGATTCCGGAGGTGGGCCGTGAGCGTCTGGCCGACTTTGTCGACGTGTTCTGCGACGAGGGTTTCTTCACCCCCGAAGACACTGCCCGCATTCTCGATGCGGCAGCGCCGTGGGGCATGCGCCCAAAGATTCACGTCGACGAGCTGGCTTCCATTGGCGGCTTGCAAGTCGGGGTGGAGCGTGGCGCACTGTCTGTCGACCATCTGGAGAACATGCGTGAAGACGAGTTTGGCGTTTTGCGCGGCAGCATCACCATGCCTACGGCATTGCCGGGCACGTCGTTTTTCCTGAACATGCCTTACGCCCCGGCGCGCAAGATGATTGACAGCGGACTGCCTGTGGCCGTGGCCAGCGACTACAACCCGGGCTCAACGCCATCGGGCGACATGAAGTTTGTGGTGTCGCTGGCATGCATCAAGATGCGGCTGCTGCCGTCTGAGGCCATCAACGCCGCCACCATCAACGCCGCGTGCGCCATGGGCCTGAGTGCCGATTACGGTTCAATAGACGTTGGCAAGGTGGCCAATTTCTTCGTTACAGAGCCAATGCCGTCTGTAGATTTCATCCCGTATGCCTACACCACGCCCATTGTTAGCAGGGTGTTCCTCGGGGGTGAGGAGATTGTTTAGCGCCGTTGGCTTTCCCGGGGCACGCCGGCGGTGGCGGCATGTGCCGTCGGGCGTGTGTGCGTGATGCCCTCCGGCATTGCCGCGTCGGTTGGCCTGCGGGTAGTTAAATATGTTTTGATGCAGTTGTCTCAACACGCCTGGCGATGTTTCGTGGCATGTTGAGGCAACTGCATCAAATCTTTTGTGGGAGGTTACAGTCCGGAGTGCCAAGTCGTTCAGGCATAAGGTGGCCATTGGGGTCAGTCTTGTTCCCGTCTGTCAGCGTGCCCATTGCCAGCTACCAGCCTCTTCATCATCAGCAGATTGCCCATGACCATGTTTACGGCCTTGCGCTCCTGCTTCTTCAAGACCACATATCCCTTGTTCTTGAAAAACCCCTCGGCGGCGTAGCTCACGTCTGCCCTTATCTCCTTAAGGCCCTTGCCCCGGGCGTAATCCTCCAGTTCGTAGAGCATGGCGCTGCCAATTCCCTGTCTTTTGCATGCCCTGTCTACATACATAAGTTCAAGTAGTCCATTGCCGTTTATTGCCGCGAAGCCTGTAATGCGTCCGTCGGCAGACGTGGCAACGATGAAAAAGCACGTGTCTACAAGTTGCTCCCAGTGCCCCGGCTTGTCGGCGCAGGCAGCCCAGTCGGCTTTTTCCTCATTATTATAATACTTGTTGTCCACGCCGGCCACGGCGCGTCTGAACAGCTCTTTTATCCCGGGCAGGTCGCCAACAGTGGCCCGCCGTGTCATAATTTTATGCCTTTCCATGAGTCGTTGTATTGTTTTAGCGTAAAACATTGGGTAAGTAAAGGCAAAGTTACGAATAATAACCATCACCTGCAAGCGTCAACGCCACCTATTCCGGGCCAAGCATATCGTTGCGGTGGCCATGCCCTGCCATTGTTGCAGCGCTGTAAAGGTCGGTGGGTGACAGCCGTGCCATTCCGCCCGCCTTTCGTATCTGCGTAACACATTGACAACCAGAGCGTTGTAAAACGGGCGCTTTTGCAACGCAAAACGGCCCGTGTCAGATTGCCATACGGGCCGTTCCGCGCTGCCGAACGGCCCTATTCACATGCAATCTGGCATAAGGGGCCAAAGCGAGAAGCCGTGAAACGCTGCAGCGCTCATCCACGGCGGTTGGATGGCCGGCATGGATTTGCCAGCCGGGCAGTGCGTCACCCCCGGCAGCCGGCCCCGCCACGGGCCCGGGCAGTGGCGTTGATGGTCCATTTTTTTCAGTAATGCCAAGCCATTGTAACATCTTGCCCAAAAATGAAAACACCGTGTAACAGCCGTTAAGCACAAAGCAACGTTTCCGTAAACCAATGTTCATTTCGGCGACAATGAGTTGTAATGATGAATGCCGACCTTTGCAGGCAGAAATCAGAGTTGTAAATGCAAGATGAAAGTATTTAAGAGAATGATGGGTGCAGCCGCCCTCACGTCGCTTCTGGCCACACGCGTTTTTGCCGTCGACGCCGTTGTCCAGGGTGTCAATGTGAAGGGCAGCATCAAGGACGGCAAGTCGAAAGAGCCTCTCATCGGGGCTACGGTGAAGATTGTTGGGAGTAACATTGCAACTGTGACCGACGCCGAAGGCAACTACAGGCTGTCGGGCATAGCCGACGGCATATATGACATTGAGATAAAATATGTGGGCTACAAGACAGCAGTAAAGCGGCAGGTGAAGATAGAAGACGACAAGCTGACCACTCTCGACATGGAGCTTGAGAGCGACGAGCACAAGCTGGCCAATGTCGTTGTGGTGTCGCGGGCCAACCGCGAGTCGGAAAACGTGACGCTGATGGAGCAGAAGGCCGCCGTGATAGCCGTTCAGTCGGTGGGCGCCCAGGAGCTGTCGCGCAAGGGAGTGGGCGATGCCGAGGCCGCAGTGGCCAAGGTGTCGGGCATATCCAAGCAGGAAGGGGTGAAGAATGTGTTTGTGCGCGGCCTCGGCGACCGATATAACATGACCACGCTCAACGGGTTTCCCGTTCCGTCGGAAGACCCAGAGTACAAGAACATTGCCCTTGGCTTCTTCTCGACAGACATCATACAGTCGATAGACGTCAACAAGGCGTTCTACAGCGACATACCTTCCGACGTGGCCGGAGCCGACATCAACATCACATCGAAGGAGCTCACCGGCGACGGAAAGCTGGACATAAGCATATCGGGCGGGCTGAACACGCAGACCGTGTCGGCCGACTTCATGAGGCTCGACGGGGTCAACGCCTTCGGATTTGCCGACAAGTCGCAGCCCGGGGCCGACCTGGGGGCCTACACATTCGGCAATTCGCTCGACCCGAGCAAGCACAGCTTGCAGGTCAACCAGAGCTACTACATATCAGGAGGGCGCGAGTTTACCGTGGGCAACAACCCGCTCAGGTTTTTCGTAGTGGCCGGGCACAACAAGAACTTCTCGCATTACGACGAAGAGGTGCGCAACTCAATCACCAGCGGAACGCTCTCGCAAGACATGACCGGCAACATATCGGAGGTGGAGACCAGCCAGATAGCCATGGCCAACCTGAGCTACGGCATTGGCAGCAAGCACCGCATTGGCTACAACTTCATGATGGTGCACTCTACAAAAGAGTCGGTGGGCGACTACTTGGGCATGGATGCCGACTATCAGTCGTCAGACACCTACGAGGGGTTCATGCGCCGGCAGCAGGTCAACGACAACATGCTGCTTGTAAACCAGTTGTCGACCAAATGGCAGATAGGCACCAACCTCGACCTCGACGCAGGCGTGGCCTACAACACAATTAGCGGCAACGAGCCCGACAGGCGCATCAACAACCTTGTGAAGACAGCCTCGGGATATGTGCCAATGAAGGGAACGGGCATACAGCAGCGGTATTTCTCTGAGCTCGACGAGAAAGACCTCAATCTAAGGGCGGCGCTCACATATAAGCTGAAAGATGGGTTCGAACAGCACTCCAACGTGCAGCTGGGGTATATTGGGCGCATTGTAGACGACTCGTTTGAGGCCGTAGAGTACGACATGTCGGTGGTGAGGCAAGACGCCTTCGACATCGACGACGTCAGGTTTGACGACTATTTCAACCAAGACAACTTTGCCGGCGGTGCTTTCCAGCTCGACAGGAATGTCGACGAGTATTCGGTAAAGAAGAACGTGCACTCTGTTTTCGCCGAGGCAACATACCAGTTTACACCGCGGTTCACGGCCAATTTGGGCTTGAAATACGACGATGTGCTGCTCCGCGTGGCCTACAACGTCAACCGTGGCGGCAGCCAGGGCGAGCAAGAGATAGACAAGTCGTATGTCCTGCCGAGCCTCAACCTGCGCTACGACCTCACCGACAAGCACACGCTGCGCCTTGCGGCGAGCAAGACCTACACCCTGCCGCAGGCCAAGGAGATATCGCCTTTCCGCTACGTCAGCGTGAGTTTCAACAGCCAGGGTAACCCCGACCTGCAGCCGTCAGACAACTACAACCTCGACCTGAAGTGGGATTACTACCTCTCTCCGTCTGAGATATTCTCCGTGACCGGGTTCTACAAATACATCAAGCGGCCGATATCGCGCATCGAGATAGCCAGTGCGGGCGGCTTCCTGTCGTATGAGAACATTTCCGACCACGCCACGGCGGCAGGCGTCGAGGTGGAGCTCAAGAAGCACATCTTCTCAACGCCGCGCAAGGACGGAGGCCTGAGCAGGCTCACGTTCGGCGTCAACGGCGCATACACATACACCTGCGCAAAGGTTCCGCTGGCCACCGACCCGTCTGGTTCGCAGCTCGAAGGCGCTGCGCCGTGGATTGTCAACGCCGACCTTACATACATGTTGCGCACGGGGGCCAACTCGTTCAACGCCGCTGTGGTGTTCAACTATTTCAGCGACAGGATATACACCATCGGCACTGAAGGCTACCAGGACATTGTGGAAAACGGCATACCTACGCTCGACTTTGTGGCATCGGGCAAGCTCGGAAGCCATTTCGGCATCAACTTCAAGGCCCGAAACCTGCTCAACTCGGCCCGTCTGCTCACACGAAAGGGCAACGCCACGGGCGAAGAGGTGGTGCTGAGCAAATACCGCAAGGGCATCGACCTGAGCCTGGGACTTACATATAGTTTTTGAAAACAGACATAAAGAGAGTACAACAAAACGACATTCAACTAATTATTATTATCATGCGAAAGTTTTTTCTTAACGCTTTGGCCTTCGCGGCCATTGCGAGTGCAGTGACACTCACATCATGCAGTGATGACGAAAATGCTAATACCGATGGCGGCGATGACCTCGGAACTACCGTGCAATTGAGCGGAACCGTGTCGGAGACCATGACGCTCGACGCCTCGAAAGAATATGTGCTCACAGGAACCCTTACCGTGCCCGACGGAGCTACTCTCGTAATACCGGCCGGAACGACCATCAAGGCCAACCAGGGATTCGACAAATACATACTCGTGGCACAGGGAGGCCGCATTGAAGCGCGCGGCACGGCCGACAATCCCATCGTCTTCACGGCCAACAGCGACAACGCTTCGGCAGGCTTCTGGGGCGGGCTCGTCATCAATGGGTATGCTCCCATCTCGGGCAACGCGTCGGGAACGACTGCTGCCACCGAGGTTGACAACAACCAGATGTACGGAGGCACCGACGCTGCCGACAACAGCGGTGTGCTGCAGTATGTCGAGCTGCTTTACACCGGTGCCCGCTCTTCGGCCGACATTGAGCACAACGGACTTACGCTCAACGGCGTGGGAAGCGGTACGCAGATAAGCAACATCTACATCTCTGAGGGTGCCGACGACGCCATCGAGTTCTTCGGGGGCTCTGTAAACGTGACAAACCTGCTGGCAGTGAACTGCGACGACGACATGTTCGACTTCACCCAGGGCTACAGCGGAACGCTAAGCAACTGCTACGGAGTGTGGGAGAGCGGTTTCACCAGCACCGAGGAAGACCCGCGCGGAGTTGAGGCCGACGGCAACCTCGACGGCGACGGCCCCGACCACACGCCTCAGGCAAACTTCAACATCAGCGGAATGACCATTGCCAACTACTCTGAGGCGCAGTCAATGCAAGACGCGATAAAGGTGCGCCGCGGCGCTACGGCTCACATTACCAACGCTCTCGTGACGGGCAACGGGGCTATTGAAAACCTCATCGACCTCACCGACAGCAAGGGCGGAGCCAACACTGCCACCGAGATGAGCGTGACCAACAGCGCTACGCAGCTGACCGGCACACTGATCAACGAGGATGGCGAATATGCCGGCGTTGAGGTGGTGGCCGGAAACACCGGTGCCGACAACTCTGTATTCGGCTGGACTGGATATGAGTTTCCCGAGGCTACGGCCCCGGAGGTGATTGCCGAGGGCAACCTGCCTGCCGAGATAACCACGGCTATGGCTCTCGAGGCCGGCAAAGAGTATTTCATCGACGGTAGCGTTCACGTCAAGGAGGGTGGCTCGCTGACCATTCCCGCTGGCATGACCATAAAGGCAAGGCAAGGGTTCGACAGCTTCATTCTTGTGGAGCGTGGCGGAAAGATATATGCCGACGGCACTGAAGACGCGCCCATAACATTCACCGCCGACAGCGAAACGGCCACTGCCGGCTACTGGGGAGGCATAATCCTAAACGGTAGGGCCCGCATATCCGGCGCCGGTGACGGCGTGAACGAGGCCGCAACCGAGGTTGACAATAATATAATGTATGGCGGTGACGACAATGCCGACAACTCCGGCAGGCTGACATACGTGCGCATCCTGTACTCGGGGGCACGCTCTTCGGCCGACATAGAGCACAACGGGCTCACGCTCAATGCCGTGGGCAACGGCACGCAGATAAGCAACATATACATTGCCGAGGGTGCCGACGACGCCATCGAGTTCTTCGGGGGCTCTGTCAACGTGAGCAACCTGCTGGCTGTCAACTGCGACGACGACATGTTTGACTTCACCCAGGGCTACTGCGGAACGCTAAGCAACTGCTACGGACGGTGGGAGTCGTCGTTCACGAGCACCGAGGAAGACCCCCGCGGGGTCGAGGCCGACGGCAACCTCGACGGCAATGGCCCCGACCACACGCCGCAGTCGGACTTCACCATCGAGAACATGACCATCGAAAACCTTGCCTCTGCACAGTCAATGCAGGATGCAATCAAGATTCGCCGCGGAGCCGCAGCACACATAACCAATGCTTTCGTTACCGGCTCGGGAGCCATCGAGAACCTCATTGACCTTACCGACAGCAAGGGAGACGCCGCCGCAAGCACTGAGATAAGCGTGACCAACAGCGCCACCAACGTCACTTCTGCAGAGATAAACCAAAACGGCACTTACGAGGGAGTGGGCATTGTTGAGGGCAACGCTGGCTGTCCTACAACCGGCTTTGGCTGGACTGGCTATTCTTTCTGACAATTTTTTCATAATGACTTGATAGGGGGGCGCCATGCGGGAAACTGTTCCTGACGGCGCACCCGCTTCGTCTTTCTTAGCCGCGGCGGGCGTCGCAGGTGGCAATGGTGAAACTGTTGGGGCTTGACGGCGGCCACAGGGCAGCCGGCAAGCCTTGTTACCTGTTGTTGGTATACGCAATGACAGTGGGCGTCAGCCGAAGAGTGCGCGCAAGGCTTCTTCCACTTTGCGCACCGGCACCAGTTCGATGTTGAATTTGCTGCGGTTGAATCCCTGCAGGTTGTGGCGCGGAACGATCATGTGGCTGAACCCCAGCTTCTCCGCTTCTGCCACCCGTTGCTCAATGCGGTTTACCGGGCGGACTTCTCCGCTGAGGCCCACTTCGCCGGCCATGCACCATCCCGACTCGATAGGGGTGTCTACGTTGCTCGACAGCACGGCCGCTATTACGCTCAGGTCCATGGCCAGGTCGGTCACGCGAAGGCCTCCCGCAATGTTGAGGAAGACGTCTTTTTGGGCCAGCTTGAACCCCACGCGCTTCTCGAGCACGGCCAGGAGCATGTTGAGCCGCCTCTGGTCGAAGCCCGTCGCCGTGCGTTGCGGGGTGCCGTAGGCTGCTGTCGATACCAGCGCCTGCGTCTCGACGAGAAACGGGCGCACGCCCTCGATGGCCGAACTGATGGCTATCCCGCTCAGGCCTTCATGGTCTTGGTTGAGCAAAAGCTCCGAAGGGTTGCTTACCTGGCGCAGTCCTGTCTGCAGCATTTCGTATATTCCAAGCTCGGAAGTGCTTCCGAAGCGGTTTTTTATGCTGCGAAGTATCCTGTACATGTAGTGCTGGTCGCCTTCAAACTGTATCACCGTGTCTACTATGTGCTCCAGTATCTTCGGGCCGGCAAGGGTTCCCTCCTTGGTGATGTGGCCTATGAGGATGACCGGGATGCCGCTCGTCTTTGCAAAACGGAGCAGCGCCGAGGCACATTCGCGCACCTGTGTGATGCTGCCGGGGCTTGAGTCGACGTCTTCGGTGGATATTGTCTGTATGGAATCTATTACCACCAGTTCCGGGGCAACGTCCTTTATGTGCTCGAATATGTGCTCGAGCGACGTCTCGCATAGTATCTGGCAAGAGTCGTTTTCGGGGTGATCTATCCGCTCGGCGCGCATTTTCAGCTGGTGGGCGCTTTCCTCCCCGCTCACGTAGAGTATCTTGCGCTCGGGCATCCTCAGTATTGTCTGCAGTGTGAGCGTGCTTTTTCCTATGCCGGGCTCGCCGCCCAGAAGCACTATCGACCCTGGCACCAGCCCGCCGCCGAGCACACGGTTGAGTTCGGCGTCGTGCATGTCCATGCGCGGTTCGTCCTTTGCGCTTATCTCGCTCAGTCTCAGCGGTTTGTTGCCTTTGCCCGAGGCATGGGCGTGGCGCACGGTCATTGCGGCCGACTTGGCCGCCATTGTGCCCGTGTCTGCCGCTATCCTTATCTCCTTAAACGTGTTCCACTGTCCGCAACTGGGGCATTTGCCAATCCATTTGGCAGACTCCTGGCCGCAGTTGCTGCACACGTAAGCTGTCTTGTCTTTTGCCATAACAGCACAAAAGTAGCAATTATTTTCGTCATTACGAAATTATTTATTAATTTTGCACCGTGCAAACGGCTAATATCGCACATTAATTTATAGAACTCGGCAGGGGCGCTCGTGTAATCAATACGCTGGGCGTCCCTCTTTAGATTTAAAAAACAGCAAATCAGGATGAAGCATATCCATATCGTTTTCATCATATTGGCCATGCTGGTGGCCTGCGGACAGTCGGCCGAAGAGAAAGACCGCTTGTCGCGGCAGGAGCGCCTGCGCCTGGCCCGCGAAGACTCGGCGGCGCTCAAGGTGGCCGTAATGCCTACGCTCGACTGCCTTCCCTTGTATGTGGCACAGATGTACAATCTGTTTGATACGCTCGGTGCCGACGTGCGGCTGAAGCCATATACGGCGCAGATGGACTGTGACACGGCCTTGCAGCGCAAGCGAGTGGAGGGTGCTGTCACCGACCTCGTGCGCGGCCAAAGGATGGTGAAGGAGGGCACGCCGCTTACCTATGTGACATCGACCAATGCCTATTGGCAGCTCATCACCAACCGCAACGCCCGCATAACCATCCTGAAGCACCTTGACGACAAGATGCTGGCCATGACCCGCTATTCGGCCACCGACCTGCTGGCCGACCGTGCCGTGGCGATGTCGGGGCTGAAGACCGAGCGCGTTTTCCGCGTGCAGATAAACGATGTGGGCGTGCGTCTTAAGATGCTGCAGAACAACTCGATGGACGCAATGATGCTCACCGAGCCCCAGGCTGCCGTGGCCCGCATCGGCAAGCACCGCGTGCTGCTCGACTCGCGCAAGCTGGACATAAGCCTGGGGGCGTTTGCCTTCAGGAGCGAATTGATGGAAGACAAGGGCCGGAAGAAGCAAATAGACATATTCCTAAGGGCTTACAACATGGCGTGCGACTCCATCAACGAGCACGGAGTGGCCGCTTACAGGGAGCTGGTGGCGCGATATTGTGGGGTGGGAGAGGCCGCTGCCGACTCCATTCCGGCCGGCTTGAAGTTTGGCCATGCCGCCGCCCCACGCAAGAAAGACATCGAACTGGCAGACAGTTGGCTCGCCAGGCAGTGAAACAATGGCTTATGGAAAGAAACAAGACACTAGACCACATATTCAGTTTGCTCGGTTCGATGGCGCTCAGCGAGGCCATCGACGAGCTCGAGACATTCGGCGCTGCCCACCCGGAGCTTTCGTTGGATGCGCGCCTTCGCGAGATACGCAGCGACTACAGGCTGATGTTCGACTATTGGAGCAAGGGTTTCAAGGACGAACAGCTGGAGCTTGTATACCGCAACTTCATATATCGGATGTACAGGCTGACGGCCGACGTGGGCATGCGCTACGCCATATCCCACTCTTCATACCTGACTGCAATAGACAACCGCGTCAGGTCGGCCGGCCGCGACTGGTCGCCGGCAGCCTTGCAGGCCGGGCTTGAAGGCTTTGTATCTGACGTGGCACTGCTCGAACTCGAGCCTGCCCACGTGCGTGCCGAGAAGAAGCAGGGGCTGCACAGGGCCCACCGGCAGATGATGAACGACCTGTTTGATTACATCTGGACGTCGTCTCAGTGGACCGACAGCACCGCCGAGTCGATGGCTCAGCTGCTCCTGGCTCCCACGGTCGACACAATCGACCAGCAGCTCATTGTGTCGGCAGTGATGCTGGGCTGCATGAACATGTTTGACATAAACAAGTTCAGGGTGATGCTCACCGTCTACCGGCAGAGCTCCGACGAGCAGGTGCGCCAGCGGGCGCTGGTGGGCTGGGCCCTGTCTGCGGGTGTGGGGATGCACCATATATTCCCGGAAGAGCGCGAGATGGTGGGCGGCTTGCTGGCCGACGAGCATGTTTGCAAGGAGCTCGTAGAGCTGCAGATACAGCTGTTCTACTGCCTCAGCGCCGAGAACGACAACCGCAAGATACAGCAAGAGATAATGCCCGACCTGCTGAAGCACAACGGCTTGAGCATAACGCCAAACGGAATAGAAGAGAAA
>ERZ838577.41-NODE-41-length-187501-cov-11.190711_pt1 | contig 187501 bp, 141 predicted proteins | sample MGYA00519682_ERZ838577 | MGnify/ENA primary metagenome ERZ838577 (study PRJEB31850, sample SAMEA3708838) | human gut metagenome | biome: human gut; feature: human-associated habitat; material: faeces | place: China | collected 2014 ... | reverse complement strand
AGGGAATCTGAAGCCGGAAATGAAAAGAATCTACAGCCGAACAAGAAGGGAATCTAAAGCCGGAAATGGGGGGATGCTAATGTTTTGCTTCTTGTTGGCGGTGGAAGGCGTCGATGGCGCGGGAGTAGGTGTATTTGATCTCTGAGGCCATGTCGGCTTTGCCGAAACGGGCGGCGTAGGCTTTGCCGGCGGCGGTCATCGCGGAGACGTCGACGGTGCCGTCGAGGATGCTTCCGATGGCTTCTGCCATCTGTCGGGGCGATTTGGGGTCGACGTATATAGAGTCCAAGCCTCCGGCTTCTTCGAGGCATGATCCGGTGGCGGCTACGACGGGGCGCCCACTTTCGAGCCCTTCGAGCACGGGGATGCCGAAGCCTTCATAGTGCGAGGGATAGGCGATGACTTCGGCGGCCTGGTTGAGGAGGGGGAGGTCGCTGAAGGGGAGTCCTTCGTAATAGTGCACTCTTGGAGTGACGCCGAGCTCGTCGGCAATGCGGTCGACATATCGGCGATAGCCGTGGCGGTCGCGTCCGACGACAACAAGGTGGATGTCGGACGGGAGTGCGGAGAGAGCGCGCACGGTGAGCTCGAGGTTTTTACGCTTCTCGATTGTGCCTACCTGCAGGATATATCGTTGCGGGAGCTGAAGACGGCGGCGCAGATCATCGAGTTCGGCGGAGGTGGCGCGGCGGCCGAAAGATTTGTCGCAACCCTGATAGATTACATCGATACGCTGCGGATCGATGCCGTAATATTCCGTGATGTCGCGGCGTGTGCATTCGCTCACGGCGATGATGCGGTCGGCATTGCGGCATGAGCGGCCATATTTGTAATCATAGAGAAATCTGTCGACCGGACTGTAACATTCCGGCATACGTCGATATATCACGTCGTGGACAGTCACCACCGAGGGGACTCCTGAACGTCGGATGTTGAGCGGCAGTTCGTTGCTGAGCCCGTGGAAAATGTCGACGCGGTCGGCGCGGAGGTTGTTGGTGATTCCGAAGGTGCGCCACAGACTTCCCTTGAATCCCTGAGAGGGCGGAAGCCGGAACTCGACGTTATGCAGCCGGCTCACCGGTTCGAGCCGGGGGTTCGGGCGCAAAGCCGGAGTGTAGACCAGCAGCGAGTCGAGGGGATATTGCTCGGCGAGGCGTTCGATGACAAGACGCGAGTAATTGCCGAGTCCCGTCATGTTTGCCACAGCTCTTTTGCCATCGAATCCTATCTTCATTGGATAACAGTCTAAAAATTCATAAGACTCCGAAATTTTACGGAACAGAGGCTAAAGTTAGCAAATCCCCCGGTAACGGCAAAATCCGGCAGTGTCGAGGGAAGTAGGTCAGAGAGCGCCGACGATTAGTTTCTCAAGGCAATAGACGGCGATACCGGCGATATAACCGAGGAAAGCCACCCAGGAGAAATGTTTGAGATACCAGCCGAAGCTGATCTTCTCGAGGCCCATGGCAATCACTCCGGCGGCGGAGCCGATGATGAGGATGGAACCTCCGACACCGGCGCAGTAAGACATGAGCTCCCAGAAAGTGCCGTCGACCACGAAGTTGGCGGCGTATCCCGCGGCATCGGGGGCCGAGACGGGATACATGCCCATTACTCCGGCTACGAGGGGAACGTTGTCGACAATCGAAGAGAGAATACCGAGCACAGTGCCGATGAGGTAGATGTTATGGATCTCCTCGTCGAGCCATCCGGCGATGGAGGAGAGGATGCCTGTGGACTGCAGGACTGCCACGGCCATGAGGATGCCGAGGAAGAAGAGGATCGACGGCATGTCGACGCGCGAGATCACTTTGGGCAGACGCAGCTCGCGGGCATGGTCGAGCATTTTCGAATTATAGAAAATCTCGGTGAATACCCATAAGGCGCCGAGCACGAAGAGCATCCCCACAAAGGGAGGCAGATGGGTTATCGACTTGAACACGGGCACGAAGATGAGGCCGGCCACTCCGAGATAGAACATCGTGGAGCGTTCGCGCGCCGTGATGAAGGAATTTTTCTCCACCACGACATCGCGGGGCGGAAGATCGCCCTTGAGACTGCGGCTGATGATGAGCAGGGGCACCAGCACCGATACCAGCGAAGGAAGCAGGACATAGGAGAGGAGCGCCGGGGCCGTGATGTTGCCGTTTACCCAGAGCATGATGGTGGTGACGTCGCCGATGGGGCTCCATGCTCCGCCGCTGTTGGCGCCGATGATGATGGCGCCGGCATAAATCCAGCGTTCATCCTGTCGGGTTATGAGTTTGCGCAGGAGCATGAGCATCACGATGGTGGTGGTGAGGTTGTCGAGGATAGCCGACATAAAGAAGGTGGTGAAGCAGATGATCCATAGCAGTTTGCGTTTGTTGCGCGTATTGATGTGGTCGGTGATGACGCGGAATCCGCCGTGGACATCAACCATCTCCACGATAGTCATGGCTCCGATGAGGAACAGGAGGGTCTGCATTATGTCGCCGAGATGCTCCACGATATCGACGTTGAGCACATATTGCAGCGACTGCTCGGCGAGCGATTTTCCTTCGAGACCCGGGTGCGTCTCCAGGAAATAGCGGAAACCGTCGGCCGAGACAACCGGCACTACAGAGTCAGCCCCGAGGGCGTAGATGATCCAGAGGGTCATGCCCAACAGAAGGGCCGTGGCAGTCTTGTCGACGCGTAAAGGATGTTCGAGGGCTATGACGAGATAGCCGACAATGAAGAGAATAAGCAATGTGGTCTGCATCACTCGGAATTATGGTATTGTTAAAGGTTAATGAACCAAGGCCGCCTCTCCAGGCCATGGTGAAATGTTCGAAAAAACTCTATGCGTTTCTTGGAATCGCAAACTTAATCAAAAATCCTGAAATAAAAAGAGGAATTATGGAAATTTTTCCATAATTCCTCTTTTTATTTTTGTTGCAACGTTTCCATGGCGTGGGGATAGGATAAAACCAATAGTTTGTCGCTTTAAGGAACAGAGTCTAAAACGGTGCTTTATCATTTATGGCATGGGTTCGTCGGGCTGCGAGATTTCGAGGCTGAGGCGCGTCCAGATGCAATTGGGAAGAGCGCGCCACAGGCCGACGAGGATGTTCCAGCGCCAGTCGATCACGGCCACTCTCGGGCGCCTTACGATAGCTTTTATGATGAGCTGCACGGCATAATCGAGATCCATCTCCATCGGGTATCTGTGATGAGGCTTCAGAAGGGGAGTGTCGATCCACCCGGGCCTGATATCGGTGAAAGTGATTTCGGCTCCCTCGCTGCGCGAAAGTTGTTCGAGCGCGATGAGATATTTCTGCGCCATGGCCTTCGAGGAGGAATAGGCGGAAAGGCGCCCTATGCCGTTGGTTCCGGCCACTGAAGTGATGGCCGCGATATGCCCCGGAATGCGGTTGCGGCGGAAATAGCGGTAGGCGGCGCAGATCATCCTTGCGAAGCCGCAACTGTTGGTTTCAAGGATTTCCACCTCCCGCTCCGGCTCGAGCGTAAGATTCTCGCAGCCGATGCCGGCCACATGGAAATAAATGTTCATACCCCCGAGGCGGGCAATCAGTTCATCGAGCTGGCCCGTGGCTTTGGGCCGTGTGATGTCGATCGCGGCATATTCCACAAACTGCGGGTATTTCTTTTTCAAAGCCTCCATCGGAGCCGTATGGCGCGCGGCGAGGCCGACCTTGACGCCCCGCGAGGCGAACGCCTCGGCACAGGCGAGGCCGATGCCGGAAGAGGCTCCCATAATCACAATCTTTTTCATATAATCGGTTTTAATTATTTTTTATAAGATGAATGGTCGAAATAATGCACACGGGGAGGGGGAAGGTGCATTATCAGTTAATATAACAAACGAGAATGCAATCGTTTTGAAAAAAAAGAGGAATAAATCGGACAGAGGGGCGCAATTTTTATTATTTTTGCTTCATGACACACGCAGAAAAAAAGAAGCCGGTGCTGGTGGTATCCACCGGCGCAGGCATAAGCGCAGAAAGCGGAATCACCACGTTCCGGGATGCCGGAGGTCTTTGGGAGAACTATCCGGTGATGCAGGTGGCTTCGGCCGACGGATTCCGTCGCGACCCGGAGCTGGTGCATGAGTTTTATAACGCCCGCCGTCGCGATCTGCTGAAGGCAAAGCCCAATGCCGCGCACCTCGCGCTCGTGGAGCTTGAGAAGGACTACGACGTCTACGTGATAACGCAGAATGTCGACGATCTTCACGAGCGCGCCGGATCGAGCAATGTGCTTCATCTTCACGGCGAGCTGATGAAGATTCGCTCCGTGAAGAATCCCGACTATATCGAGAGCCTCGACATCGATCATCTTGAAACCACTCCCGCAACACGCGGACGCAACGGCGACCCGATGCGTCCCCACATCGTATTTTTTCAGGAGCCGGTGCCCAATATCGAGAAAGCCATCGAGCTTGTGGAACGTGCCGATGTGTTTGTGGTGATAGGCACCTCGTTGGTGGTTTATCCCGCTGCCGGGCTGATACAGTGTGTGCGTCCCGGAGTCCCGATCTATTACATCGACCCGAACCCGGCGTCGACTGCCGGCGTGCCGAACGTGACGGTGATCAAAGCCACGGCAACCGAAGGGATGCGCCGTCTTGCCGAGATTCTCGAAAAAAAGAGGGGAAATTGAGAGACAGCGCGGTCTGTCGGTTGGATATGTTTTTAAACATATTCCTAAAAGATGGATGCCGCGGAAAAAATATTAAATTTGTGTCTCTAACCTTTGAATCGAACAACACAACAACACAATAACAATATTTATGGCAAAAATCAGAGGAGCGGTCACCGTGAACATCGAAAGATGCAAGGGGTGCAACCTGTGTGTGGTGGCATGTCCCACCCAGACGCTGTCGCTGCAGCCCAACGAGGTCAACGACCGCGGTTATCATTACGCCTACATGGCCAATCCTGAAAACTGCACCGGATGCTGTTCGTGCGCCTGGGTATGCCCGGACGCATGCATAGAGGTTTACCGCAAACGCGTGGAGTGATCTGAATTACCAACAGAAAACAGAAGACAGACGACAATGAAAGAAGAAGTAAGACTTATGAAGGGGAACGAGGCGATAGCCCATGCCGCCATCCGCTACGGATGCGACGGCTATTTCGGCTACCCGATCACCCCGCAGTCGGAAGTTCTCGAGACACTCGAGGAACTTATGCCGTGGGAAACCACCGGCATGACAGTGCTCCAGGCCGAATCGGAAGTGGCAGCCATCAACATGGTATATGGCGGCGCCGCCACAGGCAAAGCCGTGATGACCTCCTCCTCCTCTCCCGGTGTCAGCCTCAAACAGGAAGGGATATCCTATATAGCCGCCGCCTCGCTGCCGGCGTTGATTCTGAACGTGATGCGCGGAGGTCCCGGTCTGGGAACAATCCAGCCCTCGCAGGCCGATTATTTCCAGGCCGTGAAAGGTGGAGGCCACGGCGACTATCATCTGATAGTACTCGCTCCCTCCACGGTTCAGGAGATGGTTGATTTCGTGGGTCTCGGTTTCGACCTCGCCTTCAAATATACCAATCCTGCGATGATTCTGGCCGACGGTATTGTAGGGCAGATGATGGAGAAGGTGATTCTTCCCGAACAGCGCCCGCGCCGCACGGAAGAGGAGATACGTCGCCAGTGCCCCTGGGCAGCCGATGGCCGCAAAGGAGGCCGCAAGCGCAATGTGATCACCTCGCTTGAGCTCGAATCCTCCCGTATGGAAGTGATCAATGAGAAGCTTCAGGCCCGTTATCGCGAAATAGAGAAAAACGAATGCCGCTGGGAAGAGATCGGCGTGGAAGATGCCGACTATCTGATAGTGGCTTTCGGATCGATAGCCCGTATCTGCGACAAAGCTCGCGAACTCGCAGCCGAGCAGGGCATCAAGATCGGCATTGTGCGTCCGATCACTCTCTGGCCCTTCCCCGGCGCCGCCATCGAGAAAGCGGCACAGGGCAAGAAAGGCGTGCTTGTGGTAGAGCTCAACGCCGGCCAGATGATAGAGGATGTGCGGCTTGCGGTCCACGACCGTCTGCCCGTGGAGCATTTCGGCCGCATGGGCGGCATCATCCCCAGCCCCGAAGAGGTGGTTGAGGCAATGAAAGCCAAAATCATCAAATAAAAGTAACAGCTTCTAAAGAAACCACAGATGGAAATCGAAGATATAATTCGCGAAGAAAACAAGGTTTACAGCAAGCCTGAGCTTCTTGAGGAAGTACACATGCATTATTGCCCGGGATGCAGCCACGGAGTGATCCATAAACTGCTCGCGGAAGTGATTCAGGAGATGGGGCTGACCGAGCGGACATTAGGTATTTCGCCGGTAGGATGCGCTGTGTTCGCCTATAATTACATAGATGTCGACTGGATCGAGGCTGCCCACGGGCGTGCGCCGGCAGTGGCTACGGCCGCCTCGCGCCTATGGCCTGAAAACGTTGTGTTCACCTATCAGGGCGACGGCGATATGTCGGCCATCGGCACCGCCGAGTCGATACACGCCGCCAACCGCGGCGAGAACATCGTGATGGTGTTTGTAAACAACGCCATCTACGGAATGACCGGCGGCCAGATGGCACCGACCACGCTGATCGGTCAAAAGACCGCCACCACTCCCTACGGACGTCGCGTTGACCTCAACGGCCATCCCCTCGAGATCACCAACCTCATGGCCATTCTCGACGGTACATGCTATGTTACCCGTCAGGCCGTCCATACGCCCGCCGCAGTGCGCAAGACCAAAGCCGCGCTCAAGAAAGCATTCGAGAACGCTCTGGCCAAGAAAGGCACATCGGTAGTGGAGGTAGTTGCCACCTGCAACTCCGGATGGAAACTCACTCCTGCACAGGCCAACAAATGGATGGAGGAGAACATGTTTGCCAAATATCCTCTGGGCGACCTGAAAAATGTATAGAGGAACAGAATCTAACAAAACCGACAACAATGAAAGAAGAAATAATCATAGCCGGATTCGGAGGACAGGGCGTTCTCTCGATGGGTAAGATTCTTGCCTATTCCGGCCTTATGGACGACAAGGAAGTGACCTGGATGCCCTCCTACGGACCCGAGCAGCGAGGCGGAACGGCCAACGTTACGGTGATTCTTTCCGACGACCGCATCTCTTCGCCCGTTCTCGACCGCTACGACATCGTGATCGCGCTCAACCAGCAGAGTCTCGACAAGTTCGCTCCCAAGGTGAAAGCCGGCGGTATCCTGATCTATGACACCAACGGAATCCACAAGCATCCCCAGCGCGACGACATCAAGGTTTATCCCATCGACGCCATGGAGGCCACGCTTGAGATCGGCAACTCTAAAGCCTACAACATGGTGGTGATGGGTGCTCTGCTCGAAGCCATGGATTATAAGCTTCCGATGGAGAACGTGATAAAGGGACTGAAGAAATCGCTCCCCGAGCGTCACCACAAGCTCATTCCGCTCAACGAGCAGGCCATCGAGAAAGGCCGCTCGCTGATCTGACAATATCGAAAACAGGAATATTCCGCGCAAGGAAGAGGCCGGGACGGCTTCATCCTTGCGCGGATTATTTTTTCATGGAGTGAGGACTGAAAGGCGAGGAGCCGGGGTATAAAAAAGCGGGAGCTCCGGCCTGAGCCATTGCTCCCGCAACATCAAGGTTACGAAAAGGTGATTTCTCAATAATGCCGTTGCGAAAACGGCCACAAATGATTCGTAGCGTATCATCCGTTGAAACCCTTGCGACAGGGCGCAAGGATAGGGCGCGATCACCGGGCGCGTAACCACGATCTTCAAAAGTATAACCTCGAGGCTGCTCGTTATGTTCAGCGGAGTTCATATTTTAACGTTTCATTTGCCGAATATGGCGGATTTTGAGTAATTTTGCAATCGGACCCCGAAAAATCAAGGAACAGAGTCTTATGGCAGATGAATTCGACATCAGGGAGGGGCGGCAACGGCCCGAAGGAGCGGAGCGTGACATCGAGAAGGCGTTGCGGCCGCTCTCGTTCGACGACTTCAGCGGACAGGAGAAGATTATTGACAACCTGCGCGTGTTTGTGGCCGCGGCCCGTATGCGGGGCGAATCGCTCGACCATACGTTGCTCCATGGTCCTCCCGGACTCGGAAAGACAACGCTCTCCAATATCGTGGCCAACGAGTTGGGTGTAGGTTTCAAGGTGACGTCCGGGCCTGTGCTCGACAAGCCCGGCGACCTGGCCGGCATACTGATGAGCCTTGAGGAACACGATGTGCTTTTCATCGACGAGATCCATCGTCTGCACCCGGTGGTTGAGGAATATCTCTATTCGGCCATGGAGGATTTTCGCATCGACATACTTCTCGACAAAGGCCCCGGAGCGAAGAGCGTGCAGCTCACGCTCGCACCCTTCACATTGATCGGGGCCACGACTCGCAGCGGAAACCTTACGGCCCCTTTGCGTGCGCGTTTCGGCATCAATTGCCATCTTGAATACTACGACCATCAGACACTTCAGGGAATAGTGCGCCGCTCGGCGCGACTTCTCAATATAGGCATCGACGACGAAGCGGCTCGAGAGGTTGCCCTTCGCAGCCGCGGAACGCCGCGTGTGGCCAATTCTCTGTTGCGGAGAGTTCGCGATTTCGCCATGGTGCGCGGCTCCGGACGCATTGATCTCGATATTGCCCGCCATGCTCTCGAAGCCCTCAATATCGACCGCTATGGACTTGATGAGATCGACAACCGCATATTGCTCACCATCATCGATAAATTCAAGGGGGGGCCCGTCGGCCTCTCCACGATAGCGACAGCCATCGGCGAGGATGCCGGCACGATAGAGGAGGTTTACGAACCTTTCCTCATCAAAGAGGGCTTTCTGAAACGCACTCCGCGTGGCCGCGAAGTGACCGACCTTGCTTACCGGCATCTCGGACGGACACAGGGGCCCGCGCAGGATTCGCTGTTCGACATTTGAAAAGAATCTGAATTAGTTTCATAAATATTCCGAAAAACAGTTCCGGATATGGCAGGAATAAAAGCATTGGCAAAAGAGACGGCGGTCTACGGACTGAGCAGCATAGTCGGCAGATTCCTCAACTGGTGTCTGGTGCCGCTTTATGTATATCTCTTTCCGACAGAGGAATACGGCATTGTCAGCTATCTATACAGTTTCACGGCTGTGGCTCTGATAATTCTGAACTATGGGATGGAGACCGGCTTCTTCCGTTTTGTCAACAAAGAGACCGATCCGATGCGCGTATATTCCACGTCGCTGACATCCGTGGGCTTTACGTCGGTTCTGTTTATCGTGTTGCTGACGGTGTTTCTGCAGCCCGTTTCGAACCTGATTCTTCTTCCCCGCCATCCTTTATATGTGTGGCTTTTAGGCGTGACCGTCGCGATAGACGCCTTTTCGAATCTACCCTTTGCCTATCTGCGCTATCGCAAGAAAGCCTATCGTTTCGCCGGCATAAAACTGCTCAACATCGGAGTGAACATATCGCTCAACCTCTTCTTTCTGCTTGCTTGCCCGGCTTTGATGAAGAGCGCCCCCGGGTTGATCGAATGGTTTTATCTCCCTGCCGGAGGAGAGGCGTTCGGCATCGGATGGATATTCACGGCCAACATCATTTCCACTCTTATCGTGCTGATGTGTCTCATTCCGGAACTTAAAGGATGGAAACCGGAATTCAATTGGCCGCTGCTGCGGCGCATGCTCTCCTACAGCTGGCCGCTGCTGATACTCGGCGTTGCGGGAGTGATGAGTCAGAATATGGGTCAGATGATGATTCCCTATCTCTTCCGCGGTGCGGAAGAGGCAGCGCGTTCGATGGTGGGAATCTACGGCGCGAACATCAAGATCGCCATAGTGATGGTGATGTTCACCCAAGCTTTCCGCTATGCCTACGAACCTTTCATTTTCGCCCGCGTCAAGGATGATGAGGAGAAACGTAAGCAAGCCTATTGCGACGCCATGAAATATTTCGTGATCTTCGGCCTCTTTATCTTTCTCGGGGTAATGACCTATCTGCCGGTGCTGAAATATTTCGTGTCGCCATCTTATTGGGCAGGGTTGGGTGTGGTCCCGGTGATGATGCTCGCAGAACTATGTTTCGGCGTCTATTTCAACCTGTCGCTATGGTATAAGCTTACCGACCGCACCCGCTGGGGAATGTATCTGTCGCTTCTCTGCTTCGTGCTGATGTTCGCGCTCAATCTCTGGCTCGTTCCCGCCATCGGTATCCCCGACGGTTATATGGGTTCGGCATGGGCGGCGCTAATAAGCTATTTTGTGGTGATGGCCGTATCATATTTCTTAGGGCGCCATTATTATCCGTTGCGTTATGAGACAGGAAAAATATTCCTTTTTGTTGTTCTTGCCCTCGCGCTCTATGCCGGCGGAGAATATATCTCCGGAATCTTCGCCGTCTGGCTCACCTATCTGGTGCGCACGCTGCTCCTCTTCATATTTATGGGAGCCGTAATACTCGATTACAAGAAAAGCAGGTAAATTTTACGCATCTCCATGCGGATGGAGATTATTGCCGGATTGGGGGATTGTAAATGCATAAACCATAATCCGGCATATTGTATGTTTATGAGAAAGGGGATTTATGTGCAAAATTCAGGCATTTTAACATTTCTAAAGATATAAATTTAACATTTTAAATAGAAAAGATATGCAAAAAAGTCGTACTTTTGCAAACGATTACATAGAATAAATCGATAACTGCTTAAAAATGGCAATTGGAAAACAGCGGATTGCGGCGGTTCCGGACCCCATATCCGGGGCGCCATTATCCGGTCAAAGTTGAGAAACTACGACACAATTGCCCTGACCTGTATCCCGCTCGCGAGAACCGGATGCAGGGTTCCGGACAATGCAAGGGTCTGCGTGAGAGTGATAACTTTCATCTATGGCCGGAGCGGGGCCCGGAATTACACAATTAGAATTTTGGTTATAAGGAGGATGCCGCTTTTGCGAAAAAGCGTCATTTTTTCGTGGAGCGCAATGAAGATAAAGAAAAGAATTTGTAAATTTGCAGGTTGAAACCGGATGAAGTTATCCGGCCATAACCATGAGACGATGGTATACAAATACGACTGTTTAGTTATTGGTTCCGGCATAGCCGGAATGAGTTTCGCGCTCAAGTGCGCGCGTCAGGGCGTCAGAGTGGCGATGATCTGCAAGACCGCCCCCGACGAGGCCAATACCTATTATGCACAGGGAGGCGTAGCGTCCGTGACTAACCTTGAAGTCGACGATTTCGAAAAGCATATCCACGACACGATGGTAGCAGGCGACTGGCTGAGCGATCCGGAGGCCGTGGAACGTGTGGTCCGCGAGGCTCCCGGCCAGATAAAGGAGCTTATCGGATGGGGGGTTGACTTCGACAAAAAGGAGGACGGCACTTTCGACCTTCACCGCGAAGGGGGGCATTCCGAATTCCGCATCCTTCATCATGCCGACAACACCGGCGCCGAGATTCAGACAAGTCTTGTAGAGACCGTGCGCAACACGCCGGGGATAGATGTTTTCGACCATCGGTTTGCCGTGGAGATAATAACGCAGCATCATTTAGGACGCATCGTTACGCGTCGTACACCCGACATAACCTGTTATGGCGCTTATGTGCTCAATGAAGAAACCGGAGAGGTGGATACGTTCCTCGCCAAGGTCACGGTGATGGCCACCGGCGGAGTCGGAGCCGTGTATACCACCACCACCAACCCGCTGATATCCACGGGCGACGGTATCGCGATGGTCTATCGCGCCAAAGGCACGGTGAGCGACATGGAATTCATCCAGTTCCATCCGACGGCCCTCTATCATCCCGGCGACCGCCCGTCGTTCCTTATCACGGAGGCGATGCGCGGCTATGGAGCCGTGCTCCGCAATCTCGACGGCGAGGAATTCATGCAGAAATACGACCCGAGGCTCTCTCTGGCTCCCCGCGACATCGTGGCCCGCGCCATCGACTCAGAGATGAAGCTTCACGGCACCGATCATGTATATCTCGACGTGACGCATAAAGATCCGGAGGAAACGCGCCGTCATTTCCCCAACATATATGAGAAATGCCTCTCGTTAGGCATCGACATCACGCGCGACATGATCCCTGTAGCGCCTGCCGCCCACTATCTTTGCGGCGGTATCAAGGTGGACGGCAACGGGGAGAGTTCGATCAAGAGGCTCTATGCAGTGGGGGAATGCTCCTGCACCGGTCTTCACGGCGGCAACCGGCTGGCAAGCAATTCTCTGATAGAGGCGGTGGTATATGCCGACGCGGCATCACACCACGCCATGGAGCATATCGGCGAATACGACTGGCGTAACGACGTGCCCGAATGGAACGACGAAGGCACCGTCCATCCCGAGGAGATGGTGCTCATCACACAGTCGGAGAAAGAGGTGAACCAGATAATGGGTTATTATGTTGGGATTGTAAGAAGCGACCTGAGGCTCAAGCGGGCCTGGAACCGTCTCGACATCCTTTATCAGGAGACCGAGGCGCTTTTCAAGTGCAGCAAGCCCTCCCGCAAGCTTTGCGAATTGCGCAACATCATCAACGTGGCTTATCTGATCATGCGTCAGGCCATGGAGCGCAAAGAGAGCCGTGGGCTCCACTTCACAATTGACTATCCTCATCCCGAGTCTAAAGAGAAATGAGAAAACACATATCGCTCCGCACTCTTCCCCTTTTCGCGTTGACGGCCTTGGCGTGCGCCGGACTGGCTACGCTTTCGGCGCAGAAAAGCCATGACGCCGCGCTGGCGCGGAATCTCAACACCTTCAACTCTATAGTGAAGCAGGTGGAGATGAACTATGTCGACTCCATCGATGTCGACAAGAGTTTCAAAGCCGCCATCGACGCCTTCCTCTCAAGCACCGATCCCTACACCGAGTATTACACCGCCGAAGATCAGGAGAAGCTTCAGAAGCTCACCACCGGCGAATACGGCGGCATCGGCAGTTATATCATGGAGCGCGACGGCGGCTCCTACATATCCCAGCCTATGGAGGGAAGTCCCGCGGCCAAAGGGGGACTGCGTCCCGGCGACCATATATTGCGCGTCGACAGCGTGGATGTGGCCGATAAAGGGAGCGAATTCGTGACCAAACTGCTGAAGGGAGTGCCCGGCACTCCGGTGAAAGTGACGGTGAAGCGACCATACGCCGCCGACAGTGTGAAAGTGATAGAGATAGTGCGCGCCAAGGTGCAGGAGCCGAGCGTGGCTTATGATACGATTATCGACGGGATAGGTTATGTCCGCATAACGAGCTTCATTGACAAGACGCCCGGCGAAGTGCGCAAGGCGCTCGATAAATTCAAGGAGGATAAAGGGCTGAAAGGGATTGTGATCGACCTTCGCGGCAACGGTGGCGGACTCGTGGAGGCTGCCGTTGACATCACAGGGTATTTCGTGCCCAAAGGCACCGAGATAGTGCGCACCATTGGCCGCGACCCCTCGCAGGAGCGCATTTACAAAACACCAAGGTCGCCCATCTTCCCCGACACGCCCCTTGCTGTTCTCATCGACGGAGGGAGCGCCTCCTCGTCGGAAATCATGGCCGGCTCGCTTCAGGATCTGGACCGCGCGGTGCTGATAGGATCGCGCAGCTATGGAAAGGGGCTCGTGCAGAATCCGGCGCAGCTACCCTACGGCGCCCTGCTGAAGGTGACGATCGCCAAATACTATCTCCCCTCCGGGAGGCTCATTCAGGCCATAGATTATTCGCGTAGGAATGCCGACGGGTCGGTGGCCCGCGTCCCCGACAGCCTTACCAACGTATATAAGACGGCACATGGCCGCGAGGTTCGCGACGGCGGAGGTCTGCGTCCCGATTCCACGGTGGACTGGGGCACGGTCAACAGGCTCATCTATAACCTTGTGGCCGACAACTGGGTATTCGACTATGCCACCCGCTATGCGGCAGCCAATAAAGAAATAGGCCCGGCTGCCTCGTTCGAGATTACCGATACGCTCTATTCCGATTTTAAGAAGAGCATAGATCCGGCGCGTTTCAAATATGACAAAGTCTGCGAAGAGCTCGTGAAGCAACTGCGCACCACGGCCAAGAACGAAGGCTATATGAGCGAGGAGACCGAGAAGGAACTCGACAAGATAGCAGCATTGCTGACCCATGACCTCGAGCGCGACCTCGACACCCACCGCGGGGAAATCGAAGAATATCTGGGCAGCGAGATCGTGGGGCGATATTATTACGACAGAGGGAAGGCCGCCTATGAGCTGAAGAACGACAAAGCCATGAAGCTCGCCGGGCAGATATTGTCGGATCCGGAGCAATATAAAGCGATGCTTGAGAAGCCCCGGAATAACCGGAATAATAAGAAATGATTTTAAAGGAAGCTGACAGTCTTTTCGCCACGCCCGCCCGCGTGGCCGCATTCGAGAAACTGCTTAAAGACAGGAAGGCGAAGAGAATACTTCTCACCGGGCTGGAGGGAAGTTCTCCGGCCATGCTTTTTGCCGGGCTCAAGCCCGGGAAGCACCCGGCGATCATCGTGACCGACGATGCCGACAGCGCCGGTTATCTCTACAACGACCTCTGCCAGATTTCAGGACCCGAATCGGTGGGAATCTTTCCGAGCGGCTATAAACGCGACATCAAATACGGCCAGCCCGACCCCGCCCAGCGCATATTGCGCACCGAAGCGCTCAACGCCCTGACCGAGGAGGGGAGCGGGATTCGGTATCTCGTCACTTACCCTGAGGCTCTGGCCGAGAAAGTGGCCGACGCATCCACGATAGCCGATAACTCCATCAGGCTGAAGAAGGGCGACCGGCATATCATGTCGGACCTGACAGGGCGGTTGCGTGAACTCGGTTTTACGGAGACAGAATATGTCTACGAGCCGGGCCAGTTCGCCCGCCGCGGTTCTATTCTCGATGTCTATTCATACTCCTGCGAGCTTCCTTACCGAATAGATTTTTTCGACGACGAGATCGATTCCATCCGGACCTTCAACGTAGAGACGCAGCTCAGCGAGACGCGCCTCGACGCGGCCACGGTGATTCCACCTGCAGCATCCGATACGGGGGACGCCGGCGTGAGCCTGCTCGAATTCGTGGATGAGTCCACTCTGCTCTATTGCGTTTCCCCCTCCTACACGCTGGAGCGCGTGAAAGCCGTGACGGAGGAAACATTCTCCTCCTCGGCCCTGCTTGCCGACGAGGGGGATCCTCAGGCGATGGAGAAACTTGTGGACTATGACCGCTTTGCCACCCGCATGGCGCAGATGAAGACCATCAAATTCGGGGCGCGCGGCATGGATCCCGGCTTCGAGGCCGACGCCACGATGGATTTCGAATGTTCGCCGCAGACGCTATATCACAAGAACTTCGAATTGATTTCGGAGAGTTTCCGCAAATTCCTTTCCGAAGGCTATCGTATCTTTATCCTCAGCGACTCTCCATTCCAGGCCGAACGACTGCGCAACATTTTCGAAGACCGCGGCGAGAGCATAGCCTTCACGGCCGTGGACCGCACGCTTCATGAAGGATTTGTGGACCGCGCCGGCAAGAACTGTTTCTTTACAGACCATCAGATATTCGACCGATTTCATAAATATAATCTCAAGAGCGACCGCGCCCGGGGCGGGAAACTCGCGCTCTCTCTGCGCGAACTGAACCAGATCGAAATCGGCGACTATATAGTGCATATCGACCATGGCATCGGTAAATTCGCCGGCCTGGTGCGCACCGACGTAAACGGGACGCCGCAGGAGATGATAAAGCTCCTTTACCAGAACGACGACATCATACTTGTCAGCATCCATGCCCTGCATAAGCTCTCGAAATACAGAGGAAAAGAGGGTGTGCCACCGAAGGTGAACAAGCTCGGTTCCGGCGCATGGAACAAGCTCAAGGAGCGGACAAAGACAAAAGTCAAGGACATAGCGCGCGACCTCATAAAGCTATATGCCGCGCGACGCGAGGAGAAGGGACATGCTTTTGCCCCTGATACCTATATGCAGCAGGAGCTCGAGGCGAGCTTCATCTATGAGGATACGCCCGACCAGTTCAAGGCCACACAGGCCGTGAAAGCCGATATGGAATCGGCGCGTCCCATGGACAGGCTTGTCTGCGGGGACGTCGGGTTCGGCAAGACGGAGATAGCCATCCGCGCAGCTTTCAAGGCGGCGGCCGACGGCAAGCAGACGGCGGTGCTTGTGCCCACCACTGTTCTGGCGATGCAGCATTACCACACGTTTGCCGAACGTCTCAAAGACTTCCCGGTGCGCGTCGACTTCATCTCGCGTGCCCGCAAGCCGAAAGACGTGAAGCGGATACTCGCCGACCTCGAGGAAGGCAAAATCGACATACTGATAGGCACCCACAAGATTATCGGGAAGGGGGTGAAGTTCAAAGACCTCGGATTGCTCGTGATCGATGAGGAACAGAAATTCGGCGTGGCCGTAAAAGAGAAGCTCAAGCAACTGAAGGTGAATGTCGACACGCTCACGATGAGCGCCACCCCGATACCGCGCACGCTGCAGTTCTCTCTGATGGGTGCGCGCGACCTCAGTTCACTCAACACTCCGCCCGCCAACCGCCATCCGATAGTGACCAACGTCAGCGGGTTCGACGACGATGTGATAAAAGAGGCCGTCGGCTTCGAGCTCAGCCGCAACGGGCAGGTGTTTTTCATCTCCAACCGCATAGAAAACCTTGCGCAGATCGAGAACACGTTGCGCCGCCTGATACCGGGCATACGTATCGTCACGGCTCACGGGCAGATGCCTCCCGAGCGGGTTGAGAAAGCCATTCTCGACTTCGCGGCCCGCGATTACGATGTGCTGCTATCCACCACGATAGTTGAAAACGGCATCGACATGCCCAACGTGAACACCATCATCGTGAACAACGCCCACAACTTCGGGCTCTCCGAGCTTCATCAGCTCCGCGGGCGCGTAGGCCGGAGCTCGCGCAAGGCATTCTGCTATCTGCTTGTGCCTCCGGGAATGCCGCTGACGCCGGTGGCCCGACGTCGTCTTTCGGCCATAGAGAGTTTCAGCGACCTCGGCGCCGGCATTCATATCGCCATGCAGGACCTCGACATACGCGGCGCCGGCAATCTTTTGGGCGCCGAACAGAGCGGCTTTATCGCAGACCTCGGTTATGAGGCCTATCAGAAGATTCTTAAGGAATCGGTGGTAGAGCTTAAAACCGAAGAGTTCGGCGACACCTTCACCGATGTTTCCGCCGGCAAGGATGAGGAATTCACCGCCGACTGCACCATCGAGAGCGATCTGGAGCTACGCATCCCTGCAGAATATGTTCCGCAGGAGAATGAGCGCATCACGCTTTACCGCCGTCTCGACAATATGGAGCAGCCGGAGAAAATCGAGGAATTCCGCTCCGAACTCCGCGATCGCTTCGGGGCGATACCAGCCACCACCGAGGAGCTCATACGTGTTGTGCCTTTGCGCGGCGCGGCACGTCGTCTGGGCATAGAACGTCTGGTGCTGAAGGGAGGCAAGATGCGTGCCTATTTCGTGGGCGACGATAACAAAGCCTATTACGGCTCGTCGGCATTCGGACGGATACTGGCCTATATGCAGAAAAACCCCCGGCGCGCCTCCGTAAAAGAGGTAAACGGCCGGAGGCTTATGGTTATCGATAAGATTGGCTCCGTGAGCGAAGCCCTTGATGTGCTGAGCGAAGCCGAGAAACTCGACCCGATCTGAACCGGATTATTTCGTTTTCGAATCCTCTCTGAGGATGTCGCGGATCTCGGTGAGGAGTTTCTCCTCGGTCGAAGGTTCGGGAGCGGGAGCCTCGGCTTCGGCCTCTTTCTCTTTATGCATGAACTTCATGGTTACGCGCAGGGCGATGAAAATGCATAATGCGATGATGATGAAATCCACGATATTCTGGATGAAAAGGCCATAGTTAACGGCTACTTCCTCCACCGCGGCCACACCGTCGGCAGCGGGGCGCCCTTCGGTGATGACATATTTTAGATTTTTATAACCGTCGCCGCCTGTGATGATAGAAATCACCGGCATGAGGATATCGTTGACCAGCGAGGTTACGATTTTGCCGAAAGCTCCGCCGACGATTACGCCGACAGCCATGTCGATCACGTTGCCCTTAAGGGCGAATTCTTTGAAATCATTCAGAAACTTTCCCATATATTAATATATTTTATATACTGATATTTCAACCGATTGGGCGGTATGGAACGTTATACCGGAGTGGAACCGAAGCCCCTCCATTTTAAAATAATGGCATAGTGGCCCGGATGGTTCAAAAAAAGCTTAAAACCGACACAAAAATGCAAAAAAATTGCTAAATTTGCAACATAATCCTGAAAGCAGGTAATAATCGGTCAAAATTAGTGCGTTCCGCAGCGGCGGTCAGCACAAACTAAGAGCGAGAAGCCTATGGACAAGCAGTGAAAGAACCCAAATAAATTTACCCAAATATAACAAGTATTAATAACATGACAAAGATTGGTATCAACGGCTTCGGCCGTATCGGACGTTTCGTTTTCCGTGCCTCCACCAAGAGAGATGACATCGAGGTAGTTGCAATCAACGACCTTCTTCCTGTAGACTACATGGCATACATGCTGAAATATGACACGATGCATGGCCGTTTCGACGGAACAGTAGACTATGATATGGAGAAGAGCCTCCTTATCGTAAACGGCAAAGAGATCCGCGTTACGGCATGCCGCGACCCGAAAGAGATCAACTGGGGCGCAGTCAACGCAGAATATGTTGTTGAGTCGACCGGTCTTTTCCTGACCGAGGAGAAAGCACAGGCACACATCGAGGCTGGCGCCAAGTATGTGGTTATGTCCGCTCCTTCGAAAGACGCTACTCCGATGTTCGTGGTAGGTGTGAACGAGAAGACATATGCAGGCCAGAAATTCGTTTCCAACGCATCCTGCACAACCAACTGTCTTGCTCCTATCGCCAAGGTTCTGAACGACAAGTTCGGTATCAAGGAGGGTCTTATGACAACCGTACACTCCACAACAGCTACACAGAAGACTGTTGACGGTCCTTCGATGAAAGACTGGCGTGGTGGCCGTGCCGCTTCCGGCAACATCATCCCCTCTTCCACCGGTGCCGCAAAGGCAGTGGGCAAAGTTATCCCCGCTCTCAACGGCAAGCTGACAGGTATCTCGATGCGTGTCCCCACTCTCGACGTATCTGTTGTCGACCTGACCTGCAACCTTGAGAAACCCGCTACCAAAGAGGATATCTGCAAGGCTATGAAAGAGGCTTCAGAAGGCGAGCTCAAAGGCGTGCTCGGCTACACTGAGGATGCTGTTGTAAGCTCCGACTTCCTCGGCTGCCCGCTCACTTCGATCTTCGACGCAAACGCCGGTGTATATTTGACCGACAACTTCGTGAAGGTTATCTCCTGGTATGACAATGAGATCGGTTACTCCAACAAGGTGCTCGACCTCATCGCCCACATGAAGAAAGTGAACGGCTAATCGAAGTCCGCAAAGAATCACTGAAACGGTCCGGAGGATTCCGGGCCGTTTTTTTATGATTGAAAAAATCATTATCTTTAGAGTGTGTTTGAATTTAAACCGATTTTAACTTTCAGAGCAGGTAATGGGAAATCTTGAAATCACTACAGATGATCTTTTTGGTGATTTAAGCCAAGTTTCGGCAGTCGAAAACGATAGTTTTCTCCTTTCTCAACTTGCTTAAATCCCTCAAAAATCTCTATCTGTATTAATTTCATTTAAATCCAAACACACTCTTAGACTTCAAAAAAATATATCATGAAAAGGATACTGGTGGCGGCGTGGGCCGCAGTGATGGCGGCCGTGGCCGCGAATGCCGCGGAGCCGTTCTGGCTCGGGGGCGACATCTCCGGAATGACGGCCGACGAGGCCCGCGGACGATATGTGATGAACAGCGACAGCGTGCGCACGGAAACGACGCAACTGATGAAGGATTACGGCATGAACGCCACGCGTCTGCGCGTATGGGTGAATCCTACCGACGGATTCTGTTCGCCGCAGGATGTGCTGAAAATGGCCAAGCGTTCGAAGGAGCTCGGTATGTCGGTGATGGTGGATTTCCATTATTCCGACTGGTGGGCCGATCCGGGGAAGCAGAACCCGCCGGCCGCATGGCTCGGCAAGAACCTTGAGCAGACATGCGACTCCGTTGCCGCACACACCCGCTTCACCTTGCAGCTTCTCAAGGATAACGGGATTGATGTGAAATGGGTGCAGGTTGGAAATGAGACTACTCACGGATTCCTCTGGCCCATGGGGCGCTTCGAGGAGAATCCGGAGAATTACGCTACGCTGACTAAAGCCGGTATAAGGGCTGTCAGAGAAGTGTATCCGGATGCGAAAGTGATAATCCATCTCGACAACGGGTTCGACAAAGGGCTCTACGACCGTGTATTTGATTCGTTGAAGAGCAACGGAGTGGAATGGGATATCATCGGCATGAGCGTCTATCCCTATTGGGCCATGGAGGCCGGACATGAGCAAAGCGACATCATGACACTGGTGGATACCATTGAGAACATCCGCCATCTGAAAAAGAAATACGGCACGAACGTGATGATTGTGGAGACCGGAGTCGACGGCCGCAATCCGCTTCCAGGCAAAGAATTTATCGCAGCGCTCATAAAGGCGTCGCGCGATTTCACCGACGGCGCCTGCAAGGGAGTGTTCTATTGGGCTCCTGAATGGGATGCCGAGGGAGATTATAGGTTGGGAGCATTCACGAAAGGACGCCCCACTATCATAATGGACGCGTTCAAGGAGGCTGCCGGGAAATGATTCATTTCCTGTGAGCCACATTCCGTCGGAGGCCCTCGAGACCCGCACGCGTAAGAGGAGTTCCCGCGAAATCGCGCAGGAACTCCTCTTCGCTTATATTGAGGATTCTTTCGCGAGTAAGGTTCATCATCGCCTCCGACGGGAGGAATGCGGGAATTTGAGAGAAGGGGATAACGCGGTTGTGGGGACAAACTGACAGACAGACATCGCAACCGAAGATAGTGTTTCGGCCACAGGGAGTGTCCATAGCTTCGAGAGCCTCAGGTGTCGACCAATCGCCGCGGTGTTCGATTGTGAGATAGCTCAGGCACCGGCGCCCGTCTACCGTACCGTCGGGCAAAAGGGCGCCTCCGGGGCAGGCACGCCGGCAGGCACCGCAGTGGCCGCAATCCATGTCGGCGGCGGGTGTGTCGGGTTCGATGGGAAGGGTAGTAAGTATTTCGGCGAGAAAGACGCGGCTGCCGTGTCCAGACACGATAATCATGCCATTGTCGGCCCTGAATCCGATGCCGCTTCTGACGGCCCAGAAACGTTCGAACACCGGCGCCGAGTCGATGCAAATGCGCCATGCGGCTCCGCGGGCTTCGAGCTCCCGCCGGGCCGCGGGCCGCAAGCGCGACCTCAATTCCTTATGGTAATCGCGGCCATAGGCGTAAGAGGCAATGATGCCTGAACCGGCGGGCCTGCTGACAGGCTGATTGAAAGAGAAGGCGAGGGAAATCACCGAGCGGCAGCCATCAAGAAGCAGGCGCGGGTCGCGCCGCAGGTCGCGGTGATTCGCCATATAATCCATGCCGGCATTGTTCCCTTTGAGCAGGAAATTGTCGAGCCTCTCCATCCACTCCGGCGACACCTCGCCTGCGGCGGCGAAACCGACGGCACAGGCCCCGCAATCGCGAAAAACAGTCCTTAAATTCTCCTTCTCTATGCCTGTTATCAAATCCATATGCAAAGATAATAATTTTTGTTACATAATTTTAGGCCCTAAGGTTTCATAAAACGAAACAAAAAATGTATATTTGCAAAAGATAAACATCATTCCGCCGTTTCAAATCAATTTCGAAACGAAAATTGCGGAACGGCGGTCACGAATGCGATTCCACAGACAACACCTTACTAACTAACCTAACTTCTTCAACCAATGAAAAGGATTTCACTTTTATTCCTTGTATGCATCTGCTGTCTGCCGGCATTTTCCGGCACGCGGGCCGAGGCTATCCGCAACAGGCTTCTGAACCGCGACACCACCCATGTGCTTGTGGCCTCACACCGTGGCGACTGGCGTAATTTCCCCGAAAACTCCATGGAGGGAATCAACAGCGCCATCAATATGGGCGTGGATATCGTGGAGATCGACCTCCAGCTCACACGCGACAGCGTTCTGATTCTCATGCATGATCCCAAGCTCGACCGGACCACTACCGGCAAAGGGAAGATCCGCGACACCGACTGGGCCGACATCGCCAAGCTCAAGCTCCGCAACGGCTGCCATATCCGCACCGGTCAGCGTGTGCCGACTCTCGAGCAGGTGCTCAAGGCCACCAGAGGAAGAGTGATGCTCAACCTCGACAAGGCCGACCGTTATTTCGACCTTGTATATGCTCTGGCAAAGAAAACGGGCACAGAACGCCAGATAATAATGAAAGGGAAGCTTCCTGCTCGTCAGATCAAAGAGAAATATGGCGATTTTCTCGATGAAATAATCTATATGCCTATCGTGAATCTTGATTCGGCAGGATCGGTGCCGGCAATCAAAGACCATCTGAAAGAGCTGAAACCTACCGCCTTCGAGCTCCTCTACACCTCCGACGACAACAAGCGTCCCGCCGAGATGCGCGCCATGCTCAAAGGGAAGAGCCTGCTTTGGTATAATACGCTTTGGGACACAATGGCCGGCGGCCACGACGACGATGCTTCTCTGAAGGATATCAACAATGGCTGGGGCTATCTCGTAGACCGTCTGGGCGCGCATATCATACAGACCGACCGCCCTCAGATGGTGCTCGATTATCTCAGATCAAGAAAACTTCACGACTGACAACAGACAGCCTATGAAAACTCAAGATATCACTGCCGTATCCGGCTCGAAGAAGGGTCTGACAGGCCGTATTATAGATTTCTACCGCGTGTCGGCACCCGCCGCACAAGCCGAGACTTCCGAGTCGAAATTCAAGCGCATACGTCTGGCCACCTTCCTTTCGGCCACATGTGGCTACGCACTCTATTACGTGTGCCGTCTGAGCATGAATATAGTGCGCAAACCGATAGTCGACAGCGGGCTTTTCGACGAGTCTCAGCTCGGCATAATCGGCTCGTGCCTCTTCTTTGTATATGCCGTAGGAAAGATGGCCAACGGCTTCCTTGCCGACCGATGCAATGCCCGTCGCTTCATGGCGACCGGTCTGCTTCTTACGGCTATTGTGAATCTCATTCTCGGTTTCTCGGGCATGTTTATCGTGTTTGCGATTCTATGGGGGCTCAACGGTTGGTTCCAGTCGATGGGAGCGCCCGCCGGAGTGGTTTCGCTCAATCGCTGGTATGACAACCGCGACCGCGGCACATATTACGGCTTCTGGAGTGCGAGTCATAACATCGGAGAGGCTATCACCTTCATAACGGTAGCCCTGCTCGTGAGCTGGGCCGGATGGCGCTGGGGAATGATCGGCGCCGGAATAATAGGCTTTGTCGGCCTTGCGCTGATACTGCTCTTTATGCGCGACACTCCGCAGAGCCAGGGTTTCCTGCTGAATCAGAACACTGCATCGGCCGACAAGTCGGTCAAAACCGAAACCGCCGATTATAACCGCGCGCAGAAAGCCGTGCTGAAGAATCCCGCGATATGGATACTTGCACTCGGAAGCGCATTCATGTATATCAGCCGTTATGCCGTGAATTCATGGGGAGTCTTCTATCTGGAGGCTCAGAAAGGATATACCACACTCGATGCATCGCTCATTATTTCGGTAAGCTCTGTATGCGGTATTGTGGGAACGGTGGCTTCGGGTATAATATCCGACAAGCTTTTCCGCGGATCGCGCAACGTTCCGGCACTTGTCTGCGGCCTGATGAACACCGTGGCCCTCTGCCTCTTCCTGCTTGTGCCCGGCGAGCATTTCTGGCTTGATGTCACTGCGATGGTGCTCTTCGGACTCGGTATCGGCGTTCTGATATGTTTCCTCGGCGGTCTGATGGCCGTGGATATCGCTCCAAAAGCAGCGGCCGGAGCAGCGCTCGGTGTAGTGGGAATCGCAAGCTATATCGGCGCAGGACTTCAGGACGTGATGAACGGTATACTGATCGAAGGCCACAAAACGGTGGTTAACGGCGTGGAGGTCTACGACTTTTCGGCTGTGAATATTTTCTGGATCGGCTCGGCGTTGCTTTCTGTGGTACTGACGGCTCTGGTCTGGAATGCCAAGCGTCAGGACTGATATTGGAAAGAACAAAACAGGCGCGGGAGCGTTGAATAAGAAAATGGATAAATAGCGAAATCGATTTATATTATGGAAGCAAAGAAAAGACTTTATATTGTCAGCTTCGGTGATTCCGACAAATATCGCGTGGAATTCGACGATGTCGACAATGTGGATCCGTTCCACCACACCAATCCGCTGGCTCATGCAGAGCATGAGATCGAGGATTATCTCAACCGGATGTTCCCCGACGAACCACTGGCATATTTCGAGACGCCGAAAGTGACTGAAGTCCGCTGGGAAGACCGCGACAAATATGCCTCCTATCCAGTTCTCGATGAAGAAGCCGTGAAGAAAATCGAGAGCACTCTGCGCACGGGTGTGGAGAACATGGAGGACCAGAAGACCCTCAACAACAACGGCCCGCACAGCGCCTGATCAGAGAATAAACCTGCTATATAAAGAGCCCGTCCCATAACGCTGTTTTATGGGACGGGCTCTTAGACTATGCAGGATTTCAGAGTATTAAAAGTAAACACACTCTAAGGAACGAGGCTTAAAAATCTTTAAGGCCGAATTCTGCGGGACGTTTCAGGGTTTGCGTGTAGCTTTTGCCGAAAGGATCAGTCCAGGTCACGGTTACGGGGGCATCGGGAGTGGCGGTCTGAACACGGAAAAGGCGTGTCTTTTTGGGCTTGTTCCATCCCTCGTCGTATTGGTTGAGCCAAACGGTGCGTTGCAGCGGATATGTGCCGTTATACATGGGATTTTCTCCGATGAAAGGTTCAACCGGGAGTTCGCGACCGTTCTCGGTTACTTTGAGAGTCCCTTCGGGGTCCCATGCCCAGAGGTCGATCCAGACGCTGTTGGCCGGGACTTCACTGAAATCCGACCATGCGGGGAAATATTTGCGGAAAGCGCGATATTCACCCGAGTTGGCGAAATATTCCTTTACCTTGTTCATGTCCCATACCCAGAACTGCGTGTCGGGCGAGTATTCGAACGTGCGGTGTTCCCAACGCAGGCTGTCGCCGTCGCCTAAGAAAAGCTCATAACCTACGGGATTGCCGTCGGGACACAGATTTTTGCCTCCGAAAGCCGCCGTCCACCACCATGCGCCGCTTGTGCCAGAGATGTTATGGTCCATCCGCTTTTTCGGGCCCTCCAGACGCGTTATGACCTGCCGGTGCGAATGTCCCGACACGGTGTGCACCTCATCGAAAGTCTCCACTATTTCAAGCAACTGCTCCACGCTTTTCTTGTCCATGCGCGGAACAGCCTTTTCGGCAAAGCCCTTCCAGCGGAGCATAGGGCAGTGCATGCCGATCACGATGGGAGTGGTTTTAGGAATATCCGCCAGGTCCTTGCGCAGCCAGTCAAGCTGCTCCTCGGTTACCCGCTCGTTATAGTTCCGCGAACCGCTTATGCCCGGATATTTGGGTTTTGACTTATATTCGTTTTTGTATTCGATATTGTCGAGCACCACATAGTGTATTCCTCCTATATCGAAGGAATAATAACGCGGTCCGAACGCCTTCATATAGGGGCGTGCCGCATCCATGTCGGTTGTCGGGCTGTTGGGGGTGGCTCCGTCGTTGTCGTGGTTTCCCATGGTGTTGAAGAATGGAGTGGGATAATCGGCTTTATCGAGAGCCTCCCGGAGCGAGCCGATGGGGAAATCGAGCGCATACCAGTATGCGTCCCATGCGCCGTCGCCGAGGTGCATCGTGTAGACAGGCATACCCAGAGCCTTAAGAGAGTCTACTTCCAGACGCAAGCGGTCGACGTAAGGGCCGCAGAAGGTCTCCACATCGTTGCGCTGGTTGGCGAGATGCATGTCGGTGAGCAGAATCATTGCATGGCGTGACTGGTCAACTTTCGAGAGGCGGAAATCATGACGTTCATAAATGCCGGGGGCTTCCGTGAAATCAGCCCAGAATTGAGGCACTGCGCCCTCTCGGAGCGCCTCGTAGCCGGAGGGCACTGTGATGAACACCTGGGGGTTCTTTTTCTCCGATTTCAGATAATAGGCGCCCTTACGGTCGGTGCGCGTCACTTCATATCCGTCGGAGACGGCCACTCCCTCCACCGGGCGCCCGTCGCATTCGACGGTTCCGGCCACAGTGACACCCTTGCGGGGTTTCACCGGAAGTTTAGATTTATAGAACGATTGCGCGTCGGTCTGCACCGAAGCAGAAAGGATTGCGGCTATGATCAGCGCCGCTTTGTAAAGTTTCATGGATTCAGATATTATTTTTTTATTGATTTCAGGAGTCTGTGTGCGGATGGGAGGCGTCTTATTTTCGGCCGAAATCGGCGGGAATCTCCCCCCATCTTTCCGTCTGCCATTTAAGGATTCGGGTGGAATATGTGTGGGAATTGAGCCATGAGAGGGCCCGCTCCATCATGCGGAAAGAAGCTTCGTTTGCGCGGGTGCGCTGAAGTCGGGTCTTTATCTTGCGGTCTCTGACCCAGGCCATGCCCGTAACGGAATCCGAATAGATTGTATGCCGCTCTCCGCTCTGGTTCATCATTGCCAGCGCATGGACTATGGCTAGAAATTCGCCGATATTGTTGGTGGATTTCTCGAAAGGCCCGACGCGGAATAATTCGCGTCCCGTCATCAGCTCGACGCCCCGGTATTCCATTCTCCCGGGATTCCCCTGACAGGAGGCGTCGACAGCCCAGCCGTTGAGGTCGATTTCAGGAAACTGCATATAATCGGGCTTCCCGTCGGCCGGGATATTGGCGCGCGAAGCATTGAGCAGAAGATTGCCGAGTTCCTTGCGCTCCTCGTTCATCTGCGACTTTCGGAAAGCCATGGTGGCCTCGCGGGCCGTAGGATAGCTTTTGAATGAAGCGCCCGGGTAGTCGTCGACCTGCTCCATGGCGTCGTCGACATTGTCGTAGACACCGGGCTGACGTCCTTTCCAGACCACGTAATATCTGTTCCTATAATCTGCCATAAGGTGACTGTCTCAAAAGTTAGAATAGTTAGAACGGAACCTCTTCCCGGTAGTGATAATTGCGCCGGAGGGTATCGAATTCCGAAGGAGCCTCTTTGAGACGGTCGCTGTCGATATAAGGGTCGTAGGAGCCGAGTATGGCTTCCGGGATGATTCTGCCGGGGGCAACGTAGGGCCCTTCGAGTTCAGACTTATCGACTTCGAATCCGAAGCGTTTCTCAAGATTCTCAAGCGTCATGCGTGTGGCTCTCTCTTTCCCCTGACGGGAATACCCGGCTATATGGAATGTGCCGATCTCTACGGCGGAGAGCAGATCCCCGGAGATTTCCGGTTCCCCCTCCCAAGTATCGATCACGGCGCGTATGCGGCGTTCGCGCAGATAAGGGAGCAGGGCCTGCGAATCGATCACTGGACCGCGCGCGGCATTGACTATGATGGCACCGGGCTTCATGAGTGAGAATTCCGCATCTCCCGCGAGATGGAAAGTGGGATTCTCTCCATCGCGGATGAGAGGTGTATGGAAAGTCACGGCATCACATTCTCGCATGATCCTGTCGAGAGGAGCATAGTTGTCGGGAATCCCGGCGTTCTCTTTTGGGGGATCGCTTACGAGCACCTCTGCGCCCATGGCCCTCCCCCAATCGGCAACTATAGAGCCGACGTTTCCGCAGCCCACGACACCGAGCTTCATCTGCGCCGGTTCGAATCCGAGCCTGAGCAAAGATGCCCAGACATACTGAGCCACGGCGGGAGCATTGCATCCCGGGGAATTGAATACATCGATACCGGCGGCCTTGCACCATGGAATATCGATCTGGTCGGTGCCTATCGTGGCCGTGGCGATCGCCTTGACGGCGGAGCCTTCGAGCAGGCGGCTGTCGCAACGCGTTCGCGTGCGGATCACCAGAGCGTCGGCATCGTTTACATTTTCCGGGGTGAACCCGAATTGGTCGACATAAATAGTGTCGGCCACCGGTTCGAGTCGGCCGGCTATATATGGAATATTGTCATCGATAACTATTTTCATATCTCCGGAATTAGAGGAACGCTATGTCAATACACGGCCTTGAGTCCGTTCTCCATGAGAACAAACGAAGCTACGTAGATCATGGTAATTATGAAAACCCAGGTGCGGCCATAACGTATGTTGTGGAGAGCGAAAAAGTTGGCGATCTGCAGAGCCGTGGCCAGATAGAGGGTGCCCATATACACGGGCAGGTTGTCGAAATCGAAAACCGCACATATCATCGCAACGAATCCGAGCACTGAAATCGCATTGTTCATCAGGCGCCTGCGCGTATTGCCCGCATAGAGTCTCACCGCGTTCGAGAGGAAGAAAAGGAGGAAGATGAGGAAAGTGACAGCGCAGTTGAGCATTCCCGTTATAAGGGCCTGACGCGAGTCGAAACCCCAGAACAGGTTGGTGAGGGTGGGAAGCCGGAAGGATTCGGGAGTAATCAGACCGAGCCCGACGCCGACCCAATATGGTGCGATAATTCCCATCAACATCGCGATGAAACCGCGGAAATCAAGACATTTCAGGATCAGGGCTATCAGCAGATATGCCGGAATGAAGAAGATGAACGCATACTGGAACATCGATCCGAGCGAAAGAACCGTTCCCACAAGAAACAATTGCTGCGATGCATTGGAACTCCGGTAGCTGTTGAAGAGAGGCGCGAGACAGAGAAGCTGAGCGGCAGCCATTATCACCGAAGAATTGATTGTTCCGTCGATCCAGGCATTGGAAGAGCATAGCACTATGAATGCGGCGGAGAGCACCGTATCCGTGGAACTGACGAAGTTATAAGTCTTGTTGAAGAAATGGAGCACAATGCCGATGCCGAGGATAAGGGTAAGGTTTACGGCCCAGGACGCAATCTGGGGGATCACCCATAGGTTTGGCGAGGGCATGCAGATGCCCAGCTCACCCTCAAGACGGTGTGAGGAGCCGATGAAAAAATCAGTGGCGCTCATCGCGACAGCCAGCATTATGGCGAGCACGAGTCCTCCGTTGTCCAATAGGCGTTTTGTCATTCCTCTCTGTTTTTAGGGCGTCGCGATCTCATGGGGTAGCGGGAGAAAACCGTGGCCTCGCTTTCAGGAATCGAAGGGCCCTTGTCGGCCGGGGTGTAAGGTTTTTTCTCGAAACGGCGAGGAGCTTTGTCAAACTTGCGGTCGCCTCTTTCGAACTTACGGTCATCTCGGTCGAACTTGCGGTCGCCTCTTTCAAACTTACGGTCATCTCGGTCGAATTTGCGGTCGCCTCTTTCAAATTTTCGTTCTCCTTTATCGAATTTACGGTCGGATTTGTCGAATTTGCGAGGTCCTTTGTCGAAGCGTCGTCCTTCTCGGTCTTTGTCGCGGTTGTGGCCGAACTTGCGGGTCTCTTTGCGCCATTCGTCATCGGAGATATGCTTCATTTTGCGAGGGCGGCGTTCCTGCTGATCTTCATCGCCGAATTTGCCGAGATCGCCTCCGTCGGCCATAAAGTCGGAATATCTGCCGTCGAAAAGTATAAACTCTCGCAACGAGCATTCGAGATTGCCGTTAAAGAGAGGTATCTTCACGGTCGGTTTAAGCCCGATATTGGCGAAATCCTCGTCGTTGAGGCCGATAATCCATGCCTGCCAGCCCTTGAAGTTCTGTTTGAGGGCTGTGCCGATTCCTTTATAAAGAGCTGTCATATCTTCCGGACGGATTCTCTCTCCGTAAGGAGGATTCATGACAAGAACGCCTGTTTCCGGATTATCGGTCCATTCGCTGAGGGGACGGCAAGAAAGATTGATCATATCCTCCACCTTTGCCTCCTTGATGTTTTTACGGGCAATTGCCACTGCTTCCGGGTCGATATCGCCGCCAAGAATCTTGAATGCGAATTCCTTTTCGGCGCTGTCGTCGTTGTATATCTCTTCGAAGAGTTCCTTGTCGAAATCGGGCCATTTTTCGAAAGCGAAGCTTGACCGGTATATGCCGGGGTTAATGTTGGCGGCAATCAAGGCGGCCTCTATGAGGAAAGTGCCGGAGCCGCACATCGGGTCGGCGAAATCGCATTCGCCGTGCCATCCGGTTTTCATGATAATGCCTGCAGCGAGCACCTCGTTGATGGGGGCCACGGTCTGCTCCACGCGGTAGCCGCGTTTCGAGAGGGGCTCTCCGCTGGAATCGAGCGAGATCGTGATGCGGTCGTCGAAGATATGGACGTTGAGCATCAGGTCGGCGCCGCTCACCCGGATAGAGGGGCGTTTGCCATAGCGGTCGCGGAAATGGTCGACAATGGCGTCTTTCACGCGGTAGGTGACATAGCGCGAATGCGGAAACTCATCGCTGTTTACTGTCGAATCGATCGCGAATGTGGTTTCCGGGGTCATGTATTTCTCCCATTCGATGTCGCGCACGATATCGTAGAGCTCATCGGGGTCGGAGGCACTGAATTTCTCGATAGGTTTCAGAATACGGAGAGCCGTGCGGCAACACAGATTGGCGCGGTACATTGTTTCGAGGTCACCTTCGAAGCTGACCATCCGCCGTCCGGTTTCTACATTTTCGGCGCCGAGGGATATTAATTCGTCGCGCAATACATCTTCCAGTCCCTGGAAGGTTTTGGCAACCATCTGGAAATTTTGTTTTTCCATTTTGTATGTCTGGATTGAATGGGGAATTTAATTGTTTTGTGAACCGAGGGTTAGAAATCGTTGGCTCCGAAAGAAATCGGGGCGGCTCCGCGTTCGTCGGAGAGATCTGCGGCGCGCCTCGGCTCCGGGTGGGAAGCTTTCTCCACAGTCTCTTTGAAATTTACCGGACGGTTGTAGGCCGGCGACTTCTCAAGAGCTGCGATCACTTCGAAATCATCGAACTGGCCGGGCTTGAGAACGAAATATTTCAATTCGTCGGAAACTCGTTTCTGTTCCTTGATTTTCTCGTGGCCGTAGATATCGGCCATATCTTTCTGCTGTTTGCGTTTGCTTACGGAGTCGGCAAGGTCTTTCTTCCCTTTTTCGACCGGTTCGTTTACAAGAATTATTTTTCTGTCGTCTTCGCCGTTTTCGCCGCTGTTTTTATTATCGCTTTCGCGGAGCGTGACGTCAAATCCGGAGGCGAGCACGGTTATCTTCACTTTGTCTCCCATGGCGGGGTTGTCGCCGATTCCCCATTTCACATCTATGCTCGAGGGGAGCTTGGCCGTGAATTGGGTTATTTCAGCAATCTCCTCGGCGCGCAGCGGATTCGGGGCGTCTTTCCAGCAGATGAATTTGAACAGCAGACGTTTGGAAGTGTATATATCGTGGGTTTTGAGCAGAGGGGAATGGAGTGCGTTCTGAATAGCGTCGGTGATGCGGTGTTCTCCCTCGCCGATAGCGGTAGAGATAATTGCCGTTCCGGAATCCTTCAGAGTTGTCTTCACATCCTGAAAGTCGACGTTGACATAGCATGGTTCGGAAATAATCTCCGAGATGCTTCGGGCTGCGTTGGCCAGAGTGTCGTCGGCTTTGCCGAAAGCGTTGAAGAAACTCCAGTCCTTATATAGCTCCACGAGGTTCTCATTGTTGATTACGAGCAGGGCGTCGACATGTTTTTTCATCTCGTTTGCGCCCTCGAGAGCCTTGAGGATTTTCTTTTCCCCTTCGAAGAAGAAAGGCACTGTGACGATTCCGATAGTGAGCATTCCGGCCTCTTTGGCTATGCGGGCCACGACGGGCGCGGCGCCGGTGCCGGTGCCTCCTCCCATACCGGCTGTGATGAACACCATCTCCGTTTTGTCGTCGAAGAGTCGCTTGATCTCCATTTCGGAAGCCTCGGCGCATTTGCGGCCCACTTCAGGGATGTTGCCGGCTCCGAGGCCATGTGTTATCTCCTCGCCGAGCAGAAGCTGGTTGGGGACGGGCGACATGTTGAGTGCCTGACGGTCGGTGTTGCAGACCACAAAGTTGACATGAGGTATTTTCTGGGCGTACATGTAGTTGACGGCATTGTTGCCGCCTCCTCCTACGCCTATCACCTTTATGATGGACTCGTTTGTTTCCTTCACGAAGCCTGCCTCGTCGGAAAGGTCGTGGATGTCGGGGGTATTTGTCTGGTTGTCCATATTCTGATTATCCAATGGTGTGGGAGATTAGTGTACGGATCAGATAAGGTCGGAGTCATCTTCCGTTCCTGAGAATATCTGAGTGATTCCGTTTCTTATCTTTCCTACAAGTCTTGATATTCCCGAGGGCTTCTGTTCCTCTTCGGGTGTTTCTTCCGCCGTGCGTTCGGCGCCTTTTTCCGGCGCGGTTCCGGTCACCGGGAGGTCTTCCCCTTTTTCGGGAAGTTCGAGGCATATCGCATCGGGTTCGCCGGTTGCACCGGCATAGAGCACGGCGGCCACTTCAATGATGTCGCCTGAGCCGTTTTTCACGTCCTCGACATGGATGAAAGGCGGGAGCTGGCCGCGGCTCACGCGGAGTCCGCTCTTGTCGACAAGCAGGTCGATCATACCGCTCAGTTTGGCGCCTCCGCCGATGAGTATTATCCCGCCGGGAATATCGCTGTCCTTCAGGCCGGCATATTGCACTTGCTTGAGAATGTTTACGGCAATCTCTTCGGCGCGGGCCACAATGAGATTCGACACATCGGCATCGCTGACGCCGTTATAGTTGATAGTCGATACCGTTTCGCGCGGTATGGCGTTGCCCGATGTTATCTTAAGCTCCTCGGCGCGTTCCTCGAGTATGTTGAGTGTGGTGATGTCACGAGTGATGTTTCTTCCGCCGAGGGGGAGTGTGGCGAAATATACGAGATGTCCGTTCTTGTAGATTGTGACCGTTGTGGTTTCCGCACCCATGTCGACAAGCATGCATCCGAGACGTTTCTGCTCGGCGGAGAGGATGTAGCGTCCGGTTGCAAGTGCGCTCACTACTATCCCGTCTATCCGGATTCCGAGTTTCTCCTCGATGGTGCTCTGCAGATTGCGCTTTATAACCGGGCGGCAGACCACGAGGTCGAATTCTGCGCTGATGCTGTTTCCCACGTTTCCTTTGGGCGTGGAAGTCTCGATGCGCCCGACGGTGTAGGAGCGGGGCACAGCATCGACTACTTCGAGCGAATTGTCGATAGCCGTGTTGAAAGCCTGATCGCGGAGACGGTTTAGGATATCGTCGGTGATTTCGGTGTCGTCGGGCAGCGAGAGCGAAACTTTTGTGGGGATGCTTCTCACCGACTGGCCGGAGAGGCCCACAAAGAGGCCCGTTATGTGTCTGGGCGCAACTGCAGGCTTGCGTTCGAGCTTGCCGATAATGCGGTCGATTCTCGAGGAAGTTTCCACGAGGTTCTGAATCACGCCGTAGCGGACGCTTTCGAGGCCTTTCTCCTGCTCGGTGGCTATTATGTCGAGCTGGCCGTCGGCATGCATCTTGCCGACGACGGTCATTATCTTCGAGCTGCTTATTTCAATGGCAGCGACATATCTGTCTTCGTTCATATCCCTTGTTCCGGGTTTTTATGATTTTTCGGGTTTTCTTTCTGATTCTTTTGCTGATTCTCCTGAGGTTGCGGCGCGTCGGGGAGAGAGAGCTCCTCGAGGTCCACATCCTCGGTGAGTTCGGGGCCGTGAGTGGCTATGGTCTTGTCGCGGCGTGTGGCCACAACCTGCCCGCGGAATTTCACGGAGATAGTGTCGTATTCCTGCCACCCTTTATATGGCATGACTTTTCGATAGAAAAGGGCAAGCGCACGCGTTTTCTCCTGGAGGCGCGTGGTGTCGCCGAAATTGATTATATGCCCGTAGATGCGGGGAACAATCATAAGGTTATGGCGGTCGCGGGCCACTATCATGCTCGAGAGTTCCCTGAGCATCGGGTCGGATGCGATATGGTTCACAAGCGGGATAACTTCAGTTGGGGTGAACTCCCGCGAGAAATTGCCTCGGACCACAGGAACATCCGTGAAGAACTCCGCTTTCGATTCGATGTGCTTGCCGTCTTTGTTGATATAGTAGGACTTACCGGTTCCGAAGACTCTCATCACCGGCACGAGCGGCACTATATCGACCCGCAGTTTCCCCTCTGACGTTACCGAGCAGTCGACGCTTTCGAAATTGCTCATCCGGGAGAGCCGTCGTTCGATCATGCGGGTGTCGACAGCATTGAGCGGACATCCCACAATCTTTTCGGGAAATCCGGCGATGCGCTGTTTCACACCCCGTCGGATCACGGAATCCATCGCTTTGTTGCCGTCCACATGAATCTCTATGCCCGTGCAGACATGACGTGCCGCTTCATGGTGCGCCCATACGGTCATGAAGCCCGCATAGGCCATAAGAGCGATCAGCAGCGTCCATTTCAGCACGGTGTTCCGTTTCATAGAGCGATTTACCCCTTCGTGGAGGGGGTTATTTTAAAATATCATGAATCTCCGGAAGAAGCCTGTCGATGTCGGCGGCTCCAAGGGTCATCAAGATTTCAAAGTTACTATTTTTTATCAGATTCAACAAATCTTTTCTCTCACAGTAGGTTTTTTGGGGAGAATTGACTTTGTCGAGTATCGTGTGTGTGGTGATTCCTTCGATCGGAAGTTCACGGGCCGGGTAGATTTCGGGCATTATCACTTCGTCGGCTTCAGAGAGGGAGCGGGCGAAATCGTCGGCGAAATCGCGTGTGCGTGTGTAAAGATGCGGCTGGAACACGACCGAGAGCTTGCGACCGGGATAGAGTTTGCGAACCGAGCGGATCGAGTTGAGCACCTCGTTGGGGCTGTGGGCGTAATCATCGATAAGCACAGTCTGTCCGGGGCGTTCCGAGCCATCGAGCCAAACCTCAAAGCGCCGTTTGGCGCCTTTGAAAGATGCCAGCCCGGCCTTAACCTCAGCGGGAGTGGCTCCGGCGCAGAGCGATGCCGCGGCAGCTGCCACTGCGTTGTCGATGTTGATCTCCACAGGTACTCCCGGCTGCATCCCCTCGATGCGGATATCCGGGCCGACGAGTGTGAAGGTTATGCGTCCCTCGCCGAAAGTTATATCCTCGGCATGGAAATCTCCCTCCTGGGCGCCGCTATATGTATAGACCTTCACGTCCTTGCCGCAATCGGGCTTGTATTTGAGGCCTGTATGGGTGATCAGAGTGCCGCCCGGACGGATAAGGGAGGTGAATATGGAGAAGGCTTCGAGGTAATGCTCCTCATCGCCGTAAATGTCGAGATGGTCGGGATCCGTGGATGTTACTATGGCGATATAGGGATGCAGGTGATGGAAAGAGCGATCGTATTCGTCAGCTTCGATCACTGAGAAGCGGGAATGCTCGTCGAGCACGAGGTTGCTGCCCGTGTTGCGGAGGATACCGCCGAGGAAGGCGGAGCATCCGAGACGCGAGTCGCGCAGTATGTTGGCGATCATCGAGGATGTGGTGGTCTTGCCATGGGAACCGGCCACGCAGATTGCATCGCTGCGGTCGGAGATGCGTCCGAGCAGGGCTGCCCGTTTCACCACTTCGAAACCGTTTCGGCGGAAATAGGAGAGTATACGGTTGGATTCAGGCACGGCGGGCGTATAGACGACCAATGTATCTTCGGGAGAGCGGAAATCTGCGGGGATCTCCCTTTCATCATCGTTGAAAGTGATGAAGGCTCCTTCACCGATGAGTTTGTCGGTAAGCGCGGAGGGAGTGCGGTCGTAGCCGGCCACAGGGGCTCCGTGCATGAGAAAATATCTCACGAGATTGGCCATGCCGATGCCGCCGGCCCCCACGAAATAAAATCTTGTCTGTTTCATTTTTCAATAATAGCCATGATTTCGTCGACTATATGTTCGTCGGCGTCATATTTTGCCATGGCGGAGATATTGGCGCCCATCGCAACGAGTCTGCGTGTGTCGGCCATAAGTTCGAGTATTACGTTTATCAGTTTTTCGCGTGCCTCGGCATCGCGGACCATAATAGCGGCCCGGCGGTCGGCGAGGGCGAGCGCGTTTTTCGTCTGATGGTCTTCGGCCACGTTGGGGGAAGGCACGAGCACGCAAGGCTTTCCGAGCAGTTGCAGCTCGGAGATGCTGCCGGCTCCGGCCCGAGACACGACGAGGTCGGCGGCGGCATAGGCGGCTCCCATGTCGGAGATGAACGGGGTAATCACGGCTCCCTGCAGACCTTTTGCGGCGGTCTGGGCGCGGTTGCCGAAATTCCTGCCGGTCTGCCATATCACCTGAATACCGTTGTCGATAAGAGTTCGTAAACCCTTTTCGAGGCTTTCGTTGAGGGTGAGTGCTCCGAGGCTGCCCCCGACCACAAGCACAGTCGGTTTGTCGGGATCGAGGCCGAAACTCAGGCGTGCCTGCGATTTGTCGCGGGATCCTTCGAGGAGGTTTTTGCGCACCGGATTGCCGGTGAGGACTATGCGGTCTGCCGGGAAGAAGCGGTCCATTCCGTCGTAGGCCACACAGATCCGGCGGGCGCCGGAAGCAAGCAATTTATTGGTGACACCGGCATAGGAGTTCTGTTCCTGAATGAGGGTGGGTACCCCCGCGCGCTGAGCGGCTTTGAGGGTCGGACCGGAGGCATAGCCGCCGACACCGATAGCAATATCCGGCTTGAAATCGCGCACTATCTTGCGCGCCTTGTGGATACTTTTGAAGAGTCGGAGGAGCACTGCGAAATTTTTGAATAGATTCCGCCTGTTGAATCCTGCCACGGGGAGGCCGATGATCTCATATCCTGCGGCCGGCACTTTCTCCATTTCCATGCGGTTGTCGGCGCCGACAAAGAGGATTTCGGCGTCTGTGCGCCGTTTTATGGCGTTGGCAATGGAGAGGGCCGGAAAGATGTGGCCGCCGGTGCCACCGCCGCTTATCAGTATTCTTTTTTTCATGAGATGAGTTTGGTCAGTTGTTGTTGCGGTAATCGCTGAAGTTTGCCGCCTGCATGTCTTCCGGGAGTTCCTTGAGCTCGGCGTTGATCTCTTTCTTCTTGCCCGATGTTACGGCGAAGCGGCTCACGGAGAGCATCATTCCGATAGCGGCCGACATTACGAGCACCGAAGTGCCTCCTTTCGAGATGAAAGGTAGCGGCTGGCCGGATACCGGAAATAGCCCCGTCACGATGGCCATGTGGACAAGAGCCTGAAACACGATCATCACCGCGCATCCCATGATGAGGAATGCCGGGAATGCCCGCGAACATTTATATGCTATTCGACCGGCGCGAGCCACAAGCGAGAGGAAGAGAAGGAGGAGAAGCGCACCTCCGACGAATCCGGTGTCTTCAACAATGATGGAATAGATATAATCGGAGAAAGCAAGAGGGAGACGAGCGCTTTCGCGCGAGTTTCCCGGGCCCTGCCCTATGAAGCCCCCGTTGGCCTGGGCGAACTTGGAGAATATCACCTGACGGTTCATATCGTCGATGGGGTCCTGGGGATGAACTCCCTCGAAAAAGCGTTTGAGACGCCCCTTATGTGTTCCGGCGCGGCCGCCGTTATTCTGAACCTCCGTCTGCTGCACGCTGTTTCCGGCGGTCTGCTCGATTGCTACCCGGTCGAATTCATCGGTTTTTGTCGGTGCCGTGTATTTCATCATTACGAGGACGCCGGCGCATACGGCATATATGCCCATCACTACGAAGAACTTGCGCCATTGGATTCCGCCGATGAGGAACATGCTGATGCTCACGCCCATGAGCAGGAGCATGTTGGTGAGTCCGTTTTTCCACAGACATGCGCCGAACACCACAACCACAACGGCCGAAGTAATAACGCCGCGGTTGGTGACTCCTCCGGGCGCCTGATTTCTCGAGAGGATGGTGGCCAGAAGGAGCACTACCGAAAGTTTGACGATTTCGGCAGGCTGTATAGTCATACCTGCTATTCGTATGGCCCTTTGGGCGCCGTTGATCTCAACGCCCGCCACAGAGGAGAGCACGAGCAGTGCGAGCGAACCGAGGGCGAGCACCCACGCAAGTCGCCGCAGAATTATGTAGTGGGTGTTCTGAAGCCAAATCACCAGTCCGAGCCCGAGTCCGAGGAAGATGGCGTGGCGTATGAGCGGACTATAGACATTTGAGGAGCTGACCTCCGAACTGGAGGCACTGAAAAGTTCCACTATGCTGATGAGCAGGAACATTATATAGATTCCCCAGATATATGGGTCTGGGCGCGATTTTTTCATGGCAGCCGCGGGCGCTTTGGAGGTTACGCTTCCGGTTTGACCGGTGCCTACCGCCACGCCGTCGAGTGTCTGTTTTATTTCGATTCCGGAGCCTTCCATTGGATTAATTTTGAATGTGGAATTTTGAATGGGGTTAGCGGGATTTCTGGTTTTGGACTTCGGCTTTGAAACGGCGTCCGCGGTCTTCATAGCTTGTGAAGAGGTCGAAGCTGGCGCAGCAGGGGGAGAGAAGGACGGTGTCGCCTTCTCCGGCAATCCGGGCGCATTCAGCCACGGCTTCCTCGATGGAGTGGGTGTCGGCGATTTCCGGGACCTTCCCGGTGAAGAAGTCGAGGAGTTTGGCATTGTCTTTTCCCATGCAGACGATAGCCTTAACCTTCTGGCTAACGAGTTCTTCTATTTCCGTATAGTCATTGCCTTTATCCTTGCCGCCGAGGATGAGCACGGTGGGAGTTGTCATGCTCTCGAGTGCATACCATGTGGAATTCACGTTGGTGGCTTTGGAGTCGTTGACATATCTCACGCCGTCGACGGTTCCGACATATTCGAGGCGATGTTCCACAGCTTCGAAATCCTCAAGAGCTGCTCGGATCTTCTCTTTCCTGATATTGAGGAGCGATGCGGAGAGTCCGGCAGCCATGGAGTTATAGAGATTGTGGAGGCCGGTGAGCGAGAGCTTGTCGCGGGGAATATCCCAGACTTCGCGGGGAGTGATGAATTTCACCACTCCATCTTTTACGAAAGCATGACTTCCATCCTCTTCGAGTTCGCTGAAGGGGAGCTGCATGGCTTCGATCTGAATCTGACGTATCTGTTCCTTTACTATCGGATCATCCTCCCAGTAGATGAAATAGTCGTCGGAGGTCTGGTTTCGCAGAATGCGGAACTTGGCGTTGACATAATTTTCCATCTTATGGTCGTATCGGTCGAGATGGTCGGGGGTTATGTTCATGATCACGGCGATATCGGCCTTGAAATCATACATGTTTTCAAGCTGGAAGCTTGAAAGTTCGATCACGTAGACATCATGCTTTTCGCGAGCCACCTGCAGCGCGAGGCTTTTGCCGACGTTGCCTGCGAGGCCGGCGTTGATTCCGGCTTCGCGAAGGATATGATAGGTCAGCAGCGTTGTGGTGGTCTTGCCGTTGCTCCCGGTGATGCACACCATTTTGGCATCAGTGTATCTTCCGGCGAACTCAATTTCGGAGAGCACCGGAATCCCTTTTTCTGAAATCTGTTTCACCATCGGCGCGTATGGAGGAATGCCGGGACTTTTCACCACAATGTCGGCGTTGAGTATCAGTTCAGGGGTATGTTTCCCCTCTTCGAACTGAATGCTTTCGCGAACGAGAGTTTCGCGGTATTCAGGTTTTATGGCCCCCATGTCGCTGAGGAACACATCCATGCCTTTTTCTTTGCCGAGGATTGCGGCGCCGACGCCGCTTTCTCCTCCGCCCAATATCACAAGTCTTGTCATCGTTTTATCTTATCTTGAGTGTCACGAATGTGAGAGCGGCAAGAAGAATGCCGACAATCCAGAAACGCACCACTATCTTTGATTCGGGAATCGGGTTGACGGGGAATTTCCACAACACGTTGGAGCCCGGCTCCAGCGGTTTCTGGAAATGATGGTGAAGCGGGGTCATCTTGAAGATGCGGCGCCCCTCTCCATATCTCTTTCTGGTATATTTGAAATATCCCACCTGCAGCATCACCGATACGTCTTCAAGGAAAAAGACGAGGCAGAGCAGCGGAATGAGAAGTTCCTTGCGGATGAGGATGGCGAAGACGGCCAGAATTCCGCCGAGCGTGAGGCTGCCGGTGTCGCCCATGAATACCTGCGCGGGGAAGGCATTATACCACAGGAAGCCGACCAATGCTCCGATGAAAGCTCCGGCATAAACCACAAGTTCTTCGGAGCCGGGAATATACATGATGTTGAGATAGCTCGAATATATCACGTTGCCACCGAGGTAAGCCATAATCATGAGGGCTATCCCGATAATAGCCGAAGTTCCGGCGCAAAGGCCGTCGAGCCCGTCGGTGAGATTGGCGCCGTTGCTCACGGCTGCCACTACGATTATCACCACGAGCACAAACACGAGCCAGCCGAGTGTTTTGGCGGCTTCTTTGTCGGAGACCCATGAGGTGAGCCATTCATAGTTGAAGTTGTTGTTCTTCACGAAGGGAATGGTTGTCTGAGGCGATTTCACTTCATCGTTGGCCACTACAATTTCCGTTTCATGACTGTTTACATTCTCCACCTCCATGTTCTGGCGCATAGTAATGTCGGGAGAGAGCCACATCGTGATTCCCACGAGAAGGCCGAGGCCGATCTGCCCGGTGACTTTATATTTTCCTTTGAGGCCGTCTTTGTTGTGAAATTTGAGCTTGCGGTAGTCGTCGAGAAAACCGATCGCTCCCATCCAGAGCGTTGCCACAAGCATCAGTATCATGTAGATGTTGGAGAGGTTTCCCAACAGCAGGCAGGGAACGAGAATTGCCATGATGATGATGATTCCGCCCATTGTAGGCGTTCCGGTCTTCTTCATCTGCCCTTCGAGACCGAGATTCCGGACCACTTCGCCAACCTGCATTTTCTGAAGGCGGGCAATCACCTTATGCCCGAATAACAGGGCGATAAGGAGAGCGAGAGCAAACGATATACCGGCCCGGAACGAGATGTAGCTCATCAGGTTGTGTCCCGGGAATTGCCATCCGTCAAGGAGTTCGAGCAAAGCGTAGATCATGATTCTTTCAAATTGTCATTGTTGGCGATAGAGGGATAAAATCGGCTGACACGTCAGAAGGAGGCCCTGACTTCCTCCCGGTCGTCGAAATGCGAGCGGACACCTTTCACTTCCTGGTAGGTTTCATGCCCTTTGCCGGCCACGAGCACCACGCTTCCGGGCTTGGTCATTCTCATTGCGGTGCGTATCGCCTCCCGTCGGTCGGGGATGCATATCGTGCGTCGCAACTCGTTGGCGGTGAGTCCGGCTTTCATGTCGGCGATGATTGCCTCCGGATCTTCATCGCGGGGATTATCGGAGGTGAGGATGAGAAGATCAGACCGGCAGGCGGCCTCGCGTGCCATCATCGGGCGTTTGCCATGGTCGCGGTTGCCTCCGGCGCCTACGACAGTTGTGATTTCCCCGGCGGCGCCCACGATATCGCGGATAGTGTCGAGCACATTGACGAGTGCGTCGGGGGTATGTGCATAGTCGACGATCGCCGTTACGCCCTCCGGCGAGCGGAGAGTCTGGAAACGGCCGGCGACGGGCACGAGCCTGCTCATGTTTACGATCACTTCCTCCGGATTCCAGCCGATAAGGATAGAGGCGCCATAGACAGCAGTGAGGTTATAGGCGTTGAAACGACCGGTGAAAGCCACTTCCACATCCCTGTTGTTGATCGAGAGGAGAGTCCCGTCGAGTCTGGTCTCAAGCACCCGGCAGCGGAAATCGGCATCGGATCGGAGGGAATAAGTGCTTACGCGGGCGCGTGTGTTCTGCACCATATAGCGCCCGGCCTTGTCGTCGATGTTCACAAGGGCGAACGCGTCGGCCGGGAGCATGTCGAAAAACATTTTCTTGGCATTCATATAGTTCTCTACCGTGCCGTGATAGTCCAGATGGTCGCGTGTAAGGTTTGAGAACACCGCGCCGGCGAAGCGGAGTCCTGCGATGCGGTGCTGATGTGCGGCATGTGAGGAAACCTCCATGAAGGCATAGTCGCAACCCGCATCCACCATACGGGCCAGCAATTCATTGAGCGTGATCGGGTCGGGAGTGGTGTGCGTTGTGGGCACCGGAGTGTCCATCACGTAGTTGCAGACAGTGGAGAGCAGTCCGGCCTTGAATCCTTCGAGTTTCGCCATCTCATAGAGGAGAGTGGCGGTGGTTGTCTTGCCGTTGGTTCCGGTGACGCCCACGAGTTTCAGTTTCGAAGAGGGATTGCCGAACCAGTTGGAGGCGAGTTTCCCGAGAGCTTCAGAAGAATCGAGCACGCGGATATATGTTATTCCCTTTTCGAGAGCAGGCGGAAGCTGCTCGCAAACGATAGCGCCGACATGAGTGCTTGCCACCACGGGGATATATTTGTGTCCGTCGGTGGTTACGCCCCGCACGGCCACAAACATGCCGTCCTTTACGGCCTTCCGGGAGTCGCTTTGAAGGTCGGTTATGAATTTGCCGGTGTCGCCGATCACTTCGATCGTGTTGATACCTTCGAGAAGATTAGATAGTTTTACGGACATATTTTTTTAATTCAAAATTCCACATTCAAAATTCAAAATTATCTTAAAGCTTCAGGTTCAGCCTTACAGTTGATCCCGGTCTTATTCTGGCACCGGCTTCCGGCACCTGAGCCACAACGTGGCCCTCTCCGCTGATGCTGACATTATAGCCCAATCTCTCGAGCATGCGTACCGCAGTAGGCGCGTCGCAACCACGGACATCGGGGAGTGCCCCGGCGGGGGTGTTGCGTTTGCGGACATGTTTCACCTTGCGGGTGCCTATGGCGGAGGTGAGTCGCTCGGTATTGCTCGTGTCGGAGGAGGCGAGCACGGGAACGCTCGTTTTGCGCTCGGCAGTAAAGGTAGATGAATTGTCGAGCAACCCGCGGGAATACATCTTTATGGCCATGTTTTTCACCACCTGGCCCGACGTGCGGTTTGCCGACCAACCGCTGGGCCCGAGCACGAGCACTATGCAGCTGTAGCGGGGATTTTCATAAGGGAAGAATCCGGCGAAAGCGTATCGCCGTTTCGACTTGTTATAGACACCACCCTCCACGGGATAGGCTGTTCCGGTCTTTCCGACAACTTTCACGCGGTCGTCGCGGACTCCCCGGGCTGTGCCGTGTTCTCCCCACACCACTTCGTGGATGCATTCCCTGACTTTGCGTGCGGTTTCTTCGGAGCATATCCGCGGGCGGATATACTGGATGGGAATCACGGAATCGCGGCCGTTCTCGTCAATGAGCCCTTTCATCAGGTGCGGACGCACATATTTGCCGCCGTTGGCTATGGCATTGTATACTGAAAGGGTGAAGAGAGGGGGAAGTTCAGTGTTATACCCATAAGCCTGACGCGCGAGGTCGAGATGGCGTGCGGTCATGGTGATGTTATGGCCTTTGCTGTCTTTGGGGAGCAGTTTGCGTATTCGGGGAGTGCACTCGCCGGCAATTCCGGAATGGATCGGCTCGAAGAAGCCGAGGCCTGCCAGACGGTCGTAGAACTTGGAGGGATCGTTCTCATAGCCTCTGAAGATGACGCGGGCAATACCCGGGTTGGATGATTGCTCGATTACCTGCTTCATTGTCTTCATGCCCGAACCGTGGGGGTCGCTGGTCTTCTGGAACGGGGCGCACGACACCATGTCGTTTACCGACTTCACGAGTCCGTCTTCAAAAGCGACCATCAGGGAGATAGGCTTCATGACCGAGCCCGGTTCGAAAGGGAGAACGGCGCGGTTGAGGGCCTCTCCATAGGTGCCGTCTTCGAGCAGTTCGATGTTTGAGATAGCTTTTATCTCGCCTGTGGCAACCTCCATGAGGATGGCCGTTCCCCATTCAGCTTTCGAAGTGTCGCAGATGGCGTGAAGCTCCTGCTCGAGCATGTCCTGAAGATCGATATCGATAGTTGTGCGTATATCATATCCGCGCACGGCAGGCGAGGCCACCCAGTTCGAGATACCGTTTGTGAGCGCCACTTTCTTGGCGAGTCCGGGCTTGCCGTAGAGCAGACTGTCGAGGTCTTTCTCAAGTCCGGAATAACCGTGGATCTGGCCTGTCGCGGCATTTTCATTCACGCGCCCTATGCTTCGGTAGGCCATCTTCCCGTAGGGGTACATGCGTATGTTTTTCTCCTCCTTGTAGAGAGGGTTGCGGTAGCCGTTGCCACGGAAGTCGCGCAGGAAGGGGAAGTTGCGGATCTTCTCGAAATCCTCAAGCGTCTTGTTGCGGGCAATGCGGAGCGCACGCGGGCGCTTGCCCGGCTCTTTGTCGAATTCCTTCTTGAGGCGGGAGTGCCAGGAGTATTTGGCGAAAGTGTCGGGATGGGCGCTGAGGTCACGGATGCGCGGATAGTATGTGTCGAGGGAGTCGGCCAGCGAGTCTATCTTGCTCCATGGGATATTGCGGAGCGAGTTGATCTTATTGTGGCGCAGGTCGATCTTTATGTCGTAAACTTTCAGGTTGCAGGCCAGGATGTTGCCGTTATCGGAGAGGATGTTTCCTCTTTCGGGACGTATCGTATCGACTTTCGAGAGTTCGGCGTGTGCGCGTTTGTTCCATGCGCTTGCCTCGATCATGGTGGTGTTGAAAAGCTTCATCATCACCAGAACTCCGAAGAAGATGAAGAAGATGGTGATGAGTCCGTAGCGGAAAAGAATATGTTTTTTATTATTCTGCCTTGTCATTTTGAAGAGAGTTTTTAATCGTCGGTAAGTTCATAAGGGGGCTGCTCCTGAAACTGGAGGTTGAGGTTTTTCTCGTTTACCATTCGCTTCATTTCCGTTTCGCGGATCAGCGACATATAGAGGGCCTTTTCCTGCAGCTTGCGGCTTTCGGCGCGTTGCAGCTCGACAGTGAGCTGTTTGATTTCGGCCATTTTGGTTTTTGTCTTGTATCGAAGACCGATCAGGGCGAGCACCGTAACGACCATCACGAGCATAATCCATGCATTGGTCCTGAAAAACTCAAGAGAGATAGTCTCGCCATAGCGCAACTCCTCGAGCCATCCCGTTTTTTTACGGGGAGCTTTTTTCGTATCTGTATTCTTTTTTCGGGTAGCCATTGTTGAGGGTCGCTGATACAAAATTGCTTACTTATCGCTTAAGTGTTCCGGCATCTGCTTTTCGCTTATGACTTATCACTTATTATGAGTTCCGCAACTCTGAGCTTGGCGCTTCTTGATCGGGGGTTTCTCTCGATTTCATCCTCTGTCGGGACGATAGGCGAGCGGGTCACCATCCGCCAGGGGGAGCTGGTGCGCCCGAAGAAATCTTTCTCCTCGCGCCCTTCGAGGTTTCCGGTTTTCATGAAGTTTTTCACCAGACGATCTTCTATCGAATGATAGGTTATCACGGCGAGCCGCCCTCCTTCTCTGAGCATGCGGGGTGTGGAGAGCAGGAATTTGCGGAGTGCTTCCATTTCTCCGTTGACTTCAATGCGGAAAGCCTGAAAAACCTGCGCGAGGTCTTTCTTCTCGGATTTGGGACTAATGGCGGGTTTGACTGCCTCTACGAGCCGGAAAGTGGTGTCGACGGGACTTTTGGCCCTTGTCCTGACTATGGCGTCGGCCACAGCCATAGGGCGTTTAAGGTCGGTATACATCCGGAACATCGAGCAAAGTTTCTCCGGGGAAGCTTCTGCAACGATGTCGGCGGCTGTGGTATCGGCATCGCGGTTCATTCTCATATCGAGCGGGGCGTCGGCGCGGAAGGAGAAGCCTCTTTCGGCATCGTCGAAATGATGGAACGAGACGCCGAGGTCGGCAAGGATTCCGTCAAGACGGTCGACGCCGTGATATCTCATGAAATTGCGGATAAACCGGAAGTTTGAATGTACAAATGTAAATCGGGGATCGTCGGGGGCGTTTTGTGCGGCGTCGGAATCTCTGTCAAAGCCGAAAAGACGCCCCTCGGGGCCGAGGGCCGCGAGGATGGCGCGAGTGTGGCCTCCGCCGCCGAAAGTGACATCCGCATAAATTCCTTCCGGCTTAATATTCAAACCGTTGATAGACTCCGCGAGGAGTGCCGGAATATGATAGGGCGAAGATGTCATGTTGCTAAGGCGGCTAAAGAAAATTTTGATTTGTAAAGTTAGTTATTTTTTGTAAATTTTTAAACTGATAAACGGGAAACTGCAAAAAAAATCTATCAAAAACTTATCAACAGGTAATCGAGCATCGAGAAGGATATTGAAATGGAGCGGAAGAGATGGAAAGTCACCGGATTGCGGTGACATGGAAGCAGGCGCTCTTGCGCTCAAATTTCACGAGACAGCGTTTCCTGTCGCGTAGGTCGAGCAGCACTTCGGCCAGAAGATTTTTAAGGTCCCCGTCGTGAATCTCCGGGGAATTGCCGAAATTATGGAAATGGGTATATGAGAGGTCGAATGTCGTGCCATACTGATGTGTGGAAGTTTCGGTGGCATTGATGTTTACGCGGCGCAGACTGCGGACGGTGGCGGGAGTGCGCAGAAGTGAGGTCACTTTGATGCGATAACCTCCGGCGCCGCGCGATTTAAGACTGTCGGTGAAATTGCGACCTATCTCCTCGAGCAATGCGGCGCTTTCAGGAACGAGATAGGGGAGAGAATGGGTCAGGGAATCGACCTCATAGAATTCGTTTGAAACGATGCGGATCACCGGTCGGCGCGTGCGGTAGGCATCGCGCACCGAAACGATAGGGGAGATACCGAGGGATTCCGCATAGGAGAGATGGCGATGGTTCGAATCATTGAAGACTTCCGCCAGTCTGCCGATATTGCGCAATCGCAGCCGTTTCAGGCTTTTGGATTCCGCAGGATTGTCAGATTCATCGTCGTTCGCGCTCGCGGACAGCGCGATATCATCGTGGCCCTCGTGGGAGTGTGAATCCGATGCTGAAACCGCTGTCTTGCCATAAGGGAATTCATCGGGGACGCTGTCGTAAGCCTTATCGGCGTTGCCTTTTCCGCAGGCTGAAGTCAGCAAAAGGAGCGTAATGGCTGTGGAGAGGCATGCGCACCAAACAGGTCCGTGGCGGAATCTTAGGGTCGGTTTCATGTTGCAAAGTTAGCAAAAATACGCGAATTATTCCGAAACGCAAGAGATCAGTTGACGGCGGTGTCGGATTCGGCTGCCTTCCGGATGAATTCGCGCAGGTAGTATTTTAGCTCGCGCATGAGGTTCACGCGGTTTTCCTCCATTACCGAGGAGGTTATCTCTTCCCCTTTCTTCATCTTGAAACCGGCTCCTCCGAAGCGAAGGTCCGGGTTATGGAACATGCCGGTGATGTTGATGCCGAACGGGAACGGCACAGGAGATTTCAGGATGCCGATATGGTAATATAACTTTCCGTCGAAGTTGTTGAGACCCGTAAGATTCAGCTTATAGCGGGAAAAACTGAAGTCGAATGGATAGAGTTCGAGCAGATTGTCGTGGATGGACGCGTGGACGTCCATATTGGCGATATGAATATCAGAACTGTCGCGAATCAGCATCATCTTGGCTATGCGGCGTATGAACGGGTCCTGATGCACTTTCAGGCCGCGGCCCTGAACATAAATGTCGGCTTTAAGCGACGGGATGTCGATATACATATTGGGGAATATCGACATTCCTCCCTCGGCTTCAGCCGAGAGTATGCCGGAGAGGTTTCTCATCTGCGGCATCATGAGCAGAAGGGTATGGAAATTCTTGAAGAAATTTACGACATTCACCTGAGCGATGCCCAATTTGGCCTTCATGCCGAGACGCATGATATCGGAGGTATCGTAGCGGAAATCGAGTGTTGCGGTTCCGAAATCGGATGATATGTGGAGGTCGGGGATGTCGAGAATGCCATTGTGGAGGCGCAGATTCGTGCCGAGGTCATAAAGACGGAGATCCATATATCTTGTCTCGCGGGCGGATGCGCGGATATCGGCGATGATGTTGCGGGGAATCATCAACGCCACGGTATCGGAGGGGGAGATGGAATCCGGCATGTGGGTCTTGAGCAGAGTAGAGTCGCCGGCGAGGAGGCGTCCACGCTGATAAGCTCCCGCGAGCTGGTTGATCTGCACGGTGTCGAGCGCGAGGTCGAGACCTATCCGCAAAGTAGCAGGCTCCCGCGAGCACAGGAACTCGCGCAGATTTGAGATTTTTCCGCTGATGCGCGCCGCGGTGGCTCGGGCATTTATATTTATGTTGCCCACAACGAGCGAATCGAGCGATGCTTCGGCCGCGAGGTCCGAGAATTGCGTGCCTATAGGAAAGAGGCCGGTGATGAGGCTTCCTGACGCGATGGAGAGAGTGGCATGAGTGCGCCATCGGTCGAGGAACGCCCTGATGTCGGGGGGCAGTTTCACGCTAAGGAATTCCGGGGAATGGGCCCGTGTAGCGGTGTGGACAGCGTCGGCCGTCCATACTGTCGGCACAGGAGACTGCCGGAATCTTATGCCTCCCGAATAAGCCCCGGCGTCGAATCCGACATCGATGCCTGCGAGTCGGATCTTCGTTCCTGAGACCTGGTAGTCTATCCTGTCTCCCTTCAGTCTGAAATCGAGCTTTTCCGGGGCTAATGTGCGGGGCATGGTCCGTATCGTTCCCTCGACGAGGACATTGTCCATGTCGATGTCGAGCGTGTCTTTGCGTCCGGCCACAGCAAGGTCGGCGGCCTTGACACGTAGATCCACCGGAAGCGATGAGGCTATGTCGGAGATGAGTACGCGTTTGCGGTCGCGCAGGCTGCTTGATATGTCGAGATGGCCGGAGTGTAATGAATAATCGCCGAGCTGTGCCTTCACATCGCGGGCCTGCGCGGTCAGGTCGAAGAGACCGTTGGCCAGCGAATTGTTTTCCAGCTCATCGGCTTTACCTCCGAAATCGATATCGACCGATCGTCCCGTGGCTGAAAATCCGCCGCCGGGATATCTGAAAGCGAAGTCGCGCAAAGAGAGGTCTCCTCCGATTCCCACGTTGACGAGTTCACCGCTGCGGAGGTCGGTCAGCCGAAAATCCACAATGGCGTCGGTGGCTATTTTCCCTTTAAGCTGATAAGGGCGCAGGGCCTCGATGATGCGGCCCGAGACGGCGGCATCGGCATTGCCGACCACGGCGACCCTTACGCGGGGATTGCCTGTGAGCGATGAAATGCGTCCCTTGAGTTCGAGATCAGCACCTTCGCCGACGAGACGCAGATTCGGTATCTCAAGCCAGGCGGAGTCGGGATTCTCGCCGGTGAAGACGAGGCGCGCTCCGGCGCCGATATGGCGCATCGTATAGCTCGGACCGTTGCTGACACGATAGGAGATATCGCCGTCGGGCACATTGAAGTCTATCACCATCGAGGGTAGAGCCGAGGATGAGAAGAAATAAGGAGAGGTGAGGCGTGCCGAAGCGTTCACCGTTATGTCGGCGTCGAGCGAACTCAGGAATGGCACGGCACGCGGTGGAAGATAGGCAAGGAAGCGGTTGAGGTTGAAATTGTCGAGACGATAAGTGAAGTTGTTCATCTTCATCTCTTGGCCGAACTCAATGGCCATGTTCACCTTTCCGGTGGTGTTGCCGAGACTCACGTCATAGTCCGACAGGCGGATGCGGAAGGGGTCGAAACTGAGGTCGGCTCTGCCGTCGAGCCGGAAGGGGAAGCCCGAAAGAAGCTGAAGTTGCTTCACGCGGGCATACACCTTCCCCCGCAGGTCTATCCGGTATGATTGGAACGACGAATCAGGACGGACCGCCGACAGCCCTTCAAGGAGGATGGCGGCGGAAGTTTGAGACACGGCGCTATAATAATCTATGCTGCCGGGACCTGAAATGCGTAGGCTTGTGGTGGTGAAGAAGGGCACCTCGCGTTTGCGTCCGGCGTCGGGCCATATGTCGTAGTTTGTGATGGAATCAGAGAACGCCACAAGATTAAGCCGCAGCGATTCTGCCTTAAGGTCGCTCAGCCATATTTTGCGTTGAAGTAGTTTTAGCACGTTCACCTCGCCGCTCACCGGGCCGGTGGAGAGTAGGAAATCGGGATGTTCGGGGAGCTGTCGGAGTTGGGCGGGGGAGAGGCTGTCGAAGTTGCGGCTTCTGACTTTGATCGAATCGATGCGGACGCAGAAATGAGGGAAGGTGGACCATAAAGTGAATCTGACATTAGAGGCTTCGACATCGGCATTGATGGTCTCGGAGGCTTCCCGGTTGAGCAGTGAAGTGAGGTTGGCGGGAGTCAGATACCAGGTTATGGCGCAGGCAGCGGCAAGGATGATGAACAACAGGGCGCCGAGAGTCCATGCGAGCACAATACCGGCTTTTGCGGCCGGATGGCGGTCGCGGAAGCGCTTGCGATTTTTTGAGGCGCCGGATGGTTTGTCGGCAATATGGATGGACATGTCTGCGGTGGATTTGTCACTAAAACAAATCCACCGCAGGGAAGGTTCTTATTTAATTTTGAATGGGGAATCTTGAATTTTGAATTATTTCTTGCGGGCGCGGGGCTTGCGGGCCGGGGCTGCGTCCTGCTTCTCCATGAGGGCCTTGACTTCGGCGGCGGTGAGAAGAGCCGGATCGGTGCCTTTCGGAATCTTATAGTTCACGGCTTTGCGGGCACCCTCTTTCTTGCAGGCGATATAGGGGCCGAAGCGGCCGTTGAGCACTTCGACGCCCGGCAGCTCGTCGAACTGCTTGATGAGGCGGTTTGCCTCAGCCTCCTTCTTGGCGGCGATCAGTGCCGTCGCCTCTTCGAGGGTGATTGTCTGCGGGGCGAGGTCTTTGGGAATAGACACGAAGAGTTTGTCGTAGCGGATATAGGGCCCGAAGCGGCCTATTGCGGCCGTGATTTCTTTGCCGTCGAGCATTCCCACCTTACGAGGAAGCTCGAAAAGCTTGAGAGCTTCCTCAAGGGTTATGTCCTGAATGCTCTGGCCCTCGAGGAGGCTTGCGAACTGGGGTTTCTCCTCATCGGTGGCTTCGCCGATCTGAACGATGGGTCCGAAGCGGCCAATCTTGACGGATACCGGTTTGCCGCTCGCCGGGTCAGTGCCGAGAAGACGCTCGCCGACCTTATGCTCGAGGCGCATTGAATTCACCTCTTCGATTCCGGGGTGGAACTTGGTGTAGAAGTCCGACATCTCGGCTCTCCAGCCGAGTTTTCCCTCGGCTATTTCATCGAACTTCTCCTCGACGCGGGCCGTGAAGTTATAATCGAGAATGTCGGGGAAATATTCCGTGAGGAAATCATTCACCACCATGCCGACATCGGTAGGCACGAGTTTCCCCTTTTCGCTGCCGGTGTTTTCCGAGAGCGTTTCGGAGGAAATGTTGCCATCCCGGAGAGTGATGAGCGTGAAATCGCGGGGTGAGCCCTCTTTCTCCCCATATTTGATATAATCGCGCGATTGGATGGTAGAGATTGTCGGGGCATAGGTGGACGGGCGCCCTATGCCGAGGTCTTCCATCTTCTTCACGAGCGAAGCTTCCGTGTATCGGGGGGGAGCCTGAGTGAAGCGTTCGGTGGCCGTAATCTCGCGGGCTTCGAGACGTTCCCCTTTCGCGAGTTTCGGCAGGCGAGAGAACCCGAGGGAGTCGGAATCGATGCTGTAAGCTTTCATGAAACCTTCGAAAGTCACAACTTCGCCTTCGGCCCTGAATCCTTCGGGAGAACCTTCTACTGCAATCTCGATATTGGTCTTTTCGAGTTCGGCGTCGCTCATCTGCGAGGCTACGGCGCGTTTCCAGATAAGGTCGTAGAGTCTTTTCTCCTGCTCGGTGCCGGGAATAGTGCGGTTGGCCACATAGGTGGGACGTATAGCCTCGTGGGCTTCCTGAGCGCCTTTGGAATGCGTGTGGTAATGACGGGTCTTGAGATATTCGGGGCCGTAGTCGCCGGAGATTGCGGCGGCTATGTCCTTTAAGGCGAGTTCCGAGAGGTTGGTGGAGTCGGTGCGCATATAGGTGATGCGCCCGTCTTCATAAAGCTTCTGGGCTATGCTCATGGTGCGGTTCACGGAGAAACCGAGCCTTTTGCCGGCCTCCTGCTGGAGCGTGGAGGTGGTGAAAGGGGGAGCGGGCGAGCGCTTCACGGGACGCACCGAGAGGTCGGTGACCGAGAAGCGTGTGTCTGCACATTCTTTGAGGAAAATCACGGCTTCTTTCTCATCGGCGAGGCGGCGCTTCAATTCAGCCTTGAAAGAATCGCCTTTGTCGGAATTGAAGATGGCGTTGACGCGGAAGAAGGGCTCTGGAGTAAAAGCTTCTATCTCCTTCTCCCTCTCGCATATTAGGCGAACCGCCACGCTCTGCACCCTTCCGGCCGATAGAGCGGGTTTGATTTTTTTCCATAGGATAGGGCTGAGCTCGAATCCGACGATGCGGTCGAGGATGCGCCGGGCCTGCTGGGCGTTAACGCGATCTAAGTCAATCCCCCTCGGGTTTTCTATGGCATGGAGAATCGCAGGTTTTGTTATTTCATGGAAAACGATGCGCTTCGTATTCTCGGGTTTGAGTTCCAGCACTTCGGCGAGATGCCATGCGATAGCTTCTCCTTCGCGGTCCTCATCGGAAGCGAGCCATACGATATCTGCGTCTTTGGCGGCGCTTTTGAGCTGACGGACGAGTTCTTTTTTCTCGGCGGGAATCTCATAGAGGGGAGAGAAACCGGAATCTATCTCCACGCTCATCCCTCTTTTGCGGAGGTCACGGATATGACCGTAGCTCGACATGACTTTAAAATCCTTGCCTAAAAATTTTTCAATGGTCTTCGCCTTTGCGGGAGACTCGACGATAACGAGGTTCTTCATCCGGAATTTTTTTAAATAAACGCCTCGGAAGGTTCAAAAGTTATCCATAATTATCTGTAAGGTGTCGCCTATGATTTTTTATTCCTCATAATTATTTATAAGGATTTTCTTTGCGGGCTTTGAGGGTGTTGGACATGAGCGAGCATATAGTCATGGGTCCGACGCCGCCGGGGACGGGCGTTATGAAGGAGCATTTGTCGGCCACGTTCTCGAAATCCACGTCGCCGCGCAGTCTCCAGCCGCTTTTGCGCGAGGCATCGGGCACGCGGGTTGTTCCCACATCGATTATTGCGGCGCCCTCCTTCACCATGTCGGCCGTCACGAAACCGGGCTGGCCGAGAGCGGCGATGATGATATCCGCATCGCGGCATATATCCTTGATATTGGGAGTTGCCGAATGGCAGACGGTGACGGTGCAGTTGCCCGGCTCCGCTTTGCGCATCAGCAGCGATGCCATTGGCTTGCCCACGATGTTGCTGCGTCCGAGCACCACGGCATGTTTCCCTTTGGTGGGCACTCCGTAGCGGCGCAGGAGCTCGAGGATTCCTGCCGGGGTGGCGGGAAGGAATCCGGGGAGACCCACCGACATGCGGCCTACGTTGACGGGGTGGAAGCCGTCGACATCCTTGGCGGGGTCGACCGCGCGCACGATCTTCTGCTCGTCGATATGACGCGGCAGAGGAAGTTGCACGATGAAGCCGTCGACCTCAGGGTCGGCGTTCAGCCGTTCGATCTCTTCGAGAAGCCGCTCTTCAGTCACATCATCCTCAAAACGTATTAGAGAACTTGTGAAGCCGCATTCGGCGCATGATTTCACTTTATTGGCGACATAGGTTTCGGATCCTCCGTCGTGGCCTACGAGTATGGCCGCCAGATGAGGCGCTCTTTCTCCGCGGGCCTTCATGGACGCAACTTCTTCGGCAATCTCGCGTTTTATATCGGTTGCAGTCTGCTTTCCGTCGATGAGTGTCATATTTTTTGTTAAAAACCTTTGTTTTGTTATAAATCGCAAAATTAATAAAATTTCCGTAAATCAAAATTTCGGATTAAATTTGAATGCGCTCCGGTTGCCTTATTCTTTGATTTAATAAGGAGGCCGGGAAAAGCGTTAAACAATTTTTACGTTTGGATTATTATAAGGATATGAAAAGAGGATTATCAGCATTTCTGCTTGCAGGCGTTCTTTTGCTTGCAGGTGCGTTTCAGGCGCCACAGGCTTTTGGCGCGGGCTATGAGCCGCTGCCCGCTTATTGCGACGGGTCGATGATGCCCTATGATTTCGCGGCATGCGACACGGTGAAGGCCTGGGGCGACACGCTCACGCCGGTGTTTGTGAGCTATACCGCACGTCACGGGTCGCGCTTTCTGTCGGGACCAAAAAAGATCGAGAAACTCCAGAAAGCACTTTACACGGCTGCCATGAAGCGTAAACTCACTCCCGAGGGGGAACGCTTCTTCAAGATGATGGGGGATATAGTGGCGCGCACCGAAGGACGCTGGGGTCTGCTTTCATCCGTCGGCATATCCGAAGAGGAGCGTCTCGGAGCCGATATGGCCCGCATGTTTCCGGAACTGATGGCAAAAGGGGAGGTGAGGGCTATCTCTACCTCGGTGCCCCGCGTGATAATGACGATGGATCAGTTTCTGCATTCCCTCGAAATCCCGCATCAGGATCTTGAGCTTTACACCGCGTCGGGAAAGCAGAACGACAGCCTGCTCTGTTGTTTCTCCTTTGATCGCGAATATGCCTCCTACCGCAAGTCGGGAGCCTGGAAGGAGGTTTACGAGGAATATCTTCGCGAGCATGTTCCGGATGCGCCGGCGCGCCGGTTGCTTGCCGCCGATTATGACATGCGCCGATCGCGACTGCGGCATCTCACAATGGACATGTACGGGCTGATGCAGGCCTGCCGGGCTTCGGGCATCGACGCTCCCACCACCGAGTGGATGAGCGAGGAGGAATATATGGCGTGCTGGAAGGCCTCGAATGTGCTCCATTATCTGCGCAACAATATCAACGCCGTTTCGGGCATTGCGGGAGTGGCCACGGCTCCGTTGCTGAGACGTATCATCGCTGACATCGACAACTGCGTTGCCCCCGAAGAAATTCCCGGATCTGTCAGGATGCACGGCTATTTCGGACATGCCGAAACTCTTTTGCCATTGTTTTCGCTTATGCGGCTTCCCGGTTGTTATATTATAAGCGACGATTACGACACTCTTCAGGATCATTGGCGTATTGAGCGTATCACTCCGCTCGCGGCGAATCTGGCAATCATCATACTCCGTTCGGAGAGCGGTAAACTATATGCCTCGCTTCGTCTCAACGGGCGCAATATAAGTCCATTGCCCGGGAAAGGGGAGGTGGTTGAATGGAGCGAGCTGAAAGAGGCCTGGCAGAAATCGCTTGCGGCTGCCGAGGAGAACTGACGGGGCTTCAAAGAATTGAATCAACACAATAAAAAATATATATTATGGAAAACACAATGAAAGAGGCTTTGGGACTGCTCGACCAGGCCAAACAGAAGATTATCGAGGATATGCAGCAGAAAGAGATCGGGGCTATACTCTGGGATAATTCCCGCGCCGGTTTCCATTTCATTCCCGAGATACTACACCGCAGTGAAAAGACAGGTAAGGAGCGGACCGTGAGAGTGACGGGTCTTTATCATGCCGACGGACGTCTTTATGCCGTCGAGGAGGATCGTGCGCCTGTCCATCTCACTGATTTCTATACGCATGGTGTAGACGTGCCGCCGGTTGTGGTGACGCTCACCGATGATGTCGCCGCCCGCGAGCTCGGCGACCCGGAAGAAGTGAAGGGCTATACCCTTCAGGGCACGCTTGAGGAATGGCTCGCTATTGCCGACTGCTATTTCGAGGCCTTGAACGAGAGATAAAACCGAAAAGAATCATAATAAAATTATTGCTATGAAAACACTATCAAAGATGACAGCCTTAGTGTTGTGCGGGGCGTTTCTGTTTGGCGGGTGTACGTCGCTGAAGAACACCTGGAACGGCATGTCGCAGGCAGGACAGGGTGCAACAGCCGGAGGAGCCGCCGGCGCGGCCGCCGGTGCCGGAATCGGCGCCTTGATAGGCGGCGGCCGGGGCACATGGATCGGCGCACTTGTCGGGAGCGCCTTAGGCGCCGGAACGGGAGCCCTGGTCGGCAACCATATGGATAGGCAGAAGAAACAGCTTGAAGAGGAACTCGCTTCCGTGAAGGAGCTTGCTTCCAAACGCGACACCACATATATCGTGCAGACGGTGAAAGACAGCAACAATCTCGATGCCATCAAGCTCGTGCTCGGCAATTCGGTATTGTTCGCCACCAATTCCCATACTCTTTCAGCCGAAGCAGAGGCGGCGCTTTCGAAAGTGGCCTATAATCTTCAGCAGTTCCCCAATACGGATGTAACCGTGATCGGCTATACCGACAACACGGGAACGGAGGAACTGAACCAGCGCCTGTCGCTACAACGCGCACAAGCCGTGGTGGATTATCTGGAACTCCACGGCATACCCTCGACGCGTCTCAAAGCTGTGGGCCAAGGAGAGAACAACCCGATCGCGAGCAATAGCACGGCCGCCGGCCGAGCACAGAACCGCAGGGTAGAGCTTTTCATCACCGCTGATTCCACCATGATCAAGCAGGCCGAACAGCAGAGCGGATCCTGAACGGGGATGAATTCGCAAAAAAACAGAGGTCCTATAACCATCCAATATATAAGTAACAGAGTCTAAATTATGGCGGAGATGTCTCACGACACCTCCGCCATCTGCGCTTTAATAAACTGATTTATCAGTTGCCTAATTTTATTTACACCTAATTATCCATTTAGATTCTTCTTATCACTTGCTTGGCACTTGATGCTATGAAAGTGCCGGTCGTTCCGCCACGGATCAATCCGGCAATGCAAATATAATTATCTCGCGAAGGAAAGCAAAAAAAAATTATGAAAGAGCAGAAAAATGGCATATAGAAACGTTTTAAAAATTGCAAACGTTCTAAAATAGGGGCGTTGTGAAACGTATACAAAATTTTTTTGAATAAAATACGCTAGAAAGTTGCATAATACATTTTGAGATATTATATTTGCGAACAAGGAAGGTCACGCCCTGATTCGAGTGGTCGATAAATATCCTGTTCGGGCTGCGAAGAGAGGGGTTCTTCAATTACCAATGTCAACTATTACGGATAAGCAAATGAAACGTGTAACAATAAAAGATATAGCGGCGCACCTGAATCTGTCGGTTTCCACCGTTTCACGTGCGCTTGCCGATGATAAGAACATACGCCCCGAGACGAAATCGCGCATATTCAGGACGGCCCGCGAGATGGGCTATCGTCGCAACATGCTTGCGGCCAATCTTCGGACCGGCCACAGCAATACAATCGGAGTGATTGTGAACGAAATGATAACCCCGTATGCGTCGAGGGTACTGAAAGGGATCAATGCAGTGATGCAGGAGAGAGGAATTTATGTTGTGACATGTGACTCAGACAACAATCCGGAGCTTGAGCGCGGTTATATCCGCATGCTCGAGCATAGCTTGCTTGACGGTATCATAGTAGAGCATTGTCATTGCGCCGAAAACATAGAGGAGTACCAGCGCCTGCTCGACAAAGGCATTCCGCTTGTATTCTTTCCGGATTCTCTCGAGGGGGTTGACGCACCGTGCGTAGGCATCAACAGCTACGACAAGGCGTTTTTCCTTCTCGACCACATAGTCTGCGCCGGACGCCGCCGGATAGTGAATATCAAGGGCCCTTCGCTCAGCAATGAGATGAAGTTGTTTTCCCGCGCCTACGACGATGTGATGAAAAAATTCGGAATCAAGGTGCCCCGGGAGCTGACAGTAGAGGCCGGGCTGAGCACGGCCGATGGCGAGCGCGTTATCAGCGAGCTTCTGGATAAGGGAATTGAATTCGATGGAGTCGTTACCTACAACGAGCTTGTTGCCATAGGCGTGATGAACCATTTGCGTCAGAAAGGAATAGCCATACCGGATCAGGTGTCGGTGGCATGTTTCAACGGATCGCCCCTTTCGGAGATGTTGTATCCGCCGTTGACGGCTGTGAACGCTCCTCATGAGGAGATGGGCCGCAGCGCTGCCGAGTTGCTGCTGAGCCGCATCGACAGCAAGGATGCGGAAATCACTCTTTCGCCGGAGGAAACGGGAGAGAAAGTGGTGCTCGACTCGAAGATAATGCTTCGCGAATCAACGCATACGCAGTCTGTCAGACACTGACAACGCCTTTGATGGCCGGCCAGGGGTCGTAGCCTTCGAGAGTGAAATCCTCGTATTTGAAATCGAAAATGTCCTTTACGTCGGGATTGAGACGCATCTTCGGAAGTGCTCTCGGTTTCCGGCGTAATTGTTCATGCACCTGCTCGAGATGGTTGGTGTAGATGTGGGCATCGCCGAGGGTATGGATGAACTCTCCGGGCTGCAGGCCGCAGACCTGAGCGGTCATCATGCATAGCAGGGCATAGCTGGCGATGTTGAAAGGCACTCCGAGGAAGCAGTCGGCGCTTCGCTGATAGAGCTGTAGTGAGAGTTTCCCCTCGCACACATAGAATTGGAAGAAAGTGTGGCATGGAGGAAGGTTCATGTTTCCGAGGTCGGCCACATTCCAGGAATTCACGATTATGCGTCGAGAATCCGGATTGTTTTTGATATCGTTGATGGCGGCGGAGATCTGGTCGATATGTCCTCCGGAATAGTCGGGCCAAGAGCGCCATTGATAGCCGTAGATATGGCCGAGGTCGCCGTCGGGACCTGCCCATTCGTTCCATATCCTCACTCCGTTCTCCTGCAGGTATTTCACGTTGGTATCCCCTTTGAGAAACCAGAGCAGTTCGTGGATGATGCTTTTGAGGTGGACTTTCTTGGTGGTGAGAAGAGGAAAGCCTTGGGAGAGATCGAAACGCATCTGCCAGCCGAAGGTGGAGATCGTGCCGGTTCCGGTGCGGTCCTCTTTGCGGTGTCCGTCGGCGAGAATATGTCGCAACAGGTCGAGATATGTTTTCATGGAGCGGAAATTATGGAGTGGATTTTTTTACTTTGCGCATGAGCGGCGTTACGCGCCGGTTGCGGTTCTGCTGGAAGCGGATGGCCTCCTCGGGGCATTTCGCCACACAGTCGAAGCATCGTACGCAGCGCGAATTGTCGACATATCGGCTCACGGTCTTTATGCATTGCGACTTGCATACATCCTCGCAGAGGCCGCAAGATGTGCATCGGTCGGGGTCGATTTCGATGTGATAGAGTGTATGCTCGTGGAGGAGTCCCATGGCTGTTCCCATCGGGCAGAAATCGGTGCAGAAGCCGCGTCCCGCCACTGCCGACCATACGGCGATAAGAAGGAGAGAAATGATTCCGGCGGCAATGCCTGTGGCTGTGCCCAGTCCGAGCGCGATCCAGGTTGTCTCTACGGCCGAGGGGTTGACGGCCGAGGCGATGTTGCGCATTATGTTCCATGGCTCCACAAGATAGGGCACAACCACGAGTCCTGTGGTTAGGCATATCAGATATCCGAGGAGCACATGGACCGACCATACGCGTCGCGGACGGTAGGAAAATGGCCGGTTGAGCCGCGGAACATATCTTCTGAGCCGGATGAATATATCGGAGAGTGTGCCGATGGGGCAGACCGTGGAGCAATAAATGCGACCGAACAGGAAAGTCAGCACGAGCCATACGAGAGCGGCGCCGATGGAGACCGATACCGCGGAGAGCACAACCTGACTCTTGAAGGAGACCGCAGCGAGCGGATGCACACGCGGCCCGATCATGAGATAGGCTGATGCGGCGGCAAAGAAGAGCGCCGCCAGAAACACGCGTATTACTCTGAGCTGTTTCATATTTCAAGCCGCGCTGATAGCGGGCGCGGGGCCGTCGCCGGCAATTATCTGCCGCGCTGTTTTTTCTGCTGTTCGCGGAGCATGGCCTGCTGCTGGCGCTGCATCTCCTCGAGGCGAGCCATGAAACCGGATTTCTTTCTCGGTTTTTTTGCAGCTTCGGCCATTGCCTTGCGCACATCCTCCTCCTTGATGATATAGCGGAATGCGTAGGTCTGGATGATGGTGATGAGCAGAGACAGGAAATAATAGTAGGAGAGGCCGGCGGCGTAGTTGTTGAAGAATACGAGGAAGAACACGGGCATCAGATACATCATCCACTTCATGCCGGGCATTGTGCTCGGCTGGTTCTGCATGTTGATGTAGGTATAGATGATGTTGGTGGCAGTCATCAGCAGACAGAAGAGCGAGATATGGTTGCCGAAATATTCGGTTACCAGCGGGATGTTGCCGCTCCAGGAGATGATGGCGTCAGGAGCTGAGAGGTCGTGGGCCCAGAGGAAGCTCTGACCGCGCAGTTCGATGCAGCTCGGGAAGAAGCTGAACATTGCGAAGAGGATAGGCATCTGGAGAAGCATCGGCAGGCATCCCGACATCGGGCTTGCTCCGGCTTTCGAATAGAGGGCCATTGTCTTCTGCTGGCGTGTCATCGCGTTTTCATTGCCCGGATATTTCTCGTTGATGGCTTTGATATCGGGGGCGAGCACGCGCATCTTGGCCTGACTCTTATAGCTCTTGTAGGTCAGGGGGAAGAGCACGAGCTTGATGAAAAGAGTGAGCAGGAGGATTATGATTCCATAGTTGGAGATGAATTTGCCGAGGAAGGTGAATATCGGTATCACCACGCCGGTGTTGATCCAGCGGAAGATGCTCCAGCCGAGCGGAATGAGTTTGGTGAGGCTGAGGTCCTCGCCGGCGTCGATTTCTTTGTCGAGATGTGAGAGAAGCGGGTATAGATTGGGGCCGATGAAGAGATGGAAGGAAGCCGGGTTTTCAACGTTCCAGTTGTAGTCGTTGACCACTGCATCTGCCGACAGGCTCTTGAGATAATCCTGCCCTTTGAGCACTGTCGATGAGAAATCGGCTGTGTTGAAAGGTTTGTCGGCTATCATCACGCTTGAGAAGAACTGGTTTTTGAAACCTATCCAGCGGATCTTTGCCTGACGCTCCTCGCTGTCGTTCTTGGCTTCGGAGAGGTTTTCCACGGATCCTCCGGCGAATTTATAATAGAGTCCGGAATTGCGTTCCTCGAACATGCGGCCTTTCTCCTGACGGTGGATATCCTGTTGCCAGTTGAAGCCGAGGTTGCGGGCGTTGCTCTGCACGATGGCGGCCATGTTTTTCTGTACCACCCTCATGCGCACCACATAGCTTTCCCCCTTCGGGAGCGTATATTCGATTCCCCAATAGGCGTCGGGAGTGAGCTCGAGAGCCATGAGCACGGTGGAGTCGTTGAGCTGACGGGGCGTGAAGTAGAGGTCGGCGGTCTCCACTGCCTGCGGCAGAGGGAGCTGGAAATTGAAGCGGTTTTTATCTCCTTCGAAAATCACCACTCTTTTCTTTGTCTTGGCGGTTTCATCGGAGGAGTATTCGGTGTCGTATTTCTTGAGCTCGGCGCGAGTTATGGAGCCGGACCGGGCGCTGAGGTCGAGGCTGAGCACATCGTTTTCAAGGCGCACTTTGGAGTCTGTGCCTGTCAGAAAGCGCGAAAACCGACCATATTTGCCGAGTGAGATGGAAGCCTGACGCACAATGTCGATGGCTTTGCGCTGGCGTTTGATGCCTATCTTTGTGGCGGCTGCCGGAGAGCTCAGGTCGCCCCAGGCGAGTTTCTCCCCCTCTACCTCAACAGTTCCCCATACGGAATCGCCGGCGAGCGTGAGGTTTACGGGACCCTGCTCCAGGCGGTAGGCACGGGTGGAATCTGCCAGAGTCTCGGGAACGCCGTTTTCAATTATATTGCTTCGGAGCCATTCGCTTTCCTGCTGCGTGAGCGAGTCGAGCGTAGTGGCCACGGGTGTGCCCTGAATGGTCTGCTCCTCCTGCGCGGAGCGCTCGTTTTCTGTGTTGTTTTTGGGCGAGAGCCACATGAAGAGGATGAAGACGGCCAGCATTGCCAAAAGGCCATTGATTGTGTTCTTGTCCATCTGTAGAACTGTGGTTGTTTACGAAAGAATTTCCGGATAAAAGAAAACCGGAACCTGATTATCGTTTTGGTTGGTTAATATTCTGGATTTGATTTCGGTATCGGCCGGTTTTCGCCATCAGCGAGCCTGAGCTTCGCTGCGGGCGATGGCCGCTTTCATGAAGGATATGAAGAGCGGATTGGGATGGAGCACGGTCGACTGGTATTCGGGATGATATTGCGTACCGACAAACCATGTGAGCTCCGGAATCTGAACCACTTCCACCAGCCCGGTGGCCGGATTCTCGCCGACGCAGCGGAGTCCCGCTTTCTCGAAAGCCTCGCGGTATTCGCTGTTGAACTCGAAGCGGTGACGGTGGCGTTCGCTCACGGTCTCCTTGCCATAAGCTTCCGCGGGTATGGAGCCCGGAAGCAGGCGGCATTCGTAGGCGCCCAGACGCATCGTGCCTCCCATGTCGGAGATGCTTTTCTGCTCCTCCATGAGGTCGATCACGTTGTGGGGCGTATGCGGATCCATCTCTGTGGAATTGGCGTCGGCGAGTCCGAGGACATCGCGGGCGAATTCAATCACCATGCACTGCATGCCGAGGCAGATGCCGAAGGTGGGCACATCATGTTCGCGACACCATTTCAGGGCCGTGAATTTCCCCTCGATACCCCTTTGTCCGAAACCGGGGGCTATTATCACTCCGTCCATGCCGGCGAGCTTCTCATCGACATTGGCGGGCGTCACTTTCTCGGAATGGATATATACGAGATCGAGCTTGCGGCCGCAATAGGTGGCGGCATGCATGAGCGATTCGCTGATTGATTTATAGGCATCCTGCAGTTCGACATATTTGCCGACGAGTCCGATGCGCACGGTTCCTTCGGCGGTGTCGAGCAGGTGCAGGAATTCGTTCCAGGCCTTGTGGTCGGGCTCTCCTTTGCTCGGAGTGCCGGTAATCGAAAGGACGAGGTTGTCGAGACCCTGCTCATGCATCATCTGCGGCACGCGGTAGATCGTGGGAGCGTCGAGGCTCTGGATCACGGCCTCCGGAGCGACGTTGCAGAACTGGGCCACCTTGCGGCGCATGGCAGGACCGATCTCCTTCTCTGTTCGGAGAATGAGGATATCGGGCTGAATACCGATGGCCTGAAGTTGCTTTACGGAATGCTGGGTGGGTTTGGTCTTGAGTTCCTTGGCGGCCTTGAGGAAGGGCACGTAGGTGAGATGGATGCTGAGGGCGTTGCGGCCGAGCTCCCATTTGAGCTGGCGGACGGCTTCGAGGAAGGGAGTGGATTCGATGTCGCCGACGGTGCCGCCGATTTCGGTTATCACGAAGTCGAACTTGCCGGTGTTGCCGAGCAGGCGGACATTGCGTTTGATTTCGTCGGTTATATGCGGGATGATCTGTACAGTCTTGCCGAGGTAGTCGCCCTTGCGCTCCTTGTCGATCACCGATTGGTAAACTCGGCCGGTGGTGATGTTGTTGGCGCGGGTTGTCTGGATGTCGGTGAAGCGCTCGTAGTGGCCGAGGTCGAGGTCGGCCTCATGGCCGTCGACCGTAACATAACATTCGCCGTGTTCGTAGGGGTTCAGCGTTCCCGGGTCGATGTTGATGTAGGGGTCGAATTTCTGAATGGTGACCTTATAGCCCCGCGATAGCAGCAGGCGGGCGAGGGAGGAGGAGATGATGCCTTTTCCAAGGGAAGACACCACGCCTCCGGTGACGAAAATGTACTTGGTTTCCACAAATCTAAGAATTAGCATTCCGGATGGTTCCGGCCTCTGATCGGTCGGAACATATCCAAAACGCAAAGTTAATCTAAATCCGCGGAATCTGCAAGATAATTTTGAATGGGGAATTTTGAATTTTGAATGGGAGGGGGCCGGGATTATCTGGAGACGGTGACGACGGTTTTGAGGACCTGCATGTCGGGGTCGTGGCGGCGCGCTTTGCCGAGCCAGCGCTGGAAGGTTGCGAAGTCGGCTTCGCGCGGCATCAGGTCGATCTCTTCGCCGTTGACGTTGACGGTGCGTCCCGAGGAGCTGCGGCGGTCGGCGGCTTTGGCGAAGCTGTTGGGGGAGAAGATGACGTAAACCTGATTGATGTCGGTTTCCTTGCGGCAGTTCATCTTGATGCGGCGGGTCATGTCGCGGTAGCGGGGTTCGGCGGAGGCGCGGTCGAAGAATACATATTCGCGTCCCCCTTTGATGGGATAGGCTCCCTCCTGCATGCCGGGCATAGGCACGAGCGACTGGAGTGTCATGGCGTCATCGTCATCGCCGAGATAGATAGCGAGGTATCCGTCGACTGGCGAAGTGAACCATACATACATGTAATCGCCGGCCTTGTAGCTGAAATTGCGGATTGCGTCGCGCTCCTTGTCGGTGCCGTTGAAGAGGAGACGGGAGTCGACGTCGATGCGGTTCATCGGTATTTCGCGGATGCGTCCCTTGAGTTTCACCTCATAGATGGTTTCCGAGGCGCGGGGGGTGATGTTCCAGATGGTGTCGCCGAGGGTCTCGATCCATTCGCCGCGGACATCGCTCTCGGCGATTGAATAGAAATCGTCGCGTTCGCGTTCGCCACTCTGCATGAAAGAGAGGTTCGACATAGAGACCGCCGAGCCGAATTCGCGCGAGATGGCATCGAGCTGGGCGCGGTTGATGGCCTCCTGCCGCGCCTGGTAGGGGGTCATCGAGTGCGGGGCGATGAAAACGGCCTGGCCGGTGACCGTGGCCATGCGGCCCTCCGCCATAGAGCAGAGTGCCGTGGCGGTCATGATGATGGATAAGAATGCTTTTTTCATCAGATATTGATACCGACTTTCATCAGATATTGATACCGACGCCTACGAATATTGAGAGGTTACCGTCGTTGAAAGCATCTTTGTAGATAGAATAACCTCCGGAATAATGATTGCTCTCTTCGTCCTTGACGAACGAGGGGGCGATATAATTGATTCCGGCAATAATATTAATTCTTCTATGCCTGAACATTACGCCGAGCTCCACCGCGGGTGCCCAATAGCATTCGGCATAGAGGCTTGAACTTTCACTGGTTTGGTTATTATTGATACTTTGATGGTAGTAATAATCAGTGGTATAATTAGGACCTGCGCCAAGTCCTAAGAATACATTGAACTTGTTGCTCAGTTTCTTAATAACCCCGCCCATAAGCATGGGGAAATGCGCGTATGAATCATCATCGTCATCATAATAATAGTCGTCTGTCGGGCGATTCGCCGGATGAGTCTCGAAATCAGGGGAGGCGCAACCCATGGTGATTTTGAAATATCCACCCCAGCTGCGGTATGCACCGCCCATGAGGCCGACGATAGGGATGGCGCCATTGATGGCGGGCTGGTTGTTGAGCGCCCATGTAGCGCCGCCGACAACGCTGACGAAGCCGTTTGTGCGGTTGAAGTCTTTGAGGGTGAAGATCATGTTGTTGTAGCTTGTTGTGCGGAGGCGGCAGTCACGCAGGCCGGTGTAGGAGGCCGTGAGGCTTTTGAGAGTTACGGGCACTTCGATGGAGAAGGAGCCGTCGGCTTCGGTATAGACGGTTTCGGCTCCGCCTGTGGCGCGCACTTCGGCGCCGGAGAGTGGATTGCCGTTCTTGTCGACTACCATGCCGGTGATCACGCGGGTTGTTGCGGGGCGCGCAGGCGTTTCCGACTGAGCGGAGGCAATGCCTGCCGAAGCGGCGAGGATGCCTGCTAAAAGAAGATTCTTCAAAGAAATAATTTTCATATGGATAAAGTTTAGATTTTTAATTTGGAATTATTCGCACTAAAGTGCTCACACGCGACCTGCTAATCGAGGAGCGTGCGGGAGCGCCAGGTGTCGCCGAGGGTGGGAGAGGCGTTGACGGTGGGGGTCTGGTGCTTGTTCTTTTTGTCGTAGGCCTTGTTGTCGACTTCTCGGGTTAGGGCGTCTCCGAGGTCGCCGAGGGTTATGGTGCCTTTGGAACTTTGCAGGTTTTTGAGGAGGTAATATGTGAAAAAGCCGTGCTGCTGGTCGTCGTAGGCCATGGCGGTCTGGTTGCCGGCGGTGGCGCTGAAGACCACGGTGTTTCCTTTGGCGGCGATATCTTCGACTTCATATTCCACGAATCGCTCGGCGAAAAGCATCTCGTTGCCTCGTGTGGCTCCGCTGAAGCAGGCGTCGAGGAAGACGGTGATGCTCTTTGCGGGCATCTCGTCGAGACGGGCGTATAGCTGTTCGAGGCCGAAGCAGGATTCGAAATCAGTTCCCGAGGCATCGGTGGGGAGGAGATAGGCGGTGCCGTCGGCCACATTGGGCACTCCGTGACCGGCATAATAAACGATGATATCGAGTTTTCCGGGGTTCATGCGCGTTTTCTCCTCGAGATAGCGGAGAGGCTCGCGGATTTCGGAGAGGGTAGCATCGTAGCGTTCGCGGATGTTATCGTCGGGCACGCCGAGCGCCTTGCGGCAATATTCGGCGAAAGTGGATCCGTCGCGTTTGGCATAGGCCACGTTGGAGAAGTATTTATAGTTTTCGTTGCCGATAATCACGACATAGGTGTTGGGGCGTTTCGTGGCGGCGATAGGTATGTTGATATCCACGTCGCTCTGTCCGGCGCGAGTTGCGGAGGGCACTTCGGCCTGCAACGGGTTGAAGTTGAGTGTCGGCATATATTCGGTTTCCGGAGTGAGCGGGGTCTCGGGTCCGACCGGGGCGGCGCTGAGCGCCGCGAGAGCCTCGTTGGCCTTGCGTAGACCGTCGGCATCGCCCGTGAGGCTACGACATTGCGCCAGAGCGTGGGCCACATTGACGGCGTAGGGAGAGGAATCGAGCACCTCCTGCAACACGGGGTCGGCGAGACGCAGGGCGCGGTTGGCGGCGGCCAAACCTGTTGTGTCGCCCTGGGCGGCGATGCGCGAATGTACGGCTATGGCATTGTTATAGAGGTTGAAGGCATAATGGCACGCATAGTCGAGGCTCTGCGGGTTCATCTTGCGGAGGCCGGCGAAAATGTTGGCGGCCTTGTCGGGGCGTCCGGTGCGTTCGTAGAGACGTCCCTTGTATTCGATGAGAGTGTTATGGTCGGGACGCAGGGCGAGTGCCTTGTCGAGGAAAGCCTCCATGCGGGTGTCGTTGCCGTTTTTGAGGCAGGACTCCACGCCAATCACTAATATATTCCAGTTCTGCGGATAGGCTTCGGCACCCTGTGAGGCGATATATATGGCGTTGTCGTAGTTGCGGAGCTCATAATAGCTTCGGGCAAGTCCTTCGAAGGCCATTTCGCGTTTGGAGGCGTCGCCGCTGGAAAGGTAAGCCTGAAAATATCGGATGGCACGTTCATAGTCACCGCGGTTGTAGATGTTGGTGGCCGCGAGGTGGGCGAGCACGGGATAACCGAGAGTTTCCTGCAACCGGTCGTCGCGCATGCCGGGGAGCAGGGAGAGGTCGACATAATCGGCCGCGAAGGCGAGCACCTTCTCCTGATTGTTGAGCTGGGCGTAATGATAGGCGCCACGGCGTAATTGTGGGAAAATCTCCTTGAGGGCGGTTTTGGCCCGTTTCCATTCGGGGGAGGATGACTCGGCCGTACGGAGAATGGATGTATATTCGGTATATGCATGGCGCAGCGACTGCCATGCCGTGTCGGGGAACTGGCCGGCGGAGGTGAGGCGTGTGAAATCCGCGAGCCGGGCATCGGCCTGCGCAATGTCGGCTTTCGCCTCGGAAAGAGAGAAGAGGAGGCAAGTCGTGATAAGGATTGAGAATATGGTTTTCATTTTATTTTGACTGGAAAGGATCGATAAAAGTCAGAGACACATTTATGCGCCGATATTTTCCGCCGCGTTTGCCGCTCACCTCGATATTGCAGTTCACTTCGGTGTCCATTTGGGCAAGTTTCGTTACTTTGCGCATGAGGTGATCGCGCACGGCCTGGGCGCGCATGAAGGCGAGCTGGCGGTTGTCGGCGATTCCCGAGGCGGGGGTCACGGAGATGGCGGTGAGATCACCGTCGATGCGGCAGGGCTCATCGCTGAAAGAGCCGAACGAGCCATCGTAGGCAATAGGGCGGCTTATAGGAACGGCATCGGCGCTGCCGGTGAGGTTTATCACCACCTTGCCCCCTTTGCGGAGGTAATCGCGCAGGTCGTTTTCGAAAGCCTCCCCTACAATCTGCATGAGCGCCCGGGCAGCGGATGATTCCTCGATGCGGTATTTGCCCGGTGCGAAATCCTCATAGTCGGAATAATCGGGGTCGACGGTATAGGTGAAATCGACCTGATAGTTGTTGATGCGTTGTCCCGACGGGTCGCTGGCGGGAACTACACGCGAGCTTACTGAGATGGAGGTATGCTCGGAAATGGAGCTGTTCTTGCGGGCCTTGTTCACCACTCCTTCGCTGATCTTCTCCAGACCGGCCTGTTGTTGGCCCTGTTGCTTCATCACTTCGAAAGGAATCGAAGCCGACTCATCGCCACGCAGGAAGTCGAGGTTCTGGCGGTCGAGATTGTCGAAACGGTAGGTTTTGCCATTAGCTTTGTTATAGACTTCGGTATAGATAAGCTCGAAGTTATCATCGGGGGTCAGGCCATAGACCGAATTGCGGAATTCGAGGTCATTGGGTGAGAAAGAGGCGAGGTCCTCCTTGTCGACGGAGAGATAGACATCGGCGAATTTGCCGATGCTTACGGTCAGTGAGCCGGTCTCCGGGTTGTAACCGCCCAGCGTCACATCCTCGCGGGCTATGAGGTCGCCTGCCAGACCGGTGGTGATCTCATTGGCGAAGAGAGTGCGCTGGCGGCGGCGCGTTTCGTCGTTGACGCGGTTGCGGTATTCCTCCTCGGTTTCGAACGGCTTCATCATCGACCATTCGAGCATACGGGCTTCGAGCTCATCTTCGAGAAGTCGGGTATAGTTTGTGGAAAAGCCCGTAAGGCGTTTGTATTTGAGGGCAAGCGGCGCGTTGTAGACCACATAGACGCCATTGTTGGAATCCTTTACGAGGCGCATGAACTCGATGTTGCCCTCAGGCTCCGCGAGATAGGAGGTATCGGCCGGGTTGACGATATTGAAGAAACCTATCCTCCTATTGTCGAGAGCGACGGCGGCATATTTCCCGTCGGGATGGAAGGAGAGTGCTCCGGGACGGCCGGGAATGTTGAGGGTGCGGTCGGAGGAATAAGCAGGCAAAGAGAGGAGCGACAGACGGTTGTCGGCGGTGAGGATGCCGAGCTGGCGTGCGCCGGCGTTATATTCGATATCCACGACCGTGGCGCCGGCGGGAATGCTTTTGATTGCCTTCCGGTCGGGGATGCTGACGATTGTGACCTTCTCGGAGGATGCTAATGCGAGGCGGTTTCCTTCCGGCTCCGCACGCATCAGAAAAGGAGCGGCACCCGCCTCGATCTCGCCGGCGGCGGAGAGTGAGCGCGAGTCGAAAAGTTTCACCTTCCCCTCATCGGCCACGGCGAGCAGACGGCTGTCGGGCGTATAGCAGAGGGCCGTAGGCGCGACGAGCCCTTTTATGGAGCCGCGCTTCAAAGAGGAATGCCCGAGAGGCATCACCTCCACTTTTGCCTTTGTGCCGTTACCGCTGAGTATTGCCATTGAATGGCCGGCGGGATTGATGCGGATCTGCGCAACGGATTCAGCGGCTTTTCCTACGGAGAAGCCCTTCATGTTATAGGCTTCCTTGCCATTTGTGAAAAAAGAGGTATAGAGATAATTGTCGATATGCTCCGGACGCAATTTCTGGCGATAGACAAGGTTTTTATCTACCTTTACTCCGGAGTTGGCGATGTCTTGGGCGGCGGCAACGGAGGGGAAAGAAGCCGCCAAAACAGCCATAGAGGCTGAAACCACAAAAAATCTCATAAGTGCACTGATGTTAGGATAAGTGCAAATTTAATGTTTTTTCGTCAATCGGCCAACAACGGATTGAAAATAGGCTTGGTTCCTTATATTTAATAATTATCGGGCAGCGAATCGGATATCCCACGGATATGGCGTGCGATCTGAAGAGGCGACATGCCGGAGTCGCGGAGTGCAGACGGGTCTATGGGTGCGCCGAAGATAACGCGGAATTTTTTCCCTTTTGCCTTGCAGACTTCCGAGGGAAGGAGCACCTGCTCCAGATTGAGACCGATGCGGAGCTTCTTGCGCCAGCGGGCAAGGGAATAGAAGCGTCCGGAATTGAGACCTTCGAATCTGACGGGCACTATCTTGCGATCCGATTCCATGGCTTTCACCACGAATGACTTCTGCCATTCGAGGTCGCGGACAACGCCATCGTCGCCGAGGCGCGAGCAGAGTCCGGCGGGAAACATCAGCATCTGGACATCCGAGGCGTAGGCATCGCGCATAGCTTCGGCGCCCTGCCGGCTTTGCGAGCCGAATTTATTGATGGGGAGGAACACCTTCCGCAATGGCTCCACATTCAGCAGAAGGTCGTTGACGGGGAAACGTATGCCCTCATCTCCATATTTGGAACCGAGGATTTTGATTAGTCCGATTCCATCGAGACCGCCGAGGGGATGGTTGGAGGCGAATACATAGCGTCCGTCGTCGGGAATGGCGTCGAGCCCTACGGCCTCTATCTCCAGATTGAGGTAATCATAGACCTTGCAGGCGAAATCCGTTCCTTCTGCGGGATAGGTGACTGCGAGGATGTCGTTGAGTTCACGCTGGCGTATGAGCCGTTCGAGCGGGGCGAAGAGAAAGCCCGGTATAAACTTCCCTTTGTCGCCGAGACGCCGGCGCACTATTTCGCGGAGATTAATCTGTAGCAGCAATTTTCTGAAATTGGTTAGATAGATGTATTATGCGGAATCCGGCGGAATCAGTCGTTGACAGAGGATTCCTCGTCCCAGAATTCGTTGTTCCAGTCTTCGTCGGTCATTTCGTCGAATTCCTCCTCTTCGGGTTCATTCTGCTCGAAGATGAAATTGTCTTCCTCCTCTACCCGGTGACGGATGTCGAGTTTGCGGTGGGTGATGTTGAAGTTGGAACGGTTCTCCTCCGAGTTGATCTCTCGCCAGAGAAGATCCTTGAGTTCGGCGATTCCCTGACCGGTCACGGCAGAGATGAACACAGCCGACACGCCCTCGGGAAGTTCCTTGGCCAGCTCGCTGCGGAGCTCGTCATCGAGCATGTCGCTCTTGGAGATTGCAAGAACGCGGCTTTTATCCATCAGCTCGGGGTTGAACTCGCGGAGTTCGTTGAGGAGCACTTCGTAGTCATGGCGGATATCGTCGGAATCGGCGGGTATCATGAAGAGCAGCACGGCATTGCGCTCGATATGCCGGAGAAACCGGAGTCCGAGTCCCTTCCCCTCGCTTGCGCCTTCGATGATGCCGGGAATGTCGGCCATGACGAAAGAGCGGTCGCCGCGATAGTCGACGATGCCGAGGCTCGGCTCCATGGTGGTGAAGGGATAGTCGGCGATCTTGGGTTTTGCCGCCGAGATGGCCGAGAGGAGGGTTGACTTGCCGGCATTTGGGAATCCGACGAGGCCCACGTCGCCCAAAAGCTTCAGCTCGAGCACCACGGCTTTCTCGATTGCGGGCTGTCCGGGCTGCGCATAGCGCGGAGCGCGGTTGGTGGCGGTGGCGAAATGCCAGTTGCCCAGTCCCCCTTTGCCGCCTCGGAGAAGTTTGATCTCCTGCTCATCCTCGGTGACTTCGCAGAGGAATTCTCCCGATTCGGCATCGAACACGGCGGTTCCTACGGGGACTTCGATTATCTGGTCCTGTCCGTCTTTGCCGGTTGAGCGGTTTTCGCCGCCGCTCTGGCCGTTGGTGGCGAAGACGTGCCGGCGATAGCGTAGGGGCAAGAGAGTCCAGAGATGTCGGTTCCCTTTGAGGATCACATGGCCTCCGCGGCCCCCGTCGCCCCCGTCGGGGCCCCCTTTGGGAATATATTTCGCACGGTGGAAATGCCGGCTACCGGCACCACCTTTGCCCGAACGGCAAAGGATTTTCACGTAGTCTATGAAATTGGATTCGGCCATGTCTCGATATGCTTTTGGGTCTTTCTTTATTGCCCTTTCGGGTCTTTATGGAATAAACGCCTCTCCCGGATGAATGGTTGGGCAATATCCGAAGCAAACGCTATATGGAGGAGTTTTCGTTGTATTGTTCGAGGGCTTTAGTCAGTTCGTTTGTCACCATTATCCTCAGTTCTTTGGGCGCGAGCACCTTCACTTCGGCGCCGAGACCGAGGATTTCGTGGACGAGCTCGTAGTTGAGTTTGAGGTGATAGGTGAAGATGGAGAAATTATCGTGCACCTCCTCCTGCTGAGTCGGGTGGAAGGGGAGTGCGCGGAAATATTTTGCCTGTCCGGGAGTGGTCTGCAGGCGGACAACGCGCGGGGCGGCTTTGGAGACGGTGACGCCGACGGTGTTGTCGAAGAAATGGGCGGGCACCACGTTCTCGGGCATAGTGAATTTGCGGTTCACCGGCTTCATGCCCCGGATGCGGTCGAGGGCATAGGTGCGGATGTCTTCGGATTTCTCGCGAAGGCCAACCATATACCAACGCTGTTTATAGCGCTTCACGAAATATGGGCGGAAGAGTATGTCGGCTTCGGGGCGCGAGCGGTTGAATCCGGCATAGGTGAAGCTTACTACCTCGCAGTTGCCGATCGCATCGAGCACGAGGGGGAGGTATTCGCGGGCCGAGGGCACATCTTCTACGAGCACCCGGTCGTTGGAGGCGTTGGAACCCTTCATCGCCGAGTTCACGGCGTATGAATCGAGCAGCCAGTTGGTGAGAATGCGGTTTTGGCCGGCCTCGCCAGGGTCGATGTAATATTCACCGGCGTTGTTGCAGAGGATGTCGATATGGAAATTCTCCTCGATGGCTCGCCGATAGTGGAAGAAAGTGCGGGCAGGGATCGGGTTGCCGTCGCCGATTGCCGACCGCATCCAGAGGCGGTCGATTTCGGCGCGCGTCAGCTTGCCGTAACGGTTGAGCGTATCGACAATCCAGATATATCTGCTGATTAAATCTCCGGCCATAATATGCAAAGTTAACAAATTTGATGCGGAAAATGAAAAGAGAAGCGAAAAAGAGGGGGAATAAGAATGGCTTAGATAGATCGAGCCAATAAGAAAAAGGCCGACTCACGTCGGCCTTGTTTCTTCAATTAAAACAACAATAACAACTTTTTCAGAACGCTTATAGCAGTGTTTTTTATCTTTCTTCGATGTTATAACGCCGAAGAGGGAAAAAAGGTTCAAAAACAATTTTGAATGGGGAATTTCGAGGGGATTAATGGCCGGTGAGGTCGAGGTAGATGTCGAGGGCGGCGCGGAGGTCGCGATTGGAAACGGGAAGGGCCTCGAAGGGAGAGGGGAGAAGGGAATTATTTGCAGAGAGGGAATCATTTGCGGAGAGGGAGGAGAGGAAATTTTCGGCGGGAAGGGAGCCCAGGAGGATGAAGAGGGGGGTGGAGGGGCAGAGGTTCTTTTTGTCGTGGCGGGCGAGCTCGATGATGGCGTCGCAGTCGCGGCAGGTGAGGGGAAGCGTGGGGAATAGAGGGAGGATTTCTCTTCTATACAGCTCGATCTCTTCGGAGGGGAGGCCGAGGAGCATGTGGGAGAGAATCAAGGAGAGGAGAACGCCGTGGGCCACGGCTACGCCGTGAGCTGCCGGTTTCCCTTTTCTGAGGAGCAGCGTCTCGAAGGCGTGGCCTCCGGTATGGCCGAAGTTGAGGATTCTGCGGAGTCCCCTCTCTTTAGGGTCGAGGATGGTAACTCTCTCTTTGAAACGGACGCATTCGGCCATGACGGCGCCGAGGCGCTCCATGACGCCCGGATTGGCGAGAAGGCTTCGGTAGAGGCGGCGCGAGGAGATGATGGCGGTCTTGACAATTTCTCCGAAACCGGAGATTATTTCGCTATGGGGGAGGGTTGCGAGCGGTTGCGCGGAGATGAGGACGGCTTCGGGATTACTGAATGCCCCGATTTCGTTTTTGAGGCCAAGGAAGTCGATGCCGGTCTTGCCTCCGACGGCGGCGTCGACGGCGGCGAGGATCGTTGTCGGAACATTCACGAAGCGGATGCCCCGTTTGAAAGTGGCGGCGGCGAATCCGCCGAGGTCGCTGACCATTCCGCCTCCTAAATTTATCAACAGCGAGTCTCTTGTGGCGCCCCCTTCGGAGAGTCTTTGCCAGACACGGGCGAGAGTGTCGAGATTCTTATTGTCTTCGCCGGCATCGATGACTATGATCTCCAGATTCTTCCTGCCGATGAAATCAGACAAGAGCGGCAATACACATCGGCTCACATTGGTGTCGGTGAGGAGGAATAGGCCGGTGTGGGGCGTTGCGTCGATGATTTCGCTCAGTCCGCTATCAAGGTCGCGGCTTTCGGTTATTATGGATTTATTCGGGTTCATAGTCAAATCCTTATAATATAATAAGATTCTTATAATAAGCCTAAGCTTTATTTGCGGAGTCGCCGAGGATTTTGAGAGAATCGGCGAAGTCGGGCATCGAGGGGAAGATGAGATCCGCGCCCTCTTTCAGGAATTCTTCGCGCGGAATGGGTCCCGTTGTCACGGCAATCGTGAATACGCCCGCGGCTTTGCCGGCCCTGACGCCGAGCGGGGCGTTTTCGATCACTATGGCCTCCTCCGGGTTCACGCCGGCTATTTCGAGTCCTTTGAGATAAGGTTCCGGATCAGGCTTGCCATGCTTGACATCGAGAGCCGTGACACGGTCGCCCGGCATGAAAGCGCCGGGATAATCGGCATTGATATTATCGAGTAGCGAGGCCTGCGAAGAACCGGTTACGAGCACCCGGCGCAAAGCGCGTCGCTCCAGCTCGTGCAGCATCCTGTCGGCGCCCGACATCGGATCGTTGAACCCGATCTGACGGAAAACTTTAGTTTTTTCTGCATAAATGTCGCGGGCCTCCTCGGAGGAGCATCCCCGTCCGAAAGCGCGTCGGAAGAGAAGGTCGATGGTGGCGGGTCCGGTCATTCCTTCGTAGAGATAAAATTCCTCACGGGTGCATTCCACACCGAGCGCCGACATAATCCTCTGCCATGCCACCGTGTGATATTTCATCGAATCATAAAGCACGCCGTCCATATCGATGAGGGCGGCTTTCTTGCCAATTAGAAAATCTTCCATATTATCAGAACGGAGCGTGACGGCGGTTTATTTCGCCAAAGGCAAAGGCTACCATGAGGCGAGCGAGCGTGGCGGAATGCGCCTCCGGCGCAGCGTGGCGGTTCCGGCCGGGAGCGGCAACGCGGGGGTATCGAGCTCATGGAAGATGATATGTAGCCCTATGGCTCGGGTCATAAGCAGATCGTCGTGGCATCCGGCGATGGCGCCGTAAGATCCGTTGGCTCTCCTCTCGTAGGCAAGATATTCGTCGAGGCAGTCTGCATCCCGCTCAACATACATTCCTTCGCGGATAACCTTCACCAATGTGGCTATGATCATAGGCTTCGTGGCCATGTTGGTGTGGAATCCATATCTGACCGGCATTCCGCGGACCACGGCCTCCTCGCTTTGCCGACGGGCGTAAAGGTTGGGGTATATGTCGCGCAGACGGTTGAGGATGAACGAAGACTGGTCGCCATCCGTGTCGCGGTCGCGGTCGCGCGTTTCGAGTGTATTGCTTTCGATCACCAGCAGAGCCTCGTGATAGAAACGGGAGGCATGGGCTGCTTTCTCTGTGAGCAGGTCGAAATCCGTGTGGCCGCGCCATTGGGCCACAACCTCGGGTCTTTCGCCGCGAGCCATCGGCGCCCTGTCGAACACCACGATGACGCTCCAGTCGGCCTTTGCCGAGCGTCCGCCGACATCCACCACCGTGACATAACGGCTCTCCATCCGGGCAGCTGACTCGTCAGGAAGACTCCAGATTTTCCAACTTCCGGAGTCGAGTCGCGAGAAGCCGCTTTCATCGATTTCACCACGCAGAGGAGGGTCTGTGCAATCCTTGCGCAGAAATTCAACCTTGTATTTATCGAACACCCTCGCGCCGGAATGCACGAAAGCCTCCACATCGTCGCTCGGATATTCTGCGGCCATCAGCCCATGGTCGGAATATTTCGAGCGCTCGGCCACATACCAGTTTATGGCTTCGAGTGTGGCCCCTTTTTCCCAGAGCCACCAAAGATAAGCCCCGGGCTGTGCGCGGGCGGAGGGGGCGGTGTCGATGTTCCGGAGCGAAAGCAGGCGCCCGGCAAATCCGTTTCTCTCCTCATCGGAAGCAAAAGGGAGCGAATACTGATCGATATCGAACCAGGATATGAAAAGAGCCTCGAATTGCGAGATTCCCCGTTTCGCCGCCTCATATTCGCGATGAAAGAAATTGCCGGTGCCGTTGGCCGTGGATTCATAAACAATCATTGTGAGCGGCAAGAGGAGGACGCCCGAACAGGCCGAGCGCACAATATCCTCCGGCGATTTCCCGTCGGTGCGTTTCCAGATGCCGACTTCCGAACAGTGCACGAGATTATAATCGCCTCCGCGGCATGAATCGGGTCGCTCGGCCGTGCCGATCTTTATCTTGCAGTTACGTGCGGGTACGCGGAAGATTGCCCGCGCACGTCCGACAGGTTCCATTTTCTTCGCCGCTCCTCCGAGTTTGGCCTGCGGATAGGAATCGATCATGCGGTCGAACATATCCTTGATTTCGTCGGATCCCACACCCTGATGAGCTATTATCAGAGAATTGAGACCTTTCTGATGCACGAGCTGAAGCCAAGCCATGTAAAGTTGAGAGCATGTGGAGCCGCCCCATTGTCGCGCCTTGAGCAGGATGAGCCGGATCGGACGGCCGGCAACGCGGATCTTTTCGAGCTTTTCAACGAATTTGCGTTGCGGGCGGTTGAGAGAAAACGGCACATCGTCGCCACCGCCCTTGCGTTTTATCTTCACATATTTCGCCGCCCAATAGGGGAAATCGTGCAGACAGCGGAGCTTGTCGTAGTTCTTCGCGGTGAGTTTCATCTCCTTCATGGCCATAGGGAGGAAGACGCGGCCGCCGTTGCGTCCCGGCGACCGCGTCTCAAATCTTTCCCCGACCGAACCCTCACCCGAAATCGGATCGAACTTTCCCGACAGCTTCGCTAGCCGGCGCCTGTTCTCTTCAAGGATCTCCTCGACAGTAAAAGCCCTCTCGTAACTCTCCATGCACTCTCCTCTTTCCTCTTCCATAGAATCAGGCTCTAAGGCGGTAAATCATCACTCTGGCGGATTTGGGGGTGAGGTAGAACTCAGGCGCCGGAGAATTGACTGCGCGGAAGCAAGCCTCGTTCAGGGAGATGCCCGGCACCTCTTCGCGGATGCGTCTCACCCGGCGGTAAAGTTCAAGATACATCTCCCTTTTCTTCGTATTCATCGATAGAATCCTGTCGCCTCTGAGCATTTTAGAGATGACTGCCGCCGCCCTGCGTTCGCTTACCCAGAAGCGGGAAGCCGGCATTTTTGCGGCGCGAGTGAAGAGTTCCTTTGTAGGGATGCTTCCCAATAGATGAAGCTGGTCGCGGAAAGCCGCGAGCAACTCCTTGTCGCGTTGCGGGCCGAAATCGGCCACAGATCCAATCTTTTTCATAAGTCTTTTAAGTTTAAAGTGAAATTTGTAAGTATGGCCTTTATAAAAGGCTTAGGACAAACATCTGCTCTTAATTCGGATGCAAATATAATAGCAATGCTATAAATATGCAAGCATAAATATTAACTAAGTTAATAAATAATGCATCTTCCTTTTCCACTGCCGATAAATTTGCAGTCACAAAACCAAACGAGATAATTATGATAATCAAGAGGAAAAGAAAGGATCTGTCCGAGGAGATGTCTCAGGAGGATCAGCAGGGGAATCCACCGATGGAATCGGAAGAAATGATAGAGGAACCTAAAGAGAATGTTGAGATGAAAAATACGGAAGAGACGGAGGAAAGTCCGTCAGAACCGGCAAACGAGTCGACGGCTGCCGCTGAAGAGAGCGAGAGCGAAAGTCAGTTCAGAGAGCTTGCGCAGGCATTCGCGATCGGACGCGGGCTCCCTGCGGAGGAACTGGAAGAGGCCCTTGCCGTGATGAAAAGGCTTGGCGAGGCGTGGACGGCAGGAAAGCCGACTGTCGAGATGCTTGAACTGACCGTAAAAGGGCTTGACTATGACCGAGCGGTATCCAAGGCTATTGCCGACGGGGAATTGCGAGGGCGCAACATGCAGATAGAGCAGCGCTACATGAAGCCTGTCGAGAGCGACGGACTTCCGCACCCGTCGGGCCGGGGAGGAGGCAAGCGCGATGCCGGCCGCATGGCAAGCATTTTCGATCTCGCCCGCAATGCGTGATGACTAATCACTTAATCACTATTACCTAATCACTATTACTTAATTAAAGTTATGGCAAAAGAGAATCTTCAGCCGATGCCCGGAACGTCCGGAAAGAATACGCAGGTGCCGGGTCAGGCGGCAACAGTATCTGCCGCCGCGGAAGTGACAGGCGGCATAGTTGCCGGCAATTTCATCGAAAGCGACATAGATGAGGAGCTGTTCCGCTTTAATTCCGATGACACCCCGCTTATGAACCTCATGCTCAAAGCCAAACGCGTGAAGGTGAACAGCCCCGAAGTTGAGCATTATATGATCGACGAGGCAAAGAGCCAGATCACGGTGGCCGCCGATGTGGAGGAGCAGACGCAGATGCAGGTAACGTTGCCGCTTCTCTCGCAGGACCAGAATCTGCCGCGCCCCTACACCACATTGCTTGTGAAAGGAGTAGACGGATTCAATGCTGCGGGCAACTTGCGGACACCCGGAAAAGAGCTGATGCTTTTTGTGGTGGCGCAGGATCCTACCACCAACAACCCTGTGGTGAGGGCAGTGAACGGGCGCAAGACGCAGGAGGAGGATGAGTTTTCCACCATTCCCCGGATACCGGCCGGCACAAAAATCGTGATTCTGGCGAATTCGCTTTATGAAACTCAGAAAGAAGTAGATCCCGACCTCATAGTGCCCCAGCCCACGAAGGTATATCTTCAGAAGCGAGGAATGAATCAGGTCGTTTCCGACTATTTCGAGAGTCAGCGCAAGCGGATACCTTTCTCGAAAGCGATCATAGCCGAGCAGGCCATCGCCAACTTCAAGGTTCGCGGCAACCGCACGCTCTGGGCCGGACGTGCCGGGAAATTCAAACTCAATGTTCCGCGCATGGGGTTGCAGTATGTTTATTGCACCGAAGGCTTGCGCTGGCAGTTCAAGCGCGAGCTGATGCACAAAGGGAAATGGACCGTCGAGGACGTGATCGCACTAGCCAAGATGTTCTTCACCGGCGAGGATGTGCCGAAAACTGCGCTTCTGCTTGCAGGCAAGAATCTTCTGGAGCAGATACAGTGTATCGACTTCTCGAAACATCCCGAGATTCAGATTTCCACTAAAGTGAATCCCGTGGGATGGAGCGTCACCAATTTCCATACGGTTTTCGGAGACATAGAGATCAAGCGCGAGCCGACGCTCGACCGCCTCGGATGGAGCAATTCCGGCGCATTGATCGGCGAAAACAGGCTTGTTCACTATGTCTATTCCGCGGAACATAGTTTCAGCGACAGAGTAGAGGGAGAGGAAGCCACCCGCAACGGGATTCTGATATGGGATGCCCTCGCTCTGAAGGGGAGCTGTCATATCTGGATTGACGGCGACGGCGACCGTCCGACCGAAGGAGCGTTCAGCTTCAAGCTCTGGAACAGCGACAAGGCGCCGGAAGATGCCGCGGCCGGCGATGTCTATTATCTGACCGCCAACTGTCCCGGAATCAGTTCCGCCGCTCTGTGCGGCCAGATCTGGGAGGCGTTTCAGGGTACGGCCGACGATGGCTCCGACACCCTTGAATGGCGTCCATGCACCCGCGAAGTTTCTGTGTAACCGAAAAACAATTCTGACATGACAAAGACTTATGGCGTGGGAGGAATGATGGAATGGAACGCGCTGATCTCAGCTGGGAGATGCACCGTCAGGGTGCATTTCTCCGGCGGATCGGTGACGGGATATGGCGTCACTCCGGCCACATTTACCACCGACAATCCGGCTGTGATCCATCTGATAGAGCACAGCCACTGGTTCCGCAAAGGAAGAATCAAGCTTCTGAAAAGCGTGAAATGAGAAATAGTCCGAATCAGGCGGACGCATCCCGGATGCGTCCGCTTTCGGCTATTGCTGAATCGAGAATAACTAACATCTAAATATTATAAACGATGCTGATAAATATAGATGAATTGAGGAGTGAAGTGCTGAAAAACCTCGATGAAAACGAAGAAAATCTTCGCGACCGGATGCAATTCGGTCAGCCGGATGCCGGCATTCCGGAGCTTATCGACAGTCTGCTTCCGGAGGAGGCTGCGGAAGTGATGCTTCTAACGCCACTAAGCGATATCGACGAATGGGAGGAATGGGATGCAGAAGCGGAATGGATTTCGCCGGGCAGCGGTTCGGTGCGGCTTCCCTCCGATTTCCTGCGGATGATAGTTTTTCGAATGAGCGACTGGAAGAGAAGCGTGTCGCGTTTCATCTCTCCCGATTCCGAGGAATTTCAACTGCGTTTCTCCCCGGGCCACTATCGCCGCAACCTGAGGAAAGCCCCTGCGGCCGCCATATGCGCCGGGAGCCGGCGCGGCGAATTGCTATTCATCGGCAGCAGCGATCCCGGAGCCTGCGTAGAGCGGTTCGGCTATCTGCCGAGGCCCGATGCACGCGGCGACGGTGAACTCTGGATTCCCCGTTCGCTGCGCAAAAGAGTGGCCGAAGCTGTGGCCGCCCGCATCCGCCGCATCAAGGATTTCGAGTGAACGCCAAGAGGAAACGAGAGGAAAAAGGAGTGTAAATGATGTTATAATCATATAAAATGCTTAACTTTGCGGTTGATATGTTACGCGAAGGCTTTTTTGAGAAATATTTCATCAGCCCGTTTTTCAGGCATTACGCCGACTTCACGGGCAGCGCTTCCCGGAATGATGTTCTTTACAGTGGCGTTGCATGGCTCACGGTCACTGTCGGTCTTGCCGGAGTGCTGATCGGTCTGGTGGGACTGCTCGGACCTGAAGTTGGCTTCGTCACATCCATAGTTGTCGGTATTCTCTGGATTGCCGGCTCAGCCTGTCCATTCGCCGCCCTCTTCCGTCGCCTATCCAATTCAGAGAATAGCGATGAAGAAAGCGGGATGCGGAAGCCTGTGTTTCTCTTCATCGACAAAGCATTCATAGCCGTATGCGGACTCTTCTTAATTTTCGGCATACTGATGATGGTTGTGACGCTCAACAGCGGCGACATCAACATGAATCCGCGTGGCTCAGGCGATTACGGGCCCAATCCGATACTTGAGGGCGATAGTGTGGTGGAAGAGCCTATCTTCACATATCAGAGCGAAGATGTGGAGGAGGAACATGTCGACACGCTCAACGACCTGTCGGACCTCGATACAGTATCACTCGACGAGAGCTTCGACCCGACTTTGAATCCCACGGCCCCGGAGGACCCGGATACCCTCTCTATGGAATACTAAAAATCATACCGTCGTCGCTCCGGAATCCTTTTCCGGGGCGGCCGGCGTTTTAGGGGGCAGCGGCGGTTTGATGATCTTAGAAAGATATTTCTCCTGGACAGTCTGCATCAATACCCAGAAATTAGGCACGAACAACGTGCCGATAAAGGCATTCATGGCCATTCCGAACACTACGGCGGTTCCCAATTCGATACGGCTGTTGGCACCCGGTCCGGTGGCGAACATCATCGGCATCACGCCGAATACGAAAGCGAGCGCAGTCATCATGATAGGCCTGAAACGGACCTCTCCCGCATCCTGCGCAGATTTCAAAATCGGCAATCCCGACTTTCTATAATCCATTGCGTATTCCACGATAAGGATCGCATTTTTCGCCGACATTCCAAGGAGGAGGATAAGACCGATCTGCGTATAGATGCTGATGCTCTGATTCATAAGTATGCATCCGAGGATAGTTCCGAGCACTGCCACCGGCATGCTGAGCACGACAGCTATCGGGTCTGTCCAGCTCTCATACTGCGCCGAGAGCACGAGAAGGGTCATGATGATGGCGAAAATGAATACGAAAGAGATGGTTACTCCCGACTGCGTTTCCTGATATGCCTGCCCTGTCCATGCGTATCCATAGTTCTTGCCGAGAGTCTGGCCTACAATCTCCTCCATCGCCTTAATGCCTTCCGATGAGCTTACGCCCTTTGCCGGGGTAGCTGTGAGTCCGGCGGTCTGATACATGTTGTAGCGGTCCACCTCCGAGACTCCCATCGTCGGCCGGATTTCGGTGAATGTGCTGAAAGGCACCATCTCCCCCTGATCGTTTCTGACGCTGAGACGGCGAACATCCTGAATCTGGGCGCGCGAGGCCGCGTCCCCCTTGATGGTGACGTTGAAACTGCGTCCGAAATCGAAGAAGTCGTTGACATAGGTATCTCCCAGATAAGCCGAAAGAGTGCTGTAGACGGCATCCATCCCCACGCCCTGCATTTTGGCGCGGTCGCGGTCGAACTTAAGCCGGTATTGCGGGGTTTCCCCTTGAAAGGTCGACGTGACGGAGGCTATTCGGCCATCCTTCGCCGTGGCGTCCTGCACCTGACGCAGTGCCTTGGCAAGTTCGGAGGTGCCCAGATTGGAAATGTCCAGAAGCTGCATTTCCAGACCGGAAGACATTCCCAGACCCGGAATCGCAGGAGGATTAATCGAAAACGCAACCGCTTCCTGACATCGGGACGTAATCTCGTTTACTTTGGCAATCACCGCATCGATCGAATTCTTTTTCCCCTTTCGTTCCTTCCATGGCTTGAGCATGACAAAGAAAGAGCCGGAGTTCGAACCGTTACCTCCGAGAAAGGACATGCCGGCCACGCTCATCACATCTCTGACCTGAGGCACCTCCTTGAGAATCTGTGCCGACAGGGCGTCGACTACTTTTTCAGTCCTTTCGAGCGAAGCACCCGCCGGCAACTGGATGGAGGTCATGAAATAGCCCATATCCTCCTGCGGTATATAGCTTGTCGGCCATTTGAAGAAGCCCCAGAAAGCCACGCCGGCGATAAGCAGGTAAACTGCCATCGACACTTCTGGGCGACGGAGCATGTGCCCGATGCTTCGGGCATAGAGGTTCTGGACCGCAGACCATCCTTTGTTGAACCATCTGTAAAGAAAGAATTTAGGATCTGTGCGAGGCTTTAGGAAAAGTGCGCACAGCGCAGGCGTGAGGGTAAGGGCATTGAACCCGGAAAATGCCGTTGACACCGCGATAGTCAGCGCGAACTGTTTATAGAGCTGACCGGTGATTCCGCTCACGAACGCAGTGGGGATGAACACCGATAGCAACACAAGCACCTCGCCCACTATCGGGCCTGTAAGCTCGGTCATCGCTTTCTCAGCCGCCTGAATGCGGTTGAGCTCCCCTTTGTCGACAAGTCGCGAACAGTCTTCCACCACCACGATGGCGTCGTCGACCACAATCGCGATCGCGAGCACGAGACCGAAAAGCGTCAGCGTATTTATCGTGAAGCCCATGAGTTTCATCACGGCGAAAGTGGCGATGAGCGAAACGGGGATAGTGAGCATAGGGATGATTACGGCGCGCCAGTTCTGTAGGAACAGAAGGATCACCACCATCACTATAAGCGATGTTTCCAGAAATGTGACAAGCACCTCGTCGATGCTTTTGCTCACATAATCGGTGGAGTTCATAACAACGCGGTATTTCACTCCGTCGGGGAAAAAGCGGCTGAGTCGGTCGAGCTCCGCAATCGAACCTTTCGCCACGTCGAGAGCGTTGGCGCCCGGGAGCTGACGGACGCCGATCAGCGCCGTTTCCTTACCGTTGACCTTCGACACAGCCGAATAAGAGGAGCTGCCTAACTCCACGCGGGCCACATCCTTGAGGCGCAGAATTCCGGCTCCGGAAGTGCGGAGCACGATATTCTCAAACTGGCTTACGTCGGCAAGCTGACCCTGCACCACTATGGTATATTTGAAATCCTCGGCTGATCCTGTCGGGGCCGCACCCACCGAGCCGGCCGAAACCTGAGCGTTCTGGGCGCGAATGGCAGTCTCTATATCCTGAGGAGTCAGTCCGCGCGCACGCATGGCCTCCGGGTCGAGCCATATCAGCATGCTGTATTCTCCCGAACCGAAAGCGTCGACGCCTCCCACCCCCTCCACACGCGACAGCGGGTCTACAACGTTGAGTTGCGCGTAGTTGGTGAGATATAGCGCGTCGTAGCGCGGGTCATCGCTCTCGAGGGTGCAGAAAAGCACCTGGTTGCTCGATTGCTTCATCACGTTGATGCCCTGTTCCACAACCTGCGTAGGCAATTGTCCCTGAGCCATGGTTACCCGATTCTGCACGTCGATGGCCGCCTGGTCGATGTCGGTGCCGTTCTTGAAAGTGATCGTCAGCGAATATGAACCGTCGTCTCCCGAGTTTGAACTCATATAGAGCATATTCTCCACGCCGTTGATCTGCTGCTCCACGGGCACGCCGATTGCCTCGGCCACGGTCGAGGCGTTGGCCCCGGGATAGGTGGCCCTCACCATCACCGTCGGCGGCGTGATATCGGGATATTGCGACACGGGAAGCGTATGTATGGTTATAAGACCCGCCAGCACCATCAGCACCGCTATGACAGTTGCGAAGATCGGGCGTTTGATGAAAAATCGCGAGAACATGGCCTGTTATTTTTGGAGTGATGGTTTTACTGTTTCCCCGTTGCGCACGGTCAGCAACGCCTTGGTAACATATCGGGTGCGGGGCGAGAGCCCTTTGTTGACAATGCGCAGGGTGTCGCGGTAAAGCTCTCCGAGTTCAACGGGCGTATAGACAACCTTGTTTGAGTCGTTGACCACATATACATATTTCCCGAGCTGGTCGGTGCCGATAGAAGCATCGCGGATGAGTATGGCTTGAGGCTCCGTGCCATAGGGAAGGTCTACGGTCACAAACATGCCGTCTTTAAGTTCTCCGTAGGGATTAGAGACTGCTCCCTCGAGGGTCAGCGTGCCGGTGGATGCCTCCACATTCGGCGATGTATAGTCGAGGTCGGCGGTGTAGCTGTGCGGAAGCTGACCGGTGAATTTGAGCGGTATTGACTTCAGCAGGCGTCCGCCATCGGCACTCCTGTCTCCGAGCATCGCCTCATACTGGGAATCCTCGATGTCGAACACGGCCTTGACCTCTGTGTCGTCATAGATGGTTGCCAGAGTGACGGGCGACATTTCGCCGTTCACATAGTTGCCCGGGGAGAGCTCCGCCAGTGAGATGCGTCCCGAGCGAGGAGCGCGCACCGTGCAGTAGCCTAAGTTTTCCCGGGCCGTTGAGAGAACGGCTTCGGCATTGCGTATGGATGCTTTGGCCGTATTCATCGAGCTTTCGGCCTGTATCACGTCCATCTGCGACACTGCGTCTGCCTCCAGGGCTTTTTTCATTGCCTGATATTGACGCGAGTAATAGTCATACTGGCTGCGGGCTGTGGCCAGCGATGCTTCGGCCTGGCGTACCGCATCGAGGTATTTCGTCGGCTCTATGGTGAAGAGCACCTGCCCCTTTGCAACGCGGTCTCCCTCCTTATAGTTGCGTGTGAGTATCTGACCGCTGACACGCGCCACTACATCGGCCTTGTTCAAGGCGCGGATATAGCCCGGATAAGTCTTGTGGAGCGTGACGGAATCCACCAGCGGCAACGCCACGTCGACAACAGGCACCTCCGGCTTTCCCTTCTCTTTCTTACGGCATCCTACTGTAATCAGCGACAGCAGGATGATACAACCGACAGCGGCGCGAACCGTGAATGATAATATGGATATGTTGCGGGGTTTTTTCATTGCTTTTCTATTTTAAGGAACATAGTCTTAACGTGGATGGGATCGACAATTATCTGCTTTCGGGGGAGCCGGCCACGGCTGCATAGACGCTTATCAGCGAATTGAGGGCTGCGGCACGTGTCTGCAGGAGAGAGGTTTCGTTGTCGAGCATGCTTATCTGGGCGTTCATCACGTCGGTGAAGGCCGACAGACCGCGTTTGTAGCGGTCAACGGCCAGCGTGAAAGATTCCTCGCTCTCCTTGCATACTTTCTGAACGAGTGCAATTCGGCGAAGGTTGGCCTCGTAGCCGGAGAGCGCTGTTTCCGTTTCCGTAACGGCAGTAAGCACCGCGAGGTTATAGCTGTCGATGCCGGCGAGCATGTTCTCCTTGGCCATTGCTGCGCGCCGGTTGCGTGCCATACCCTCGAACACGGTCCAGGAAAGACTCGGAGCTATTGAGTAGGTGAAGCTCTCTTTGGTGAAAAGGTCTTTGGCGTTATGGGCCGAGGTGCCGATGGATCCCTGAAGCGAGAGCGTCGGAAGAAAATCCTTCTTGGCGATGCCTGCCTGTGCGGCAAATCCGGCGAGTTCATATTCGGCGCGGCGTATGTCGGGACGGCGGCGCAGAAGATCGGCCGGCACGCCTATATTCACTGTGCGGAAAGGATTTGGAAGATAGCCGGGAGTTTTCAGCTCAGGCTCAATCTCGGCCGGAGTCACGCCTATGAGCAGGGCGAGTGAGTTGATGGCCGAGCGCGCCTCGTTCTCGAGCGCCGGCAGCGAGGCCTGAGTGGAATAGAGCACTGTCAGCGACTGGGCCACATCGAGTTTCGAGGCAAGTCCCGTCTCGAAGCGCGCCTCGGTGATGGCCTTTATCTTTTCCTGCGAAGCTATCTGACGTTTTGCCACTTCGATGCATTCCTGGGCCAGTCGCAGGTTTACGTATGCCTTCGCGATATTTGCAGCCAGCGAGACCATCGCGGCCTCATATTCGGCGCGGGTGGCGTTAAAGTCGGCTTTTCCGAGCTTCGCCTGCTCTCGGACTCTCCCGAACACGTCGATTTCCCACGAGAAGCTGAGACCCAGTGAGAAATAGTCGGTTGTCATGGAGCGCCCGGCGGGAATTGAGAGGTCGCCTGCCGAGCGGTTTTTGGTCCAGCCGGCGGAGAGACCTATTGTGGGGAAATAGGCCGAAGAGGCAAGCTGCCAGTTGCGCCGGGCGGCCTCAATGCGGTGAAGAGTGGCCGACAGGTCGAGCGAGTTGTTCTCGCCCCGCGCTATCAGGGAGGAGAGAATCGGGTCGTCGAAGCCCGTCCACCAGCGGTCGTCGGAGGGGAGGGAGGTGAAGAGGGGCGATTCATAGCTCCATGCGGCGGGCAGGGAATCGGGGGAGAAAGTGTCCGGCGCGGACTGGGCAGAGGCGTTGAAGGCTGCGCCAGCAAAGAGCATGACGCCGCAGATGGCCTTGAACCGGTGTGTTTCCCAAAGCAATACCATAATCGTAACCTTTGTTTTGCAGATATTTTCTCAAGGTTAAAACACAAAAAAGGAGCGTCCGGTTCGGGACGCTCCTTCGTGTTATCGCGTGGGATAATGTTTATCAGATGTGAGGACCTGCTGCTACAAGAGCCTTGCCTGCGGCGTTGGTCTCGAACTTCTTGAAGTTGTTGATGAACATGCCTGCGAGCTCTTTTGCTTTCTTCTCCCATTCAGCGGGATCCGCATAGGTGTCGCGCGGGTCGAGGATCTTGGGATCCACGCCGGGAAGCTCTGTCGGGATCTTGAAGTCGAAGAAGGGAAGGATCTTTGTCGGAGCTTTGTCGATGTCGCCGTTGAGGATATCATCGATGATGCCGCGTGTATCCTTGATGGAGATACGCTTGCCTGTGCCGTTCCAGCCGGTGTTGACAAGATATGCGTTGGCTCCGCTGAGTTTCATCTTCTTCACGAGTTCCTCTGCATATTTCGTGGGATGCAGCGAGAGGAATGCCTGGCCGAAGCAAGCCGAGAATGTCGGAGTCGGCTCGGTGATTCCGCGCTCTGTGCCGGCGAGTTTTGCGGTGAATCCGGAAAGGAAGTAATATTTAGCCTGCTCGTGGTCGAGGATAGCAACGGGAGGAAGCACTCCGAACGCATCGGCGCTCAGGAAGATAACCTGTTTTGCAGCCGGGCCTTTGGAAACGGGCTTAACGATGTTCTTGATGTGATAGATCGGGTAGGAGACGCGGGTGTTCTCTGTCACGCTCTTGTCGGCGAAGTCGCATTTGCCGTTGGCGTCGACCGTCACGTTCTCAAGGAGAGCGTCGCGGGTGATGGCGTTGTAGATATCGGGCTCGGCCACGGGGTCGAGGTTGATCACCTTGGCGTAGCAGCCGCCTTCGTAGTTGAACACGCCGTCATCGTCCCATCCATGCTCGTCATCGCCGATGAGCAGACGTTTCGGGTCGGTGGAAAGAGTGGTCTTGCCTGTTCCGGAGAGACCGAAGAACACTGCTGTGTTCTTTCCCTCGAGGTCGGTGTTGGCCGAGCAGTGCATCGAAGCGATGCCGCGGAGCGGGTTGAAATAGTTCATCATCGAGAACATACCCTTCTTCATCTCGCCGCCGTACCAGGTGTTGATGATCACCTGCTCGCGCTCCTTGATGTTGAAGGCGACTACAGTCTCGGAGTGGAGGCCGAGTTCCTTATAGTTCTCGCATTTGGCTTTCGAAGCGTTGAAGACAACGAAGTCGGGCTTGAATTCCTTCAGCTCCTCCTCTGTGGGGCGGATGAACATGTTGGTCACGAAGTGAGCCTGCCATGCCACCTCCATGATGAAACGGACGTTGAGGCGAGTAGCCTTGTTGGCGCCGCAGTAGCAGTCTACTACATAGAGGGTCTTGTCGGAGAGCTCGTGAACGGCTTTATCGCGGAGCTCATCCCATACTTTGGTCGTGATGGGCTTGTTGTCGTTCTTGTATTCGTCGGAGGTCCACCATACGGTGTCTTCCGTTACTTCGTCTTTTACAAGATATTTGTCTTTGGGCGAGCGGCCGGTGTAAACGCCTGTGAACACGTCAACGGCGCCGAGGTCGGTGAGATATCCTTTCTCATAGCCCTCGAGTTTCGGGTCGGTCTCGTCTTTGAAAAGGTCTTCATAGGAAGGGTTGTGGATGATTTTCTTCACATCCTTGATCCCGTACTGGGACAAATCCAATGTTGCCATAAATTCAATAATTATTGGGGTTCTAAATTTTTACCTGTCTTTTGGCGGCGCCTGTTGCTCCGCCTGTCTGCCTGAATGACGATGCAAAATTAATGAAAAAATTCCAATTGCATCCGATAATTAAGGAAAAATTTCCGTAATTAAGTGTCGCAAAGGTTCACTGCGTGATCGTCAGCGTCCTGGCGCCGTGTGTCAGCCCACTTTAGGAGCCACGTAAGTGCGCGAGGCAAGTTCGCGGTCGATCTGGAGGATGCCGGTTCCGTCGCCGTTCACGAGATTGAGGTTGTCGAGGATATCCTGCACGTTGTGTTCCTCCTCCACCTGCTCGGCGATATACCAGTTTAGCATCTGGCGTGTGGCGTAATCATGCTCCGCCTCTGCAAGGGCGTAGAGAGCGTTGATGCGTTTCGTCACCTCTTGCTCGTGGGCCAGCGTGTCGCTGAAAGTCTCTTCGAGGGAGTTCCAGGTCTGCTTGGGGGCGGCGATTGCCTCGAGTCTCACCTCTCCGCCGCGGGCGTGGAGATAATCTATGAAAATCTGAGCGTGAGCCTGTTCCTCGCGGAACTGCACGTTATACCAGTTGGCAACTCCCGAGCGGCCCTGCTGTTCCCAGTAGCAGGCCATGGAGAGATAGAGGAAAGCCGACCAGAATTCTGCATTGATCTGGTCGTTGATAGCATCGGCTAATTTCTTATCGATTGTCATTTTGTCTTGAGTTTATTTGGGTTTTAATAATTTCCTGATTGTATTGACCTTAAGTCACTTTTCTGTCGTTATAACAACGAATCTTCAAAATCAATTGCAAAAATAACATTTATTTTGCAAATTTGTAAGAAATTCGTTAAGTAGAATTCGTTAAATTTTTCAAATCATATCGCATATAATGAAACGACTTGAAAAATTGAAAGCGGCTGTTTCGCAGGGCATGGATTCGGCGGCATCGTTGCTGAAAACGGCCATACTTTCGCGCCGCCCGTCGCCGGCGTCGGCCGCCACGGAACGCACCTTGGTTGTGATGGGTAACGGGCCTTCTCTTCGCGATGCGATCGACTCGCATTCCGCGCTTTTGCGGCGCCACAGTCTGCTTTCGGTGAATTTCGCCCCCCTTACTCCCGATTTCTTCGCTTTGCGTCCGGATATCCATCTGCTTGCCGACGGTATTTTCTTCGCCGAGCCGAAGCAGGGGAACGTGGCGGAGATGTGGAGCGCGCTTGCCGGGGCCGACTGGCCCATGCTCCTCTATATTCCGGCCTCCCATCGCGGTTGCCCTGAAATTGCGGCGCTTCCCGCCAATATCGGGGTGAGATATTTCAACCTCACTCCTGCCTCGGGCTGGAAATGGCTCGTCCATGCGCTCTTCCGCCGCGGTCTGGCGATGCCGCGCCCCCGAAATGTCCTGGTGCCCGCCATCATGACCGGCATACGCGAGGGATTCCGCCGAATAGTGCTTGTGGGCGCCGATCATGGGTGGAGCAAGACATTGTGGGTCAACGACAACAATCGCGTTATCACCGTCCAGCCGCATTTCTATGAGGATAATGAAAAGGAGCGTCAGCGGGTGGAGGATCTGTATAAGGATATCCATATCCATCAGATCTACGAAAGTTTCGCGATAGCTTTCCGCAGTTATTTTGCAGTGAAGGATTATGCCGCTTCGAGGGGTGTGGAGATTGTCAACGCCACGCCGGGAAGTTTCATCGACGCTTTTCCGCGCGTCACTCTCGAGAAACTTGCGACTGAATAGCTTTCATGACGCACCTGTTAGCACGTTTGCGCTCCGGATCGCACAGCCATCCCCATTTGTTGAAATAGCGCGCCATGTTGCGGATATGCACCATCATCATCCGCAGGCTATGACGCGAGGCGCGGCAATGATGATGGATTATTGTCGCTCCCGGCCAATAAAGCGTTTTTTCGCCCCCGCAATGAATCCGGCGCGTGATGTCGATATCTTCGGGATACATGAAAAACCGCTCGTCGAAAAGACCGTGGCGTCGAAGGGCGTCTGTGCGGAAAAGCATGAAGCATCCTAAGATATATGGCACGTCAAGAGCCTTGTCGGAGTCTTTGGCGGCAAGGAGATAACGCTTCTTGCGGCCGCTGAACATCCACTCCGGAGTGGTCAGGCGTATGAACATGTCGAAAGGTGTGGGAAGCATTCGGCAGGTATGCTGGATTTCTCCGTCGGGATAGAAGGTCTTGGGGCTTACGAGCGACACGTCGGGACGGCCGTCCATGAACTCTATCATCGCCCTGACGGCGCAGGGTTGCCAACTTACATCCGCATTGAGCACAAGATGATATTTCGAGCCGTTTTTCAGCGATTCCCGCATGGCGATGTTATGGCCCGCTCCGTAACCTCGGTTTTCAGTCGCAAGAATCGTGGCTTCGGGAAACGCCTCCGGAGTGATGCGCGAAGCAGCCGGACCGTTGCATATCAGATAAATGCAGTCTACACCGTCGGCTTTCAGGCAGTCAACGGCCTCGCGGACTTCACGGGTCGGAGAGTCGTAGACAACGATCGATGCGCTTATATACGGATGTCTTTCCATTATAGATATAACTGTAGATATAACGCTGGCGACACGCGCTAAATTTTGCTTTCGGTGAAATAATTCACTTTCCGGATTGTTCTTAACAATAAATTCACAACAAACCGCATTTTCATGATAAACTGGATAGACATTATTGGTTATGCCGCAGCCATCTGCATGGTGGGGGGATATATGCCTCAGGCAATTTATACGATACGCACGCGAGACACCGACGGCATCGCGCTGCCGACCTTCCTGCTGATGTTTCTCGGCTCAGTATTTTTCGTGATTCAGGGTTTCGCACTGGGCAATGTGCCCCTTTGGCTAACCAATCTCATCACGGGCACCTGCGCCCTAATCGTATTCGCCATCAAAATGTATAACGATTATTTCAGGAAGGATAAGAAACGATAAATGTCAGCGCCTCAATAAAATCATCCTTGCGCATAGGGCATTCTATTGAGACGCTGAACCATCGGTGACGACCGGCATTGACTCCTGTGATGTAAGGCCCCGTTGCCGAAGCGAGCAAATGTCGGTTTTCGCGGTGGTGCGAGCCGTAGAGTCTCATCTTTACCTCATTCCGCTGAAAAACACCTCTCAGTAAAACCTGAGAAACCCGTTTCTCTGTCTCGGGCATACCGAGACAGAGCGGTTGCGTCGTGAAGTTCAGGAAGGGTTTCCATCCCGTGCCGGGAGTGCCGTTGTTTTTGTTTCCGCTTCCGCTCTCTCCTCCCGTCGCGTCGGAAGTCTGCCTATAGAGGTTTCGTTTCTCGAAGCCGGAAAGAGTGCCTGCTTCGAGAGGAAGGGGAGCGGAAGTTGGTGATATTGCGGAAGGAGATATTGAACAAAGGAGGCGGAACCGCGATTCGGATTCCGTTTTCAGAGCGATTTCCTCCAAGCCGTAATGATCGTAATACCAGCATCTGACCCTTTCTCCCTCATTGCTCACCGACCTTACACCCGGAACATCTCCCGCCGGGTCGTAGAGTGCGGTCTGCGCGGTTGCATATATCTCCACGGCGGTGATTATGTCGCGGAAGCCATCGAGTTTTTCGGGGGAGGCGACGCGCAGATACAGCCGGGCCGGATGGCAATGAATATCCACTCCTGTGGTCAGTGCCTTATCCGTGAGGGAATGGTTGCGTATCTCTAAGAGCGGCGCTTCTGATATAGTCTGTAGGTTCCTGATGCCGCGCAATGGGGTGACGGAGCCGTCGAAAAGGCGGTAACACCAGCCGATGCGGAAAGGAGAGGTGAAGAGATTGCCGCTTTTTGCCGAGGCGAAAAACCTGTCGAGGGTGTCATGCACCGCAGTGCGCATATTCTTATGAAGCGTCACGCTTTCCGGCATCGTAACATCATGCCATTCGCCGGAGAACCAGGCGCGGACTCTGGGCAGGTCATCTGCAGGTACGGCAAAAGCCACTTCCCCCGTCGGCCGGCTCGCATTCTCACTCTCGAGAATGAACTCCGGTCCGATATCCGGGAAATCCATCACCGTTGTCTCGCCGGAATCTCCGCCGGAGTCGCCACCGCTTTCCGGCCTGTTCTCATAGATTTTTATCTTGTCGAATTCGACTCTTATCCTCTTTTTTTTCATATCAGTTTAAAAAGATTGCGGGCGAAGATACTTCGGTATCTTCGCCCACATGGCTTATCTGTTGATTTACTTGAGATCGCTTAAATGGCCACGATGAGGAAATGGTTCTTCTTCCCTTTCTGAACGTGGATATATTTGCCGCCTAAAAGTGCTGAGGCGTCGATCACGGTTGCCGGGTCGGTGAGTTTCTCCTTATTCACGCTCACTCCACCACCCTGAATCATCTTGCGGGCCTCCCCCTTGGAGGGGAACACCTGCGTCTTGATAGCTAAGAAATCGAGCGCCGGAATGCCGGCCTCTATTTCGCTCTTGGACACTTCGAAGCGCGGAACGCCCTCGAAGATGTCGAGCAGTGTGCGCTCGTCGAGGGCTTTGAGAGCGTCGCCGGCCGAATTGCTGAAGAGAATCTGCGAAGCCTCCACAGCCGCCTCGTAATCCTTCTCGCTATGAACCATCACCGTCAGCTCCTTGGCAAGACGCTTCTGGAGAGGACGGGCTCCCGGATTGGCCTCATGTTCCTTGGCCAATTCCTCGATCTCCTCGCGGCTGAGGAAAGTGAAGATCTTGAGATACTTCTCTGCATCGGCATCCGAAACGTTGAGCCAGAACTGATAGAACTTATAGGGGGAGGTATAGCGCGGGTCGAGCCATACGTTGCCGCTCTCGGTCTTGCCGAACTTGCCGCCGTCGGCCTTCGTGATCAGCGGGCAGGTAAGGGCGTAAACCTCACCGCCGAGCTTGCGGCGGATAAGCTCCGAACCGGTGGTGATGTTTCCCCACTGGTCGCTGCCGCCGAGCTGCAGCTTGCAGTTCTTCTCCTGATAGAGATGCAGGAAGTCGAATCCCTGAAGAAGCTGATAGGTGAACTCCGTGAAACTCAGGCCGTCGCGGGCCTCGCCATTGAGGCGTTTCTGCACGCTATCCTTGGCCATCATATAGTTCACCGTGATATGCTTGCCGATCTCGCGGGCGAAATCGAGGAAAGTCACATCCTTGGTCCAGTCGTAATTGTTCACGAGTTCCGCGCGGTTGGGGGCGTCGCTGTCGAAATCAAGGAATTTGGCAAGCTGTTTCTTTATAGCCTCCTGATTATGACGCAGAGTGGCTTCGTCGAGCAGGTTTCGCTCGGCCGATTTCCCTGAAGGGTCGCCGATCATGCCCGTGGCGCCCCCCACGAGAGCCAGCGGTTTATGTCCGCAACGCTGGAAATGACGAAGCATCATCACTCCGCAGAGATGGCCGATATGCAACGAGTCGGCCGTCGGGTCGATACCTAAGTAAGCCGTGGTCATCTCCTTTGCGAGTTGCTCCTCCGTGCCCGGCATCATCGAATGGATCATGCCGCGCCATTTCAGTTCTTCAATAAAATTCATCGTATATGTTTTCTTGATTAATTCAACATTCAAAATTCAACATTCAAAATTACCAAATATATCTGAAGATCGTGTTCCCCACGGCCTCCAGCGACGCGCGGTCGATGTTGGATAGGTTGTCGGCCGTGGTGTGCCATGTCTCATTGAATCCGCTTTGCGGGTCGAACTCTATGATGTCTATCGCCGGAATGCCGGCTTTTATCAGCTCGGCATGGTCGTCGGTTACGGCTCCGCCGTATTGCTTCGGAAAAACATGCCCGTAGCCGGCTTCGGCCGCGCAGTTCCAGACCTCTTCCACCAAACCGGGAGCGGCCTGCTGCGAGAAATACTCTATATAGAACTTCGCTCCGCGGCCACCCACCATATCGAGCAGTATTGCCCGGGCCGGACGATAGCCGGGCTTCACCGGGTTTTGCGCGAAATAGCGTGCGCCGAGTGCCCAGGAATCATCATCCCCCTCAGAACCCCAGTCTTCGGCATCGAGGAAGAGTATATCTATACCCTTGCCGGGATTGGAGAGAGCGAGATTGCGTGCCGTCTCGAGGAGCACCGCCGTGCCGCTCGCTCCGTCGTTGGCTCCGTCGACAGGTTGGCTCCGCTTGGCCGGGTCCGGGTCTTTGTCGGCCCATGGCCGGCAGTCGTAATGCGCAAGCAGAAGCGTGCGGTCGGAAGCCTCGGGATTATACTGCCCGAAGATGTTGCGGGCTTTGAGCACAGTGCCGTCGAACGCTTTCAGGTCGGCCTTCTGTTCGATAACTTCCGCACCGTGCCTCTTCAGCTCCGCCACAAGCCAGTCGGCCGCCTGGCGATGGGCTTCGCTGTTGGGCACCCTCGGCCCGAAAGCCACTTGCGCGGCCAGATAGCTGTAGGCGCTGTCGGCGTCAAAACGGGGAACATCCGCCTCGGAAACCTCCGGGGATTCCTCCGATTTATCTTCCTGATTCTTTTTCCCCGCCCCGCATGAGAGCAGCAGGGGGAGAAGAAGATATATTATAATAGATTTACTTTTCACTGCCTTATCGTCGATTAAATGCAAAATTAACTCAAATTTGCCATATTTACATGCGGAAGCCGTTAAAAATGATTATTTTTGCAGACAGAGGATTCGATTCCATTTTTGAAAAAGTTTCTAAAAAGGAAATAAAAAGAGTCAAACCGGAAATAATAGAAATGAAAATAGCTCTTCAGGTAGATGCGAAGCTCCCGGTGGCCGGCTATGGCGGCACAGAGCGGGTGGTCTGGGGACTCGGACGCGCCTTGGCGCGTGCCGGACATCAGGTCACACTGCTCGCCTACAAGGGTTCGCAATGCGATTTCGGAAAAGTCGTGGAGCGCGACCCGTCGCTCCCTCTGGCCGCGCAGATTCCTCAGGATGCCGACATAGTCCATTTCCAGAACGGTGTGCCGGCGGGTGTGGATAAGCCATATATTGTGACAATCCACGGCAATCTTTTGCCCTGCACCGTGCCCGATCCCTACAGTGTTTTTGTTTCGAAGAACCATGCCATGCGCAACGGCGCCAAGGCATTTGTCCATAACGGCATCGACTGGGATGATTATCCGCGGTTTGTAGCCGGTCAGCAGCGCGACGGCGCTTTCTTTTTGGCTAAAGCGGCATGGAAGGTGAAAAATGTGCGCGGGGCTATCCGCATCGCCCGCATGGCCGGCGAGCGGCTCGACGTGCTCGGAGGCTACCGGCTCAATTTCAAGATGGGTTTCCGGTTCACTCCCGACCGTCATGTACGTTTTTACGGCATGGTCGACAATGCCCGTAAAGGGGAGGTGGCAAACCGTTCGAAGGGGCTGATATTCCCGGTGCTGTGGGATGAGCCGTTCGGTCTGGCGATGGTGGAGTCGCTCTATTTCGGCGCTCCGGTGTTCGCCACGCCCCGCGGATCGATGCCCGAACTGATTCTTCCCGAGTTCGGGGTGCTCAGCGAGGATGAGAGAGTGCTCGCCGAAGCGATTGCCGGTTTCCATGCCGACGAGAAGTTATGCCATGAATATGCCGCCGATACCTTCAACGCCGATGTCATGGCCGCCAATTATCTGAAATATTATGAACGTCGTCTCAATGGCGAAAAATTCTGATTGTAAATGAAAACCACCAAAATTCCGGCCACGGCCATTGTCCATACGCGCAATGCCGACCGCTATCTTCAGGAAGTGCTCGACTGTCTGCAGGATTTCGATGAATTGATGGTGGTCGACATGGAGTCGACCGATAAAACGCTCGCCATAGCCGAAGCCAACGGCTGCCGCATAGAGAAGTTTCCCCCTTGCGGATATGTGGAGCCGGCACGAGGATTCGCCATGAAGGCGGCGCGCAACAGCTGGGTCTTTTTTGTGGATGCAGATGAGATAGTGCCGCCCGAATTATCCCGATGGATCCGGAATTTTGTGGCATCACCGGGGGAGGCGAAGGGGGTGCTCGTGCCCCGCAGGAATTTCTTCCTCGGCCGATGGATGCGGGCTTCGTATCCCGACTACCAGCTCCGCCTGCTCAACCGCGATTTCGCCGAATGGTCTCCACAGGTGCATTCCCGCCCGGAAGTGAAGGGGGAGGTGATCCGCATACCAAAATCTTTCGAAGAACTCGCCTTTATCCATAAATCTCCGAGCATGGAGGAAGTGGTGGAACGTCAGAACCGCTATACGAATAAGGAGGTGGAGCGCCGGCCGCCGCGGAAGGTCACGCTTTTCACCCTCTGGTTCCGTCCCTGGCGCCGCTTTTTCAAGGCTTATATCCTCAAGGGTGGTTTCCGCGAGGGACTGGCCGGATATATATCGGCGCGCAACGATGCGATATATCAGCATTATATCCTCTCGAAACAGTTCGAACAGGGTCTCAATGGCAGGCAGCGTTCGGAAGTTGTTGTTCAGCACGCTGACTGAAGGGATGACGGGAAAGAGTATCGGAAGAATGAATGTGATCCACCTTGTCACCAACAAGGTCTGGGGCGGCGGGGAGCGCTATGTGCTCGATCTGGCGAAAAAGTCGATGGAATCGGAGATGAATGTACGGATTCTTGCGCGCCCAATAACGGCCGTCACGGATAAATTCAGCGATGCCGGCATTGCGTTGGATACGGCTCATTTCGGAGGAATAACCGATATCTCTACTCCCCGTCGGCTCGCGGCTATCACAGATGAGTGTGCCTTGTCAGGCCCGGTGATTCTGCATGCCCATGATTTCAAAACCGCCCTCACGGCTATACGTGCAAAACGGCTCAGTCAGGTTCCCGGCAAAGTGAGGATTGTAGTGACGCGCCATCTTGTACGCGAGGCGAAGACCGATCTGCTGCATCGTTTCATATACCGCAATGTGGATGCAATAATATTTGTTTCGGAATGCGCCCGAAATGCATTTTTCTCCGGTTTCATCGGTGAAAAACACTCCAAGAGCCGCCGCGATGCGGTGGAGCGTTCGCAGGTGATCCACAACAGTATTGCCACCGTTCCGCGGCGGCCAGCCTTCTCATCAGGCAATGAAAATGAGCCGCATCGGCCGCCTGTTCTCTGCTTTGTGGGGAGGATCGTTCCCGAAAAAGGGGTAGAGCTTCTGCTAAAAGCTCTCGGAGGCCTTCGCTCCGAAGAATGGGTTCTCAAGGTTGGAGGCACCGGGAATCCGGAATATCTTGACCTCCTTAAGTCGCAGGCCTCGGAACTCGGCATATCCGACAAAGTGGAATGGCTCGGGTATCAGGAGGATATATGGCAGGTGATGGGCTCGGCCGACATCGGGGTGATTCCTTCGGTCGTTCCTGAATCTTTCGGCCTCACCATCCTCGAATTCATGAACATGGGAGTGCCCGTGGTATCCACTTCCGGCGGAGCGCAGGGGGAGATTATACGCAATGGCCGCGACGGCATTCTTGTCGAGCCGGAAGAATCCGCGCTTCGCGGTGCGCTCGCCGAACTTATCGCCTCTCCGGCGAAGCGGCGCGATATGGGAAAAGCCGCTCTCGAGCATGCGGCCGATTTCAGCTATGATGTTTTCTGGGAGCGCATCAGCGGGGTTTATAAGGCACTTGTCTCAACCCTCTGACTCCTCTTTATTTTCCTCCGGCTTACGGTTCAATCCCGTTTCGACGTAGGTGAGTTTTTTCTCGCGGGCCTCGCGCAGAAGCCGCGCGTTCTCCTTGGAATCAAATACGAGGCGCTTGTGCTTGCGGTGAAGCATCAGTGCATAATGCGAGAAACGTTTATGGCGTATTCCGGCGTTTTCGAGTCGGAGGTCAAGGTCGGTATCCTCGCCCGTTCCCGGGTCCGGATATCGCTCGTCGAAGCCGTTCACCTTCTCCAGATCACTGCGGAAAATCGAGAAATTGCAACCGAAGAAACCGCCCTCGGTTATCAGAATCCCTTTGCCGAATGGGCGCGGGAAATGTATGGTGCGGCGGAATTGCGACATCGTCTCCGGAAGCGACTGCTTGAAAGTGGAACGGAGCACTTCGCGCCGTATCTTGCGGAAATAGCCTTTCGGCAGGCTTTTCATCTCCGCCACTTTGTCGCTGGTCGAGGCGTTCATGTCGACACGTCGGCCACCAAGCACCGTTCCCTTCTCCCGCAAGGCAAGATGATCCTCCACAAACCGCGGATGCGGTATGCAGTCGCCGTCAATGAATATCAGATAATCGGCCGAGGAGGCCCTCACGGCCTTGTTGAGGCTTTTGTTTTTCTGCCAACCCTTGTCTTCCTGCCAAGAATGGACGATACGCAGTTCCTGATGACTCTGCATATAATCCTTTATGGCGGCTACGGTTTCGGCATTCGAGCCATCGTCGGCTATCACAACTTCGAAATTCTTCTCCGTCTGCATCCTCAAAGCGTCGAGTATGAGACGCAGCCAGTTGAAATGGTTATATACGGCAATTATTACCGAGGCTTTCACTTTCACTTTCTCTTGATCTTTCATTTTTCTATCTTCTGTCCCGACATGCTGAAATATCTTTCCATCACGAGTAGCGAGATTATAAGCTCCCGGCGGCGGTCGAAAAACTTTTCTACGAATTTCTTCGATTCCATCGATATTTTTTCAGCTTCGTCGGGATGACTTATATAATATGCTATCTTCTCTCCGGCATCGGAGAAATCGGAAGCTATCTCGATATAATGCACTCCCGGTTTCATCAGCGAATGACAGTGCCATCCTTCGGCCGTGGGGCGCGGCATTACAGGCACGCAACCGCTTGCCATCACCCAGGGGAGGGCCGACGACCAGTCGTTACCTTCGAGAGTAAGCACGAATTTATATCCGAAATGATCCGGAATGCTTATCGGCGATTTATACCAAGGGGAGGGGTGACCGGCATCTGTGTCACCAAGGTCGAAACCCGGTTTGCCGAACCATTGCTCTAAGAAGCGGCGCCGTTCCGGCTTGCCATGGGTATATCCACGGAATATCAGCTCATCTCTTTTATCCCGGAAGGGAATCCTGTCGCGCGGCTGCAGACATATCCTGAGCCGGTCGAGGTTGAGCAGAACGGCGTTCTCCTTCCCCTCTTTCAGCCGGCGCCCCTTCACGAGAGTCGGTTCCTTCGGATTCTCGTGGATATCGCCGTCGTAGACGTTCACCCTGAGATGCTGAGGGAAATAGCGAAGTGTACGGCGCAGGTCGAAACATGCGCGGCTCTTTATCCTTCCCGGCCTGATATCTGAAAGCGGAATAGCATTCTCTCCGAGCTCGAACGGCTCTCGCAGCAGGCAGGCGTTTTCCACGCGCTGCCGGATATAATCCGCATCCTGGCGCTTCTCCCATCCGCTCAGCAGTCTCCGGCGCCTTGCGCGCAGAATAAATCCCGGAATGAGCCCGAACAAGACATTCCAGACATAATAGAAGAAAGGAATCCCTTTCCCCGAAAGAAAATATTTCTCGTATAGGTTCATGGCTCTTTTGTTTGGCTGTGCAGACGCTTGTTCCTGAAAGTTCTGAAAATCCCTACGGCTCCGAAAGGTTTGAAGGCTTCGAAATCTCCGGTATGCACTGGAAACTTCGAAATCTCCGGGATGCTTTGGCCGCTCCGAAAGCAAAATTAACCAATTCCTCTGATTTTGCAATGAAGCCCCGGCCTTTTATCGGTTTTATCAGGCTTTTATCGGCCTTTCAGCCGCAAGACAAGCTCTTCCCCCGCTATAGCTTCCGCAATTTCATTCATCTCGACGCATTCGCTTCTCGTCAGATCGCTCTTGCGAGTTTCGTATTCCCACGGCGCCAGATAAAGCAATTTCCCTTCCGAGCATAAATCAAATAATTTTCCCGGAGGTTTGAACAAAGGCGGAATCCCCTCTTTGCGGATTATGATGATACTTGCTCCCGCTTCAAGAGCAAGCCTTTGAATCTCCTTTTCTTTCGCGCTGATGAAAGGCGAGACAAGCACGGCTCCGCCGCGTGCGCTCTCAAGGCATCTTTCCCTGTATTCGGCAGCTTCGGTATCCGTAAACCGCCTCCTGACTCTAACCGCCACAATCGATGGTTTCCTCAATAGGAAGATATTCCCCAAGGCGGCGAAAAGCCGCCCGCAAATCATATCTTATCATCCTTTCGAGCTGGTCTTTCCCTTTGAGGATGGTATGTTGCGGTTTCCCGTCAAAGATGGAGAGGCTTTCCTTGTTTCCGTGCGGGTTCTCCGATTTGACGGTTGCCACCTCTTTCAATTTCGAGCTGCACAGGGTTTTGATATGCCCTATCACACGTCCGACATGCCGGTCGATTTCCTCTTTGACAAAAATCACGAGATGGATATGGTCGGGCATGAGAATCATCCGGCAGATGCCTATTTGCGGATAGGAAGCTATAACTTCATTTATGATGAAGTGGATTTTACGTCCGATTTCAGTATATTCCGCTCTGGGAGCATCATTCTCTCCGCGCCCGGCGGCCGGATTGCCGACAATTCTGCTCAGCGGCGGGAATCCTTTTGCCATCCGGAAAGTATACATATAAATTCTTCTTCCTTTATAGTTATTCCAGAAGGCATTGCGGCTATAACTCGGCTTTATCTCCTGCCTCGGGGCGTTCCGCCGCTCCGGCTGCGCCTCGAATCCGGGTTTTGGGTTTTCTTTTGCGGCCATTTTTTTCGATTTGAGTTTAACCTCGCGCCAAGGCGCCGAACCTTCCTCGCGCCAAGGCGCCGAGGCACTGAACCCCCTCGCACCAAGGGGCCAAAGCGAGAGGAAGCGATAGAGGCGGGGGCCGGGCTGGGCTGGGCGGCGGGTGGGTTAGAGGATTTCGCGGAAGAGGCGGGCAAAGCGGCTGAAGCTGGCGGCATCGAGGGGAGCGGCGGGATCCTTGACCCAGTAGAGAGGAAGGTCGCGATACATCGCCGCCACGAGGGTGAAGGTGCTGGGCGGCCCGGCGAGTATGTCGCATTCGGAGAGGAGGCAAAGATCTTCCGCCGGGTTCCCTTTCGGAAATATGAGCTTGATATCATCGGATTCGGGAGCCTTGTCGGAATCGGGAGATTTCCCTGATTCGGGAGCTTTGCCGGATTCGAGGGCTTTGCGGAATGCGGCCTCGTCGAGCGAGGGGTCGTTGCCGCAGATGAATATGTCGGCCTTGCCGCCGGCGTATTCCGCGAGTTTGCGGGCTATTTCGATATATTGGTCGTCGGAATAGAAATAGCGGCCTCCGTTCCAGCGGGCATAGTCGCCGCGGCGGATATGGAGACCGATTGCCGGAATGCCGGCGCGTCTCGCGCCGTTGAGAGTCGTTTCAGCATTTTTTCGAACCTCCGGCCGGAATTCGAACATCTCCTTTATTTCCCCCAGATGGTTCAGAAAAGAATCGTAATGCCTCACCCACCAGCCTTCGGCCACGGCGTTGCGGCTTTCGAGCAGGAGCCGGTCTTCGGCAATATAGTCGGCATTCTCGGTATTATAGGAGGCAACGGGGATCAGCCCCCATTTGGCACCGAATTTCCCCATGAGATAGCGGAAGAAATTATGGCCCGGGGTGCGGCATACCCTGAACCATGGGTATTTATAGGCGAAGCGCATCGAAATGGTGCGCTTCCCATGATCTTTGGCCCATGCATAGACATGTCCGTATTGCAGGATGTTGTTGCACATCCGCCCTTTGTCCCTTACATATATCATTCCTAAACTGATATATGATATCTAATACTTAGTAACTATTACCTAATACTTAGGTTTGGTTTATCCCACGCAAGCGCCGGGAGCCACGGGACCTGTCGGGCCGACAACCACTAATTTGCCGTCCTTGTCCACTGCAGAGAGTATCATTCCCTGCGACTCGATACCCATCATCTTGCGGGGGTCGAAATTGGCGATGAAGCATATCTCCTTTCCCACGAGCACTGCCGGATCCTCGTAGGAGAGGGCGATGCCGCTGAGGATTGTGCGTTTCTCCATGCCGTCGTCGATGAGGAAGCGGAGAAGTTTCTTCGATTTCTTAACTTTCTCGCATTCCAAAACCTTGCCCACGCGGATATCAATCTTGTCGAAATCCTCGTAGGAGCAGGTCGGCTTCACAGGCTCGGGGGCCCATGCGGCGGCCTCGTTGGCCTTCTTGGTGTCGAGAAGCCTCTGCACCTGCGCCTCGATCGGAGCGTCCTCGATTTTCTCGAAGAGGAGATGAGGCTCGGCGATTTTCTGACCCTCTGCAAGAAGGTCGAAACGTCCGGCCATATCCCAGCTGAGCTTTCCGAGGCCGAGCATACGGCTCAGATCCTCGCTCATGAAGGGAGTGAACGGCTCGAACACCACCGCCAGATTCGCGCATATCTGGAGGGCTACGTTGAGAATCGTGGCCACGCGTTCCGGATCGGTTTTCCAGAGTTTCCAGGGCTCGGTGTCAGCGAGGTATTTATTGCCGGTGCGGGCAATGTTCATGGCCTCCTTGAGGGCCTCGCGGAATTTGAAGGAATCGAGATCTTCACCGAGGGCTTTCACGGCATCCTTCACCTCATCCATGGCCTTGGTGTCGATAGGCTCGAGCTTGCCGGGGCGCGGAGTTTCGCCATTGAAATATTTATGGTCGAGCACCATGGCGCGGTTCACGAAATTACCGAGAATCGCCACGAGCTCAGAGTTGTTTCGGGCTTGGAAATCTTTCCAGGTGAAGTTGTTGTCTTTGGTTTCGGGAGCATTGGCCGTGAGCACATAGCGCAGGGTGTCCTGTTTGCCCGGGAAATCACGCAGATATTCATGGAGCCAGACGGCCCAGTTGCGCGAGGTTGATATCTTGTCGTCCTCGAGATTGAGGAATTCATTGGCCGGCACATTGTCGGGGAGGTTGAAGCTGCCGTCGGCCATGAGCATAGCAGGGAAGACAATGCAGTGGAACACGATGTTGTCCTTGCCTATGAAATGGAGCATGCGGGTCTCGGGATCCTTCCACCATTTCACGTAGTCGTCGCCCACGAGGTCGATGGTATTGGAGATATATCCGATAGGCGCATCGAACCATACGTAGAGCACCTTTCCGTCGGCGCCCTCTACGGGCACAGGGATTCCCCAGTCGAGGTCGCGGCTCACGGCGCGGGGCTGGAGACCCATGTCGAGCCACGACTTGCACTGGCCGTAGACATTCGGTTTCCATTCCTTATGCTCCTCGAGAATCCATTTCTCGAGAGGTTTCTGCCATTTGTCGAGGGGCAGATACCAGTGTGATGTCTCGCGGAGCACCGGAGCGTTGCCCGTGATGGCCGATTTCGGGTTTATAAGGTCTGTTGCGTTGAGCGATGTTCCGCAGGCCTCGCACTGGTCGCCGTAGGCGTGCTCGTTGCCGCAGTGGGGGCACGTGCCCGTCACGTAGCGGTCGGCGAGGAACTGGCCTGCCTCCTCGTCGTAGAGCTGCATGGAGGTCTTCTCCACGAACTCCCCCTTCTCATAGAGGCGGCGGAAGAAATCGGAAGCCGTCTTGCGGTGAGTTTCCGAAGTGGTGCGGCCATAGACGTCGAAGGATATGCCAAGTTCCTTGAAGGAATCGCGGATAATGGCATGATAACGGTCAACGATATCCTGAGGAGTGACCCCCTCTTTTTTCGCCTTGATGGTGATGGGCACGCCATGTTCGTCGCTGCCGCCGATGAGGAGCACGTCATCGCCTTTGAGACGAAGATAGCGCGCATAGATGTCGGCGGGTACATAGACACCTGCGAGGTGTCCGATATGGACAGGCCCGTTGGCATAGGGGAGGGCCGTTGTTATAAGGGTTCTCTTGAAATTTTTCATAAATTTTCGGTAATAGCCACTATATTGGCTTTCAAACTGCAAAATTAGCAAAAATCTGCAAGAGTTCAAAGCTTTGCGCTACTCTTCCTTTTCCGGTTCCTCAGGGCGGCCATAGGCTCCGAGCACAGTGCCGGAGGCGTCGGCACCGAGTCTGCTCTCGCCGTCGATGTCCGTTGCACATTCCGGGCCGACATACTCAGGATTACCTTTACCTATCACCGGCGAATCCGGCTGCACATGGTAGTTGAAATAATAGATGGGACGGTCCGTGAGGAAAAGCGGATCGCATTCCCAGAGGCAGGAGATGAAATGCTCGTCGTCGGTCCCCTTGTTTTTCAGCGACACGTTGCGCAGGTAAACCGAAGTTCCGTCGAGATTTCCCTCGTTTATGTCGTCGGCAAGTCCATAGATTATGCAGTTCTCGAACGATCCCTCCATCAGCGGGTTCGGATTGCGGGTATTCTCCTCGGCATGTTTCGGCAGGCAGTGATAGATGGAGAGCAACGGCTCTGTAATTGCCGAGAAGAGATAGTTGTTGGCAATGGTGCACTGCACGAACCTGTTTATGCCCCCGGAGAGGCTTACCACGGCGCCTGCCGATTCGGAGAAGCATACGCCGAGGGCCTCGATGCGGGCATATTTCGCCTCCAGGACATGACTCTGGGAATTATGCAACCATGAATTTCGCAGAAAAAGTTTGCTGCGCGACAGGTCGCCGCAGGAATCCACGCGCAGTCCCTCTTCAGTTGAGCGCATGTCGACATATTCCAGCGAATTGTCGAAAGATCCGGGGCTGATTCTCATCCCTTTCCATTGGCCGGCGAGGATATCGTATCCCACATCGGGCAGAACATTGTCGAGGCGGTCGCCGCGCATCTGGATAAGTTTCCCCGGCTCCCCCTTTGCACGGATGGAACCGTGGACAATCAGTTCGGCGCCGTCGTGGAAGAGCAGGCGCGTGTCGGGTTCAATCTCGAGAGTGGCGCCGCGGTCCACCACCAGCGAATCGAACACCACGTAAGGCCGCTCGGCCGTGAAGCGGGTGTCGGCAGTGAGCCTTGTGGCGCGGAGGCGCGTCACGTTCTGCCCGTAAGCCTCGAGCAGCACGGTCTGCGTCACGCCGTTGGTGACGAACTCCAGCTCGTCCTCCACGCGGAAAGGCTCCGCGCCTCCCTCCTCGGGGATATAACACTCTATGAAAATATATATCGAATCCTCGCGCCATATCTCCACATCGTTAAACTGACGGGCGCTCACGCCGTCGACGTTGATGCTGAAAAGGCTCTCCGGATTGCGCAGGCGTATCGACGAGATGTTGACAGCCTTCTTGGCCCGGTTGGAGACTATGAGCCGCGCCGTGGGCGTTCCGAGGTCGGTGAAGACCGTGTCGAAATTCACCGTGTCGCGCGAGAACGTTAGGACATCACCCGGCGAATCGCTCACCGCGTCGCTGATGCAGGAGGTGGCGATTAAACCAATCCCGGATATGATTGTCCATAAAAACAGGAATGCATTCTTCATATACGAAAAACGCCGGGAAAGGCGTATATATTATAACGTGAAAAGCGTTTTTAGACCGTACATACTATAACATGAAATACGTAATTATAGCGGGGGAGGCCTCGGGCGACCTCCACGCATCGAATCTTATCAAATCATTGAAACAGCGCGACGCCGACGCCGACATCCGCTTTTTCGGCGGCGACCTTATGGCCAAAGAGGTGCGTCGGAACCCCGATCTCCATTACGACCGTATGAACGTGATGGGATTCAGCGAGGTGCTTCGCAAACTGCCCGACATTTTCCGCAATTTCCGTCTCGCGAAGAAACTTCTCCGTTCTTTCCGCCCGGATGCGGTTATACTCGTCGACTATCCCGGATTCAATCTTAAGCTGGCCAAGGTGGCCCACAATATGGGTATTCCGGTGCATTATTTCATATCGCCCAAGGTGTGGGCCTGGAAGGAATACCGCGTGCGCAAGATAAAGAAATATGTCGACCGCCTCTATTCCATCCTCCCTTTCGAGGTGAGTTTCTATAAGCGCCATAACTATAACGTGACCTATGTCGGCAACCCTTCGGTGCAGGAGATAGCCTGGAGCATCGGGCATATCCCGCCCCGCAAGCATTTTCTGGAGCGTCAGGGTATTGTGGACCAGCGTCCGATCATCGCTCTGCTTCCCGGCTCGCGCAAGGGGGAGATACGCAACAATCTGCCGCTGATGATAGCCGCCGTGAAGCGCTTCCCGGAATTCCAGTACGTGGTTGGGGCCGCCCCGGCCGTTCCCGAAAAATTCTATCGCGAGATAGCGCAGGATCCGGGGCTGAAGGTGGTATTCGGCTGCACCCACACCCTTCTGAAATATTCGCAGGCCGCCGTGGTCACTTCCGGCACGGCCACTCTCGAGACCGCTCTGATCGGCACGCCGCAGGTGGTGGTCTATCGCGCCAACGGCATGAAGATCTCCTACAAGATAATGGAGAAACTGCTTAAGGTGAGATATGTCTCGCTGCCCAACCTGATTGTCAACAACAGCATCGTGCCCGAACTGTTGGTGCATAACTGCACCAAGGAGTCGATAGCCCGCGAGCTCTCGCCGCTGCTCCAGCCTTCGCCGCGCCGCGACTGGCAGCTGTCGGGCTATAAGGCGATGCAGCGCAAACTCGGCAACTCCGTAGCCGCCGAATATGCCGCCGAGCTTATCGCCGATTCGTTAGGCATCCATGACCCTTCCGAGCATCCCGAAGAGGGCGCCGTAGAAAAAAAGCGGCGTCCCGAAGGACGCCGCCGTAATCGTCAGAATCAGAATAGGATGCAGGAGGCTCAGAGCGATACCGACAGACGCAACGGAGCGCCCGTGAAATCGCAGTCCACCGACAAAAGCCGGGAGGAGGCGTCATAACGCCATTTCCCGCCCTTCACCGCGCGCGGACGCGCCGTGGCGGGAATCTCAAGCGTAAGATGCGTGGCCGCGGGCATGCCGGCGTATGAACCCTCGGCTGAAATCTCTATTCCTATTTCCCCTTTATTCTTCTCGCCTGTGAAGGTGATGAGCCTGTATTCCCCCTTTTCGAGCGACTCGGGCGATCGCCTGTCGTCCTCGAAGAGTGTATAGGAGGTTTTCTCTGTCGACGGGAAATATTTCACCGTCAGATATGCCGGGTCGTATTCGCCCGTGTTCCCTATCGGGCGCATATATTGCGGGATGAAGCTTCCCTCCTTTACGAACAGCGGCAGCTTGTCGAGCGGCGCGGCTACAGTGGCAGTAGTTTTCCCCTTATAGGAAAGGCGCGGGTTGAACCAGTCGATCCAGCGTCCCTCGGGGAAAAGCACCTTGCGCGAGCGTGCCCCGGCTTTCATCACCGGCGCCACAAGCACCTCGTCGCCCCAGAGATATTCATCCTCCACATCGGCAAATTTCTCATCCCGGTTTTTGTCGCCGAAATTGAGCGGACGTGCGAGCGGAAGTCCCTTGGAGGCATTCTGCCATGCCAGCGTGTAGTTGTAGGGAAGCCACTCATATCGCATCTTTATATAGCGGAGGGTCGTTTTCTGATGCTGAGGATAATGGTAAGGCTCCGGCTTGAACTGGGCATGGGTGCGCAGCACGGGCGTGAAAGCCCCCATTTCGAGCCAGCGTACGTAGAGTTCCGGATCGTAGGGGTGCGCCGGATCTACGGCGAATCCTCCGATGTCGGAGCTCATGTATCCGAGGCCCGAAAGGCCCGAGTTGAGCATCAGGTTCACCTGCGGCTGCAGGCCGCCCCATGAACGCGACACGTCGGTGGTCCATGGAAACACAGAATAGCGCTGCAGACCGGCTGTGCCGCCGCGCATCAGCAGCACTGGGCGCATCTCCGGGAAATCGCGGCGCAACCCCTCGTAGATGAGCCGCGACCACTCGTTGCCGTAGGCGTTATGATATTGCGAAGCCGTCTCGCCGTTGGCGTGGACAATCGAGAGGGGATGCACCTCCGGCTCGCCAAGGTCGCCCCACCATCCCGCCAGACCTTCGGCCGTGAGGGGCTTCAGACGGTTCCATAGCCAGCGGCGCGTATCGGGATTGGAGATATCGAACATACCGGCATCGCCCACCCATGTCGTCACGTCGTGGGTCTTCCCCTCCGCGTCTTTGGTGAGCATACCTCCGGCATCAAGGATGTTGTAGTTCTCAATGGCCCCTTTCTTGTTGATATAAGGTTGCGAGATGAGAATGGTGTTCACTCCCATGCCGCGGAGCGAATCGAGCATGAGGCGATGGTCGGGAAACTGCACGGGGTCCCATGCGAGACGCCCCATGTCGGTTTCCTTGCCATACCAGTAGAGGTCGAAGACAATGCCGTCGAGCGGATAGCCGCGGCGCTTCAGCGAGTCGACGGCTCCGAGAGCCTCCTGCTGGTTGTGATAGCCGTATTTCGAGGTGATGTAGCCCAATGTCCAGAAAGGAGGAAGGTTCTGGCGTCCTGTCAGGGCGGTGTATCCTTCCGTCACGCCGGCCAATGTGCCCTCGCCGTTGATGAAATAATAAGAGAGCGGTTTTGGGGTTTCGGAGCAGTAGACTATCGTGTCGCCAAGCACGAGCTCTGAGGCGTTGTAGTCGTCGAAGAGCACGCCGTAACCGCGGTCGGACGCGAAATAGGGCACGGTGATACCCATCTGCGAAATGCGCGGATCTCCGGCTGTATATCCGTAATTCTGGCGGTTGAACATCACGAGCGTGTCGCCGTTGAGACGCAACGAATGGCCACGTTCGCCGGCGCCGTAGAAATTCTGCCGGGCGCTGTTGAGAAAGCTTATCCGCTTGCGCTCCGCGCTGTTGTCGACGCCCGAAGCTTCCGTGAGCAGGGTGTCGCCGGCGGCGCCGGTGAATGTCACCTTCCCGCTGTGCCGGTCGATTCTCACTGTGGTGCTCTCCGAGACAAGCGTCAGCTCGTCGGGGGTGAGGAAGCTGACGGCGGCATCCGGCTGCGAAGGGAGCGCGGCCGACTGCGAGCGCGGAATCTCCAGTTTCGGAGTTCCGGCAGGCACGGTCGTGACGCGGAAGATGTCGCCGCTGACAGGAGTCACGGCCACGGTGGCCCCTTCGGTGCGGATGAGATAAGTGTCGCCCTCGCGGCTCACGCTCCCCGCCGGGCGGAGAGTCACCGCAGTCGCGGCGCCGGCCGCCACAAGAGCCGCCGACACCGCCGCAATATTTCTGAGTCTCATATTCAGATAGTTCAGGTGGTTTCGGAGAATATCAGTCCTCTGCAGGGAATTCTATATCCTCGTTTTCTATCACGTGCCAGGGGAGCCCGGAGGCGGCGAGCTTCTCGAGGAACGGATCGGGATCGAATTCCTCCACGTTGTGCACGCCCGGTTTCACCCATTTGCCCGTAAGGAACATATAGGCGCCTACCATTGCCGGTACGCCGGTGGTGTAGCTCACGGCCTGTGCTCCGGTTTCCTTATAGGCTTCCTGATGCGAGCAGTTGTTGTAGATATAATATGTCGATTCGTTCCCCTGCTTGTCGAGACCGCGGATGCGGCATCCGATGGAGGTCTCACCCGTGTAGTTCTCTCCGAGAGAGCCCGGATCGGGAAGCACGGCTTTGAGGAACTGTATCGGCACGATCTCCTGACCGTTATACATCACCGGGTCGATGCGGGCCATGCCTATATCCTGGATCACTCGCAGATGGGTGAGGTATTCCTGGCCGAACGTCATCCAGAAGCGGGCGCGGCGGATGGTCGGGAAGTTCTGCACGAGCGATTCCAGCTCCTCGTGATAGAGCAGATACGATTCGCGTTCGCCGATGTTGGGATAGCTCAGCGGCTTGTGGATTTCGAGGTTTTCGGTCTCCACCCATTTTCCGTCTTTCCAGTATTTCCCTTTCTGGGTGATTTCGCGGATGTTGATTTCCGGGTTGAAGTTTGTGGCGAAAGCCTTGCCGTGGTTTCCGGCGTTGCAGTCGACGATGTCGAGATAGCGCATCTCCGAGAAATGATGTTTCGCGGCGTAAGCCACGAACACGGCCGACACTCCCGGGTCGAAGCCGCAGCCGAGGATTGCCGTGAGTCCGGCCTTCTCGAAGCGCTCGCGGTAGGCCCACTGCCATGAATATTCGAAATGAGCCTCATCCTTGGGCTCGTAGTTGGCTGTGTCGAGATAGTTGACGCCGCATTTCAGACAGGCCTCCATGATTGTGAGGTCCTGATAGGGGAGGGCCACATTGATGCAGATGTCGGGGCGGTGGCGCTCAAAGAGCTGCGTGAGTTCCTCCACCGAGTCGGCATCTACGCGGTCGGTGATTATACCGCCGCCGATTTCGGCGGCAATCTTGTCGCATTTGGATTTTGTGCGAGAGGCGAGCACGATCTCGGTGAACACGTCACGGTTCTGGGCGCACTTGTGGGCCACGACTGTTCCTACGCCGCCGGCGCCGATTATAAGGACTTTTCCCATTTCTTGTATCTTATGATATGTTTCTTGTTCTGCAAATATAACAATAATTGCCGATAATCTCCCGTTTTTTGTGGCAATTCAGGAATAATTTAAGTACTCCTTACTTAAGCTTCGGCAACCATCCTCGTGTGGGTGAAAAGTCAGTCGCGGAGCGACTGCACTTCACCAATATAGTGCAGTCGCTCCGCGACTGAGGAAGAAGGTACCTATTGTTATCCACGCACATCCTCGGGCTAACGCCCTGTGGTGTACGTGGTTAATAGGCCGTGTAGTCGCTCCGCGACTTTCTCTGCTTCCTTACAGGGTTATTTGAGAAACTTGAGTTATATGAAAATTTAATATAAATTTGCAATATGAAGATAAAGATTGAGGATATAGAGGGGCTCCCGGAGGCGGCCGCGCGGTTTGCGGAGGCTATGGGGAGCTCGCGCCATTTCGCCTTCCACGCGCCGATGGGGGCGGGCAAAACCACCTTCATCTCGGCGCTTTGCCGACGCCTCGGTGCTGTCGATGAAGTGTCGAGCCCGACGTTCAGCATCGTCAACGAATATGCCGTCGACGGCGCTCTTCCCGTTTACCATTTTGATTTCTACCGCATCGAGACTCCCGAAGAGGCGATGGATATGGGGCTTCCCGATTATTGGGATTCCGGATCTGTCTGCCTGATGGAATGGCCTGAGAATGTGGCTGATTTCCTCCCCGATGACACGGTGGATGTGGAGATAGCGGTTCTGCCCGACGGAAGCCGTGAGATTACAATGCCCGGTTGATGAATAACTTATAGATCATGAAGATACTCTGGATCGATGAATGCGGCTCCACCAACAGCGAGATATCCTCGTATCCCGCGGAGGAGGAACCGCTGATACTCGCAACGCGCCGCCAGACGGCTGGGCGCGGCCAGAAAGGAAACGTCTGGGAATCGGAGCCGGGTAAGAATCTGACTTTCTCGGCTATGTGGCGGCCGGGCGAATTTCCGGCGCGCCGACAGTTCGCGCTCAGCGAGGCCGTGGCTCTCGCCGTGGCCGATTTTCTGAAAACGCTCGGCATCGAGGCCACCGTGAAATGGCCCAACGATATCTATGCGGGCAACTATAAGATCTGCGGCATATTGATAGAGCATGCCGTCACCGGTCCGTTCGTGACGCGCACCATAGCCGGCATCGGCATCAACCTGAATCAGCGGCGTTTCCTGAGCGATGCCCCCAACCCCGTGTCGTGCGTAATGCTCACCGGGCGCGAGGAGGAACCTGAAAACGCTTTGAGGCAATTTGCGGCCGCTCTCGAGGCGCGCCTCGTTCAGACCGCCGACGAACCCTCGTGCGTTTCCCTTCATGAGGAATTCAAGCGCCGCATGTGGCGTTTCGACGGCGCCGAGCATCCCTTCCGGGATGTGGTTCGCGGCGAGATTTATCAAGGCGTGATACGCGATGTGCTTCCTACGGGAATGCTGCTTGTGGAGGATCCCGCCGGCTCGATTCGTGAATACGCATTCAAGGAAGTGGAGTTTTTACTGAAAAATCACTAAATTTGCACCGATGGAGACAACCGAAGATAAAAAAGAGAAAAAAGGGATGGCCTCCCGGCTGCTTGGCTACGCCGTGCGCTGGCTGCTTCCGCTGGCGCTGACCATCCTGCTGGTCAGCTATATGTTCCGCAAAGTGAATTTTGCAGACATGTGGGAAATAATGCGCCACGGAGTCGACTATGGATGGATTCTTTGCGCCATGGCTATAAGTGTATTCTCGCATATCTTCCGGGCGATACGCTGGCGCATACAGTTGCGGAGCCTCGGCATCGGCACTCCCCTCGGGGCACTGTGCTGTTCTATCTTCGGCTGTTATGCCCTCAATCTGATATTCCCGCGTCTCGGAGAGGTGTGGCGCTGCACCTATGTCTCTCGCCGCGAGCATGCGGCGTTCACCACGGTGTTCGGCTCGATGGTGGCCGACCGACTTTCCGACACGCTCTGCGTGCTGGTCCTCACGGTGCTCGCCTTTATCGTGGCCGCTCCTGCCATCAACGCTTTCCTCACCAAATATCCCGTGGGACAGGGCCTCATCGCCACAGCTTCCTCGCCATGGTTCTGGATAGCCGTTGTCGGCGGTTGCCTGCTGATATGGGCGATATTCCATTTCGGAGGTTCCTACGGCCCTGTGAAGAAGATCCGGGACTGGGGAGCCGACACATGGAAAGGATTCGCGGTGGTGACAAAAATGAAAGGTAAATGGCAGTTCCTGCTTCTTACCATAGCCATCTGGGTATGCTATTACGTGCAGCTGTATGTGGCCTTCTTCGCCTTCCCCTTCACCCGCGAGCTTTGCGCCGCCGACGGCACGGCTTTCGGACTCATTCCCTGTCTGGTTGCTTTCGTGCTCAGCTCGATAGGCATGGCCGTTCCCTCCAACGGAGGACTCGGCCCCTGGAACATCGCCGTGATGTTCGGACTGGCGATCTACGGCATCAGCGCCCCCGACGGCACGGCCTTTTCCATGCTGCAATGGTCGGGACAGACAGTGATGCTCATATTGCTCGGCATATATACAATGGTTTATATCTCCATCGACGGTCGCCGCCATTCCGCCGCGAAAGCAATGCGCTCAGGCGCAGAAGAAAAAAGCAAGCAAGAGAGTTTAGAGAGGTAAGAGAGATTTATGAAACTTGAAGACGACAGCAAAGACTATTTCGACGGGCCCGACCTGCCGGAGCAGAAGAAGGAACCGAAACCGCCCGTCTATACGCCCGACGATCCGCGCTACTGGGAGCAGGATGAATCCGAGTTCGAGCATCTGCGCCCGGGGCGGCGGTATATGCTGTGGGTCTGGGTTGCGGCCGCCGGCGTGGCCCTCGGCCTGATTCTGACCGTCTATTTCAGATGGTTCTCTCCTTATGTGGAGGGCGCCACGCAATACGGCTATGTAGAGAGTCTCGAACGACGAGGCACGATTTTCGACACTTATGAAGGCGTTCTCCTCCCTTACAAGGACCTTATGGACACCACGCGCAGCTATGGCGGCGATTTCGTGTTCACCTGCGCCGACGGCGATGTGGCTGTGAAACTGCGCCGTATGCAATATGCCAATCTGCCCGTGAGGGTTGTCTACCGCCGCTATCATGCCACGCTCCCCTGGCGCGGCGACAGCCGGATAATCGTGGAGCGTGTCGACTCCGTCGACCCCTCGCGCATCCTCCCTCCGGAATTCACGCCTGAAACCATGCGTAGAAGATAGCGAATTGATAATTGATATTAATGACTTTTGTTGCTGAGAATCAGATATATAAGAAGAAAACGGTAAATTGGCATATACGCCATATCTGAAAAATGTCTAAAATTATCGTTCAAAATATACCTATCACTGTTCTCTCTTTAGAGGAACAGGATTATATCTCCCTCACTGATATGGCAACCGCCAAGGAGGGAGATAACCGGTCTGCCGATATAATCAAGAACTGGTTGCGAAACCGCTATACTATTGAATTTCTCGGTACTTGGGAAGTGATTCATAATCCAGATTTCAAAGTGGTCGAATTTGACCACTTTAGAATGAGTGCTGGTTTGCCGTCATTTGTGTTGAGTGCTTCTGAATGGATAGAGCGCACAAATGCCATCGGAATAATGGTGAAGAAAGGTCGCTATGGAGGTACCTATGCTCATAAGGATATAGCCTTTGAGTTTGGTTCTGCAATAAGTGTGCCGTTCAAACTTTATCTTATCGAAGAATTTCAGCGGCTCAAAACTAAGGAACAGCGGTTGCTGGGTTGGTCGGCGAAACGTGAGCTGTCGAAAATCAACTACCGTATACATACAGATGCCATAAAGCAGAACCTTATTCCTGCGGAGGTTACGCCGGCACAGGCAAGCATCATCTACGCCAATGAAGCCGATGTGTTGAATGTGGCGATGTTTGGCGTAACGGCAAAGCAATGGCGCGAAGACAATCCCGACCTCAAAGGGAACATACGCGATTATGCTACAATCAACGAACTGATATGCCTGTCAAATATGGAGAACCTTAATGCGGTTTTCATTGAGCAGGGAATGACACAACGCGAGCGGCTTGTGAAACTGAATCAGATAGCCATTCATCAGATGAGCGTACTGGAAAGCGGCGACAATGATAGAAAACTATTGAAATAATTGTGTATGGTTAGTCTTCAGCCATCGGCATATTCTCATGGCTCATTCTGCAATGTCGGAATAGCTTATTGATATTTGTTTTAGGGAGGATACTATGAAACGAAAAATTGCAACGGTTCTGATGACGGCACTGAGCCTTCTCTGCGGCGTCGTGCAGGCGCAGGAATGCTTTGTGCGCGATTCCGTGCTGACCGTACCCCGGAACGTCCGCGAACTGCCGGCATACGCCTTTAAGGATCGCCGGGATATACGTGAGATTAATTTCGAAAAACCATCTTCACTTCGTGAAATCGGCGAATACGCCTTCTTGGGATGCTCTAATCTGCGTAAGCTGGAGCTTCCCGCTTCGGTGACCACGCTCGGCGAGGGTTGCTTTCGGGAATGCGTCGCGCTCGAAGAACTCACGATTCCCGCCTCTGTCAAGAAACTGCCCAAAGCCCTCTGCGCCTGGGATGAGAATTTGCGCAGAGTGACCCTCCCCGCCGGGCTGCTCGACATCGGCTCGCATGCGTTTGCCTATTGCCGGGAACTCGCGGAGATAAAGATACCCTCGACGGTAGCGCATATCGGCAGCAACGCCTTTTCACGTTGCGCCTCGCTTCGGGAGATAGAACTCCCCGCCGGCATGAAAGAACTTGAAAGCTATGCCTTTTCCGACTGCGTGAACTTGCGCTCCGCCGTACTTCCCTCCAATTCCAACCTTCTCGGCGAGCTGATCTTCAGCGGCTGCGAGAACCTGCGCAGCCTCACCGTCGATTCCCTTGTGCCGCCGCGCTTCGACTGCGACAGCTTCATCTTCGAACCCTCCGAAACCGCGCTCTACCGCCAATGTACGCTGACGGTCCCCGCCTCCGCACTCGCCCGTTACCGCCGGGCCCCCGGCTGGCGCCTCTTCTTCCGCTCAGTTTCCTAATTCGAGCTGGTTGCGGATGAGGTCGAAGTAGGGACCTTTGCGCGAGATTAGCTCCTCGTGGGTGCCTGTCTCCACGATGCGCCCACGGTCGAGCACGATTATGCGGTCGGCGTTTCTCACTGTCGAGAGCCTGTGGGCCACCACCACCACGGTCTTCCCCTTGTAAAATTCCTCCAGATTCTCCACGATCGCCCGCTCGTTTTTAGTGTCGAGCGAGTTGGTGGCTTCGTCGAGGAAGATGAAATCAGGATCTTTATATACCGCCCTCGCAATCAGGATACGCTGTTTCTGCCCCTGGCTCAGTCCCGTTCCGTCGCGTCCGATCAGGGTGTCGTAGCCTAACGGGAGCGACTTTATGAAATCATGTATGCATGCGATGCGGGCCGCCTTTTCAAGTCGGTCGCCATCGATCTCCCCGTCGTCGACGGCGATATTTCGTGCTATCGATTCGGAGAATATCACACCCTCCTGCATCACCACCCCGCAGCGGCGCCTCCACCATTTGAGATTATAGTCGTTGATGTTCCTGCCCGCTATCGAGATGGCTCCCGAAGCCACCGGATAATATCCGAGCATAAGCTTTATCAGCGTTGTCTTGCCGCTCCCGGAGGCTCCGACAATGGCCGTCACCTTCCCCGCGGGGATATCGGCCGATATATCCGAAAGGGTATCCTTGAGCGAATGCGGGTCATATTTGAAAGCGACATTCGTTAGAGCTATCTCCCGCTCCCCGTTGAAACTTTTTGCCTGCATCCCTCCGCATTCCTCATTTTTCGCCTCATGAACCTCGTTGATGCGCTCCAGAGAGATCTTCACATCCTGCAGCGAATAGATGAACGACATGAACTGCTCCACCGGAGAGTTGAGCTGTCCGATGATATACTGCACGGCGAGCATCGCGCCCAGAGTCATATCCCCCTTTATCACGGCCGTGGCGGCAATCACGGTGATCACTATGTTCTTCACCTCGTTGATGAATACCGAACCGGCCTGTTGCGTCTGCTGAAGCCTGAGCGACTTTAGCTGGATACCGAAAAGGCCGGCCTGTACGTCCTCCCATTCGCGGCGGCGACGCTGCTCGCAGTCCTGCAGCTTGATCTCCTGCATCGCGGTGATGAACTGATAGGTCTTGTTCTGGTTTTTCGCCTCCTGCTCGAAAAGCTCATAGTCGAGCACCTTCCTGCGGCGCAGGAAAACGGATATCCAGAATCCGTAGCATAGGCTTCCGGCAATGAATATCCCGAATATCAGGGCGTTGTAACTCAGTAGCACCACTCCGAAAACGATGAAAGTAAGCAGGGAGAAAAGGATGTTGAGCAACTGCCCCGTCAGGAAGTTCTGCACCCTTGCATGGTCGCCGATACGCTGTAGCAGGTCGCCCATCAGCTTGGTGTCGAAAAACGACATCGGCAGTTTCAGCAGTTTGATGAAAAAATCGCTCACCAGAGCGATGTTTATCTTCATCGACACATGCAGCAGGAGGAAGCGGCGGAAGAAATCAGCCGCCGTGCGGCCGAACACTATCATCAGCTCGCCGAGCAGGATGAGCCATATCAGGCCGATATCCTTGTCGCGTATTCCGCGGTCGACGATAGCCTGCGTCAGAAACGGCATCACCAGCTGCAGTGCGCTGCCGACCAACAGAGCGAGGAGCACGAAAAGTATGTGCCGCCTATATTCTTTCAGGTAGCCGAATAGGAAACCGAAAGAGCGTTTCTCACTCTTGCCGCTGCCTTTATCGGCATGGAAATCCTTGCCGGGTTGAATCTTCATCACGATGCCCCGACGGTCATCCCCATTACCTGAAGAGAGCCAGTGCTTTTCGAATTCCGCGCGGCTGTATTTCACCATTCCCTTTCCGGGATCGGCCACGGTGAAACGCTTCCCGTTTTTCGAGATGCCGGCAAGCACCACGAAATGGTTCTGGTTCCAGTGCAGGATGGCAGGCAACTCCATCTCGGCCAGCGAATCGACCGAAGCCCTGAAGCATCCCGTCTCGAAGCCTAATATTTCCGCCGCCCGGCTCATGCCGAGCATCGAGACCCCCTCGGTCGTGGCGAAGCAGATATCGCTCAGCTCCTCGAACGATATCTCCCTGCCGTGATAGCGACAAACCATAGCCAGACAGGCGATGCCGCACTGCATCGCGTCGCGTTGCTGTACAAACGGGAAACGCCTTAACAAATCTCAGTCTTTTTTGAGGATGATGGAGGGGGCGCCGTTGAGGGTGCGGACTTCGTCCTGACGGTTCACTTTCTTGCCGTATCCGAAGGAATAGGAGATTGTCAGCTTCACCGCCTGATGGTGTGAGGGCGATAACGCAACCGAATGGCTCGTGAACAGCGGGCTGTTGATGTCTCTCCAGTATGCCACATGCGATTTGCGGAAAGGATTCGATAAACGGAGCTCCACGAAGAGATCGTTCCACGACCAGGCGCCGCTCACGAAATAGAATATAGGCGTTTTGGTGTCCATCCAGCGCGAATAGTATTTCGTCGGGGGCGTGAAATATGCGCTGATTCGGAAATCTCCGAGATAATATGTGGCCTGCGCCGAGCATGTGGCCGACCATTTGTTTCTGTTAACGGCTCCCCGCTGGGCGAAGTAGGTGGCGCTTCCCATAAGCCTTACCGACAGCTTCTTGTCGAAATAATCCCCCGCAAGGGTCAGCGTCAGGTCCGTATCGGAGGAGTTTCCGTTGTTCACCACATCCTCAACCATCAGCGGAGTCCCTTCCGCCGACATCTCTTCGGTATATTGGGGCACCATGGCGTTGCCGTGCATGTTGAAGCCTACGTCGAATCTCGCTTTCAGCCATGAACCGAAATAATGGCTGTAACCGAGTCGGGCGTTATAGAACTGATAGTCTTCGATGTATTCGTTGCCTCGGATAGCCTCCACCTCGTTGGTGCGCACAAGCACGGGGCTTATCTGCGAAGTCTCGGGGCCACCGATGGCGAACTCGAAAGAACCGTTGATCGACTGCCGGGGTGACAGCTGAACATAGAACGGGATGAATGTCTTGGGATACCACTTGTTGAACACGCGGCCGTTGAGATGCTTCGAGTAATAGTTGATGCTGACGTTGGGGCTTATCATGAAAGAATTGAACTGAAGGTCGGCCGATGCCCTCAGGCCGGCGTAACCCTCCGCGTAGTCGACGCACCTCATGGCGTTCGATACGTAGTCAACCTCGTTGCGTGTCCAGCTTCCGTAGGCGTATGCCCCTATCGAATGCGCTCCCAGACGTTTGGAATAGGTGGCAGTGGCCAGCGCATAGTAGATCGTCTCGGAAATGTCGTTGACGATCGCCGGATTCCCTTTGAGCTGATAGGTGGTGTTGTCGCGGTTTTCCGTCCAGCTGAAATTGCCTGTCACGTTGAGCGACGAATTTGCCGGGAGGGAAAAATAATAATTTCCGTTCCATGCCAGACCTTTGTTCTTGCCGTTGGCCGAGGAGGTGGAAGTGCTTGGATTGAACAGGTCGGAGAATGCTACGGATGAGGTCCTGTCGGCAGGATTGCGTCTCGAATAATTGAAGCTTACCTGATTGAGAATCATCATGTTTCGCGCATTATAGATGGCTCTCGCCGCCACGGAGGGGCTCACCGTAAGACTCTTGTTCGATTCAGTGCGCGAGGTGCGCTCCACCGTGCCCTGCGAGAACCGGAAAATGGAATGGTTCTCTTCCCCTGTCTCGTTGCCTAATTTCTCATAAGAGGTACCTCCCCATATGTCATAGCTCATCCGTTTGTACGACATCTTGGAATAGATGCTGTATTCGCCGTTATAGACAGGGAATCTCTGCATGGCATCGATTTTCGTATAGCCGCCGTAGACATATTTCTTCATTATAAAGTTGGCCACAATTCTCGCGTCCTTGAAGCGCGGGTCCTTCGGCGAGCGGATGATGTCGATCCTCTCGATGTCCTGAGGGCGGATGTTTTTGAGCTGTTGTTTATTGGCCGGCACGAAATCGATGAAAGGCTCGATGGCTTCGCCCCCCGGCGTCTTTATCTCCTGAGTTGTCGGGTCAATCATCACTTCCGGGATATTCATATTGTCGAGCACTCCGAGACCGCCCGAGGCAAAACGCTTGTCTTGTCGGGAAGGGAACAGAAGAAGCATGTTGTCTCTGCGGACCACCCGCTCGGCCTTCACCACGACTTCAGAGAGTGTTTTCGAACTGTCGGCCTTCGGGTCGTTGCCGACGGTGTCGGTAAGTTCTGTGATTGCCGTGCTCTCTGCCGGAATAGCCGAAGCGGCGTTGCTGCTCGTTTCGCCGGCGGAGATTAGGGAAATGCCAAATGCAAACGCGATAGAGGAAGAGATACTTCTGTAGATGTTCATCATGTCAGTGGAAATTAACAGTCAGTGGAAATTAACAGGGTTGGTTAGGTGTGCCTTTATATCTTATAAGCAAAGATAACGTTTTCCCGGGATTTATTTTAATTTTATCCTAAAAATGTACAGGTTTGCAATTAATATTTTTATTTTCTGCAATACAAAGCAGTAAAGCTTCTTTAAGCTTAGCCTTGTCTTTATAAGGGCTGCACAGCTCAAAATCAGTGTTTTCGAACTTATTTCTGAATTGCTTATAGCCGCAACCGCCGTCACAGATAGGGAATACCTGACAGTTTCTGCATTCCTTTCTTATCGGGTTGCATTCCTGCATATATTTCATCAGGAGGTCGTAATTATGCAAATCATCATCCATGATACTCCCTACTATTTTGTCAGGATTGCTTACGTCATTCCAACATTTGTAAAGTTCACCCTCGGGACCTACAATAAAAGCATTGGTGCGCTGCAACATGCAACCTTTTGAAACCTGACGGGGGAATAAATTGACGTTTACTCCATTATCCCGGAAATTCTTAAACAGATCAATCAATTCGGAAAGATCGAAGCATCGATGACGCAATACACAGCCATCTGAGCTGTCCTCTCTGATAATACCCGGATATGGCCATATATTTTTATGCCATTCTTCGCCCTGATATTTATGATAGAGACTAACAAAATCCTGCCAATTGTCTTTATTAATATTTACTCGTAAGGATATTTGGATCTCGGGCAGAGCCTTTGCCACCTTTTCAATGTTTTTCTCGATTACGCTGAATGTCGGTGCGTGGTTTGCTTTTAAGAAACGTGTCTGATTATGTCTCTCCTCAACGCCATCAACAGAAATCTGGATGTGCGTCATTTTACAATGCCTCAACAATTCGATGACATCGTCATTAATCAGATAAGCGTTCGTGACAATTTCCTGATCGCATATCTCCTTATCTGTTTCTTCGACAATGCGGTCATAGATTCTCCTGATAGCATCAGGCATCAATAGCGGCTCACCGCCATACCACGTCAGAGAAACTTTTTTTAGTTCTTCTCTTTTCTTGAGATATTCAATTATTTTATCCTCAACCTCTTTAGTGATTCTTTTCGGATGCTTCTTGGGTTCGAAGCAATAGGGACACTCAAAATTGCAACCTGTTGTCGGAGCTATTATAAGGCTCATTATTTCGCTTGAATAGGAATCCGTGAGAAGTCGGGTCAATATATGGTTGAAATAGGTGTTCTTGTCTTTTTCATAAATAATTATCCGTTTATCCTTCAAAGTGGATATATTGTTTTCTCCTAACGAGTCAAAATCCCTGTCTTTCAAAGCAACATATACCTTCGGATCAATTTTGGAGAAGAAAAGGCTTTCGGAATTGAAAATATAGCAATCGCCCTTGTGCTCAAAAAAGAAATTGTATGGTGAGAGTTTGATTTTATCCATAAAACATTTAGCTCTTAAAGATGATGAAGAATCTTTGCTTTCGACTGAACTGTAAGCAAATATCTAAGGAGCTTGAACCATTTGGATCAAGTTCCTTAGATTTAATACTTTAAATCAAACGAATTGACCTAAAGAATTACATTTGATTACTGAAGTTTTGTTGCAGGAACAAATTAGCGTAGAGCCGTTGCAAACGCAATTGGAAAAGCAACCGCAGTCATAGGTGCCTCCATTGTCACATGTACACAATGGGCTGGCGGTACCACCTTTGACGGCGTTCATCTCTTGTGGGGAAAGGCCTTCGCAATAGACCTCCATAAACATATCGTCCATATTATTGTCTGATAAGGCTTCTTTGTTGAAATAGCTAATGACATGACGAAGCCTCATTAATCATATCAGAAGCTTTGAATAGTTTATTTTTTTATTTTAGAGAGATAGGACATAACTATCCCACATTCCGGGCACGATGCAATTGAACATTGTCAGAATGATATATGAGAGAATGAAAGAGTATGGTCGACGGTTTTTATAACATACCACGGCGAGAACCATCGCGATAAAGCAGGAAACAACAATCATAAGAGAACCGTAACATCCCCGGAAATCAATGATTCTCATAGTAACCTGAATTAAAAGTTGTCCCAAAGCGGCGCCGAGGCCTATCATCCAAGGATTCAAGCTTGGTACTTTTTTGGAAAATTCTTGAATACATAAATATGTAAGTAGGAAATAACCGATGCTCTCTGTCCAATATGGAGCTGAAATCTGTAAAATTGCAGTCCAGCATGTGGCCGCAAATAGCATGAGCGATAGCGCCACCGTCACCCAGAAGGCTGTAGTTTTAGTTGGGTTTTTCATAAATAAAAAAGGTTTTGTCATTGACGTTCAATTGTGTTTGTGCGTTATCCGATTTTCGTAATGACACCCTGAAATTATCAACCAAAATGTACTGATAATGATTATCAATCCAAGATTCTGCATAGTGTCTGATATAAGTTCATAATAAAAAATGGACAGTTGAACTCTATTTATAGACAGCCACTTAGAGTATAATCTTCAAGAACAAAACTTATTTTTGCAATTCCTGTTGTAGAAAAAAGAAAAGAAACAAAATCCGGTTCAGTTGTAAAAGATGAGACGCAATTACCTTGATTATCAAAGGCTTCAAATGTTAGCACATCGTTTATTTCTACCTGTGACAAAGTTATGCCTTGTGGGGTAATCGTACAATAAACTGGTGCAGATGGAAGTCTGCGCTTTGTGGGATCATCTTCAATCTTACCAGGTTTTGGATCCTTCTTTAAGGTGGTACTAAACGAAGGCTCCGAAGCGTTGGTTTTCTCAATGGAACAGAAAGAAATCAGAACAAGTAAGAAAAAAGCAGGTAAAAGAAAGTGAGCATTCTTCATAAGTTAAACAGATTTAATTATACGCATCAAAAGTAATCTGTTCGGATAGAAGAATGGCAATTCTGTTGTTCAGTTTTTGTTCAGTTTTTATATTATAGCTTGAAGCTGCCTTGTAATATGCTTATAATATGCGTATTAAAGAATCGGTTAGATTTGCGCTTGAGTCTTCGTCAAATATTCTTTTTCCAAGAATTTCCCTGCGATATGTGACAGCAGCCTTTGATCTTCCCACTAATGCGGCCATGTTAGTGGGAGATACACCAGCTTTGAGCAATAGCGCAATATGGTATTCTGATGGTTTCATTTTTCCTAATGTGAGCAATACAAGCCTTTCTTTAAAATGAGGGTGAGACCGGATTATGGTTTCTTCCAGCTTTCTCCAAATTGGGTTATCGTCATTTATTATTTTTTTGTCTTGAATACATGTGGCCAAAATTTGATACTCATCAGAATTTAATATAGATTCGGAGACAGTATATTCTTTGTTGCTTTCTTCACGTCCCAAAATCTGAATAAGTTCAATTCTTAATTTTTTTCTCAGCTCTTTCGTTTTATTGCGAGAGTGAATGTCAAGTTCAGGATCAAGCGTCGCTTCTTTTGCTTGGCTATTTTCGATATCTATAACAGGTGCCGATTCAGTTATTGAATTATTTTTATTTGGTCGCGTTAAACTTGCCAATTGTCTCTTAAGATCCTCTACAGTCTTGAGTGCATCGCGTAGTTTTAAAATCTGTTTCTTTGTTTTGAATTTGGAGTAAATATACCACCAAATACCAATCAATAGGATTATCAGAAATACGATTACGCTTACTCGCAGCATCTTATTGTCTTTGATAAGGTGCTTGTTCTCACGTTCATAAGTTTTGTAGCTATAGACTGAATTCTGTATCCGTGATTCCTCCTGCCCGTTCATGTCAAGGATCCTCTCTATATGCGATCGGTAAGCGTTGACATATTCGATCATAGAATCCCTTGGAATAAACTCCTTCATGTCATTTGCAAGAAGAACCTCGTACGCAGCATTCTTGTTGGAAGGGTCTTCCCGTTCCAACAATTCCTTGGCGTATAATATGGCAGTGTCACGGATGCCTGCCCTATGATATATATCGCATGCGTATGCAAGCGTCATGTGCGAGGGAGCGGCAGTTTGTTTCATTACTCCCCGAATCAAATTTACGGCAGAATCAAGTTTGTTCTCATGCAATGCTATTCCTGCTGAATATACATCCAATGAGGACAACTCTGTTGAATCGAATTTACGAGCAAGGCAACGAGCTTTGTCGAACGCAAATCGAGCTTGTGGATATCGTTCCAAATTAAAATATGCAATGCCTAAAAGTTTAAGATCATATACAAGCCCTAATGAATCTTTGCTAATTGAATCTCGTTGCAATGCTTTGGTTATGTAGCTGATTGCTTCTTCATAAAGTCTGAGACTGTTTAGAGTCTCGGTAATCTGAGCGAGTATTTTCCCTTTGAAAATATCATTTTCCGTGTGGCGATCGAGGGCTTTTTGAAAATATTTGAGCGCCCTCGTTTTATCGCCTAAATCGCTGTAAACCCTGCCGGCATAATAGATAGCTTCAGTTAGTATTTCCGGTTTTTTGTTATCGGAGTAATATTCCAGAACTTCAAGTATGGCAGAATCTGATTTATGAATTATGAAACAACGGTCAGTAGCCTTAATCTTTAGAAGTTTCAAAAAATAGCGGTCATCATTATTAAGCTCAGCGGAATTTATAGAGTTTATATAAAAGAGTGCTTTATCCGGCTTGCTGTCGATTTGAGTGGCAACCTTGTCTAAGCGTGGGTCATGATTATTTCTTTGGCATGAAGTTGAAATAATTATGGCCACCAAAATAATCAACACATTAAGAAACTTGTTTTTCATAAAAAACGACTTGTGTATAATCTATCTTTGTCTATGCAAAGATACTTATTTATGATGTAAAGGTCAACAAGAAGATGGGTAGTGAGTTTATTTTTCTATAGACGTGTCGATACCATAACTTTCTATCCCTGATCATGGGCCTAAAGCAGGCAAGTGCGCCTATTGTTGTAAATTTTCAATTAGATTAGAGTTCTGTTACGTCACGCTTCCAAATGTTATAAAAATAGGGAGATTTGGAAGCGTGACGCAGTATTTTTTATTATCTTTGCATTCTAAATTTCATAAGTAGCTAAGAAAAATTAATGAACAGATAAAGCGAAGTTATTTTTGAGTCGATTTTGGTGCGTAACGAAGGAGAATATTAATATATTCGACTGAATGACAAACCAAAAGCAGCCAGAAAGAACGAGCTTTAGCTTTCGAGAGGGTCTGTCTCTTGCATTCGGAGCAGATAAAAAAGGCTCTTGGAATAAACGGCGTAATCACTAAGGAACACTCATGGCGAACCGTTGCTAATGACGAGCATCCCGGGGCGCAGATTGACCTTTTGATTGACCGAAACGATAAAGTGATTAATCTCTGTGAGATTAAATATTCCGAGAACCCTTACGCCATAGATAAGAAGTACATGGAGAACCTCCGTAATAAAGTAGCATTGTTTCGCCAGATCACAAAGACACGCAAAGGAATTGCCTTGACCATGATAACAAGTTCCGGTCTCGCGAAGAATTCATATTCCATGAATAATATCTATTTGCAAGTGACTGCCGATGATTTATTCGCTGAGGTATAGAGATTTATAGTAGGCATTTACTGAAGTGCACTTAGCGACTCTAACTCATTTCGCGACCTGTCGGTAGAATAATAAAACAGCGGCGCGGCAGGGGAGCCTGTCGCGCCGTCGTATGCGGGGGTATGTAGGGAAACGAGGGCGGATTGGATGCTCAGGCCGGGTCTAAATGCTGCTTGTCGGGATATATTTCTCAATATCTACAGAGGGCAACTTGCTGCCTTTGGCGATGACTTCTTCGATAAAGGTTACGACCTCTTCTTTTGTCATCTTTTTTCTGATGAAAGCGTAGTATAGAAAATCAACCGTAGTCAGATATGTTATCTGATTATGGGCGCAATATTCTTTTATATCCTTGAGATTACTGCTGCCAAGAACATCCTTGTTGTCGCGGCAATACACCATGCACGCACTTTCCCCTTTGCCTAAAAGTAATGTGTCGCGCAGTCGCGCATACTCATATCGGGATTCTCTTTTCGGGTCAAACTTGACCTGCACAAAGCGTGAGGCAAAGAATCTGAGGGTATTGTCAATCCGGGTCTTCGTCGCCCGGTTTACAGTGACTTCATTGTATACCACATCGAGTATCAGATATTGATATTCCGGAAATATATCAAGGAGAAGACTGAATTGTCCGGCCTTGATAAAATGGATAATTACATCGGCATCCAGCACGATTTTAGTCTTCGTTGTCATCTATGCCGATTTTATGTAACAATTCCAGATAATGGCCCTCGGAAATTTTTTCATTATCGAAAAGTTTTCGGGCCTTCTCTCCGAAATCTCCGATTACAAGGTTCTTATTGACGGGTTCATACAGCGCCGTGTCATATCCATATTCTCTCGCGGTTTTTTTTACCGGATATTCCTTGAAGGTGTCGCGTTCGTTGCGGTTGATAAGCCCCAAATCAAACAGCCGGTTGAGCACGGCAGAATACGAAACCGAAAAATAGTGCTCTATCCTCAATATGGATGCCAGAGAGATATGTCCGGCCATCAATTCGTTATCCGGAATCATCTGCCTTACACCATCAGCCGGCATCAGGAACATCAAGGCGAAAGCGTCGGCACATTGCTCTTTATCATTTTTCTTGCCGTCGTCCATACAGTTGTGGGGCGTAGGATTCGGATCAAAATAAAGATGATACAGTTCATGGGCGATGGTGAAATGCTGTCGGCATTTAGGATGATTGGAATTGATAAGCATAAACCGTTTGTCGCCGCTTTTCAGGCTCATCCCCGAAAAGTTATCCGACAACGGACGGTATATTGTCAATACATTCAATTTAAGAAGCAGGCTCTTGAGATTTACTGCTTCGCTGTCGCTCAATCCCGTCACCTGACGAAATTTAGAGACCTGACTTTCCACAAGGTTCAACAACGATGCTTTCATCTTGCTTCTATCGCCTCCATTTTAAGGTAAGACTTTACAATGTCCTTGAACTTCATGATCTCTCCTGCATCCTCCGGCGTGATACTGTCAATGCGGAATGCGGATGCAAGAATCATAGCATCCACATTCTCGTTTTCCTCAAAGAGCACTGTCATATCACAGCCAAAGAAATCACTTGCCTTCTCAATGACATTGTATGGCATCTCTCTCTCTCCCGATTCATAATTGCTATAAGCAGAGCGCGTGATGCCGAGAGCTTGCGCCACCTCATCCTGTGTGTAGCGTGCAGTCTCTCTTAATTTCTTTAGATTCCGAGAAATGGCCTTGTCCATATTATAATAGGTTTGCGTGGCAAAGTTATTAAATCTTTTTTATATATCAACGGATTGCCACGCAATAATGTTGCAATACTTTTGCTCGTGGTTATTTCGAACTACTTCATTTCGGGAAGTGCCTGTCGGATAAAACAGCGGCGCGGCAGGGATGGCCTGTCGCGCCGTAGTATGCGGGAGTGAGGATAATGTCGGGGGCGGCTTCGGGGCGGCCCTTGTAAGACGTCAGTCTTCCTTCATGTTGTGGAATACGTTCTGAACGTCTTCGTCCTCTTCGAATTTGTCGAGAAGCTTCTCGAGCTGCTCGCGCTGCTCGGGGGTTACCTCCTTGTAGTCGGTCGGGATGCGCTCGAACTCTGCCGAGACAATCTCCAGACCTTTGTCCTCAAGGAATTTCTGAAGGTTGGCGAACTGGTCGAAGGCGCCGTAGATGAGCCATTCCTCCTCTTCAGCCTCCAATTCGGCTTCGAAATCCATCAGGTCGAGTTCGAACTCGTCGAGGGCCATGTCGGCCGACGGCTTCACGTGGAACACGCTCTTGTGGTCGAACAGGAACGAGAGGGAGCCCTGGGTGCCCAGCGAGCCGCCGAATTTGTTGAAATAGCTGCGCACGTTGGCCACGGTGCGCTGGTTGTTGTCGGTGGCTGTCTCCACCACGATGGCGATGCCGTGGGGCCCGTATCCTTCGTAAACAATCTCCTTGTAGTCGCCGGCATCCTTGTCGGTGGCTTTCTTGATGGCGCGCTCCACAGTGTCCTTGGGCATGTTGGCGGCCTTGGCGTTTTGCATAAGCACGCGCAGACGCGGGTTCATGTCGGGATCCGGTCCGCCGGCCTTGGCGGCGATGGTGATCTCCTTGCCGATACGTGTGAACGTACGGCTCATGTTGCCCCAGCGTTTCAGTTTGCGGGCCTTGCGGTATTCAAATGCTCTTCCCATATATGTAAGTAGCTGTTAAAATTAAGACTCTGTTCCTTAAAATTTCGGGGTCGTAGGGGCGGCGATTTTTGGGCAGATTTTGCGAGTCTCGGAAAGAGCGATGCGGGCATCGTGACCGAAGAGATCTCGCGAAAGATGCCAAAAAGCGCCGGGCTTACGGTAATTTTAATTCCCGAATAAGGAAACATATTATATTGTAATATTTTTCACCATATGTGAGTGTTTTTTTGAGAAGAATCCCGGATTTTAGATATACGTCCGTATCTTCTATATTTTAACATTTCAGGTAATGCCTTCACTTAGAAAATTACCAATTGTCTCGCATCCTTGGGCGTCTTTTGCCCCTTGTTTCCAGTCACATACCTCGGTATGCTCCTTTCAGCAAGTGCCAAAATCCGCTCCAAGCCTGCGACCCCTACGACTCCGAAATTTTAAGGAACAGAGTCTTTAAATTCTTATCGGAGTTCGGCGCCGAAAGCTTTCAGAGCCTCGATGATGCGGCTCATGGCGGCGTCGATCTGTTTGTCGTTGAGCGTGCGCTCATTGTCCTGAAGTTTCATCGCCACGGCGTATGATTTCTTGCCTTCCGGCAGGTTCTTCCCTTCGTAGACGTCGAAGAGACGCACATCGCGCAGAAGTTTGCGCTCAGCCTTGCGGATCACGGCCTCGAGGTCGGCGAATCTCACCGATTTGTCCACGAGCAGAGCCAGGTCGCGGTCCACAGGCTGTGTTTTCGGCAGCTCGCTGAAGGTGACGCGGTTGCGGGCCGTGAGCTTGAAGAGCGCGTTCCAGTCGATGGCGGCATAGACCACGCTCTGCGGTATGTCGAATTTCTTGAGCAGCGAGGCGCGGAGAATTCCGGCCGTGGCAAGGTCCTTGCCCGAGCGGGTGGCTATGTCGAGCTTGGCGGCGAACACCTCATCGGAGCCCTGTGTGCGCGTCAGAGCAGACTCCGACACGCCGAGACGGGCGAAGATATTGTTGAGGATGCCCAAGAGGTCGTAGACAGAAATCTCCTCGGCCTTGACATTCCAGGAAGCGGGGGTCTTGCGGCCCGTCATCCAGAGAGCCAGCGAGGGCTCCTCGTGGTAGCGGGCGAGAGGACGCTCCGCCGATTCCTCTTTCTCGGGCATGTAGCGGTAGATATTGCCGAACTCGTAGAATTTGAGGTCGGCCATCTTGCGGTTCACATTGTGCGAGATCGACTCCAGACCGCCATAGAGAAGCGTCTGACGCATCACGGAGAGGTCGCCGCTCAGCGGATTGAGCAGGCGCACGCATTCCGCGGCGGGGTAGAGCTCCGATTTTTCATAATAGGAGGCGGCGGAGAGCGAATTGTTGAGGATCTCCATGAAGCCCTCGGCAGTGAGCTGCTCGCTTACTATCTGCTGCATGTCGTAGCTCTCGTCGGTATCGGCGCGCTGAGAGAGCGATACGTGCATTTCGTCGCCGATCTCCACATTGTTGTAGCCGTAGACGCGGAGCACTTCCTCCACGACGTCGCAGGGACGGCATACATCCACGCGATAGGTCGGCACGGATAGGCGAACCTTGTCGGGATCCGGGGTCTCCTCCACATCAATCTCGAGCGCTTTGAGGATGCACTTCACGAGCTCCGCGGGAATCTCCTTGCCGATGAGGCGGTTGCAATAGCTGAAGGTGAAATCGAATTCGGCGCGTTTCACGGGCTCGGGGTAGATGTCGGCCACATCGCCGCAGATCTCTCCGCCGGCGAGCTCTTTGATGAGGCATGCGGCGAGGCGGGCGGCATAAACGGTTATCGAGGGGTCGGCGCCGCGCTCATAGCGGAACGAGGCGTCGGTGCTCAGCCCGTGGCGACGGGCCGTGCGGCGGATGCGCGTGGGGTTGAACCATGCGCTCTCGATGAATACCGATTCCGTCTCTTCGGTCACTCCCGAGTCGAGACCGCCGAACACGCCTGCGATACACATCGGCTTGCGGCCGTCGCAGATCATCAGGTCGGAGGCGTCGAGCTTGCGCTCCACTCCGTCGAGCGTGGTGAACGGGGTGCCGGCGGGGCAGGTCTTCACGCGGATCTCCTCACCCTCGACTTTGGCGAGGTCGAAGCAGTGGAGAGGCTGTCCGATGCCGAGAAGTATGAAATTGGTGATGTCCACGATATTGTTGATGGGGCGCTGTCCGGCGGCCGCGAGCAGGTTGCGCAGCCATTCGGGCGATTCCTTCACCTTGACGCCGCGGATGGTTACGCCCGAATAGCGGGGACATCCCTCGCGGTCCTCCACCTCGATCTTCACGGCGCCATCCTTGCGGTCGGTATGGAACGCCGAAGTGTCGGGCACGTTGATTTCGGGATATTCGCCGGCGCCCTCACCCTGGGCGGCGAGACACCACATGCGGGCTTTGAGGTCGCGAGCCACGCCGTAATGGCTGGCCGCGTCGACGCGATTGGGGGTGAGCTCCACTTCGAGGCGCCAGTCGCTCTCGACGTTGAAATATTCAGAGGCGGGTGTGCCCGGTTTCACGTCGTCGGGGAGCACCATGATGCCGGCATGGTCCGTGCCGAGACCGAGCTCATCTTCGGCGCATATCATGCCGAAGGATTCCACGCCGCGTATCTTCGATTTCTTTATCTGGACTTCCTTGTCGCCGTCGTAGAGGGTGGTGCCGACGGTGGCCACCACTACAGTCTGGCCGGCCGCCACGTTGGGCGCGCCGCATACTATCTGCACCGGTTCGCCGGCGCCGAGGTCGACGGTCGTGACGTGCAGGTGGTCGGAATCGGGATGGTCGATGCATGTGAGCACTTTGCCTATAACCACGCCGCGGAGACCTCCGCGGATGCTTTCCACTTCCTCCACAGTGTCGCATTCGAGGCCGAGCGACGTGAGGGTGGCGGCAAGTTCACGCGGACTCAGTTCGCAGTCGATATAGCGTCTGAGCCATTTATAGGATATATCCATAATTTTTTTATGACATTATTTTCCGACTGCAAAATTAATAAAAAAATTTCCCTCTGTCAATTCTGAGAGGGCTATATTCGCAAGGTGTCAGGGAATTCGATGCGGAAGGTTGTGCCACGGCCGACCTCCGATTCCTTCACGAAGATGCGGCCGCCGTGGTATTCCTCCACGATGCGCTTCACCAGAGTCAGCCCCAGTCCCCAGCCCCGTTTCTTGGTGGTGTAGCCGGGATGGAACACTGTCTTGAAATTCTTACGGGCAATCCCTTTTCCGGTGTCTTTGACTTCGACCCACACGATGTTTTTCTCCGCTCCGGTGGTTATGTCGATCGATCCCTCGCCCTGCATGGCGTCGACGGCGTTCTTGGTGAGGTTTTCCATCACCCATTCAATCAGCGGGCGCGAGAGCATCACGCCGTGGTCGTCGTCGGAGAGATGGAGGGTGATCGCCACGCGTCCCGACACGCGGCTCTTCATATATTCGAGCGATCGGCTCACGGTCTCGTTGAGATACTCGAGCTGCATCTCCGGTTGCGAGCCGATCTTCGAGAAGCGGTCGGCGATCGTGGAGAGCCTGCGCACATCCTTGTCGATCTCGCCGGTCACTTCCGGGTCGATGCCCGTGGCCTGCAGATATTCGCTCCAGGCCATAAGCGAGGAGATGGGCGTGCCGAGCTGATGGGCCGTCTCCTTGGAGAGACCGACCCATACGCGGTTCTGTTCGGCCCGCTTGGTATAGACCATCGCCAGATAGATGATCAGCGCCAGGATGAGCATCACGGCCATCTGGATATAGGGATAGACGCTAAGGATGCGCAGCAGGCGCGAATCTTCGAAATAGATATACTGGTTCTGGCCTCCGGTGAGTTCCACCTCGATGAAATGCGGGTTGATGTCGGCCAGTTTCTCCGGCGGCGTGTTGCCGGCGGCTTTCAGCAGGCGTCCGTGCAGATACTCGCGGTTTTTCCCCGAGAGCTCGGTATACAGTGATTTCTCCTCATCCCCCTTTTCGGGAAGCGAGAAATTGCGGAATTCGGAAATGTCGAGATTCTTGTCGCAGATCAGCACCGGGATGGAGTTGTTCTGGGCTATTATTCCGAGCAGAAATTCGAAATCGGAATCTACGTTGGCCTTGGCGAGACGCTCGGTGGCCTGGGCCCATATATCCATGCGGTCGCGCTCCTGGCGGGCAAGTTCCTTGATGAGGTTGTTGGATATGAGCAGAAACACGATCACGGCTATCGCGGAGAATGCGATAACCATCATCTTGCCAGTGCGCCGGTCGATCTTGCTCATGTGGAGAGAGTCGGGATTAATTATCTGTACTGATTAGATGAAAGTCTGCGGATCGTGGGCGCGGTAGGGATAGCCGATAATCAGCATTATCACAAGCGAGGCCACGGCCACGAACATGATGTTTGCCAGAGCCACGGTCCAGGCCTTGCTCCCTTTCCCCTTCTCCGTGAGGTAGAGGCATCGGAAGCTCACGGCCATGGCGATAACGGGCACCGGCAGATAATAATACCAGTCGCCGAGATCCATCAGGAAGGGGGAGAGGACGCCGAGGATGGTATATGCGATGGTCGAGACGGTGGTGACGATCGCGCTTGTGCGCTGTCCGAAGCGTCCGTAGAAGGTGGTGAGGCGGTTATGGATGTTGCTGCGGCGGTGGAACGCACCGTAGCGGATATGCGCGTTCATTGTCATCAGGCCGATTATCACTCCCAGGATGAGTGCGGGCTCTAACTCCCATGAGCAAATCAGATGGTCGGAAGTGCGCTGCGACTGCACGAGCTCCGTGCCTATCACTCCGATCGGGCCGAACACGAGGAAGGTGGTAAGGGGATAGAAGGGTGTCTGGCTGAAAGGATGCTTTCCGATGTTGCTGCCCAGAACGATCACGGCAATAAGGAGACCGAGCAGGATAGTCCACCAGCCGGCCATCGAGAGCAGGGCCATCCCCGCCATAGCCATGAGCAGGCCGAATATCTTGATGCCTTCGCGAAGGATAAAGGCGATCGACCGGTTCATGTCGTCGGCTTTGAGCATCAGGTCCTCGCGGTTCTCTCCGAAGCCTTTGAGCTCATCCATATAGCGGTGGTAGACGTTATAGGTGCATTGCGCGAAGACGGCGAAAATCGCGCAGACCATTGCAGGCAGGAATTCGGCGTTGCCGTGTGCGGCGGCCGCGGCGGTTCCCGCCGTGACCGTTGCCACGCCGAGCCATACGGTCTTCAGCGCGGCGGCCTTGATAACAATCTGGAGTGCAGTCATAGTGAAAAAGAAGATAGAAGGGTATAAGGAGGAAAAATTAAGTCAGAAGTCAGAGGAGAGAGTTATGACTTGCTATTAGTCGATTGTGTAGAGGCATACGAAGAGGCTCGAGACGCCGATGGCGATCCAGAGGATTATGGCCTGAAGCAGAGGCTTCACGCCCACTTCGCGGATCACTCCGATGCTCAGGCTCGCGCCGATGGCGAAGAGCACGGCCACGAGCGCCTGTTTGGCAAGCGCCACAGTGCCGTCGTAGACGGGACGCATGAACCCGGCGATGCTTTCGGGTGTATAGGTGTTGATCACCATCGCCACCACGAAAAGGAGGATAAACCAGGGGATGGATACTTTCGCTTTTCCTTCCCCTTTGTTGTCCTTGCGGAAATACCAGATGGTGAAGAAGGCGAGGGGGATTATCCAGAGGGCGCGGGTGCATTTGATGAGGGTGGCCAGCTCGCAGGCTTCCGGACCGTAAGCGGCGCCGGCGCCGACAACGGAACTCGTGTCATGGATGGCGATGGCGGCCCATGTTCCGAACTGCTGCTCCGACATTCCGAAGAAGTGACCGAGGGGCGGGAAGATGAAGAGGGCCACGGCGTTGAGAATGAAGATCACGCCGAGCGAGACGGCCATATTCTTTTCGTTGGCCTTCATCACGCCGCCAACAGCCGCGATGGCCGAGCCGCCGCAGATGGCAGTGCCCGATGAAATCAGATAGGAGGCCTTGTCGTTGATCTTCATCCAGCGCCCCAGAAAGATGCCGAGAATCATCACGCCTACAACCGACACCACGGTGAAGAGCATGCCGTCGGCACCGCTCTGAAGGCTCTTCTGCAGATTCATGCCGAAGCCGAGACCCACAACCGATGCCTGAAGAAGATATTTGGAGAGTTTTTTATTGAATTTGGGAAACGGAATGCCGAAGACTATGGCGAACATCAGTCCTAAAAAGAGGGCGGTCGCCGGAGAGATAATCTCCATCCCGAAAATCATCTTGAAAGGGAAGATCATGAATGCGAGAAGCACCCAGTATAGCGGCCTGCCCAACGGGGCAAGGCGGGAATAGACGTTTTTGATTTTTTTCATCACATCTGAGTTGATTATTGCAAAATTAGTGAAAAAGGAGTAAATTTGCAAATTGATAATATCGGAAGCGGGCGCGAGCGCACGCGACTGTTCAAACGATTGAAAAGTGAAGATACACCGGGAGGGAACCAACATACTCATACTCTTGTTTATAGTGTTGGCGGCGTTGAACGTGCCGGTATGGCTTTTCATGCCCCCATGGGTCATCCCGGCGCTGTTCACGACTGTCTCGGCAGTGGTATATGCCTTTGTGTTCAACTTCTTCCGCTGTCCGGTGCGCCATTATCGCGGCGAACGCCGCAACCATGTGGTCAGCTCCGTCGACGGCCGGGTGGTGGCCGTGGAAAAGGTCTACGAGGGTGAGTTCATAGGCGGCGACGCCATCATGCTCTCGGTGTTCATGTCGCCTCTGAATGTCCATGCCAACTGGTTTCCTGTCGACGGCCGGGTGGAATATGTGCGCCATCATTCGGGCCGCTTCCTTTCGGCATATCTGCCGAAGGCGAGCAGTGAGAACGAGCGGAGCACTATCGGAATCGTGACCGATACAGGGCGGCGCATCACGGTGCGGCAGGTGGCCGGCGCCATGGCGCGACGCATTGTCACCTATGCCCGCAAGGGGAGCGAGGCCTCCATCGACGAGCATCTCGGTTTCATCAAATTCGGATCTCGCGTCGATCTTTACCTTCCGCTCGATTCGCAGGTGCTTGTCAAGATTGGCGACACCACCCGCGGCGGCGTAACGCCCGTAGCCGTCATCGGCGAAGAGCCGGCTTCTTCAAATATTCAGTAAAGATGAATGTAATCGTAAAAAACATACCCAACGCCATCACCTGCCTCAACATCCTGTCGGGATCGTTGGCGGTGGTGTTCGCCCTGCACGGCGAAGGCTCGATGGCCGGAATCTCCTTCTATCACTGGGCCTGCATCTTCATCGGCATCGCCGCCGTGGCCGATTTCCTCGACGGCTTCGCCGCCCGGATGCTCCATGCGTATTCGAATCTCGGCAAGGAACTCGATTCGCTCTGCGACGCCGTGAGCTTCGGCGTTGCGCCGGCCATGCTCCTCTTCTCTACGATGGAGATCTATGGCGCGCAGTCCTGGCTCTGCTGGCCCGCGTTGCTGATTCCGGTTTTCGGGGTGCTGAGGCTTGCCCGCTTCAACATCGACACCCGTCAGAGTGTCTCCTTCATCGGTCTGCCTATTCCGGCCAACGCCATCTTCTGGATAGGATATACGGCGCTCGCCGCTGAGGGCACGGAATTCCTCACGCAGTGGTATGTGCTTCTGCCCGTGCTGATCGCCGAATGCTATTCGATGGTGTCGGGACTGAGGCTTTTCTCGCTCAAGTTCAAGACCTGGGGCTGGAAGGGGAATGAATTCCGCTGGCTCCTCATCGTCACGGCGGTGGCTCTTGTGGCGTTCATGGGTCTGCCCGGGCTGATGTGGCTGATAGTGGCCTACATCCTTTACGGTCTCTTCGCCCGCGACTGAGCGAAAATTTGATTTTCAGAATATAGGACTTCGTTCGATGGGAGTTTTTCTAATAATACTTGTAGCAATTTTTCTTCTGTGGCCATGGATAGCGAAATGGCTACGGGGATATATGGCCCGGCGCGCCGAGGATATGATGCGCCGCATGGCCGGTATGCCGCCTCGCAAAGAGGAGGAGAGAAGACGGCGCGAGCAGAACCGCGAGCGTCGGAGCGAACGCAAGCGCCGTGAGGCCGAACGCAGGGCCGAAGAGGGCCTGCGCAGCATGCGCGAATATGCCGAGGATGTGGAATTCACCGAAGTTCGGGAATTCTCGGAGTCCACAATCATCGGCCAAGAGGAATCCGGTAAACGCCGCGTCTACAGTGAAAGCCAGGTTTCCGATGCCGAATATACGGAAATCCGGGAGCGCAGTGAAAAATGACACGGCGCAGGGATTATAAGGAACGGAGTCTGATAAACAGTTTCTAAGGGACAGAGTCTAAACATTATGCAGAAGATACTTTTTGTGAGCGACCTCGACGGCACGCTCCTGCAACCGGATGCGCGCCTTTCGGCCGAAACCGTGCGACTGCTCAACCAAAGCATCGCCGCCGGCAAGCTTTTTACCATCGCCACGGCTCGCACACCGGCCACTGTCGCCCCAATCCTCAAGGATGTAAAGATCAATATTCCGGCCATAGTGATGACCGGCGCCGCGCAATGGATTCCGGGCACCCACGACTTCTCTTCCGTGAAATATATGGATCCGGATGTGGTAAGGAGTCTTGTGGAGGCCTACAGGCGCGAGAAATCGCCTATCTTTCTTTTCACGCTCGAAGACGGGGTGCTCAATATCTTTCATATCGGCGGAAAGCTCAACGATCTTGAGCAGGCGTTTGTCGAGGAACGCCTCACGTCGCCCTATAAGCGGTTCCATTTAGATCCCGACGGGAAGGAGATTCTGCCCGATGACCTGAGCAAGACAGTGATCTTCTACGGCATGCAGCCCCCCGCTATAGCGCGCCGCGGATACGAGGCCGCCCTGAAAATTCCGGGATGCCGCCCCCAGATCTATCATGATCTTTACGGCCCGGAGATAGCGCTGATCGACGATTTCGCACCGGAGGCCACCAAAGCCAACGCCGTGCTCGAACTTGCCGGGCGCCTCGGCGCCGACCGCATAGTGGCGTTCGGCGACAATATCAACGACCTGCCGATGCTGCAGGTGGCCGATACGGCCGTGGCCGTGGAGAACGCCCTGCCCGAGGTGAAAGAGGCCGCCGACATTGTGATCGGCCCCAACACCGCGGACTCCGTGGCGCGTTTCATCGCCGAATATTAGAGTTTTTTGAGGATTTCGAGGGCGGTGCCGACGCATTCCGCCTCCGGGCGCTCGGGATATAATCCGCGCTGTTTCACCCACTCCTCGTCGACAGGATAGAAATCGATGGGAGCCGTGTCACCATTCAGGCGCGCGTCGATCCATTTCTTCCATCTTGTGTAATAGAGCGAGCCGAGTACTCCGGCCCATTCCCGGTGGCCGTAGTCGCGCAGTTTCCCTTTCTCGCTGGCCTCGCGCGGCCCCCAGGTTGTGATGAGCAGGCGGGCGTTGCGCTCCATGTTGTCGCGCTCCGCATCGTCATGCCCCAATGAGCGGGCATCCTTTATCCATTTGTTCACGTGGAATTCCGGACGTGTGGAGAGCAGACGGTCCTGCGTCTTCAGAAGCTCCAGGAACTCATCGGAATGCTTCTTGAACGCTTTCATATCGTTCTTCTTGAGATCCTCCTGCATCTTGGTGTATGTGAGGCGTCCCTTCTCTGCCACGGCCTGACGGGTGATGTCCACGAGGTCGTAGCGGTAATTTTCGTTGCCGGCGAGACGCGGAGCCGCTTTGCCGAAACGTTTGGCGGCATCGATCACATCCTGCGGTTCGTAATAAGGCACCATTCGGCTCCAGCTCGACACTCTCCACACCTTCTCCGAAGGACGGGCGCAGAACACGGATTCGGTGGTGCCCTGCTGAAGGTTGCCCCAGGGGCAGTTGTAGATAGTGGCTCCAAGTGCGAGCCATCCCTTTTCGGCATCGGCATCGCGCTTGCCATAGCGGGCTTCGGAATAACCTTTGAGCCAGTCCTCTTTCGTGAACTGCTCCGGGCGCCATATAAGCTCGCTGAGCAGTTCATACATCACCGGATTGTTCTCTATCCCCTCCGGGGTGAGTCCGACGCCCGTAAGGTCCTTGCCGAAACGGGAGTCGCGGGCTTTGTAATATCCGCCGATAACGTTGTCGAGGCGTCCGTGGAGGCCGACATTGCCGCCGAAATTGAGCAGCATGCAGAACATCCAGTCGTGGGGAAGATACCCCTCGGCGCGTTTGGTCTTCGACGGAGAATCCGGGTCGCCCCAGTTGGGCTTGATCTCCGAAGCGAGGTCGAGCACCACGATATCCCCCTTCTTCACGCCTGCAAGCAGTTCGGCGCGCGGGTTCTCGTTCCATCCCTGGATAACCCACACGGCATCCGGGTTGGCTCTCTTCATGGCCGACGAGATGATACGTCCGGCTTCGGGAAGGTTCACGCCCTCGGTGCTTCCCCCCTCGTGGAAGGGATCCATGCTGTAATATTTCGCCGGACCGTTGAGTTTGCGAAGCTCATCATAATAGATATCCGCTATCAGATTGAATTTGGGGTCGGTGGTCTTGAGGAATGCGGGGCGTGTGAAGCCGTTCCAGATACCTTTGCCCGATACCTCCATGCCCAGGCGCTCGTCGGCATCGTGGGGCACCATTCCCGAATATCCGGGGAGCACCGGCTCCATGCCCAATTCGCGCATGCGGCCGAGAATGCGGTGCTGGAGTTCCTCGCGGTCGGCATACCATTCCTTGGTGTTGGGGCCTCCCCACCCTTCGAGGTTGTTCATCAGCCACCATGCCTGGAATGCGGGACCGGCCACGAACGCATCGGCCTCCTTAGCGCTGTAACCGAGGCGGCGCAGGGTGTTGCGCCATACTATGTCGGTGCCCGTTATGGCCAGCGGCATGTTGATGCCTCGCAGAGCCATCCAGTCAATCTCCTTCTGCCAGCGGTCCCAGTCCCAGAAAGCCATGGAATAGGAGTGGGTGCAGTAGTTGAGGTAATATCTCTGGGAGAGGTCGGTGACGCGGCGCTCGGGCTTTGCCGGAAGCGGCAGCTTTGCCGGAAGCTCGGCGGTCATGTCGTTCCAGCTCAGATGTATATGCGGGTAGTATTTCAGATACCAGTTTAGGCCGGCGGATATGTTCACCGGGTTGTTCCCCTTTATGGCCGGTTTGCCGTCGATTGCCGAGATCTCGAAGAAATCCTCGGGAGAGCTCTCCTCGATGAAGAGGAAATGTCGCGAGGCTCCGGGCTCTATGCGCTCGGCGAGCGCGGCTACGGGCGAAGTGGCTGAGAGCCAGAGGCGCCGCAGGTCCTCCCAGCGGTAATAACCGGGCGCGCCGGGGGCCTCTTTCAGCCCGGTTATGGCGGCCGGTTTTTCATTGAGCCTTACCGATACAAGCGTCTCACCCTCCGGATTGCGGAAGAAAGCCAGCTGCAGATTGGCGCCCATCGGCACGAGGCGGAAGGTCTGCCATTCGTCGGCCACATTCTCCTCGCCGTCGAGCGTCATGTCGGCACCCGAAATGCTTGCTAATGCGAGCAGGCGGAGCAACGCCGTGTCATGTCCGAAACGGAGGTCGACGGGCACTCCTTTGCCGGCGAGAGCGGAATCGGCGCGCGCCACGATATCGCGGAGCAGCGTAGTGGCGCAGCGGGGGCCGAGGGCTTTCCCCTCGACAGAGTTGGCATTGCGCACATACATCCGGTAGTTCGACATCTTCCATTGATTGTAGAGGTCTTCGGGGGTGAAGATATGCAGAAGTTCCTCATCGAGGCCGTTGACATCCTGAATGCTTATCGCCACCTCATAGATATCGGTCATCAGCTTGCTCAGCTTCTCCACTTTCGAGGGGTCGTTGAAGAGTCGCGTGGCCGTGGCCTCGTTGCGCGTCAGCGAGTCGAGGCGAGGCATGAATCGTTTGTACCATCCTTTCTTTTTATCGCCGAGGGCGCGCGCTTCCTCGGAATCGTCGGCTATCATCTTCATGTTGGATGGTGTGGCGTGGCGCTCCACGTTCAGTTTGCCGTTCAGCTCTTTGAGTCGTTCGCTGAACGCCGCCATGGAGATTATGCAACGCGGCTCCATGCTGCTGCGGGCCTCTATGCGTGTGTTCCCCTCGAAGAGCGAGGGGAAGCGGCTGAACATTCGTCCGGCAATCTCGCGGTGCTGTTGCTCGCCGAGTTCCGAGAGTTCGCCCCAGTGCCCTTTGGTATGGGTCGCGCAGCGTTCGAGCACCGAGAGCACGCTGTCGCCGAAAGCCGTAAGGTTCCCCTGAGCCTTCTGGGCGCGCAGACCGTCGACGGCGCGCGGATGCACATAATCCTTGATCACCCAGCGCGAGCCGTGGCGTCCGTAATGGCTGAGATATACAGGCTTATAGCCCGCCGGCAAAGGCGGAAGCGAATCGCGCGTCACGGGATAGGCGTAGTAGACGCCACCCGATTTTTCGCGCGTAGCCGCGATTTCTCCGCGCACGTCGGCAGTGGCGGTTATGGAATGAAAGGGGGAAAGAGCCGCTATGAGCAGCAGGAATCCGAGTTTTTTCATGATGTCAGGTATTATGTGCATTGCGTTATGCAATTGCAAAGATAGCTATTGTGATGCAAAGATAGGTAGCTTTTTATAAGAAAACAAGAAAGGCCCGGGTAATTCCCGAGCCTTCTGTCGGGGTGAGGCGACTCGAACGCCCGACCTCTACGTCCCGAACGTAGCGCGCTAACCAACTGTGCTACACCCCGATTTTGTTTGCGACTGCAAAGTTACAAAATATTTCCGTATTGCGCAACAATCGCGCTGATTTTTATTTGCGGGGGAGGAGGGCGAGGGCGTAGAGAAGTACGAAGGCGTAGCCGATCGCCGGGACGATGAAGGCGGTGGATACCGACGCATGGTCGGCCACAAGACCCATCAGCAGTGTGCCGACGGCCCCGCCGATCGGCGTCATCATCAGGAAGGATGAGGCTATCTTCACAGATTTGCCGGCCTCGCCGATGGTTATGGCGAAGATCGTGGGGAACATGATGGCCTCGAAGGCATAACACATAAATACGCCTCCGCGCGATAGAGGACCGGCGTCGAGCGTGACGCACAAGGCTCCGGCCACTGTCATCACGGCGCAGAACAGCAGTACTTTGCGTGCGTCGATGCGGCTCATCACCCAGCTGCCGGCGATGCGCGCCAGCATGAAGAGGCCTAACGCGCCGAAGGATAGCACGGCCGAAGCCGTGGCCTTGTCCATCCATGGATCGGCGCCGGCAGTGGCATAATTGATGAAGAGGGAGTTGATGGAGATTTCGGCCACTTCATAGCAGAAGAGGGCGAAAACGCCCATGCGGAAAAGCTTCCGCTTCCAGAGGGAGCGGATTGTGGCGCCGATGCCGGCCGGTTTGCCGGATGAGTCGGAATTCTCGGAAGAATCGTCGGATGCGGTGATTTCCGGAAGTTTGGCGCGCGAGAAGAAGAGGGCCACGAGGAGCACAACCACTCCCATCACCGTATAGGGCACCGACACAGAGGCTCCTTCGCTCGAGAAGAGGAAACCGCCCACAATCACCGGAGCGAGGATGCATCCGAGTCCGTTGAACGACTGCGCGAAGTTCAGACGGCTCGCCGCTGTGGCGCGGTCGCCCAGCTCGGAGGCGTATGGGTTGGCGGCCGTCTCGAGTATCGCGAGACCGCAGCCGATCACGAACAAAGCGCCGAGAAATATCGGAAACGACATCATGCTGTCGCCCGGAATGAAGAGCAGCGAGCCGACGCCGAAGAGGAGCAGACCCGTCACCACGCCGCGGCGGTAGCCGAAGCGCGTAATCATGATGCCGGCGGGAAGCGCCATGAGGAAATAGCCAAGATAGGTGGTGGCCTGCACCAGCGCCGACTGGGTGATGGTTATATCCATCGATTCCTGGAAATGCTTGTTGAGCACATCGAGGATTGCGCGGGCGAAGCCCCACATGAAGAAGAGGGAGGTGATGAGTATGAAGGGGAGGAGGCATTTCTTGCTTACGAGACGCATGGGATAATTTTGAATTTTGAATTTTGAATGCGAAGCAAAATTAACAAAAAATCGGGGAAATTCAATTTTATTCTGTTTGCAGGTGAAATGGGGGCCGAGGATGTTAAGAAATGTTAAAAGATGTAAAGAGTGTTCATTTTACACTTATAACTAATTATATTTGCGACACCGGAATTGGAACCGGCGGATCCTATCACCGCTCCGCCGATGGAAAGCTCTCATCAATAAAGATATGCCGAAGGGCAGTCTGAATTTGGAAATATATTTAATACCATAAGTTAACCTTACATTCATGAACTTTGCACAGTCAAACGGCGCGGGAGCGAAGGCTCCGCGTGTCTGCAGAAAAGGGCTATGGCTCGCCATGTTTATGGTGTGCCTGCTGACCGGTCTGTCGGCGAAGGCCCAGAATTCAATTACCGGAACAGTGACCGACGAGCAGGGTGAACCTCTGATCGGCGCGAGCGTGTTCGTAGTCGGCACCAACACCGGCACGGCAACCGATGCCGACGGCCGCTTCAAGATCGAGGCCGCCAAGGGTAAGAAACTCAGAGTCTCCTACATCGGTTACGCTTCCAAGGAAGTTGCCGTCACCAACTCGGTGATGAACATCGTGCTCAAGGAGGACAACGAGATGCTCGATGAAGTAGTGGTGATCGGTTACGGCACCATGAAGAAGAAAGACCTCACGGGCTCGATCACCACGGTGAACTCCAAAGACCTTAACGTCGGATCCTATACGGATCCCGGACAGTTGCTTCAGGGCAAGGTGCCGGGTCTTGTCGTGGTGCAGAACTCCGACCCTAACGGCGGAGTGAACTCGATGACCCTCCGCGGAGCTTCGACACTTAACGGTTCCACCGAGCCTCTTTATGTAGTCGACGGTATTCCCGGCGTGAACCTCAACCTTATCCCGCCGTCCGATATCGAGAGCATCGACGTGCTCCGCGACGCTTCTGCCACGGCCATCTACGGTTCGAAGGCCGCCAACGGTGTGATCATCGTGACGACCAAGAGAGGCAGCGAGGGCCCCGCGCGCGTATCCTATCAGGGATATGTATCCTGGGAGCGCATCGCCAACGACCATAAGATGATGACAGCTTCCGAGCTCCGTCAGTATGCGGCCGACAACAACCTGTCGCTTCCCAACGACAAGGGCGCCGACACCAACTGGGCAAAGGAGACTCAGCGCACCGGTTTCGCCACCAACCACAACCTTTCGATCTCCGGCGGCTCGAAGAGCACAAGCTATAACGCTTCCGTGAACTATATCAAGCGCGACGGTATCATCAAGGGTGTAGGCAACAACCTCTTCACCGCCCGCGCATACGTTGAGACGAAAGTGCTGAAAGACCGTCTGCTTCTCGGCGTCGGCGTCAACGGCAATATCCGCAACGAATGGGGCGTGCCCCGCAACAAGCAGGGTGCATCGGTTTACGAGGCCATGTATTACTATTCCCCCCTCGAACCAGTCCGCAACGAGGACGGCACATGGTATCGCAACTCCGACGTGTCGCAGTATTACAACCCCCTCGCCCAGATCTATGAGGATCGTTCGCGCGCCACTTTCAAACGCTTTCAGGTAACCGGCAAGGCCCGTCTGAAAATCATCGAGGGTCTTTTCCTCAACGCCAACTTCGCCTACGAGAACCAGAACAAACAGTATAAGGAATATCTCTCCACACAGTCGCAGACCAACTACCGTCACGGACAGGTTTCCCGCGAGACATTGGACTGGGAGAGCAAGCTGATGGAGATCTTTGCAAACTACGACAAAGACTTCGGCGAGGATCACCGCATGGCTCTCATGGCCGGTTATTCATGGGAGGAACACAACAATGAAGATGGCTTCGGAGCCAAAGGCTACAACTATTATGACGATAGCCTCGGCTGGAACGACATAGGCATGGCCAATGCCTGGGACACCGACCCTGTCTGGGGCAAGCTCCGTTCCGACACGCGCATGATCTCCTTCTACGGCCGCGCCAACTATTCCTACAAATCGAAATATCTCGTGCAGGCGGCTGTCCGCCGCGACGGTGCCTCCACTTTCGGAAGCAACAACAAGTGGGCCACGTTCCCTTCGGCTTCCGTGGCATGGCGTATCACCGGCGAGGATTTCATGGAGAGCAGCGCCTCCTGGCTCAGCGACCTCAAGCTCCGCGTGGGCTGGGGACAGAGCGGTAACGCCCAGGGTTTCGACATCTATACCTCCCGCTTCTTCTACGAGGCCGGTTCCCGATTCACTTATGTCGACGAGCAGGGCGTGGAGCACAGCTACAAGAGCCTCAAGGCTGCCCGCAACGTCAACGACAACCTGAAATGGGAAACCACCACGATGCTCAACATCGGTCTTGACTTCGCATTCCTCAACGGCCGCATCAACGGTACGATCGAATACTACAACAAGGACACCAAGGACATGATCTGGGATTATCCCGTATCCACGGCCATCTATCCCGTCGACAAGCTCACCGCCAACGTCGGCAAGATGCGCAATCGCGGAGTCGAGCTCACGATCAACGCAGTTCCCATCCAGGGTCCCTTCACATGGAACACGTCTCTCAACCTCTCGCACAACAGCAACAAGGTCGTGTCGGTTTCCAACACCGAGTTCAACGCCGGTATCCTGAACCGCTACGACCCGAACATGCCGGGTCTGTCGCAGGGCTGTACAACCCAGCGCATCGTAGAGGGGGAGCCTATCGGTACGTTCTACCTCTGGGAATGGGCAGGTTACAACGACAAGGGTCAGTCCACATTCTATGAGCATGACGCCACGACCGGCGACTATGTTCTCGACGAGAACGGCAACCGCATCACAACGCAGAACCCCGCCGAGAAAGACCGCGTCAAGGCCGGAACCGCCCAGCCGAAACTCACTCTCGGATGGAACAACAACCTGACATGGAAGAACTTCGACCTCAACCTCTTCTTCACCGGAGTGTTCGGCCAGAAGATCTTCAACGAGCCCCGTGCATACTTCTCCTATATCGGCGCCGTTTCGCAGGGTAAGAACGTGCTGGCATCCGTACGCGACGAACAGCTCGCCACCGACGGTCTGGCCCACTATCCCTCCAACCGCTATCTGGAGAACGGCAGCTACTTCAAGCTCGCCACAATTACTCTCGGCTATACCTTCCGCAACTGCTTCAACGGCTGGCTGCGCGATGTCCGCCTCTATGTATCGGCCAACAACGTATTCACGATCACAGGCTATAAGGGCCGCGACCCGGAGATCTGCCTCGGCGGTCTCGAACCGGGACACGACACCCGCTGGGACCATTATCCCCGCACACGCCAGATCCTCGTGGGCCTCAACATCAATTTCTAATTCAGGTTTTAAGATTAATTTGGAAAGAATATGAAATCATATATCAAGACATTGATGTTGGGAGCCGCTCTTGTCGGCATGACCGGCTGCACCGACCTCAACATCGATCTCGACACACGCTATGAGACCCTTCCTGACAACCCGATTGCCGTGGAGGGAGAATTCAACAGCTGCTACCGTTATCTTTACGGCTGGTTCGGCCGCGACTTCAACGAAGGCGTCGTGAATCAGGGCGACGAGATTATGGGAGTATGCTATACGCTCGGTAACTACTACGATGACGGTCGCGCCATCAACGGCTCGATCCACTCTCTGACCATGGCCAACTGGAACACCCGCATGATTTCGGGATGCATGGAGGGTAACACCCAGTGCAACTCCAAGATTTTGGCCTACGGCGGTCCGGAGCAGAACGATCCTATCGTGGCTCCCGTCCGCGCCATGCGTGCCTACTATCATTTCTGGATGATGGAGCTCTGGGGCGATGTGCCTATCATGGACCATGTGGTGCAGGAGGGTGAGCGCATCGACCGTCAGCCCCGTGCCGACGTTGCCCGCTGGATCGAGAAGGAACTTCTAGAGATTCTGAATCAGGAAGGTGGACTGAGCAAGAAGAACGATGCCTCCACCTATGGCAAGCCCAACTACTGGATGGCCGCCTCGCTGCTCGTGAAGCTCTATCTCAACTGGGGCGTATACACACATCCGATCACTACAGTTACCAACGATACGCCCAACGAGAAACTCGATGACTGCGTGAAATGGTGCGACGAAATCATCAAATCCGGCATCTTCGAGGTCGGAGTGGGCTACCGCAAGAAATTCTTCCCCGACAACGGCGTCCACATCAAGGACTTTATCTATGCTCACGACGTGGATCCCGCCACAAAGGGTGACGGCACCATTACCTGGCACCGTTGGTTTGCTTTCAAGAAAGAGGGTTTACTTTTGCCACAGCCTTATGGATGGGAGAACCCGAAATCGACCGCCGGTAATACCGTGATGACCAAAGAGGCCGTTGCGCGTTTCTGCCTCCCCGGCGACGAGCGTAACAAGATTGTGCTTCAGGGTCCGCAGTATAAGATGAATTCGAACTATGAGTTCACCGACGAGCCGGTAATGCTCTATAAGGATCCTACGCGGCCTAGCACAGTTATCGGGCAGCTTAATTACCGCGTTGACTTCGATTTCGATGATGGAAGCATCTACTCTCTTGGAGACGAGTCTTCTCCCGCGATTAACAAGACAAATATCGCCAACGGAACAGCGCTTCTCAATATTCAGAAAGGTGCGCGCCTTTGCAAATATCCGCCGCGTGAAGAGGATTATACCCTCTGGGACCGCCAGCAGGCAAACGACTATCCTATCTTCCGCTTTGCTGATATCCTTCTGACGAAGGCGGAGTGCATCATGCGCGGTGCTACGGCTACCAACGGCGATACCCCCGCATCGCTGATGAATCAGGTGCGCGACTGCTCCTCCGCTCCGCACGTAACGGGCACTCCGACATTCCAGGAACTTCTCGACGAGCGTTCGCGCGAGTTCATCCTCGAGCCCTGGCGTCGCAATGACCTTATCCGCTTCGACCAGTTCGAGGCCGACTGGGGCGAGAAGAACCGCTATAAAGTATGGGACAACGACGAGCACACCCAGTTCCATTGGGTAGAGCGCGAGGGAGCCAAGGATCCCAACCGCCGTCTGATGCCTATCCATCAGGATATCCTCAATGCCAACACTAACTGGAGCCAGAACCCCGGATACGCAGGAATCTAACTGATTATGTGTCTGTCGGCCTTTTGGCCGACAGACACATAATCAGAATTTTGAATAACACAGGAAGTGCAGTCGCTCCGCGACTGAGAAAAGAGGATGTATTTACTTCCGTGCACATCCTCGGGCTAACGCCCTGCGGTGTACACGGTTAATAGGCCGTGCAGTCGCTCCGCGACTCGTGGTTAATAGACAATGCAATCGATCCTTGACTCACAGCGGTTGAGAAGCTAATATTAAAAACAAAACAATAACATCTAACTTTTATTAACCTAATAATTTAATGCTTATGCGTACTAATTACATGAAACGCAATCTTCTGCTGGCAGGTGCCGCAGTTGCAATGGCAGTGTCGGTCAACGCCGGCAACTGGGTGGATGTAACCCACAAATATGTGAAGGAAACTTCTTATCTTCCCGGATGGCAAGGCGTTATCGGTGCAGTCGGCGAGGGTGTCGGCGAGGTATGGAACGGCGCCTTCCGTCTCTATCAGGTCGTTCCCAATGCACCTGCAGGAAACTACACTCTTACCTGCAACGCTCTCTATCGCTGCGGAACAAAAGAATATACTTTCGAAAAGATGAAAGGCAATGCTGATCTCCACACAGCTTACATATTCATCAACAATGAGAAGAAAGCTGTTGAGGGACTTGCCGACGGAACACTTGTATTGCCCGCAGCTACCAAGTTCAATGAACAGAATGAGCCGACAGAGTGGGAAGCTTTCGATGTAACGAAACATGCTCCTAACAACCTCGGCGAAGTCAAAGCTACATTCGAAGCCGGAAATTATAAGAACACTCTTACAGTAGAGCACAAAGGCGGCGACCTCATCATCGGTATTGCAAATACCGGATGCTACAACGACGAGTGGTGTGCTTTCGACAACTTCAAACTGACAGGTCCTTCCGGAGACGTCGCTCTTGTAAACGGCGACTTTGCTACTGGTATCGACAGCAAGCGCGCATGGGATAATTGGAGCACCGAAAATAAAGAGAAGACTCCCGACATGCAGAAGGACGGCTCCGGCGGCGGCGACTTCCGTAAATGCGGCGGCTCTCCCTACAAATATGGTCAGCAGATCGAGCTGCCCGCAGGCAAATACCGTTTCGGTATGCTCACATTCCATCGTTACGGATCGGAACTCGACGCAAAGGGCAACTACTACAACCACAAATGGCCCTGCTCCAACTTTTTAGCAGATATGACTCCACAACCTGCTTATGGAAAGTTGAACCGCACTCCGAAAGACTGGTTCGATGCTAAGGATTATGATGCCAAGAGCGCAGAATATGACCATGCATATATCTTTATGTCACAGAATGCAGCATGTCCTAAAGATCTCAACTTCTCGGAGGATCTGGGTGATCTCACCGAGAATAAGGATAAGCGTGTCCGCGTGAAAGACTGCTGGGAGATTACAAATGGTGATCTCGACGCCATGCCCCACAACAATCCCGTGCGTGTAGCAGGCAACGATGCTCCTGAAAATTACGAAGATTGGAAAGACATTCTCCCCTACGAGACCCGCAACAAGGTATTCAAGCGCAATGACTCCGGTAACGAGCGCGAGGCTGCCGCAGCTTTCGTAAACGAACCCGAGAAGTACTATCAGTATGTAGAGTTCGAACTTACAGAGCCCACCAAGGTTTGGGTCGGCATGGGTAAGAACACCAACACCAGCGACGGTTACTGGCACGCTTGGGCATACCAGACTCTCAAGGTTTGGGATGAGAATGCTCAGGGTTCCGCTGTGAACGAGATCGAGATGGTTGACGAGAACGCTCCTGTTGAGTATTATAACCTTCAGGGTGTGCGCGTAGCCAATCCCTCCAACGGTATCTTCATCGTTCGTCAGGGCAATAAGGTCTCCAAACGCGTCATCAAATAACGCCGGTTTGTGATTCTGACAAACCTCCCGGTTTCATAGAAACCATTCTTTTCTTTTTGCTAAATTTATCTACAAGATAGATAACGGAGGCGTGCCGCGCAAACGGCGCGCCTCCCCCTTATCGGGGCTAACTTAGATTGATTATGAAATTGTCGCATATCGTTCCGGCGCTGATTCTTTCGGCTTCATCTCTGAATATTCACGGCGAGAATCTGACCCGCTACGTTGATCCGCGCATCGGTTCGGAAGGTCTGGGCCGCGTATTTATCGGTCCCGCGGCGCCGTTCGGAATGGTGCGTCCGTCGCCTGACTGCACGGTGGCGCCTAACAGCGGGTGGCTTCCTATGCCCGCGCAGGTCGACGGTTTCGCGCAGGTGCATGTGAGCGGCACCGGCGGAGGTCCCAAATACGGCAACATACTCATCCAGCCGTTCACCGGGGCGCTCGACTCCATCAGCCATATCTCATATCGCGAGTCGGAGACAATCCTCCCCGGATATTATTCCACAACTTTCAGCAACAACGGCATCAAGACGGAAATCACCGCAACTCATTCGGCCTCCGTCTATCGATTCATATACCCCGCCGCCAGTTCGCCGGCATTGGCTGTCGACGCCGGTTTCTTTTTGGGGGAGAACCCCGTGCCCGACGCGCGCGAAGCCCAGCAGTTCGTCGGTTCCGAGGTGCAGGTGGTCTCACCTACGGAGGTGACAGGCTACAGCCGCATCCGCGGCGGCTGGAACAACGGCCGCGCATACACCGTCTATTTCTGTCTCCGCACCGATCGCCCCGCCGTTGAGACAGCCACATGGAAAGGGGAGAAGATCTCCGGGGCGAAGAGCCAATACGACTCCGGAGAAAAGACAGGAGCCTTGTTGCGCTTTGCGCAGGGCACCGACACTTTGCGTGTCGATATAGGCATCTCATTCCTCAGCGAACGGAAAGCAAGGGAGAACCTGCAGGCCGCCGTTTCAGGCAAGAGTTTCGAGGAGATCCGCGCCTCGCTCCTGGGCGAATGGAATGCGCTCCTCTCAAAGATACGGCTGCATCCCGACACTCCCGACCGGCTCAAGCGGATGTTCTACACCGCGCTTTATCACACTATGATAATGCCATCGGACCGCACCGGAGAGAATCCGTTATGGACCGATCCCGTGCCCTATTACGATGACTTCTATGCAATCTGGGACACCTACCGCACTTCGTTGCCGCTGATAACCCTGATCGACCCTGCGAGGGAGCGCGACATCGTGAATTCACTCATCAACATCTGCCGCCGCGACGGCTTTATGCCGGATGCCCGCAGCGGCAACGCCAACGGGCGCACGCAAGGCGGCTCCAACGCCGAGATAGTGCTTGCCGACGCATTCGTGAAGGGTCTCGACGGCATCGACTATGAGGCCGCTCTCGCCGCCATGCGCAGGGATGCCGAAGTGTCGCCCGGCGGCAATGCCGAGGCCGAGGGTCGCGGCGGTCTCGAGGAATACAACCGCCTCGGATATGTGCCTCACGGCATCGATCGCGCCGGCAACCGCACCGTGGAATATTCATATTGCGACTATGCGATATATCAGGTGGCCAAAGGTCTCGGACATGAGCAGACGGCTGATAAATATCTGCGGCAGTCGGAGCGCTGGAAAAACCTCTGGCGCGATGGTTATACCCACGACGGCGCGATGGGATTCATCATGCCCCGCGATGCTGTGGGACGGTGGCTCGACAGCATTCCCTACGGACATTCCAAACTTCGTCAGCCTCGGTTCCGCTATACGCCTGTCACGTTCGAAGGACCATGGTACACCCCCTGGTGGAGCATGTTCTTCTATGAGGCTTCCTCCTGGGAATATTCGCTGAGCATACCGCACGACGTGCCCGGACTGATTGCCAAATGCGGCGGACCCGAAGCGTTCGGCCGCCGTCTCGACAAATTCTTCGGATCCGGCTATTTCAACGTCAACAACGAACCCTCCTTCCTCACACCCTGTCTTTACCACTGGATAGGAAGGCCGGACCTCAGCGGCGAGACTGTAGGCCGGATAATCGGGGAGAACTATAGCGATTCGCCCCGCGGACTTCCCGGCAACGACGATTCCGGCGCCATGTCCTCCTGGCTGGCCTTCCATATCACCGGACTATATCCGAATGCCGGACAGGATTATTATCTGATTCATACGCCGTTGGTGAAATCTGCGGAATATGAACTCGCCAACGGCCGCAAGTTCCGCATCGAGGCCGAAGACTTGTCCGACAGCCGGAGGCATATCGTCGATGCCACGCTCGACGGCAAACCATATCCATGGTCAGCCATACGCCATGCCGACATAATGCGCGGCGGCACGCTCCGCCTGCGGATGGGCAAGAAGCCCGGAAAGTGGGGTGCGTCGCTCCTGCCCGATATGCCGGCACTTTCCGCTCCCGGCTATGAACACCGGGCTATGGCCGCGAATAAAGATGTGAAGAAAACGGAGGGGAAGGCCGGCGCCGTGGCTCCTGCCGAGCAGGGAGACACACTACGCTTCGTGTACAAGCTGCACGGACAGACACGCCGCTTCCGCTATGTCTTCACGCCTGAAAGCGACGGAGCGGTCACGCTTCACTGGGGGATAGAGCGGAACCTCAAATGGTGGCGCGGCAGCTATCGGATGAGTCGCGAAGCCGTGGAAAACGGCAACTCGCTCAGCTTCCTGATGCCGGAAGACGGCAACGACATAGAGCTTCCCGACAACGAGACCTTCGCCATGATTTCGCGCCGCGCCCTCCGCGAACTTCGCGCCGGCTCCATGACCTACGGGGGAGTGCGCTATGAGCTGAAGGGACGCGAGACTGATCCGGCGTTCGGCCCGGTGCTCCGCGCAGTCGATGCCGAAGGCGCCGAGCTGACGATAAGCGACAACGACCGCCTCCCCCTCATCCTCTCGATGGCCCGCAACCCGCTTGAAATTGATTGGACAGCGCGGTAGGGACGCAATATATTGCGTCCACGCATCAATATGAAATTTAAATTTGATATTTAATATGAAAAAATTCTTAATGATTTCGGTTGTCGCTTTGACTGTCTTGACCGCCTCGGCACGTGATTTCAACGTGACGGACTTCGGGGCGAAAGGCGACGCCCTGACCGATGACGCCGCGGCGATACAGCGTGCCATCGATGCCTGCTCCGAAGCCGGAGGCGGCAGCGTGGTGTTTCCTGCCGGCAAGACTTTCATGGCCGGACCGCTCGCCATGCGCTCCTTTGTCGACCTGCATCTCGAACCCAACTCCATGCTCATTGCCAATCCCGACGAGAGCATTTATCATCTGAGCGCTTTCGGCAAGAACGAAGGGGAGGGGATGATGTGGCTCCACGGCAAGGATATCGAGAACTTCTCCATTTCAGGCACGGGACGCATCGACGGCAACGCTGTGGCGTTCATGGGTGCCGAGCTTGACGATTCCTTCGAACTGAAACCGGTAACCGACTTTGATCCGCGGCCGCATGTGCTCACGCTCGTGAATGCCCGCAAGGTGAATATCTCCGATGTCACTATCGCCAATTCCGCCTATTGGACGGTGCATCTCGTGGGATGCTACGATGTGGCTATCTACGGAATCTCGCTGCTCAACAACCTGAAGGTGCGTAATGGCGACGGCATCGACATCGACCATTCGCGGAAGGTGCGGATTTCCGACTGTTTCATTGAGAGCGGGGACGACTGCATCTGCCTGAAAAACCGCCGCGAATATGAGGAATACGGCCCATGCGAGGATATTGTGGTTACGAACTGCATCATGACTTCGCGCTCCTGCGCGGTGAAGATCGGCTCGGAGAATATGGACCGCATAGCCCGCGTGCTTTTCGACAATTGCATCATCACCGCCTCCAACCGCGGAATCGGTATCCAGAACCGCGACGAAGGCTCCGTTGAGAATGTCACCTTCTCCAACATCACCCTCGACTGTCGGCTCTTCTCCGATGTCTGGTGGGGAAAATCGGAGCCGATATATGTCACCTCCTATCCCCGCGCCCGCGGCAACCACAAGGATGCCGGCTGGCGATTCCCGAAAGGGGCGGTGAAAGGTGAGGCCGGCCCGGTTAGCGACATCCGCTTCATCAATATCTCCGCCATCGCTGAAAACGGCGTGTTCATCGGGTGCGACACGCCGGGGAAAGTATCCCGTATACTGCTTGACAACGTGGCGATCGACCTGAAGAAAACCACCTCATATCCCGGCGGCGTCTACGACCGACGTCCCTGCGAGGGAGAGGGCTTCCTGAAATCGCCGGCCTATGGCATTTTCGCCGAGAACGCCTCGCGGATCACTCTCCGAGGCTTCGAGGTGGAGAGCGCCGGATTCCCCGGCTATGGCGGCGAATACCGCTTCGTGGACTGCTCGGAGGTGAGCGGCGCGAAGTGAACGGGAGCATGTCGCGAAAAAATGTTATCTTTGCAGGATAAATCGAATAGAAATGACTGCAAACAAAGAAGTAAACAAAGATACTGCAAAAACAAGGATATGCTGCGTGGGACACATCACGCTCGACAAAGTGATCACTCCCCGTTTCGAGGCCCATATGCCCGGCGGCACGGCCTATTATTTCGCCAAGGCTCTAAAGAACTTTGAACATGAGGGCTTCCGCCTCGTCACCTCCCTCGGCGAGACGGAGATGGGGGTAGTTGATGAACTTCGCGCCGACGGGCTCGACGTGACGGTGGTTCCGAGCCGCCGGTCGGTATATTTCGAGAACCGCTATGGCGAGAACATGAACGACCGCACACAGCGCGTGTTGGCTAAAGCCGATCCCTTCACGCCGGAGAGTCTCGCCGATATTGATGCCGAGGTCTATCATCTCGGCACTCTCCTTGCCGACGATTTCAGTCTCGACGTGATCAAGGCGCTTGCCGCCAAAGGCACGGTCTCTGTCGATGCCCAGGGGTATCTGCGCAAGGTGGAGGGCGAGAATGTGGTGGCCGTGGACTATGAGCAGAAGCGCGAAGCGATGCCCTACATCTCGATTTTGAAGGCCAATGAGAAGGAGATGGAGGTGCTCACCGGCTCTTCCGACCCGCGAGAAGCCGCCCGCATACTTGCAGAATGGGGATGCCGCGAGGTGCTGCTGACGCTCGGCGACAAAGGTTCCGTGATCTACACCGGCGGCGTGTTCTACGACATTCCCGCCATCGAGGCCCGTGAGCTTGTGGATGCCACAGGCTGCGGCGACACCTATATGGCGGGCTACCTCTACAAACGGAGCCGTGGCGCGTCTTATCGCGAGGCGGGACTCTTCGCCGCAGCCATGTGCACACTCAAACTCGAAAGGAAAGGTCCCTTCTCGGCCACCGAAGCCGATGTGCTCCGGCTGCTGGAAAAAGTTTCATAGAATAAAAGTTGACCGAACTACACTACATCACCATCAAGACTCATGAAAAAATTTCTTCTTCCGATTCTCCTTTCCTCGCTCGCGGTCCCGTTTGCCGCAGCGGAGGAAACGCCCTCATCGTGGGGAAACTATATCCTGCCTCAGAACTCCGACTATCGCGTTTTCTTCAATCCTTTCGACGAGGGTAAGAGTCTGCCGATATTATGGGGCTTCGACACGGCATGGAACGATTACGGCAACATGCTGCGTGGCGTCCGCTTCGCCGGCAAAGATGCCGTGGGTGTGGCCCGCGTGTCGTTCACCCCGCTGGCTAAGGTGACTCAGCGGGGCGTGCTCCCCGAAGCGCTGGCGAAGATTCTCGACGAGAGGATGAAGAACGTGGCGCTTATCGGTAAGAAAGTGGACATTGCCCTCAATCTCGACGGAGTGAACATGCTCAAGGATGTCTATGGCGGCTACAAATATGAGAATCCGGAGGATCCCTGGCATTCGCCGAAAGAATATATCGGCGACGTGAAGGAGCAGGGTCCGCGCTGGGCCGACCTTATCGACGCCACCGCGGCGGCCGTGGAGGCCAAAGGCTACAGAGTGGTCAGCGCCGCTCCCCTCAATGAGCCCGACCTCGAAGTGAACGGCACTCCGAAAGAACTGTTCCTCGAGATTGCCAAATGCCTCAATGATCATGAGACCTATCCCCGCTTCCGCGACATACGCGTAAGCGGCGGCAATACGCTCAACAACGACCAGGCTCTCCCATGGTACGACTACCTGAAAGAATATCTCGATGAGGGGAACACGCATCAGCTTGCGGGTTCTTTCGACAATTACGCATCTTTCTTCAGCCGTGTGCGCGAGGATGGCAAGTATGCCACCGCCGACGAGCTCCACAACGTGATGGAGGCTATGGTGGGCGTGGAATATGGTATGCAGACCGGCATCTGGTGGGGAACGGCAGAGCAGGCCCGCGGCGAATTCATGAAAGCGAGCTTCGGCAAGCGTCTGGGATATGCCGAGAACCGCTCCGCATGGGCGGCAGGCTCCGTCTACCGCTCTCCCGACGGCAAGCTGCAGGGCTTCTTCGGATGCTCCGAGCGTCAGGCGCGTCCCTCGGTGTTCAACATCGTATCGCTGAAGGGCGATATATTCGTGAACGGCTATGGTCCGGCGCGCGAATATTCCGTGGCACTCCCCGGAGATCCGAACGGCACTTATCAGACGGAACTCCAGCGGAATGCCGAGACAGTGGTGAGCATTGAGAACGGCGAGGATATCCGCCCCGTGATCGACGGCGAATATGCGATAGTGAACAAAGGGAGTCGGAAAGTTCTCGGCGGTGCCGGCGGCTCTACTGCCAACCTGAGCGAGATCGAACAGCAGACATATACAAAAGGGGCGCATCAGCTCTGGAACGTCACGCCGGTGCCTTACAACATCGGCGGCGATTTCAGCTATTTCTTTATCCGCAATTCCAAGGATGGCCAGGCCATGGACAATCTCAACTGGAACTTGGAGGTCGGCGGCAAGGTGATAGCCTACGGAGCGGGCAACAACTCCGTTCAGCAATGGGCGCTGGAATATGACGGCGACGGCTGGTTCCATATCCGCAATAAACACAGCGGGCTCTATCTCGAATGCCCCGCATCGGCGGCAACCCCCAACGTGGTTCAGAACGAGCGCAACGACCTCGACAGCCAGAAATGGCGTCTGCTCCCCGCGGTTGCGGAACTCGAATTCGATGCTCCGGAAGCACCCGCCTCTCTGAAAGCTTCGGCCAACAATGCATCGGTGGTTCTGGAATGGAATGCATCGTCGAGCGCCGATGGCGTAACATATACAGTAATGAGAGCCGAGAAGGGGAGCGACAGCTATTCGACGATAGCGCGCGGACTGGAGGCTACTACATTCATCGACAATTCTACGGAGGAGAAGACCTACAGCTATAAGGTGCGTGCGGAAGATCTTGCCGGCAACCGCTCGGCGGCTTCCTCCGCGGTTGAGGCCGCTCCCCGCGGCTTGGGACTGATTGCCGATTTCCCGATGACCTCCGATCTTAAGGACGTTGCGGCCAACGGCTTCTCGCTCGCGGAGAGTGCGCCGGTGGAATTCAATAAAAATACCTGGTACCCGAGAGGGTCTCAGTTTGCCCGCCTTCCTTACTCGCTTATGCAGCGCCGCAATCTAACGGTGATGATGCGTGCCGAGCTTGGCTCCTATGCCGACGATAAGATATTGTTCTCAACCGGTACGGGGGATAAGGAGTGTCTTGAGCTGAGCCTTCGCGAGAAAGGGGTATCCGTGCTTCGTGCCGTCAATGGCGACCTGAAGAAAGAGATAACGGGTCCTGTTGCCGAAGAGGGGAAAGAGGTGCATGTGGCCTTCACTCTCGAGGGAGATAAGGCTGCTCTCTATATGAATGGAGCGAAAGCCGGCGAGGAGAACTTTGCCGGAGTCCTTCCCGAGCATCGCCTGTTTTCCTATCTTTGTAGAGGTCAGCGCATATATGGCGCGCTTTTCCGCGGACGCATCAGCGGGCTAAAAGTTTATAACCGCGCTTTGTCGGAAACCGAGATAGCGGCTTTGGCCGCAAGTTCGGCTGTAGAGGATATAGAGGGCGCTACGCGCAGTGAGATCGGCCGCGAGTACTGGACGCCGCAGGGCGTTCGCATCGAGAGCCCCGCGGAGACGGGCGTAACGATAGTGCGCGTGCTCTATTCCGACGGCAGCGTGGAAGTCAGAAAACAACTCAAGAAATAATCAGATTTTTATATAGATTTTTTTGAGGTAGAGCGGCAGCCCGATGAGGCCGGTGAGCAGCATGAGCCCGACGGCATAGATGGCGGAGGCGAGCTGAGGATTGCCTATTGCCGCGAAGAGCGAGGCGTAGATGGCTTTGCTCACGCTGAACGAACCGAAGATGATGCCGAGTATATCGGCCACTACATAGAGGAACAGGGGGTTGACGCCGAACGATTCGAAGAAGCCGAGTCCGCGGCGCATCCCCCGTTCGTCGACAAACCATGAGATTGTGGCGAGCAACGCGGCTGCCAGTCCGCAGGTGATGAGCACATAGCTGGGGGACCAGATGCGCTTGTTGGCCGGCAGGATGCCGCTCAGGAGGAAGCCTCCGGCGATGAGCAGTGCGCCGCAGACGAAGAGGCGCAGCAAACGGCGGTCGAGCGGCTCGCGCGAGGCAAGGATGGCTCCGCAACAGAAGCCGATGATGGTATGGGCGATGGCCGGGACGGTGCCTAAGATTCCTTCGGGGTCGACGGGTCGCTTGGTGTAGAGAAGCCCATCGGGGAGGAGGAGATGGTCGACAATGGCGTTGACGTTTGCCGGCCCATTCTCATAGCCGTTGAAAAGCAGGAGAATCGCTCCGTAGATGATGAGCAGCGCGGCGGCGGTCCAGGCCATGGCCTTGCGGCTGAGAGCCAGCGACAGAAGCGACACCACGCCATAGCATAGGGCTATGCGGGTGAGCACGCCGGTGAGACGCAGATGGCCGAAGTCGAGCAATCCTTTGCCGTGGCAGACATTGGAAAACCAATGGATGGCCCAGCCGATGATCAGGATTATAAGCGTGCGCTTCACGATCTTGCGTATCGTGGCTCCAGAAGGGGCGAAATTCCGCTTCGAGAGCGAGAGATAGGTGGTGATCCCCATGATGAATAGGAAGAAGGGGAACACGAGGTCGCAGAGCGTGATGCCGTTCCATTCGGAATGACTGAGATGCAGGTAGCTCTCGGGGCCTGCGCCGTTGTTGACGATCACCATGAATGCTACGGTGAGTCCGCGCATCACGTCGAGCGAAAGAAGACGTTTCTTTGAGGCCGCCGGTGCGGCCGACTGGGGAATGGCTGTGATATCGGAAGTCATAAGATAGGTATAGTTTGAGAGGAGATTGGTTCTCCAAAGTTCGTAATTATTTCAGAAATATTCAAGAAGAATGGCATATAAGCGTAAGATGGCGGCGATTGCGGCTGCGTTGATTCTCTTTTCCGGAGGGCCTGGAGCCAAAGCGGAGCGTCTGCTCGATATGGTGGATACCCGCGTGGGGAGCGCGGCGGCCGTGACGCGAACGGCCGGCAAGTTCGGCAAAGGTTCGGAGGAACATGGTCAGACGGTTCCGGCCGCGGGCGTGCCTCATGGCATGACTCTATGGACACCGCAGACCCGCGACACGGAGAAGAAATGCGTGGCGCCCTATTATTACGCTGATAATCTGCTTCAGGGCTTCCGCAACAGCCATTGGATCAACGGGGGCTGCACGCAGGATTACGGTTCGATGACGCTTCATGCTATGGCGGGTAAGCTCCGCACATCTCCGGGCCGCCGGGCCACCCGAATCGACAAAGGCTCGGAAACCGCCCGTCCCGACCATTATTCGGTCCGGCTTCCCGATGAGGGGATTCACGCCGAGATGGCAGGGCTCTCCCGCTCCGGTATATTCCGCTTCATATACGACAAGGACGGGACGGGCCATTTAGTGGTGAATCCCAATTCCGACGAGGCGCAGGGGATGATAGAGGTCGACACTGCGAGACGTGAGATCCGTGGCTGCAATCCCGTACACCGCATTTATCAGGGGAAGGGGGAGCCGGCAGGCTTCTCGGGATGGTTTGTGGTGAGATATCCCGCGGATCTGCGTATCACCGACGCGGGCACATTCCGCGGCGACGAGACGCACCCGGGGGTGCTCCGGGCCGACAGCGCTGCGGGTATCGGAGCCTATATATCGTTCGAGACCAAAGCTTCGCGCCCCGTGCTTTTCAAGGCGGGAAGCTCTTTTACATCGCTTGAGGGAGCCCGGAGAAACCTTGAGGCAGAGATTCCGTATTTCGATTTTGAGAAGGTCAGAGAGGAATCGGCGCAGGCGTGGGAGCGCCGTCTGGGTACAATCCGTGTGGATGGGGGCTCGGACACGGACCGCGCCAAGTTTTACGGCTCTCTCTATCGCGCGTCGCTTCTGCCGCGTGAGGTGAGCGATGTCGACGGAAGTTATGTGGCGTTCGCCTCCGGAGCAAAGGAGGCAAGCGATAAGATAAGGAAATGCGCCCCGGGCACGTCATATTACGATGATTTCAGCATGTGGGACACGTATAGGGCTCTCCATCCGCTCATCACGCTTATCGACCCGCAACGTAGCGGAGAGATGATGCAGTCGCTCGTGCTCAAAGGGGAGCAGGGGGGATGGATGCCGATCTTCCCTTGCTGGAACAGTTATACGGCGGCGATGATCGGCGATCATTGCGCCGCGGCGATAGCCGATGCGACGGTGAAGGGCGTGGGCGGCTTCGACCTGAAGGAGGCCTACAGGCTTCTTCGCCGCAATGCGTTCGATTCGCCGGAGACCTTCGGCGAGTATGCCGACGGCATGGGGAGGCGCGCCCTGAAATCGTATCTCCATTACGGATATGTGCCGGTGGAGGATGGCGTGAACGAGGCCTATCACAAGCGTGAACAGACCTCCCGCACGCTGGAATATGCGTTCGATGATTTCGCGCTCGCCCAACTTGCGGCTGTTGTCGGGGAGAAAGAGGATGAGGAGGAATTGCGTCGCCGTGCGGGCAACTATCGCAACGTTATCGATCCGGATCTCGGATATGCCAACGGGCGGCATGCCGACGGGCGGTTTGTGGGGGGCACCGATCCTTTCGATTTCAACTCAGCCATCACGGAGGGTGCGCCATGCCATTACACATGGTATGCGCCTCAGGATGTGGAGGGACTTGTGGAATTGCTCGGGGGTAAGGAGCTTTTCGAGGCTAAGCTCGACTCGATGTTCAGCGAAGGCCGTTACTGGCATGGCAACGAGCCGTGCCATCAGGTGGCATGGCTCTACAGCGCCATCGGTCGCCCCGACAAGACGGCCGAGCGTGTGCGTCACATCATGGATACGGAATATCTCGACGCCCCCGGGGGATTGTCGGGCAACGACGATGCCGGACAGATGTCGGCATGGTTCGTCTTCGCGGCCATGGGCTTCTATCCCGTGGCTCCCTCGACCCCCTATTATTACCTCGGGGCCCCGCTCTTCGAGCGTATCACTATAACGTCGGCAACAGGGACCGCGGCGTCACCGTCCGGGAAAGGAGAGTCGCCGGCGCCCTCATTCACGATAGAATCCCCCGGGACGCCGGCCATAGGCTCGGTGCTCCTCAACGGCCGTCCCATCGCTCCCGATCGCCTGCCGCACGCCGCCCTCACCGCCGGCGGCCACCTCCGCTTCTTAGGGGCTTGTGGGGTGAGGTTTTCTTTTTGTCAGCCTGTAAATCCGCAAGAGCTGTATTGATGGCTTCCAACTGAATGCGTGTGTCCTCGTTGATGTCATTATAATCGGCAAAGATTTCCTCAAGATCTTGCTTTAGCTCTTCGAAGTTCTTTTCAAGGGTAGTGAGGCGCAACGTTAAGGGATTGGCAGCTATCATCTGCCTGACAGTAACAAAAGCTCTCATTATACCGCGATTCACTTCAATAGCGGTTGTGCTCCTTAGAACACTTGAGAGCATTGCGACCCCCAATTCAGTGAAAGCAAAAGGGAGATATTTGATATTACTTCCGCGACCTCCGTTCAAGGTGCCAATTTGGCATCTTGAAAGTTCATCTTTGGTTAACTCAAACATGAAATCGTCTCCTTCAAATCTTTCGATATTCCTTCTAACTGCTCTTTTCAGTTGACCGGTCTCTACTCCATACATTGCTGCAAGGTCAAAATCGAGCATCACTTTTTGACCTCTTATCTCATAGATTTTGGAACGGATTATCTCTAAATCATTCATGACATTCAGTTTTAAGGTTATCGACTTCCCACAGCCCCCATGATTACAGAGAGAGGACAATCGAGAGTCAAATCTAATTCTGCCGGGCAAATTTCGGGCAAACGAGAGAATGAGAAAAGCGTAGCTGCTCGATTGTTCGATTAGTTACGCTTCTTTAAAGTGATCCGGCCGGGACTCGAACCCGGAACCCACAGCTTAGAAGGCTGTTGCTCTATCCAGTTGAGCTACCAGACCAATATTTTAGAAAATCCTCTGCGTCGGCGGCAATGCGTCGGCGCGAACGGAGTTTCTGCATCGGCGGCAACCGGGGCATTTGCATACACAAGGAAAGATAATGTATTGGTTGTTCCTATTTCCACTCTTGGAGCATAATAGAACATATGATTTGGCGCTCTTAATATTTATACCTGTGCGGAATGTTGTACGCGTAATTATACGGCGATGTCGGGATTTTTTTGTAATTTAGTCTAAATTTCAACAGGATTAATAATCAGCGGAATGGATAACGGTCAGATTATATTATTTCAGACACAGGGCGGTGAGACGAGAATCGAGGTTCGGCTCTCCAATGAGACTGTATGGCTTACGGCAGACCAGATGGCAGAATTGTTTCAGCGCGACCGCTCAACTATACAGCGACATATCAAAAGAATCTACGATGGAGGAGAATTAACCTCCGATTCAACTTGTGCATTTTTTGCACAAGTTCAAACGGAAGGGAAACGACAGGTTGAGCGTAAGATCCCCATTTATAATCTTGATATGATTATAAGCGTGGGATATCGGGTCAACTCGCATCGTGGTGTGCAGTTCCGTCAGTGGGCTACTCAGGTACTGAAAGAGTATATGATTAAGGGGTTCGTTCTCAATGACGATTTACTTAAAAATGCCGGACAAGGGAACTATTTCGACGAATTGCTGGCTCGCATCAGAGACATCCGCAGTTCTGAGAAGGTATTTTACCGTAAGGTGCTGGAGATTTATGCCCTCAGCATCGACTATGACCCTCGCACCTCTATCACCCAACAGTTCTTCAAGACCGTGCAGAACAAGATGCACTTTGCCGCCCACGGACATACTGCCGCAGAGGTAATCTACGACCGTGCCAATGCCGAAAAAGATTTCATGGGACTGACAACATGGCGAGGAGCCATGCCCACCAAACATGAGGCGGAGATTGCCAAGAATTATTTGTCGGAAGAGGAAGTCGATATGCTGAACCGAATCGTCAACCTATATCTCGATTTTGCCGAACTCCAGGCAAAGAGTCATGTTCCGATGTATATGAAAGACTGGATTCAGAAACTCGACGACTTCTTGAAGTTGTCGGGTAAAGAATTGCTGAACCATGCCGGAAGCATTTCAGCCGAGGTTGCGAAACTGAAAGCCAACGAGGAATATGATAAATTCCGAGAGCGCACCCAATATCAGCTATCACCTGTCGAAATCCACTTCCTCGAAGCCTTTGAAGCCGAAAGAAAGCGTCTCGGAGGCAAAGAATCATAACCGACTATTGTGCGCTGCCACGCCCCGACGTTGACAGAATGTTGACGCAAATTTTGAATTTGCAGACAATATGCAGACAATTTTGAGGAATGAAATAAGCCAAACTGCTGTGAATTAGCAATTTGGCTTATTTTATTGGTGATCCGGCCGGGACTCGAACCCGGAACCCACAGCTTAGAAGGCTGTTGCTCTATCCAGTTGAGCTACCAGACCAATCAGAAAAAACGTGTTTATGTTTTGCGGTCACAAAGTTAGTGATTTTTTTCAAATCCACAAAGAATTCGTTCATTTCCCATAATTTCAAGTTTCTGCAAAACTTTTTCGATATACTTGCCGCAGTTCAATCAGACCGGTTTGCAGCAAGCTTTCCTAATATTTCCTCAAGATTGTCGTGGGGAGCGAGATGCATGCGTTCGCGCAGACGATGTCGGTTCATTTTTACACTCGAAGGCCGGATATTCAACATGTTGGCAATCTGTTTAGTATCCATGCCGGCATAGATATAAACTGCCATCTTTAGGTCACCCTCGGTCAATTCCGGGAAAGTGCGTCTAAGGTTATCGGTGAAACCGGGAGATACCATGGTATAAATTTTTCTAAAATCCTCCCAGTCTGATTGCCTATTAAGATGACTGCTGATAATGGAATCGAGTTTACGGGCTTCGTTGCGGGTGATTCTGCCGTCATGTTCCATATCTTCTATGCTCTTGAGTACAGATTGTAGGACTTTGTTTTTTTCAGTCATCTCGAAACAAATGCTTGTTGTTTCCCGCCGGTTCATCTCTGCAATGGAAGTCTGACGCGCTACTTCCATATCTGCTTCGAGTTTGCGTTGCCGCTCACTTCCAACCTTTTTCTGCATAACAATATAAATTGTCATGGAGAGCAAAAGTAGCAGCATTCCTACGAACAACCATAGAGTGCGTTCCTCTCTTTTCTCCTGAGCAAGATTATCGTTATAACGTCTTACACGTTCTAAATCTTCTATTCTTAACACTTCCTCATGATTTGCAGTTCTTACAATTGTTTCGGATTTCTCTATGAATCGGCGGGTAAGAAGAAGCGCGCTATCGTTCTTTCCTTCTCGTTCGACTCTGAAGCTGTTATCGAATAAAATATTAGCTTGAAGGAAGAGATCGACATCTTCAAGTTTATGAAGAAGATCCTTCAAAATGGAATCTCCTCCTATTGTGTCACCATCTCGGTATCGAAAAAAAGATTCGTACCATCGGCTCGTCGATGACATGTTTTTGTCACCTAATTGATCGGCCATTTTAGCTGATTCCCTCATACAGGTAAAGTCTTTCCTGAGAATTCCTATATCAAAAATGAGTTTGTTGAAGAACCATGGATCCATACGAAGAGAAGGGACATTGAGTAACTCACTGAGTACGCTATCAGCGCACAGGGTATCATTCTTATTTATGTAATGCAGGCCGATGTTGAGTTTCATCCACAGTTCCAATTTTTTCAGGCCGAGGCGTGAATAATTCGTGGCCGCTCGTTGATAAGCCTCAATTTCATTGTCTCCTTGTTCAAGATTTGACATCAACACGGCAAACATTACATCAGCGTGAGATTTCAGCAAAGAATCGCCCGTAGCGTCAGCATAATTCTTTACGTTTTGAAGTCTGATCAGATCAGTTGCCAAAGATTTGTTGATATGCGTATTGACCAAAAGATCAATCCGGGCTATGTCATAAGAGTATGTGACTGAATCAGCCAGCTCTCGTGCTTTGGCTGCATAAGTAAGCATACTGTCTTTTTTTTGAATACGATGATAATATTTGGCACGCCAGTAGTATACTCTGCTTTTAAGTTGTTGCTCTTCGGGGTGCCGCCCTGCGATACTGTCGAGCTGGCCTATCATGGAGATAAGCCTTCGGGGGTCGGAACATGCGGCATTTTCCCTATCCAACGCTATTGTAATGGAGTCTGCGTCTTTGAGAATCGGTTTCCATCGGAACAGATCCCTGTTTGGTTTTGAACAGCCGACAACAAAGAAAAGCATGGCGCTCAAAGCAATTGAGATGTAGTTGCGCATTGAATTCATGTCGTAAAGGTAAGGAATTATTTTAATGTAACCTCGTTATATTCGGCATGTAAACCTATAGTAACCCTATTTGATTTTGGAGAGAAACGGTTTTGACGTAGTTTTACGGAATCAAGTACTAAAAAGATAACCACAATGAGAAATCTAATGACAGTAGTGGCTATGGCCGTAATTTTCTCGGTAAGCGGCTTTTCGCACAATCCGGAGTATTCACATTATTATCATCATTCAAAAGAGATGCATGGCATACGTGTGGAACCCGCATCTGAAGGGAACATTCAAGAAATACGAGGGAAAATATGTAATAGCGAACGTGTCGCGGGAGATATCACCGCAAAAATCAGTTTTAGACTCGATCAGCAGAAAGGAGATAGTCCCTTTGCTGTATATGTCGTGCCGGTGGGAAGTGATGATAAAGAGGAAGTGCGGAGATTCTATGTCGAGAGTGGCCAAAGTGAAATGGACTTGAATCTTCCGGCCGGGAGGTATGACCTCGCTGTGGTCGGAAGTCGGGAAGATTATAAAGAGTGTGTGCTACTCTGCTACGAAGATTTGGAGATTTCCGAAGGTTTTGAGAAGCGTGTCTCTTTCGATGAGGCTGAAATTTCGACAAATCTGGTTCTGACGGGTTCTGATGGCACTGTTATTGATGACTACAATCTGGTCAGGTGTGATCTTTATTTAATTATTGATTGGAAAAATAAGTTCGGCGAACTGGCATTTATCTTAGTAGGAGGAGCCGACAACTGGACCATGGGCAAAGTTTTACGGACTAATTGCATATCTGATTCATGGAAATTCACTCTGCTTGGTGAGTATCTTTGGACAGGAGCCACGACTTGTGTTGTCCTGCCAGTGGATTTCTCTCTTCCAAAGCAGACCCCTTCTTCCTCGAATTGGTTTAAAAAAGATGTAGGATTCTGCAAAACTCCTCTGAATATAAGAAAAGATGAGATTTTTGAGAAAGACGATCCTGACTATTACGCCTATAGCTATCTTCGAACATTACTAATTGACGGGGAATGGATTATGACAGATGGAGGAAACGGGGCACGCCCGGACGGTGCTCTTCGCCATAACGAAAACTTCTATGAATTTTGGGAGCCGGAGGGATACGATGGATTATCTAAAATAAAGATTTTTCCAAGCGGTTCGAATGTAGTGCTGCATGTGGGTGCGTCTCCTGATATACAAGGAATGCCAATTGGCCTCACTGCCGATGGGCTGCGGCAGACAGGAGTGCATCCTGAATCAGGATGCACCGGTTATTACAGTTTCACCGACAAAGGCGTGAAAGATTATTCGGGGAATCCTTATCTCAATGTCGCTCCACCCTATGGGACACTCGGTAACTGCGCGCCCACGCTGATAACAGTCCCAAACGCCGCGTCGTTCGATTTTGACTTCAAGGGAAGATACGGAGAGAATCTAACAATCGACGCCACTTCATATTATTCCCCGAGTTATGAATGGGACAACGAACTTCGTGAACAACTTGGATTGCCGGTTTGTGATGTTTCAGTAAAGGCAAATGGGAAAGAAATCTGCAATTCAATAGATTCATTTTTAGATGTACGGAAAGGAAGCGGAGTCATAGATGGCAAGATTTCGACCGACAATGTTATTGTGGACGGGACAATCCCGGGATTTTCAACAGCAGAGTTTCACTATGATTCGAGCAAAGGCAATGGTTCTTCCCCAACGTTGACGCTCCTTCAGTTCCGTAATTCGGAAGGTGATGTGACCGATCGATTCTCTCGACCGGAAGAAGGTGCCGTGACGGTATATGCGATGGCTCCCATAGAAAAACTTGATTTTACTGACGGTTTCAAGCTTTGGTTTGAGACAGGAAAGATATCCAAGATAAAAATGGAATGGTCGCCTAATGGGAAGAATGAATGGAAAGAAATGGCGGTCAAAGAGAATCCTGAATATTTTTATATGCCCGGATGGGGACATTTTTTCTCCGGCTCGCTTGCCGGAGTGGACAAAAAATGCGATAACGGATGGTATGATCTCCGGATTTATATCGAGGATGAGTTCGGTGCATGGCAGCGGCAAACGGTTTCTCCTGCGTTTCGTATCGGGAGCCCATCAGTAGTAGATCAGGTATCAAATGAGGAAGAAAACGTGAGAGTAATAGGCGGTTCTATTGTTGCACCTGTCACAGCTAAAGTTTATAATGTTTCAGGGAGAGAAACCGGTCGGTCAAATCTCGATGCAGGGATCTATTTTGTGGTTATTCGGGGAAGAACAGAAAAAGTAGTAGTCGGACGACGTTGACATATAAACTTAATCCATAAGAGGTCTGCTACAGCAGCAAATCTGGGCATCGGAATCATTCGGATTTCGGTGCCCTTGTTGCACTCGTAAAGCATATGGCTCAGAAAGAGGATGGAAAAATGTGGAAGAAATGAAAAATATCGATTTTTATTTTATTGATTGCGGAAATAATGATAAATTTGCAAAAGAACCCGACCCGTCCGGTGGCGACAAGCCGCTTCCGGAGGGGTTTCAGTCATGAAGTCATGAAAATTCAAAAATATAACTAATAATTAAACAAAAACTGCTATGTGGTTATCAAACTCGTCTATAGGACGTAAGTTCATCATGGCCCTCACGGGTGCATGCCTCGTCCTATTCGTTACATTTCACTGTTTGATGAACGCTATTGCGATCTGCTGGCCGACAGCCTACAACTCGGTTTGCGAATTCTTAGGCGCGAACTGGTATGCACTCGTGGCCTCGGCAGGTCTGGCGTTGCTCATCATCCTCCACATCATCTATGCCGTGATGCTCACAATCCAGAACCGGCGCGCACGCGGCAACGAGCGTTATGCCATCTCACGCACTCCGAAAGACGTGGAATGGTCGTCGAAGAACATGTTCGTGCTCGGACTTGTGATCCTCGCTTTCCTCGTTGTGCACCTCATCCAGTTCTGGGCCAAGATGCAGCTTGAGGAGATCCGCGGCGTCGAGGGCGCTATTCCCCCGGCAGCAGGCACGCTCTTCATCCAGATGGCATTTGTAGAGGTATGGACTCCGATCGTTTACATCATCGGATTCGTGGCTCTCTGGTTCCACTTCAACCACGGTTTCTGGTCGATGTTCCAATCGATCGGCTGGGACAACCAGGTATGGATCGGCCGTCTGCGCAAGATCGGATGCTGGTGGGCTTCGATAGTGGTTCTCCTTTTCATCGCCCAGGCTGTGGTGTTCACGGTCAAGGCCCGCGACCACTATTATCTGACCAATGAGGCTCTCCGCGAGCAGTATAAGGATATGGTATGGCCTATGATCGAGAAAGACTTCGGTCCTGACATGGCTCAGCTCGGCATGCAGATCGAGATGTCGCCCTATTCGCAGGTATCGATGGGTCTTCGCCAGATGGAACAGCAGCAGCGTCAGCAGATTGAGCAGCTCAACACTCCCGAAGGAAAGGAATATGTGAAGAACAATCCTCAGATGGCCGAGAATATGGATAAGCTCCAGAAACAGCTCAATGGTCTCGAGAGAGCGGTTAAATTCTTCGACTACCTCGAGCAGGATGACCAGAAACCCGAATTAATAATACCCGGTGCAGCCGGACAATCCAGATAATTAGCGATATGGAAGCAACAGATCAGAAAGTAAGAGTAATGAGTCCGGCCGATTCGAAGATCCCGGAGGGTCCTATCGCTGAGAAATGGACCAATTACAAAGCACACCAGAAGCTTGTGAACCCCGCCAACAAGCGCAAGCTCGACGTGATCGTGGTCGGTACCGGCCTTGCCGGCGCCTCCGCGGCCTCGACGCTTGCCGAGATGGGATTCAACGTGCTTAACTTCTGCATACAGGACAGCCCGCGCCGCGCCCACTCTATCGCGGCTCAGGGAGGTATCAACGCCGCCAAGAACTATCAGAACGACGGCGACTCCGTATACCGTCTTTTCTACGACACAGTGAAGGGTGGCGACTACCGCGCCCGCGAGGCCAACGTATACCGTCTGGCCGAGGTGTCGAACAATATCATCGACCAGTGTGTGGCACAGGGCGTTCCTTTCGCCCGCGAATACGGCGGCCTGCTTGCCAACCGTTCGTTCGGCGGCGCTCAGGTGAGCCGTACGTTCTACGCCAAGGGACAGACCGGCCAGCAGCTTCTGCTCGGCGCCTATTCCTCGCTCAACCGCCAGATACACTTGGGCAAGGTGAAGAGCTACAACCGCTATGAAATGCACGAGCTCGTGCTCATCAAGGATAAAGACGGCGTTGAGCGCGCACGCGGCATTATCGCCAAGAACCTTGTTACGGGCAAGTTCGAGCGTTTCGCCGCTCATGCAGTGGTCATCGCCACCGGCGGCTACGGCAACGCCTACTTCCTTTCGACCAACGCAATGGGCTGTAACTGCTCCGCTGCCATGGCATGCTACCGCAAGGGCGCATATTTCGCAAACCCGGCGTTCGTGCAGATTCACCCGACATGTATTCCCGTTCACGGCGACAAGCAGTCGAAGCTGACGCTTATGTCCGAGTCTCTCCGTAACGACGGCCGCATCTGGGTTCCCAAGAAACTCGAAGACGCCAAGAAACTCCAGAGCGGCGAAATCAAGGGAAGCGATATTCCCGAGGAAGACCGCGACTATTATCTGGAGCGCCGCTATCCGGCATTCGGTAACCTCGTGCCCCGCGACGTTGCATCGCGTGCCGCCAAGGAGCGCTGCGACGCAGGCTATGGCGTGAACAACACAGGTCTGGCCGTGTTCCTCGACTTCTCCGAAGCCATCAACCGCCTGGGCATCGATGTTGTGCGCCAGCGCTACGGCAACCTCTTCGACATGTATGAGGAGATCACCGACGTGAACCCCGGCGAATTCGCCCGCGAGGAGAACGGCGTGAACTATTACAACCCGATGATGATCTTCCCCGCCATCCACTATACGATGGGCGGTATCTGGGTAGACTACGAGCTCCAGACCTCTGTGAAGGGACTCTTTGCCATCGGCGAGTGCAACTTCTCCGACCATGGCGCCAACCGTCTGGGCGCATCGGCTCTGATGCAGGGTCTCGCCGACGGTTATTTCGTGCTCCCCTATACCATCCAGAACTATCTGAGCGACCAGATCACGGTTCCTCATTTCCGCACCGACACTCCCGAATTCGATGCCGCCGAGAAGAAATGCGTAGAGGCAGAGGAGCGCCTGATGAACATCAAGGGAACACGTTCCGTCGACTCGATCCATAAGGAACTCGGCCACATCATGTGGGAATATGTCGGCATGGCCCGCGACAAAGAGGGATTGGAACTCGCTCTCCAGAAGCTGAAAGAGATCCGCAAGACTTTCGACACCGACCTCTTCATCCCCGGCACAACCGACGGTATGAACGTAGAGCTTGACAAGGCGTTCCGTCTGAACGACTTCATCACCATGGGCGAGCTCGTGGCTTACGATGCCCTTAACCGCAACGAGAGCTGCGGCGGACATTTCCGCACCGAGTATCAGACGCCCGAAGGCGAGGCGCTCCGCGACGACAAGGATTATTTCTACGTTGCATGCTGGGAATATGAAGGCAGCGACGAGAAGGCTCCCGAACTTATCAAAGAACCCCTGCACTATGAGGCAATCAAGGTTCAGACACGTAACTATAAGTCATAAAAAATTGAACAATGGAAGATAATATAATGAAAGTCAATCTTAGGATATGGCGTCAGGCCGGTCCTAAGGCAAAGGGCGGTTTTGTGACTTATCCCGACGTGGAGACTACGCCCGATACTTCATTCCTTGAGACTCTCGACATTCTCAACGAGACTCTGATCGAGAAAGGGGAGGAGCCCGTGGTGTTCGACCATGACTGCCGCGAGGGTATCTGCGGTATGTGCTCGCTTTATATCAACGGACATCCTCACGGTCCTGCTACGGGAGCCACGACATGTCAGCTCTATATGCGTCGTTTCGCCAATGGCGAGACCATCACAGTGGAGCCCTGGCGTTCAGCCGCATTCCCCGTGATCAAGGACCTGATGGTTGACCGCAACGCATTCGACAAGATCCAGCAGGCAGGAGGCTATGTAAGCTTCAACTGCGGAGGTGCACAGGATGCCAACAGTCTGCCGATCTCGAAGATTCAGGCCGACGAGGCCATGGATTCGGCAAGCTGCATCGGTTGCGGCGCCTGCGTGGCAGCCTGCAAGAACGGTTCGGCAATGCTCTTCGTATCGGCCAAGATCAACCAGCTTTCGCGTTTGCCGCAGGGCGAAGTCGAGAAAGACCGCCGCGTGCGCGCCATGGTTGCCAAGATGGACGAACTTGGCTTCGGCAACTGTACCAACACCGGTGCCTGCGCCGCCGAATGCCCGAAGAACATCAAGCTCGCCAACATCGGCCGCATGAACCGTCAGTTCATCGCCGCCCGCTGCAAAGGCTGATAGACATTTGTCAACGCAATATAAGAAACGCGGTTCCTCAGGGAGCCGCGTTTCTTATATTGATTTTTTTTGGATTACAGCTTAAAATATGTAAATTTGCACATCATATAAAAGTAAATTTGCATTTTATATCGCATCCTTGCCTCACCATAACCGGCAATAACAACTATTACAAATATCAACATGAATTTAAAGAAAATCCTTATTGCTTTGGCATTCGTAGGAATGGCTATTCCGGCTTTCGCTCAGGCGGAGGGGAATTACCTGCATGTCAAGACTGCCGACGGCTGGAAAGTGCTCAACCTCGACAAAGTGGACCGTCTCACCTTCAAAGGCGGCAATATGACGGCTTCCGACAAAGACAACAACGTAGTTGAGACCGTGCCCATGGCATCGCTCGAAACGATAACCTTCTCCGAGCAGCCCGAGCCCTCATCGGTGGCCTCCATCGAGGCCGACACCGCAGCTCCCTTCAGCTTCGACACTGCTTCCTCAACAGTTCACATGAACGCTGACGGCGATTTCAGCCTGTATGACATCGAGGGTAAACTTCTTGTCTCGATTCCCGCCGTGAAAGCGGGAGAAACCATCGACCTTTCCGCAGTGAAGGGAGAAGTGGTGGTGATCAGATCGGGGAATCATTCACTTAAAACTATCCTGAAACGATGAAGAAAACATTACTCGCACTATCAATACTCCTCGGCTTCGGTTTCTCGGCCTCGGCACAGCAGAAGGCCATCTATGTGAAGCAGGGCGACAAAGTGACCAAATTCAATTTCGGCGTTGCCGGCGACCTTAATTTCTCGAACAACGGCAACACGCTGACCGTGACAGGATACAAAGAGGCCATCGACCTGACGAAGGTTGACTTCATAAGTTTCTCGCCTCTGATCGACAATACCGCTCTCACCCCTTCGGCGCAGAAAGAGAAACTGCTCGCAATAGGCGATGAGATCAACAAATGCGTCGACATGAAAGGGAATGCCGACATGATCCGCCTTTTCGCCGGATTTCTGCGCAGCCACGAGAATTCGGGTCCCGTTTCGAACTATTATATCGATCCCCAATACTGGGATGTCCACAATGCATTCAATGATGTCGTTGAGTCCGCGCAGGCTCTGACAAAGGGAAGCATCGTATCCGTCTCGGCACTGCGCACCGCCGCTGTAGACCTTTACAAGCTTTCCGACTATTACGGAGTGTTCGAGGCCGATACCGTGGCCTGCGAATGGAAGAAAGTTTCCAACGCGCAGTATCTCGAGATCCGCTATCCCGGATTCGCCAAAGAGACATTCTCAGTGCGCCTTGAAGGATCGGGCACGGCTCAGAAATGGGATAATCCCAATGCCAATATCGAACTTCCCGGCAAGCTGACCCTGACATTCAGCCAGAACGGCAAGGCAATCGGCAGCGCGGAAATCACCAGCACCCTGAAGCAGGATGAGAACATAACACTCCACACGGTATTCGCATCCGGCACATATGCCGTGAACGACGTGATGACAATATTGAACAACGGTATCACCGACAATGTGGAGGTGAAATTCAACAATAAGGTGTTCTGCACGGTGAAGAGCAATGTAGAGGGAAGGAATCTTCTTGTGTATGAGGAGATGAAAGATGCTGTCGATGCAGCCAAGCATTCGCACGACGAATATGGCGAATGCATGGACGACGGAGACCTGACGCCCCTTTTCTCGCATATTTTCCGCGGAACAACCGATGTGGATGTGCTCGGCAAATTGCAGTCGACGGGTCGTATCTTCAATCTTGACAAGCTTAACGGCTCTCTGAGTCAGGATTCGGATGTGGCCGATTGCGACTCTACCGACGGCAAGATCACATATTACAACGGAAAGTTCGTTGACTGGAATCCAAACACGGGCACTCTTCGCGTAACCTATGATATTCCCGAGATAGTGGAAGACAAGGCAAAATACCTCAACAATTATTCCGACGCGCCCTTCTTCTATGACGGCACGAAAGAGATGCAGGGATATCTTGCATGGCAGAAACATGTGAGTGAGGAGGAATTTGAAGGACCCGCTTCGGAGCCGAATGACGAGTTTAAGAACGGTTTCGTGATTCTCAACGGTTATCTTGTCCATGTCAGCAAACAGCTTGAAAGAGATTATGTCGATGGCCATGAAGTGACCTATTGGACCCCATGGACTTATAGCCGTTATATAGAGTCAAACGGTGAATTCACACGTGAGGACGTGGCTGTCGATGAGAAAGATGTGATACAGCCCGGCGTGATGGTTTATGAATATCATGAACTTAGTCCGGTAATCGTGTTCCCCGACCTGACAACTCTCCGCGTAGAGGAGTATTTCACCAAAGAGGCGTTCAAGGCTCTCGTGGATGATTATGAGAACATAATCGATTCCTACTACAGCATCACGGGTCAGGAGCGACCTGCAGACGATTCCGAGTATTAATCTGACAAGGAGTAAATGAACCGCCGATGACTCACAGTCGCGGAACGATTCTGATAGCAATCAGCATACTGACCGGCGGGGCACGCGCAAGCGCGACCCCGCCGGTTGATTCCGTGGCTGCCCCGACGCAAACGCTGAAAGAGGTTGTAGTGGGCGGAACGGCACGCAAAACGCTGCGCGGCGCCCCCGACGGACGTCTCGACATCCGGGCCGGCATTGCGGGGGATCTCCCTTCGTTCATGGGCGGGGGCGATCCTGTGGCGCTCCTGCGCTCGCTTCCGGCGGTGCAGACCTCGGCCGAGCTGCAGCCCGGCATCTTCGTGCGCGGCAGCGGCAACGGTGCCAACCATTTCGAGAGCGACGGCGCAAGAGTTGTGAACCCGATGCACCTGCTCGGCCTCTACAGCGCGTTCAATCCCGCCTTCTACAGCCGTTATATCTTCCGCGCCGGCTATATGCCGCCCTCAACCCCTTCGGTTACCGGCGGTTTCTTCGGCGCTTACAGTTCCATGAGCCCAGACACGGTGGTGAACGGTGACCTTTCGCTCGGCCTTATCGAGAGCCACACGGCTTTGGGCGTACCGATTGTCAGAGGGAAAGCCGCGTTGCGGCTCGGCTTCCGCAAATCATATCTCAGTCTGCTGTTCCCTGACATACTGAAGTTGGGAGATTCGAGGATAAAATATGGTTTCACGGATGTGAACCTCGCTTTCATCGCGCTTCCCGGCGGCGGACATGAACTGAAAGCCTCAGCATTTGCCGATGCCGACCGGATGAAACTCATGAGCGACCGCAACGGTTCCAAATCCGGCGATTTCGGATGGAAAAATCTTGCAACCTCTCTTGAATGGCGCTACCGCGGATTCACCACCATTGGCAGCTTTTCAAGATTCTCCAACAGTTTCCTGATGGAGGAGGGGGGACGTCTCTTGGACCTACCCTCATCGCTATGGCAGGCAGGACTGAGTTCCTCCGGCATATTGGGGGAATTCGAACCCGGCGTTGAACTTATTGCGCGTCGTTCCTCGGGGCTTACAAACCGCGGCATCGCCGGCGAACACGCATCGGGCGACGCACTCTCGTTCGAAGGGAGCCTATCGGGGCTATGGAAACATGGCTTCGGACGCTTCTTTGATCTGGAGGCCGGTCTGAGGCTGACGTATTATCAGAACAGCCGCTTCCGGAGGCTCGTTCCTCAGCCTCGCATGCAGCTCCGCTTCCGGCTTCCGGCGAATTTGTCGCTGCGCTTAAGCTACGGGCGTCTCGCCCGTTTCGACCGACTTGTGGAAATGACCACCGGCGGTCTGCCGGCCGATTTCACCGTTTGCGCCGACAGCGAGGCGCGGCCGGAAGATGTCCACTCGTTTGAGATCGGAGCCGACGGATTTATCCCCGGAGCCGGGATAACCATTACGGCTGATATCTATTATAAATTGCTCAGGCATACTCTCGAATATACCAGATCTCTGCTCGACATGACTTCACCCTCTTTCTCGCCGATGTCGAGGCTTGCCGACGGGAAAGGTTACGCCTGCGGGCTTTCACTCTCGCTGATGCGCCAGATCGGCAAGGTGAGAGGACGCATAGGTTATAATCTCGGTACGAGCCGGGTGCGATCCGCGGCCACCGGCGATGTCAGCTATCCCACGTCGCACGACCGCACCCATGACCTGACGGCGAATGTGGCCTGGGATGTGATTCGGGGGCTGACGCTTTCGGTATCGTTCACTTATGCCACGGGTACTCCCTATACGAAAGCCAAATATGGGTATATGATCGGTGAGAACCTGATATGCGAGTATTATCCCCATAATTCGAGTCGACTGCCAGACTATTCGCGACTCGATTTTTCATGTAACTGGACTTTCCTGCGCCGAGGACGGATGAAACATTCTTTGAATCTTTCCGTTTATAATGCATTGGCGACACGCAATATACTCTTCATTTACACAGATTATTCGCTCGATAAAGGTATTCGCCACAGGGAATCGGTGATGAAAAGCATAATACCCGCGGTGGGGTATAATTTTGAATTTTGAATGTTGAATTTTGAATTGATGCGAACTGCAGTTCGCTCACGCAACCACAGACGCAGAGGGATTTTTGAAAGGCGCGGACTGAAGTTCGCTTGGGTGGCGGCCGGGATGGTGGCTGCGGGGCTGCTTGCATCGTGCCGGGAGGAGGAGACACCGCAGGCATCGATGCCGCTTGTGGTGGAGGGATGGATCGAAGAGGGGGAGATGCCGGTGGTGATCGTGAGCCGGGCGGTGGATATGACGCAGGATGTCGGTTCGTTCGACGGGGCGGTGGAGAAATGGTGCCGAGTGTCGGTGTTCGACAACGGCCGGAGGGTGCTTCTCACCGGCCAGCCTGATACGCGCTATATGCCCCCTTTCATATATACAACTTCGGATCTGCGCGGGAAGGAGGGGCATACCTACAGGCTGATGGTGGAGACCGAGCGCGACACCGTCTATGCCGAGTCGCGTCTCCCTGCCTCGATACTCATTGAAAGTCTTACGGCGGAGAAACGTGAGGATTCCGATTCTCTCTATTCAATCAGAGCCTGTTTGCGCAATGTGGATCCGGAGGGATATTATAAATTCTATACACGCATAATGGATAGCGAGGAGCGCTATTATCCTGCGTTTTTAGGCACGTTCCGCGGCTCTGACTATGACCCTGAAGCAGGGTTTGTGATAACGCGCGGAATACATGCCGGCTACGACAACGCGGAATTCAACCATTATTTCAAGAGCGGCGACCGCGTGATGGTGAAGATCTGCACTATGTCGGCCGACCTCTATGAGTTCTGGAGAGTCTACGACAGCAACGTGTCGCTGTCGGGCAACCTATTCTTCACCTTTGCAGAGAACTGTCCCCATACGGTGCAGGGCGGTTTCGGCTACTGGGGCGCATTCGGCATGTCGCGGCGTTCGGTGCGAATCCCGAAATGACACATTGAAGTATTAAGCCTTAATAAGCGCCGGTTTTGCGGCGTGTCTTGCGGTTTGGGTCGAAGGGATTGGCCGTCGGGTCGAACGGCTCCTCCTCTTCATATTCATCTTCCTGCTCCTGATCGTTCTTCTTCTTATGCTTGGTCTCGGCCGGCTTATTCTTCTTGATTGCCTCCGGCTTCATCAGGTCGATTGCCGTTGCGAAGACGTCCCACTGCTCCTCCTTGTCCCAGTTTTTCTTGATGTTGATCATCTTGGGATAATAGTAGGCAAGGTCCGGTTCAAGCCCCAGCTCATAGTTTCCGGTGTCGTAAAGGCCGTTACCGTTGAAATCCTCGATTACGCGAGCATAGTATTTGCCCGGCGTGAGGTATCGGAACGTTACGGAACCGTTGGTGACAGGTTCGCTTTTCATAACGGCGTCGCTTGCGGAAAGCAGTTCTACGAAGGCCGGGATATCCGAATCCATTCCCGAAAGATTGAGAGTGAGCGAACAATAGTCTTCCTCTTTCTTTGTGGTGAATTCATGATTCAGCGGGCGTGTCGGTTTGCCGTAGATGCTCATGGCCGCCAGCGTATCGGCGAGAATGCGGTAGGTTGTGCCGTATTGCCATGGATATTCTATGCGGAAATGTCGCGGCGAGACGGAATCGCGCGGCAGGAAGCGGAAATTCCCCGGAGCTCGCCGCCAGACGGTATCGACTTTTGACTCGAGTATGAAGGCCGCTGTATCGAGGCGGCTGAGAGGGGTCTCGAACTCTATTTCCACCGGTTTGTCGACATCCTGTGTGGAAGCGGAGAAGGTCACGGCGGTGGTAATCAGCTTTATGGAATCTTCGGGGGATATTTCCCGTTTCTTCTCCTTTTTCTTCTCCTTTTTCTTCTTTTTCGGCGCTTTTGGCCGGTTGGTGAAGAAGCGGAGGGTATCGGTGGAGAGCGCGAGGGCGCCGGTGGAATCCGTGCGTTCGTAGGTAGCGGCGATTCTCAGCGAATCGACTGCTACAAGACGCGGCGGCAACCAGAACACCAGAGAGTCGTTGGCAAGGCTCCGTTCGAGGACCGCTCCCGACAGACTTTCACCTTCCGGATCTATCACCTTCAGCGAAGGCATCGTTTCGGGGCGCGTGTTGAGCTTGAAGAAAACGCGGGTAGAATCGAGACGCTCATATTTCGAGAGATATTGCGGACGCACCTGCGAGTTGAAGGTGCGCAGAAGAATGTCGTTGGGCAGGAAGCGCGTGCGCATGCGGCTCACAACCGTATCGACTTCCCCGGTCAGCGAATTATAGGTGGTGTCGGAGGCTTCGACGCTCTCGGCCGAGGGGGAGACTGTCAGCTCATAGAAGGCAAGGTCCTCTTCCGGATTGCCGTATTTATAATCGTTGTCCTTATCGTCGAGAGCGAACACGCGGTAGGTTCCCGCCTTGAGCCCGCGGATAGAGAAGCGGCCATAGTCGTCGGTCTTGGCCACCCTCAGCATCGGCAGTCGGGTGAAAGCGGTGTCGCTGAGGTTGGAATGCACGCCGACGAGGATTCCCTGTCGGGGTTCGAGGTTGCGCGAGTCGAGCACCATTCCGGAGATGCGTAGCGAGTCGAGTTCCTCTCCGGTGGAGAAAGTGTAGGAGAATCCCTGGAGCTTGTTGGCTTCGTTGTTGTCCTCGATGGCATCGGCGAAGTCGACGGTGTATGTGGTGTTGGGCTGCAGCGAGTCGAAAGTGATGTTGACGCGCCGGCCGACCGAGGTGACTTTCGGCACCTGTCTGGACGGGGGTGAGACCACGACTTTCTGGAAAGCATCCTTGACATTGACAAGCTCGTTGAAAGTGAGCGTCATGCGGGTTTTGGTCACATTGCGCGAACCCGGCGCCGGATTGGCGCTGACAAACATCGGCGGGTCTTCGTCTCGGGGTCCCCCCGAGGGATTGCCGATATTGGCGCAGGCTCCCGCCAGAAGCAGGATAGCCGCCATGGAGACAAGGGAGAGGAATTTTCTATGTTTATTTCTCGAAAGAGTCATACATGAAAGCGTGAAACGGACGTCAAAAATAAGCAAAATAATCCATAAATGAAGAGAAAGGTATTTAAATTTATGCCGGGTATGCAGAAAACATCAAAAAAAAGCCGTATATTTGCAAGCTGAAATAGTGTTTTCGGCACAATTCCACCGGCACGGCCTTCGGAAAGGGGGCGGTATCGGCGGGTATCATCATAGAAACGAACGTTTAGGCGCTACGATAAAAACGATTAAAAACAATAAATAACATAAATAGAAAAATGCAGAACAAAGGGTTTATCAGCACCATTGCGATCCTCCTGATCCTTATTTGCGGCTTCTATATCTCATTTTCCTTCGTAACTTCCCATTATGAGAAGAAAGCGCAGGAATATGCAGCTCTGAAGGCAAAGACGCAGGATGAGACCAATGATGTCTACAAACAAAGTCTGAAGCAATTCAACGACTCAATCGACAAAGAGAAAGTTTATCTGTGGTACACCTACAACCAGGTGCGCAAGATGGAAGTGGGACTCGGTCTTGACCTCAAGGGAGGTATGAACGTTGTTCTCGAAATTTCCGTTCCCGACATCCTTCGTCAGTACGCCTCGGGCGACGCCCAGCTGGCACAGATCAACGCCGCTATCCGCAAAGCCGAGGAATCCGGCACGAAGAGCAGCGAGAAAGACTTCATACAGAAGGTTGCCTCCAACATCCAGCCCGGCGCTATGGCCGGCCTGTTCATCCGCGAGGGTGAATTCCTCGGAGCCCTGAAGTCGAACTCCAGCAACGAGGAGGTTACCGCCGCTCTCGAGAAGCAGGTAAACAGCCAGGTAGACGCAGCGTTCAACATTTTCCGCACTCGTATCGACCAGTTCGGCGTTGTTGCTCCGAATATCCAGAAGCTTCAGGACAAGAACGGTCAGATCCTTCTCGAGCTTCCGGGCGTGAAAGAGCCGGAGCGCGTGACCGATCTTCTGAAATCGAGCGCCAACCTCGAGTTCTATGAGGTTTACAACTATAATGAGATTGCCGGCGAACTGCAACGTTTCGCAGCCGCTTACGCTCAGCAGGACACAGTGAACCATCTCAACGTGATCGAACTTCTCGGCGGCGCTCAGCGTCCCGGCAGTCCGGTTGTCGGTATGGTAACTCCGTCGAACAAGCTTCTTGTAGACTCGCTGATGAACACCGAGCTCGCAAAGCGCACCCTTCCCTCCGACCTCTCGCTCGTATGGAGCGTGAAGCCGACAGAGATTCCCGTTACCGACGAGAAAGGAAATGTGGTGAAGAAAGCCAACGGCGAAGACAAGACTACTTCCTACTGGGAGCTCGTGGCCCTGAAGGGTGACGCTGTGCTCGAAGGCGACGCCGTTACCTCCGCATCGTCCGACTACGACAACATGCAGGGCAATATGGTCAACATGAAGATGAACGACCGAGGCGCGCAGGAGTGGGCAACCATCACCCGCAACAACATAGGCCGCCCCATCGCCATCGTGCTTGACGAGAATGTATACTCCTTCCCGAACGTAAACAACGAAATCACGGGCGGAAGCTCGCAGATCACCGGTAACTTCACGCCCGAAGAGGCCAATGACCTCGCCAACGTGCTCAAGTCGGGTAAGATGTCGGCCAAGGTGAATGTTGTCAGCAACAACGTGATCGGCCCGAGCCTCGGCGCCGAGGCCATCCAGATGGGTTTCATCTCCTTCATCGTGGCCATCATCCTTCTGATGATCCTGATGGTTGCCTACTATGGCTGGATTCCCGGTCTGGTCGCCAACATCGGTCTTATCCTTAACCTCTTCTTCACTCTCGGTATTCTCGCCTCGCTGCAGGCAGTGCTCACGCTGTCGGGTATCGCTGGTATCGTGCTCGCGCTCGGTATGGCAGTGGATGCCAACGTGCTTATTTTCGAGCGTACGAAAGAGGAACTCAAGAACGGCAAGAAGCTGCGTCAGGCAATCTCCGAGGGTTACAGCAACGCCTTCTCGGCTATCTTCGACTCCAACCTGACATCGGTGATCACCGGCGTGATCCTCCTCTTCTTCGGATCGGGTCCCATCAAAGGTTTCGCCACGACACTGATCATCGGTATCGTCTGCTCCTTCTTCACGGCAGTGTTCCTTACACGCATCGCCTTCGATCTGATCACCAAGAACGGCCGCTGCGCCAACATGACCTTCGCCACGGCCATGAGCCGCAACTTCCTGACGAACCCGAAAATAAACTTCCTGGGTCAGTGGAAAGCCGCTTCTGCCGTATGGATCTTCCTCATCGTTGTTTCGATCGCATCGCTCGCAATCCGCGGCATGAACCAGGGTATCGACTTCTCCGGCGGCCGCAACTATGTTGTGCAGTTCGAGAAAGATGTAGACCGCGAGAAAGTTCAGCAGAACCTCACTCAGCTCTTCCAGAGCCAGGCCAACGACCCGACGGTTTCCGTTGCAGTCATCACGATCGATAACCCGTCGAAACTCCGTATCTCCACCAACTACAAGATCGCCGATGAGAGCGAAGGCGTAGAGAACGAGATTGCAGGGCTGCTTTACAAAGGCCTTAAGGATGAGCTTACAGTTAACGGCAAGACAATGGATGAGAATGCCTTCTCCGTATCCGACGAGAGCCTCGGCATCATCTCGATCCAGAAGGTTGGTCCTTCGGTGGCCGACGATATCAAACGCGACGCTTACTGGGCTGTGGGAATCGCACTTGTCTGCATGTTCCTCTACATCCTGCTCCGTTTCCGCAACATCGCCTTCTCCGTGGGAGCACTTTGCGCCGTAATGCTCACTGCATTCCTCATCATAGGCTTCTACTCCGTATGCTGGGGTTTCCTTCCTTTCTCGATGGAGATCGACCAGTCCTTCATAGCGGCTGTGCTGACAATCATCGGTTATCAGATCAACGATACGGTGGTTGTGTTCGACCGTGTCCGCGAGATGATGGGACTCTATCCGAAGGAGGATCGCCGCAAGACAATCAACAAGTCGCTTAACCAGACGCTGAGCCGTACGATCATGACGTCGTTCTCGACACTGCTCGTGCTCCTCTGCATCTTCTTCCTTGGCGGCGACACAATCCGCTCGTTCACATTCGCCATGATCTTCGGTGTGGTTGTCGGTACATTCTGCTCGCTCTATGCCGCAGCTCCGATCGCCTACAAGATCATGACATGGAAAAAGAAGAACCAGGGCGGCGAGGCCGCAGCCGATGGCAAACCTGCGCTCGAAGGCAACCGTCGTTTCAAATAATTGAATACAGCTCTTTTTAATATGAAGATGCGTCCGGAGAAATCCGGGCGCATTCTTTTTTAACATTCTAAAGTAAAACAAATTAGAGCTAATTCCGGTTATTATTGCATAGTGCGGGCAAATCCCGCGCAGCAACGATCTATGAAGAACTCCGGAAGAGGACTCCTCATGCTTTTAGCGTCGGTCGCGGCATATTGCGGCCTTTCGATGGCTGCCGAGCCGCAGACCTATAGAATGCCCGTGGAACTGACAGCCGAGGATTTCATCACCAAAGTCTACGGTGTCCTTTCTCCCGACAGGTCGCGTGCTGAGTTATGCCGCGACTGCCGGACGATGCTCGACCTCATGCCTGAGGAGGATAATATGGGACTATGGATTCAAAGCGATGACGGATATGAGGTGAGTTATTACGGCATGCGCATACCGGATGTGGCCGCCATGGCCTCGATAGAGCGCGATTCCATAGCCAATTTCGCGTTCTTCTTCCTCTTCCCGTATACTGATGCCACCCGCGAGGAGATGAACCGCAGACAGGCCTCTTTCAGTGGCAGCCTTCTGCAGGAAATGCAGGACATAGGGGCCTTGATGGCCGCAGAGCCGGGACCGGAGGATTCGCTTTTCGAGGCCACCGGCGAATACGCGGGTAATTTTGTGGATCTGCGACTTGCCGACGAGACTGCCGTATCAGGCGGTGGCCGATATGTGCTATATCTCACAGTCGAACCGGGCGGAGCGCCCGAGAGCGCGCGGATGCCGATACCGGAAGCCATAACAAAGGCCGGACGCTGAGCGCCCGGCCTTTGCTTTGGAAACGGCGGGATGTGGATGCAACCCTACATCCGCCGATTATTTTTTAGAGGTCTTTTCGAGCAGGAGTTTCACGGCTCCTTCGAGCTGGGCGTCGGTGCCTTTGAGTTCGTCGGCCGGATTGTTGTAGATGAGCACGTCGGGGTTGAGCTGATGGTTCTCAAGCACGTTTCCTTTCATGTCGACACTGGTTACCTGCGGAATGCCGAAATAGAGCGAAGGGTCGATCTGTGTCTCCCACCATACTGCCGTCATCGTGCCGGGCACCGGGGCGCCGACAACATCGCCGATGCCGAGCGTCTGGTAGACAAAGGGAGTGCCGTGGGCGTCGCTGTAGTTGCTCTCGTTGACGAGCATCACCGAAGGCTTGGTCCACTGCGAGAAAGGCTCCGAGCCGATATAGCGTCCGCGGGGCATGAAGCGCACATATTCCTTGCCGCTGAGGAGCAGGGCCACATCGTTGTGGAGCCATCCGCCGCCGTTGAAACGGGTGTCGACAACCACTGCGTCGCGGTTGCGGTATTTGCCGAGAAGCTTGTCGTAGACATTCTGGAAGCTTTCGCCGTCCATTCCCTCGATATGCACATAACCGATGCGTCCGCCGGAAATAGAATCCACGATAGCCTCGTTGCGCTCAACCCAGCGGTCGTAAAGCTGTGCCGAAACGGCGCCGCGGCTCATGGGCTTGATCTCGATATAGTCGGTCTTGCCGGCGGCACGTTTCACCTCAAGGCGAGTTTTCTTGCCGGCCTTCCCTTCGAGGAGGGGATAATAGTCCTTGCCGGCTTCGATCTTCATGCCGTCGATGGCGAGGATGATGTCGCCCGGCTTCACATCCGCCTTGCGCGAGGCGAGAGGACCGCGGGGCAGAACTTCGGCAACCTTGAGGCCATCCCCCTTATAGGAGGGGTCGAAGAACGCTCCAAGCTCGGCAGTGGAGAGCGAAGCGCCGTCGCCACGATAGCCCGAACCTGTGTGAGAGGCGTTGAGCTCTCCGAGAATCTCGCTCATAAGGATCGAGAAATCCTGGTTGTTGTTGATATAGGGGAGGAACTCGCGATAATGCTTGCCATATCCGGCCCAGTCGATGCCGTGGATATTCTTGTCGTAGAACTTGTCGTTGACCTGGCGCACCATGTGGTCGAAGATATATTCGCGTTCGAGCGAGGGTTTGCGGTCGTAGGGCGCCTCGAATTCCACATCGTCGGTGGAGCCTTTGCCGAGATCTACTTTCTTCATGCCCGACCAGCTCATAAGGAAGAGGTTGTCGCCCTTGGCATCAGGCACGAGAGCACCGCTGACACCCTTGATGAGCACCTTGGTATCCCCTTTCTTGAGATCGCGCACCATCAGGTTGGAACCTCCCTCGGTGGCCGAGGCGATATAATAGAATTTCTCACCTTTCTTATCGAGGTAGTAATCGCCCACGTTTGCCGAGCGGCCTGTGAGGCGTGCCATGCGGTATTTGCGGTTGGCAAGGTCGAAAACAAGAGGCTTGGTATTCTCCTTATCCTTGTCGGCATCGGAGTCTTCCTTATCCTTCTTTCCCTTTTTGTCCTTCTTATCCTTCTTGTCTTTTTTATCTTTCTTATCCTTGTCTTCCTTATCTTTTTTCTCCTTCTCGGCTTTCTCTTTCAGAGCGAGCTCCTCTTCGGTGGCGCGGAAATCATCCCAGGCCTCACCGTCGAGCACCATCAGCACCACGTCCGACTGGTTGCCCCATGAGCCCTGACTCTTCATGCCATATTTGCCGGTGGAGTAGGTGAGAGCCTTCCCTCCGAGCGCCCATTTGGCATTGCCGTCGGAATATCCGCTTTCGGTGAGGTCGATCACTTCGGAACCGTCGGCCTTGACGAGAGCGATGTCGGTATTGTTCCATCCGCCGATACCGATATAGTCGGCGAGAAGCCATTTGCTGTCGGGACTCCATTCGAAGGAGACGTCGCCGTCGGTATATGAATAGTTATATTTGCCGTCGAGAGCTGTCTCCACTTTCTTTGTCTTGGGGTCGATTACGCGCAGTGTCGTGCGGTCTTCAAGGAAGGCTATCTTCTTGCCGTCGGGGCTATAGACAGGCTGCTGAGCGGCGGTGGCGCACTTGTAGAGGGGCTTCTCTTCGATTTCGGTGGCATAGGCGAACTGTTTCTCATCCGGGTTCTTTATCGAGGCCGTGAAGAGCTGCCAGTAGCCGTCGCGGTCGGAATCATATACGAGTGTGCGGCCATCCTTGGAGAAGCTGACATTGCGTTCCTGAGCGGGGGTGTCGGTGATACGCTTGGTGGTCTTGTATTTGGCGTCGGTCACATATACATCGCCGCGGATCACGAATGCGAGCTCATTGCCCGAGGGGGATACTGCCATGGTGGTGGCCCCGCGATTGGTGAAATATTTCACGCGGTCGCCGTCGTACTGGTCGGCTACGATCTCCACATTGAGCTTGGAGGGCTGCTGACCGGGGGCCATGGTGTATATATCGCCGTCCCATGAGAAAGCGAGGGTGCCGTTGTCGGAAGCCGAAAGATGACGCACCGGGTGCTTGGCGAAGCGGGTGAGCTGGCGGCGGTTCTTGCCATCGGCCGAAGCCTCGTAGACATTGAGTGTGCCGTCTTCTTCGCTGATATACCAGAAGCCTTTGCCGTCGGATTTCCAGACGGGATCGAGGTCATGGCCGTTGAAGTCGGTGAGCTTGGTGAATTTCCCTTTGTCGTAAAGCCAGATGTCGGAAGTCCCGGAGGAGCGCTCATGCTTGCGCCATACGTTTTCAAATCCTTTCTTGTCCTGATAGAGCATTCTGCCCTGCTTGTCGAAGCTCGCATCCATCACGGGAATGGAGAGGAACATCTCGGGGCGGTTGCCGGCCTTCGTTATGTCGAGTTTCCATGTCTGGGAGAGGAAAGGAGCTCTCGAAGAGCGGGCGTCGGGCATTCCGGATGTGGAGTAGATAATCTCGCGGTCGTTGAGGAACGCAATAGGCATCTCATTGGCGCTGGAGGTAGTGAGCCTTACAGGCGTGCCGCCTGTGGCTTCGACCGAATAGATGTCGTTGGATCCTTCGCGGTTACTGGCGAAGATAATCTGCCGGCCGTCGGGACTCCAGAGGGGAGCCGTGTCATAAGCCGGATTTGAGGTGAGCTGAAGGGCTTTGCCGCCGCTTACCGGGACTGTGAAAATATCCCCTTTATAGGTGAAAGCGACAGTGCGGCCGTCGGGGGAGATGGCCGTGTTGCGCAGCCAGCGCGGAGTTTCGGCGAAAGCCGCGACTACAGATCCTGCAATCAGTGCCGAGAGAAGTAAATGCTTCATGAGCTATATGTTTTAAGTTGTTTTTTTATCAATGGATTTTTTTCTTCGTCATTCAGGGACGTTGACGGAGAGGAGTTCCCGGTAGGTGTCGAGGAAGAATGGCCGGTCTTCGAGATGCGGATGCGGAAGGGTGAGTTCCGGCGACGCGAGATGCAGGTCGTCGACGGCCATGATGTCGATGTCGATAACGCGATCGGCATATCCCCCTTTCTTTGTGCGGTGAGGCGCCGGGGAGATACTTTTCTCGATGCGTTGAAGGGCATGGAGGACATCGAGGGGTTCGCGGTCGGAGAGGAAAAGCATTCCGATGTTCAGAAACTTGTTTTTCGATTCAAACCCCCAGGGCTCTGATTCGATATGGTGTGAAAGCTCGAACCAACCGAACTCCTTCTCTATGGCGCTGACCGCTTTCGAGAGGTTAATGAGTCTGTTTCCGAGATTGCTGCCGATGTTGATATAGTATTTCATAAGCTGGAACCAAAATTCAGGACAAATCTATCGCCGAGAGTCTGAGGCAAAGTTAGCAAAAATCCTCAGCATTATACCATCAGGAATGTTTTTTTGCAGTCATGATGGTATAAAAAGCGCCGGATGGTATTCTCACGAACCCCATCCGGCTAAGGAAATATATATATTAATTACAGTATCTAATCTTCTACCATTCTGATGAAAATTGCATCGGTTCCCGATGTGTCGGCCCCACTGGTCCACACAAGACCGAGATTAACAGGGGAATTCCATGCGAAATTGAAAGAATAATAATTTATATCCAGAGAGGAGCCGTTGTTGGCCGTACCCATTGTGGCGGTGGGGGAAGCCGCCACCCAAGCCATCCAATAGAGCGCTCCGGGGCGTCGGTATATATCCCAGAGGAGAGGCTTGTAGTTCACGCCTCGTGTCATGCCCTTCGAGCTCACGCTTGATCCTGTCATCGGCATCGGCTCATACCGATTGGCATTATCGATTTCATATCGAAGTGATTAGCTTTTTTTAATGTCGGCCAGTCCCGGTTAGGTCCGGCATGTCGTAGGTAGTCGTTGTATTGTTTAATCGGCATCCGATGGCAAAGTATCGAGGTTTAAAAGATCGCCTTTTTGTAAGCTTTTTCCTCTCTTTTTAGGTGCTCATGGCTACTGAGCGACGCAAAATTGTAAAATTTAATCGAGAAGTGCGCCAGGAAATCTAACCGAGAAGTGCGCCACCA